>Ga0213839_1000366_pt1 | contig 66260 bp, 56 predicted proteins | sample SWPATP21_FD_160075 | JGI IMG/M metagenome (GOLD analysis project Ga0213839, IMG submission 160075) | Coastal seawater microbial communities from Marineland, Florida, United States - SWPA TP2 #1 | ecosystem: Environmental > Aquatic > Marine > Coastal | place: USA: Florida | collected 2016-08-14
TCGCACTACAACCCTGCCGGGATGAACCCCGCCTGCCAACCCCACTCTCGCCTATCTCAGGGCGCTCCTCGCATACCGATCGGTGGCCTCGCCCACAGCCCCTTCAGGCCGAAGCGCTAAAGTCGAGGCTAGTCCACGACGAGGCGGAAGCCTGCGTCGTCGAGGGCGGCGAGGAAGGCGTCCATGTCGTCGGAGGCCTCGAGCAGCTGCCGCAGCTGGTGCTCGTGGCTGGCGCTGTGGCTGGCGCCGTTGAGGAACGGGTGCTCGGGAAGCGGCACGCCCGGTGGCGGGTGGGCCACGGACAGCAGCACGCCGGGGCGGTTCTGGACGGTGAGAACGATGTCCTCGCCGTCGTAGACGTTCCAGGTGGTGGCCTCGGCGGGGTTCACGGTCGCCGCCGGGGGCGCACAGGCCAGCAGGGTCAGGAGCGCGACGATCCGCATGCATCCGCTCCAGGTGGCGACCGGACCATGCTCCAAGAGGTGCAGGTCGGGCGTGGCAGGCAGTCCATGCCAGGCCATCAAGAGGAGCAACGTCGCCTCCAGAGCAAGGGGGTGAGGAAGAGCATCGTCAGGGGCAGGCCGGTGTGGGTGGTGCATCCACAGCGGCCGCCCTTGTCTGCCTCGGTGGGAGAGGACGTTCCTGTGGGTCCTGCGGCAGGCTGCTCGGTGTCCGCGGTGGACGCAGTCGTGGTGGCTCCGGTGTCTCCGGTGGCCGCCAGGGTTCCGGTGTCCGCGGTGTCGGGGAGGGGCTCTGGGGCCTCGTAGAGGGGGCCATACCAGACCTGGAACAGGCTGGGTTGGTTGGAGAATGTGAGGGTGGCGAAGGCGTAGAGGTCGACGTGGCCATCACCGTCCAGATCTTGCGCGCCCGGTGAGCAGATGTCGTACGGGTCCGGGTTAGGGTCGTTGGGAGCCCCCCTGGGCGCCTCGAGGGGAAAGGTCGCGATGGGGTCGTTGGTGTCGAAGTTGCGTCCGGCACCGATGATGCGCAGCTCGCCGTGGGGATTGCTCTTCTTGTCGTGGAAGCTCAGGGTGCAGACAGCGACCTCGTCGAGGCCGTCGCCGTCGAGGTCTCCGAGATACTCGAGCTGCGCGGGAGTGCCGCGGCGGGGAGTGTCCAGCTGCTGGTCGGAGCGCACGAGTACGACGGTCGGTGTGGGGCCCTGGACGGCGTCGAGGACTTGGAACTCCATGGTGGTGGCGTCGTAGCCGTTGCGGAGTGCGCCGCCGGAGAGGAGCAACTCCAGCTCGGGGTCGGCGTCTGCCTGGACCGGGACGGCCTGGTGGACCGCTTGCTCGAAGGTGTGGGACCACGCGGGGGTGGCTTCGTAGCCGTCGGGCCCTCCGAGGTGAAGGTGCACGTTGGTGGTGGTGGGGTACGCGTCGTAGCCGATCGGGACGATGTCGAAGTAGTGAAGCTGCAGCAGCTCCCCGTGGCCGTCGCCGTTGAGGTCCGAGATGCACAGGTGGTTGCCCCATGGGGGGAACGGGGTGGGGTTTGGGTAGGGCTCGGTGAGGAAGTCGGGGCTGTGGGTCCGGACCAGGAACTCACGTCCGCAGATGTCCTCCCGGCCGTCGCCGTCGACGTCGTGCGCTGTGCCCCAGATCCAGCCGATTCCTTCGACGAGGACCTCGTCGTTTCCGACCTCTACGAGGTCGCCGTGCTGTCCGTAGAGGACCCGTGGGTCGGACCGCGTGGCGAGGATGTTCGAACCTACCAGGGTCTCCCCCTGGGGCACGAGCTCGACGGGGCCCCACATGCCTCGGGTGATGGGCAGGGCGTAGACCTCGCGGTAGCTTACGCCTCCGAAGAATGCGGTGGTGCGCCCCTCCTCGACCAGGACCTGCATGACGTCCAGGTCGGGCGCATCGATGAAGGCGAACTCGGTGTCCGGCTCCCTCGCCTGGGCGACGAGCATGGCCAAAAAGCCTAGCGTGAGCACACGCCCTCCAGGTGGCCCTCGAACAGGCGCAACATAGCAGGTGGTCACCGAACCGTACCGCGAGCCGCTTCCTCGGGTCGACGCGCTCCCGGCCCGCGGATTCGTCCGGGGGGCCGCTTCGAGTTGTGTCGCGGCAGAACCCCAGGAGCGCGCGATAGGGGTACCTCGGAGACTCCATTGTCCGAAGCCCTCGAGCCGCATCTCAACTACGCGGACTACCTCGCACTCGAAGCCACGGCCGAACACAAGCACGACTTCGTGCGCGGGCATCTCTACGCCATGGCAGGCGGCAGCCGGGCCCACAACCGCATCGCCATGCAGGTGGCGGGGGAGCTCTACGTGGCGCTCGCCCAGACGCCCCGTCGCCCGGTGGGAAGCGACCAGCGGGTTCGGATTCGCTCGGCGGAGCTCGCCTGCTACCCCGACGTCACCGTGGTGTGTGGCGACGACGAGCCCGACGCCGAGGACAACGACGCCATCATCAATCCCGTCGTGGTGATCGAGGTCCTGTCGAAGTCCACGGAGGCCTACGACCGAGGAGAGAAGTTCGCCGCCCTGCGGGAGCTGCCCTCGCTGCGTCAGTTCGTGCTGCTCCACCAGACCCGCCAGCACGCCGAGGTGTTCACCCGACAGGACGATGGCACGTGGCGGCTGTCCCTCCACGGCGACACACTGCCCCTCGGTGCCATCGGTGCGGAGCTCGACCTCGTCAGGGTCTACGCCGGCGTGGGGCACGAAGCAGGCGACGACGACCCCGCGGCGTAGTCAGTCCCAGGTCGCCACCGGGCAGTGCTCGAGCAGCCGGCGGTCTCGCGTGAGGAGCGGGACGTCGTCGCAGAGGGCGTGGGCTGCGATCAAGCGGTCGAAGGGGTCCCGGGTGAGGGGCAGCTCGGTGGCCCGCGCGGCCACCCGGGGAAAGGCGCTCTCGGCGACGCCCAGGTCGACGTGCTGGCGCAGGGTGTCGAGGAGGACCGCCGGCTCGACCGTGATGCGACCGATCTCCTGCAGGAAGGCGAGCTCCAGGCGGACCATCGGCGAGATCAACGGGCGCTGGCTCTCCAGCATGCGCAGACAGCGCGCCGGGAAGCGCTCCACCTGACCGGCGTAGAGCCACACGACGACGTGGGTGTCGAGGTGGATCACAGCTCCTTGCCTGCGGACCAGTGGTCAGACCAGTCGACATCGGGCAGGTCGTCGGGGTCTCCTGTGATGACGCCTTCTCTCCGCGGCAGCTCCTCGAGCCAGCTTCGTGTGGGCTCGGGGGGCACGAGGCGCACGATGACGCCCTTCCGAGCGATCTCGAGGGGCTCGCCGGTGGCGATGACCTGGTCGATGAGCTTGTAGATGTCGGCCCTGAGCGCCGAGGGGCTGATGGCCATGTCGACTCCGTACGTACGAGGTGTATAGAACGTACGTGCGCACACTCAGCCGTCGACAGCACACCCCGTGTAGGAGACCACCTGGGAGCTGAAGCTGTCCTCCTGGTTGGTCCGGCGGAAGGTCGCCAATCGCAGGTTCTCGTAGGTCCATACCTGGTGGACGGCCTCGAACTCGACGCGCTGCAGGTCGCATCCGTCGTCGCTGGCGTAGTCGTTCTGGAGCGGGAGTCCGTCCAACGACTCCACCATGCCGCATCGGTCGTAGGTTCGTTCGTGCGACTCGGTGTGGGTGGTCCCGTGGTACTCCTCCACCACGAAGGAGTCGGTCAGCACGTTGTCCTCGATGCTGTACGCCCAGGTGATCTCCCGGGTGGACGATGGGGTGCACCCGCGTGTGATCAGGACATCCGCCTGGATGGGGCGCTCGGCTTCGTCGTAGGTGATGGTGGTGGTCTTGGCCGGGTACTCGAACTCGCAGTCCGGGTAGGTACGGCCGTAGGTCGTACCGTTCTTGTAGTAGTCGTAGTAGTCGTCGACGTCCGGGTAGTACACGTACACGGACTCGGAGGACACGACCTTGCCGTCGACCCGCTCGTAGGTGGTGGTGGTCTCTTCCCAGGTCTCCCCCTGCCATGTCTCTGTGTGCTGGAGGGGCCATCCGAAGTCGTCGTACACGATGATGGAGAGCAGCTCCCCTTCGTCTTCCGTGTACGCCGTCTGGGTGCAGCCGGCGTGGGCGAGCCGCCGCTCGACCTCCCATCGATTGCCGTTCACGTTCTCGACGGGGTCGGTGGTGCCGTCGGGGTCGCTCGCTGGGGTACAGGCCACGAGACCCAGGAGGAGAGACGCGAGGTGGTTGGTACTGATCATGACCGGACCATAACCGATGGTCGCGCGATCCGGCAGTCCTTTCGCTCGCCGCTTCGGTCAGTCGGTCGAGAGGCGCACGGCATCCCGAGCCGACGGGGTCAGCCACCCCCTCGACAGGGCATGCTCCGCAAAGGCCAGGCTGTCGCCGCGGACGTAGGCCACACCGGCCTCGGTGATGGCGGCGCCGTGCACGTCGGCCTGGACGTCCCGCGTGGTGTCTTCGTCGGGGTCGACGTCCCGCAGGTAGACGGCCTCGATGCGGCGTCCGTGACGGGCGACGGCCTCGGCGTAGAGCTGCGCGTCGTGCTGGCCAGTGTCGCCCAAGAGCACGACGGGAAGGCTCGGGTAGCGGGCCATCACCTCCTCGATGCGGTCGAGCTTGTGGCCGTGGCCCTTCGTCTTCACGATCTTGGTGGCGTCCAGACCGACGTCCCGCAGCAGGATGGGGGCCGGGGGGACCTCGTGGAGGGCCATGAAGTCGACGAGCAGGTCGTAGAGGTTCCGCGGGGAGCTGGAGACGAAGGCCAGGGGGTTGACGGGCTCGGTGTCGCCGACGAGGCCGCGGTACAGGGGGGCGATGCCGGGCAGGGCGGTGCGGAAGTGGGCGCTCTTGGTGAAGCTGTGCCAGGCCATCCGCAGGCCGTTGGTGGCGCCGGTGTGGAGGATGGTGTCGTCGACGTCGGAGAGGAGGAGGCGCTTCGCACCATGGCCCGGCCAGAGAACGTCGTGGGTGGCCTCGACCCAGCCGTCCTCGCAGGCGACGACGGCGAACACCTGGTGCCAGGTCAGGGCGTCGCCGAGCGCGGGGGCGGGGAGGACGGCGCGGTAGTCCCCCTCGTCGTCGGTGATGGCGATCACCTCGTTTGCGCCGTGGCGGAGGCGGACCTCCACGCCGGGGAGCTCCCGGGTGTTCCAGCGGCGGTAGGTGTGGGCCAGGTGGTCCCACCAGCGGTCGGCGACTTGGGCCTCGGCGGGCTCGCTGGCGAGGAGGCGGCCGTGGACCTCGAGGCCGTCCGGGGTGGCGAAGCTCCGGTACGGGAGGAGGCAGCGGGGCCGGTCGAGGCCGAGGCGGGCGCGGAGGCGGGCCATGCGGGGCTCGAGGCTGCCCTCGGCGCGGAGCAGGGCGCGGTGGAGGGCGGTCAGGTCGTCGGGGGGCGGCTCGTGCATGGTCCGACGGTAGCAGCTGCGGGAACGGCTGCTCTCCTCGGGCCCTGGCTTCGCTGTCTGCGCTCGACGAGTCCGTCGCAGCCTACCCAGCCCCGAGGGCCTCCTCGGCGCGACGCCGGTACGCCCCCAGCTCGGAGCGCTCGTGGGCGCCGAGGGACCACGCCGCCGTCTGGGCGCTCCGCAGCGCGGCACGGGCCTCCTCCTGGCGACCGGATCCCACCAGCGCCAGGACCCGAAGGCACTCCAGTCGGACCAGCTCTTCCTGCTGTTCCAGGGCCCGCAGGTCCTCCGCGGCGGTGTCCAGCAAAGCCCTGGCGCGGTCCGGGTCGTCCTGCAGGAGGCACTCGGCTTCCACCATCTGCGCCGTGGCGACGACGTCGACGTAGCGTCCCTCCCTGCCGATGGCCTCCGCCGCGCTCCCTGCCCGGGCCGCCGCGTCACCCGGACCGTCGGCCAGGCAGGTGCGGGCGAGGTTCACCCACACGATGGCCTCCAGCCGCCGGTCCCCGGCGCGCTGCGCCCGCACGAGGGCCCGCTCGAGGTGGGCTCGGGCCTCCGGCAAGGCGCCCAGGGTGCGCTCGGCCGCGGCGACGTGGCACAGCGCCTCGGCCTCCCGCAGCGGATCCCGACCCCGCACGTGGATGGCGAGGGCGGCCTCGAAGAGCGGTAGGGCAGCCTCCGGGGAGCGGATGAGCTGCACCCGACCTCTCCCCAGCAGCGCCGCCCCCGCCCCCCGGGGCTCTCCGACGGCCTCGTAGAGCTCCTGGGCCCGGCGGTACCCCTCTTCGGCCGCCGACAGCCGCCCTGCTCCGTCGTGGGTCATGGCGACGTTCAGGCGGGCCGACGCCTCCCGCCCCCGGTCCCCGACCTGCTGGAAGCCTTCGGCCGCACTGGCGAAGGAGCGGGCTGCGGCGGTGCGGTCGCCGAGCTCGTACTGCACGGCGCCGAGGCTGGCGTGGGCGTCGGCCTTCAGGGCAGGGTCCCCCACGACGCCCGCGTGGATCAGCGCCTTCTCCAGGTGCTCCCGGGCCTCCTGGGGGTGCCCCAGGAGGCGCGACACCGTGCCGAGGGCGACCCGCACGCGGCCCTGCTCGCCCTCGTCGCCGAGCGTGCGGGCGATGGCGAGGGCCTCGTCGAGGAGCGGCATGGCCTCGGCACGCCTTCCTCTCCGCAGGTGCATGGTGGCCAGGGCCCGACCCAGGCGTCCGGACGGGCCGCTGTCGAGGGGGACGGCGGCCCGCAGCGCTTCCAGCAGGGGCACGAGCTCGTCCGGTGCGCCGACCCGTGCGGCGGCGGTGGCCAGCTCCACGGCGTCTCCCATGCCTCGCTCGGCACCCCAGGCGATGTCGGCCAGCAGGTCGGGCAGCATGCGACGCACCCACGCCACCGAGACCCCGCGACGGCACCGGACGGCTCGGTGGGCCAGGCGCCGTGCTTGTGCTTCGTCCCGCAGCCGTGGGTCGAGCTCCTCGAGCACGACGAGGCGCACACCTGGGTGGAAGGCCAGCAGCCGCTCCTTGCCGTCGAGGGTGCGCAAGATGGCGTGGTCCAGCAGCTGCTCCAGGAGCACGACGGTGTGGGTGGGGGACCAGGCGAGCAGCGCCTCGGCATCGGAGCGATCGAAGGGAGCGGAGCACAGGGCGAGCAGGGCCAACCCGCGACGGGCGCGAGGAGGAAGCAACGCGCAGGTCGAGCGGACGACTTCTTCCAGGGAGCGATGGCGGGGAGAACGATCCAGGTCCCGATCCACGAGGTCCCGTGGGTGGGCCAGGGCGTCGAGCAGCTCGGCGGGAGGGAGGCTCCGGGCCCAGCCTGCGGCGATCTCGACCGCCAGGGGCAGACCGCCCACCTGCTCGACCAGCTCCCTCACGGCGGGGTCTGCAGGGTCGACCTGGGCACCCAGGCGGCGGGCCTGTCGGGCGAAGAGCTCGGCCCCTCGCTCGGGCGACAGCGGAGGCACGGTGACACAGCGCTCGCCCCGGAGCCGAAAGCGCACGCGGCTGGTGGCGAGGATGCGCAGCTCCGGCGCCTGGCGCATCCACCCCAGGAGGACCGTCGCGAGGGGCTCCACCAGGTGTTCGACGTCGTCCAGCACAAGCAGCGCGGGCCCAGCCTGACGCAGGGTCTCCCCGACTTCCTCGGCCTCGCGACTGCGCTCGCCGAGCCCGACGAGGGTGGCCACGGCGGACACGACCCATCCCACCGACTCCAGCTCGGCCGCGCCACAGGTCCACGTGGTGCTCCCCCACGCGGCGGCGACACCCCGCGCCACCCGCGTCTTCCCGCTGCCCCCTGGACCGTGCACCGTCACCAGGCCCGCGGACTGTCGGAGCCGAGCGAGTACCCGCTCCTGAAGACCTGCCGCGGGAGCGGATGCCTGCTCCTCCGCCGGCGGCGGAGTGGTTGGCAGCGGCTGGAACACGAAGCCCACCCCGTGGGCGCTCAGGATGTGGCGGGGGGCGGACGGGTCGCGCTCGATGGCGCGGCGTAGGCGACGGATGCCCACATCGATGGCGCTGTTGGAGACCTTCGCCCTCCAGACCTCGTCCATCAGCTGATCCCGCGACACGGGCTCGCCGGCATGGGCCACCAGGAAGGTCAACAATGCGGCGGACTGCGAGGTCAGTCGGGTCTCGCGGCCGTCGGGATGGCGCAGCACGCGGGATGGCAGGTGCACCACCCCCGTCGTCAGCTGCAGCCGGTCCGGCGTTGACATGTTCATGACGTCATCTTGGCACGACTGTACCCTCACCTTCTCGGACGTCCGAAAATGTCCGTTGTCTCCCCAACGGGTGGCTGGCACCGTGTACCGGTCCCTCCTCGGAGTTCCGAATGCTGCCCATTCCTTCCGTCCTGCTGCTGCTATTCGGTTGCATCGAGGTACAGCTTCGAGAGATCGGTACGCCCGCCCCCGCCGACCCTCCTCCGCCCCCCCCGGCCGACACCGGGGTCGGCTCACCGACCGACACCGGCCCCCAGTCGGAGACCCAGGGGGCCTACGACCTTCCCGAGGCCCAGCCGATGACGGCCTGCTCCTCGGCCCCCGCGCGCTTCGAGCTGGAGCTCGCCTGGGAGTGGACGGGGTGGTCCGAGGACGCCCGTGTTCGGAACGTGCGGACCACACCCCAGCTCGCGGACCTCGACGGCAACGGCGTGCTCGAGGTGGTGTTCGTGGCGGTGAACGACGTGGACGCCCCCTCCAAGCATGTGCTGTTCGTGTTGGATGGGCGAAGCGGGGACCAGATCCTGGCGGTGCCCGACGTGTACGGGTACGCGAGCCGCTTCGCCGTGCTCGACGCCGATGGGGATGGCTCGGACGAGATCGTCGTCACCTCCGCCGGCGACGTGATCGCCCTGGACCTTCAGGGCACCCGCTGGATCCACGAGCCCAGCCGCGACTGTGCGTCCTACGTTCTCCCCGGTGACTTCGACGACGACGGGGTGATGGAGCTGGCAACGGCCTGTGGCATGCTCGACGCGGCCACGGGCCTGCTGCTCTCGATGGAGCCACGGTGTGCCCGAACCGCCTTCGACGTGGACGGCGACGGCACCGAGGAGCTCTTCTGCGCCGACGCGGTCTACGGGAGCGACGGGACAGAGGTCGTCGCCCTGCAGCAGCCGTCCCTCGGCACCCTCCCCGACCCATCCGGGGGCTTCCTGGTGAAGACCAACGAGGGCATCGACCGGTACGACGAACGCTTCACCTGGATCGGGACGACCCCGACGCTGCTGGAGCCCTCCACGGTCGGTGCGTGCAGCGCCGACGCCGATGCCGACGGGGTGCCCGAGGTGTTCCTGCCCCTCCAGGACGACCTCGCCGCCTGGTCCATCGACGGCCCCCATCGCTGGTCGGCCCACCGGCCCGGGGTCCACGGTGGGGACGGCACACGGGTGTGCACGGCCGTCGACCTCGATGCCGACGGGTGCGCCGAGATCGTCTGGCCCCAGAACGGCGCCCCTCGCATCCATGATGCCTCCACGGGCGAGCTCGTGGGGGACCTGGAGCTGGGGGAGGCGAACACCACCCGGCTGCAGCCGCTGCCCATCGAGGACATCGATGGCGACGGGAGCCTCGACATCCTCATCAACGGCAGCGCTCTGGGTAGCCCTCAGGACCACTGGACCGGCGTCCGGATGGTGCGAGAGGCCCACGGCGCCTGGGTGGGCGAGGCCCCACCGCTGCTCCGCACCGGCGCGCGCTAGACCCGTCACGACCTCGGCCGCCTGGTCTTCAGCGGCGGGCCCCGAGGCGCTCGTCCGACCACACGAGCACCAGGAACGACACCCGACGCTCAGCTGCCTTCTCGTCGCTGGTCGACAGGGCCTCGCCGGTGCCGACGGCCTGCAGCCGTGCGCCGTCGATGCCTCCCTCCATCAGCCACGTCCGCACGGCCTCTGCCCGACGCTGGGACAGCTCGTAGTTGTAGCGGCTGCTTCCCAGGCCGTCCGCGTGGCCCTCGATGCGCAGCAGCTCTACTTCCCTGTGGACCCTGATCCAGTCGAGCAGCTCGTGCATGGCTGGGTCGTCGGGGTCCACGGTGGCCTCGTCGACGGCGAACGCGGCGCTCTGGCCCAGCTGCAGTCGATCGCCGTCGACACGCACCCCGCTCGGGGTCAACGTCACCGGCAGGCGCAGGTGGTCGTCCCTGGGCACGGCCGCGACCAGCTGCACGGGGAGGTGGCCGTCGGCAGCGATCTGCACCTCCACCTCGCCGGCGGGCCACTCCACCTCGCCCTCCACCGCCTGGCCGTCGAGGTGGACGGCTGCGGGCAGCTCGACCCCCTCCGGGCTCAGGGCCACCACCTCCATCCACCCGTAGGGCTGCACGGGGAGGTCGAGGGTGACCGACACCGCGTCCCGGCGGTCCAGGTCGACGGTGCGGGCCACGGGCCGATGGCGTGTCGCGCTGGCGGCGACCTCGACCTCCAGCTGGCGAACCAGGCGCTCCACCGGCTCTCCCGGGAGGGTCTGGACGGAGCTGCCGTCCACGGTCACCGTGACCAGCTCGGCGGGGCCCTCCGTCTCGACCACCACCGTCAGCAGCGTGGCCAGCTCGGGGCAGCCGTCGAAGTCTTCCACCCCGTTGAGGTTCTCGGGCACGATCGGACAGTCGTCGACGCGGTCGGCGATGCCGTCCTGGTCGTTGTCGAGGTCGGGACAGCCGTCCTGGTCGCGGAAGTCGTCGTGATCCTCCGGCCGGTCCGGGCAGAGGTCCCGCAGGTCGACCAGACCGTCCTCGTCGCGGTCGGGGAGCCGGCGGGGGCGCAGGTCGACCGCGCCGACCACCCGCAGGGACGGCGAGCCCAGGCCCTCGGCGATGCCCGTCCCCGCACCGGCCGAGACGGACAGCATCGACGTGGGGCGCACCCCCGCGACCCCCACCAGCTCCCCGGCCATCTCGGGGGCGGTCGCGCGGTCGACACGGAACGGGGTCCGACCAGCGGCCTCTGCCGCCAGGAACAGCGGCCCCCACGGATCGACCCGGGCCCCCAGACCCCACTGCCATGCTGGCCCCCACTCCAGTCCAGGCAGCGTCTTCACGCTGTGGGAGCGCAGGCCCAGGTGGCTCGCCAGGCGGAGCCGACCCACGGGCAGACCGAGTGCGAGGGTCGCCTGCAGCGCCCCCGGATCCCCCAACCACAGGTCCGCGGCTCCGGTCGCGATGTCGTAGCGGAGGGAGGCCGTGCCGGTCAGGCCCTTGGTCTTCTCGGGATCGGTGAGGGGCAGCATCATCCACACCGAGGTGTCCCCCCACCGGCTGCCGTGGGGAGAGTCCATGAAGGTGATCCGGGTGTGCCTCGGCAGGGCCAGGCCCACCCGCACGAAGGCGTCGACGAGGAGGGAGACGTCGAGCTGCTGGGTGGTGACCTGCTGCAGGCGCGGTCCGGCGATGGTGCCGCCGACGACCCGCACGGGATCGCGGGCGTGGGACAGGGTGAGGGTGCCCGAGCCCGTCCACGGGATGCCGATCTCGGGCTCCTGGAGCAGCAGCCAGTCCCCTCCGTCGACGCCCCGTCGCTGGCCATCGACCTGTCCCCAGGCCAGCGCGGGGAGGAGCAGCCACAGGGCCAGCAGGCCTCCTCGTCGGAGCAGGATGACGACGAGCAGGGCCCAGCCGACGGTCGGGCCGGGAAGGGGTCCGGTTTCGCACCCGCAGTCGTGGGCCCCGGTCACCGTTCCCTGATGAGGGAGCTGCTCGGCCTCGACGGAGCAGGGCGGCGGTGGGGCGGAGGGCGCCGAGCCTCCCTGGCATCCCGACCCCACGGTCACGGGGGACACGCCGGTGTGAAGGGGACAGGTGACCCCTGTGTCTGCTGTCGCGCCGGTACCGTCCATCGGGAGTCCCTCCTTGGAGATGACGCCCCCACACGAAGGTCACGGTAGCGGTGGACCGACAGCGCCCGGGTCGACAGTTCGCGACATCGACACGGACGTTTCCGGACCCTGGTCGGGCCAAGGGTGCGGCCTCCGACGATCGCGGGGGCCTGGACTGCACGGGCGTCGGCCTCAGGCGGAGAACCACCCGACGACAGCCTGCAGGAAGGCCCGCAGCCTCGCCGGCTGCAGCGTCCGCCGCGCGAACACCGCGTGCAGCTCCATCTCCACCCCCACCTCCGGCAGCACCGGCACGAGGTCGGCCGCCGCCGCAGTCGCCGCGTCGAGGAGGCAGATCCCGCGCCCTGCCGCGGCGGCGTGTCGCAGCGCCCGCTGGTCGTCGCTGGCGAAGCGGCCGTCCACCGCCACCCGACCCCCCTCGAGCAGGGGCCACCAGCGCCGGGGCGAGCCATCGGGGGCGAGGGTGCGCAGCAGCACGTGGTCGGACAGCTCGTCCACGCTGGCCGGCGTGCCACGGGCCGCGAGGTAGCCTGCGGACGCCCAGGCGGTGATCCGACGCCGACCCAGCTTGCGGCAGGTCAGGTGCGGGTCCAACAGGGCGCCGGCCCGCAGCGCCACGTCGATGGGGCCTTCCCGCAGGTCGACCCGCTCGGCGGTGGACTGGAGCACCACGGACAGCTCGGGGTGCTCGTCCTGCAAGACCAGCAACAGGTCGGTGAGCTCGTAGGCGAGGACCGGCGCCACGCTCACGGTCAGCCGGCCGGTGACCTCGTGGGCGTCGCGCCGGAACGCCCGGTCGATGTGGGACGCCTCCCGGAACAACGGGGCGAGGCGCTCGTACAGGCGACGGCCGGCCTCGGTGGGCCCGACCTGACGGGTGGTGCGGTGCAGGAGGGCGACGCCGAGGGACGCCTCGAGGGAGGCGAGGTGCCGCGACAGGGTGGGACGGGACATCCCGAGGGCCGTCGCGGCGGCCACGATGCTCCCGTGCTCGACGACGGCGACGAATCCACGCCCGTGCTCGAGGTTCAAGGATGCCCCTTCGAGTGGAAAGTTGATGAACGAATAGCGACCAATAACGTTCATCGACGAGCGATGGGTGGTGGGTGAAGAAGGCCCATCGGAGGTTGCCATGTTCGCTGTTCTCTGCGCCCTCGCTCTCGCTGCCGACGTCGACGGAGACCCGGTCGACGACGCGCCGTCGACCGACGGCCCGAGCTGGACGGTCACGGTGGACCCGCTCACCTACGCCATCGGCTACGCCCACGTGCAGGTCGAGCGACGCCTGGCGGACCACTTCTCCCTGTACGCCGGGCCCCACGCACGGCTGTACGACGGCATCCTCACCGACGAGCCGGAGCCCTACATCGGCGTTGGCGCCGAGGCTGGTCTGCGCTGGTTCCCCTGGGGCAAGGCCCCGAAGGGCGGCTGGCTGATGCTCCGCACGGTGGGGGCCCGTCTGTCGACCACCGAGGGCCCGAAGCAGGCGGGCTTCGGGGGCTACAGCAGCGTGCTCGCCGGCGGCACGGCGATCGTCGCCGACGTCTTCGTGCTGTCGGGGGGCGTCGGCTACAACCAGCTGTACTACTCCATCGACGACTACGGCCCCTCGGGCCCGTTCATCGCCCTGCACACCAACCTCGGCGTCGCCTTCTGAGTCCGTCGGCGGACGGTATGCTCGCGCCCCTGGAGGCCCCCATGTGCGACGAGATCACCGAGCAGGAGAACGCGGTCTGGCTGAGCCGACGGGCGGTCGCCCTGGGCGCCTCTGCCGTGGCGCTGACGGGCTGCGGGAGCGAGCCGAAGGCGGCCGAGCCCTCCCCCGAGCCCGCAGCCCCCGCCAAGGTCGACGCGCCCGCCACCAAGCATCGCCGGGTGGTGGTGAGCACCCCGGACGGTGAGGCCGACGGCTTCTTCGTGACCCCGTCGAGCGGCAAGCACCCCGGCGTGCTGCTGTGGCCCGACGTGGCCGGGCTCAGGGGGGCCTACGAGACGATGGCCACCCGGCTGGCGGCCGCTGGCTACTCGGTGCTGGCGGTCAATCCGTACTACCGGTCGTCCAAGGGCCCCATCCTGGAGCGCTTCGACGCGTGGCGCACGGAGGCGGGCAGGGCCAAGATCGCGCCGATGCGGGAGAAGCTCACCCCCGAGGCCATCGCCCGCGACGGCGCCGCCTTCGTGGCCTGGCTCGACCAGCAGGCCGAGGTCGACACTGCCAGGAAGGTGGGGACCCAGGGCTACTGCATGAGCGGACCGTTCACCTTCCGGGTGGCCGCGGCGATGCCCGAGCGGGTCGGGGCCTTCGCCTCCTTCCACGGCGGTGGGCTGGTCACCGACGCGGCCGACTCGCCCCACGCCCTCCTGTCCAAGGTGAAGGCGGCGGCGCTCGTGTGCATCGCCAGCAACGACCATGAGCGGGACCCGAAGGCCGAGCCGGCCCTCAGGAAGGCTGCGAAGGAGGCTGGGGTGGAGGCCGAGATCGAGGTCTACCCAGCCAACCACGGCTGGTGTGCGCTGGACTCGCCGGTGTACGACGAGGCCCAGGCCGAGCGGGCGTGGGCCCGGCTGCTGGCCACCTACGAGGCCCACCTCTGACCCACGGGAGGCCTCGCAGAGAGCTATGTTCGCTGTGGAGGCACCCATGCGACGCTCGGTCTGGCCCTTGCTCCTGCTCCTCGGCGCCTGCTCGGGGAGCGATGGCGACGGAGCGTCTCCTTCGACCGGGGATGATGACGACGACGCCCTCACGCCCTGGTCCGAGGTGGTGACGACCCAGACCGGCACCTGCTGCCACACGGTGCGCCCGCTGATGGCGTTCACCACGGTGGAGCACGAGGGCTTCCCGGCGATGTACGCCATGCCCGAGGACCCGGTGGGCGCGCTGATCGTCTACCACGGCACCGACGGCATCCTGCAGACCATCCAGCAGGTCGAGTACCTGGAGCTGTACAACCTCCTCTACCCCCGTGGCATCGGCATCATCGCCACGGTGTCCTCCAACCGCGACGTCAAGCAGTGGGACACCGCACCGCTTCCGGACAACGTCGACTACCCGCGGGTCCAGACCCTGCTCTCCCTGGTGGCGGCCGAGACCGGGTTCGAGGCCGACATGCCGCTGGTGAGCTTCGGCTTCAGCCAGGGGTGCTCGATGGCACACCTGACGGGCGAGCAAGGGCCCGACGCCGGGCAGACCGTGGTGGGGGTCGTCCTCCACAACTGCAACCGCAGCGGGCCTCTGAACCAGCCCGTGCTCTTCGTGGATGCCGAGCACGACTGGCAGGCGGAGGGGATGGCCGCCGACGCCGCTGCCCATCCCGACGGCACGCTCCTCGAGGGCCACGAGATCCCGCTGGACCCCCTCCGTTTCGCCAAGCTGGACTTCTTCTCCCAGGAGGAGTCCCAGCGCACCTTCGACGACCTGGTGGAGATGGAGATGGTCGACGAGGACGGCGTGCGGGTGGTCGACTTCGGCGACGAACCCGAGGCGATCGCCGAGCGCATCGCGAACAGCGATCAGCTTCGCTGGGCCGCCGACGTCGCTCAGCAGCTGCGGGTGGTGTGGTCGATGCACCGGGTCAGCGCGGAGAACAAGGTGGCCGAGGCCCAGTGGATCGAGGCGCAGATCCGCGGGGAGTAGCGCCCGCACCCCCGGGAGCAGGAGAGTCCCCCAAGCGAGCCCGTATCGGCGTAGAATGCCCCGGTGGAGGTCGACCTGCCGTCCGACGCCCTCGCACCCCCCTGGCTGGGGGTCGTCGTCAGCGCCCTCGTGCTCGCCTCGTGCGGCGGAGACCCCGCCGTCACGTCGGGACGTACGGGTGTGTCCGAGCCCGAGCTGGTGATGCTGCCCGTCGTCGACCAGGCGGCCCGGGCGTCCGTGGCGCTGAGGGGCCACCGGCCCACCCTCGAGGAGCTCGACGCGGTCGCCGAAGACCCCGAGGCGCTGGCAGGCCTCGTGGACGGCTGGCTCCAGTCCGAGGCCTTCGGCCGCACCCTCCGCGACATGCACGGCGAGCAGTTCCTTCTACGGAACGACATGCGAGCGCCCTACCCGAGCGAGGGGCCGCTGCGGGGCACCCCGGCGTGGGAGGTCTACCTGTCCTCGTCGGAGGAGCCGCTGAAGCTCATCGAGCACGTGGTGATGAACGATCTCCCCTACGACGCCATCCTCACCCTCGACTACATGCTCACCGACCCCATCGTGGCCCAGGTGTTCGGCCTCCCCTACGACGAGGCCGGACCCGAGTGGCAGGTCAGTCGTTGGACGGACGGGCGGCCCATGTCCGGCATCCTCTCCAGCTCCGCCCTCTGGAACCGCTACCGCAGCGGGCCCATCAACCATCAGCGGCGCCGAGCCCAGTTCGTCAGCGACGCCCTCCTCTGCGACCCCATCGCCGAGCGCGACGTCGTCGTGCCCACCGACCTGGACTTCGCGGACATGGACGCGGTCAACGAGGCGGTGTGGACCGAGCCGGGCTGTGTGGCCTGTCATCAGTCCCTCGACCCGCTCGGTGCCCTGTTCTGGGGCTTCCGGGGACAGATCCGGTCGGCCGAGGTCCTCGAGGCCTACGGGGCGGACTGTCGCGGCATGTTCGTGCCCCAGAGCTTCGACGTGCCGCCGGAACCTCTCCACGACCTGTGCTACCCGCTGCGCTTCTACCGGCCGGAGACCGAGGACCGGTGGTGGGAGCTCGATCTGAGGTCCCCCGGCTACTACGGCCAGCCTGCCGAGCGCATCGACGACCTCGGGCGCCTCATCGCCGACGACCCCCGCTTCGCCAGCTGCACCGCGCGGCGCTTCTGGAGCTGGTTCGCCCACGTCGACCGCGACGATGTGGACCACGACCTCGTGGTGGAGCTGACCCGGGTGATCGAGGAGAGCGACTTCGACGCCAAGGCGCTGGCCAAGGCCATCGTGACCCACCCTCGCTTCCTCGCGTCCCACGTGGCGGAGGACGACGGCGACAGCCCCGACGATCCGCCCGTGGGGCTGCTCCGGATGCGCCCCTCTCAGTACCAGGACAGCATCCAGGAGCTGACGGGCTTCACCTGGTGGATCACCGCCCCGGAGTCCCTGTGCGGGTCGACCTGCTGGGGCTGGGTGGACCTCGGCCGGACCGACACCTGGGGCTTTCGGGCCCTCGCGGGCGGGGTCGACAGCTCCTTCGTCCTCGACCCGGTCTACGAGACGGTGCCCACCGGTGCCCTCGTGGAGCGACGCACGGCCGCCGAGGCCGCCGGCTGGGTCGTGGCCCAGGACTTCGCCCAGCCCGCCGCGACCCGACGACTCCTCACCCTGGTCGAGCCCGACACCGTCGACGAGGGCACGGTCCGCGCTCAGCTGGCCGAGCTCCACGCCCGCATCGGTGCCGAGCGGCTGTCGACAGACCACGAGGAGGTCGATCGCAGCTACGCTCTGTGGTCCGGCGCCCACGCCCTCCACGGCGACCCCGCGCGCGCCTGGGAGCTCACCCTCACCGCCCTGCTGCAGGACGCCCATATGGTGTTCTACTGATGGCCAACCTCACCCGTCGCTCCCTGCTCGTCGGCGCTGGCGCCCTCGGCCTGGCCCCGGGCCTCGTCTCCGGAGCCACGACCGGCGGCAAGAACCTGGTCGTGGTCGTGGCCGACGGGGGCTGGGACGCCAGCTTCGTGTTCGACCCGAAGCTCGACAACACGTGGGTGGAGGGCCCCGAGGTCGACGAGAACGCCCGGAACCCCGACGACCGCAACGTCCTGCGCTGGTATGGCGACCTGCCGGTGCTCCTGAACGCTGCGCGCCGCCCGCGGGTGACCCACTTCTTCGACACCTGGGCCAGCCGCACCCTGTTCGTCAACGGGCTGCGGATCGGCGCGGTGGCCCACGACCTCAGTCGCATCCGCCTGCTCACCGGCACATCCAGCACCCGGAACCCCGACATCGCCACCATCGTCGGCCACCACTACGGGGCCGACCTGCCGGTGGGCTCCATCGACACCACCGGCAAGGCCCTGGTCGGACCCCTGGGCACGAGCGCCGGTCGCCTCGGGACCCGTGGCCAGGTCGGCTACCTCCTCGACCCCGGCCTCATCCCCCCGGCCCCCGCCCACCTCGGCGGCGCCGTCTACCCTCAGTTCGCCCCCGATGCCGACGAGCAGGCCCTCCTCGACGCCTTCCTCCAGGAGCGCCTCGACGGCCTGGGCGCCGAGCGTGCCGGAACCGAGGCCCAGCGCTGGGCCATGGCCGAGTCCAGGACGCGGGCCCAGCGCCTCGTCGACGCCCGCGACGTGCTCCTCGACGGGCTCGAGATCGGCGCGCCCCTCGGCGCGTCGGGGCTCATCGACCCCGTGGTGAACCTGCTGAGCGCAGGGGTGTGTCGCGCCATCACGGTGGAGTCGGGCCTCGAGTGGGACACCCACTTCACCAACGAGGACCAGCACGCCAACTTCGACACGCTGTTCTCCTTCCTCCACGGACTGGCGAGCGCCCTGGACACCGCTGGTCTCCTCGACGACACCGTGGTCGCCGTGGTCTCCGAGATGTCCCGCAGCCCGATGCGGAACCGGAGCCTGGGCAAGGACCACTGGCCCATCACCTCCGCGATGCTCTTCGGCGGGGGCGTACAGGGAGGACGGGTCCTCGGCGGCACCGACGACTACGTGCAGTCCCTTGCGCTGGACCTCGCCACCGGCGCCCCCTGGGCCAAGGGGGACGTGCTGGAGTTTCCCCACATGGCGGCCGGACTCCTGGCGCTCCTCGACGTCGACCCCGGGCCGTGGTTCCCCGACGTCACCCCGCTCGGGCTGACCACGTGACGGCGCTCCTGATGCTGATGGGGTGCTGGGGCGGGGGCGGAGCCGAGGCGCCCACCGTGGAGGACACCGCGGCGCCCACGGGTCCCGGTGACGACACCGGCGGGGTCGACGTCGACTGCGACGACACCATCACCTGGGACACGGTGGGCAAGCCGATCCTCGCCACCTGGTGCGTCGAGTGCCACTCGAGCCAGCTCGGGAAGGGCCAGCGAGCGGATGCGCCGCTGGGGGTCGACTTCGACACGCTGGAGGGGGCACGCGCCTGGCTGGACCGCATCGGGGTCCGTGCCCTGGACGTCGGCGACATGCCTCCGGCCACCACGGTGCCCGAGGAGGATGTGGAGCTCCTGGCCCGCTGGGTCGCCTGCGATGCTCCGGGTACGGAGGACGAGCCGCCTGTGGATCCCTGCGACGTCCCGGAGGTCCACAGCGGCGACGGTGTGGCCAGCGTGCTCTCCTGTGGGGCCGGGGGGGTGCACGTCGCGGGCGATCTCGTCCTCGACGTCGACGCCGATCTGTCCTGTGTGTGCACCGTAGACGGCGACGTCGTGGCCGCGGGCGCCTCCGTGGTCGACCTGCCCCGGCTGACCTGGATCGGCGGGGCACTGGAGCTCGGTCATCCGGGCCTGACCCACTTCGAAGCGCCGACGCTCACCGAAGCGGTCGCCCTCGACGTACAGGGCGCCGTCACCCTCGTCGAGCTGGTCCTGTCCGACCTGCGCGCCACGGGGACCGTCCACGTCGCCAGCGTCGCGCTGCCCGTCCTCGAGCTGGCGGAGCTCGTCGACGCCACGTCGGTGGTGATCGAGGAGGCCCCAGACCTGGAGCGCCTGGAGCTGCTGCGGCTCGACACGGTCTACGGCGACCTGGTGCTGAGGAACCTGCCGGTCCTCGACCAGCTCGTGGGCAGCAACAGCCTCACCTGGGTCGACGGGGACCTCCGCCTCGAGGGGCTGCCGTTGCTGGCGCACCTCGACGAGCACAACAACCTGACCCACGTGGGTGGGGATCTGGTGATGGCTCGGACGGGGGTGGTGCGCATGACGGGCTTCCAGAACGTCCAGACGGTGATCGGCCACCTGGAGGTCCGAGACAACGGGGCGCTGGCCGAGGCGTCGACCTTTCCCTTGCTCGGGAGCGTGGGAGGGGACCTCGTGTGGAGGAGCAACCACGACCAGGTCAGCCTGGCGGGCTTCGGCACCCTCTCCACCGTCGACGGCTCGCTCGTCGTGTCGGCCCACCCGAACCTCGAGCGCTGGCCCGCGTGGACCCGCCTGGACACCGTGGGGGGCGATCTGCGTGTGACCCACAATCCCAGGCTGGCGACGAGCGCCATCGACGGCGCGGTCGGTGATGTGGACGTGGCCGGAGAGCGTGTGATCTACGGCAACGGACCGTAGGTCAGCCTCGGCCCTCGAACACGCGACACATGAGCTCGGCGCCGTAGTCGGGCCAGTCGTGGGCGAGCTCGGGGTCCACCACCATCAGCACCCCGGCACCGGAGGGACCCCTCCAGCGGCGCACGTTCAGGCGAGACGGGCCGTAGCTCGCGGGGGCCCGGGGCTGCTCCACGGCGTCGTCGAGCTCGATCCAGCGCTGGATGCCGTCCAGGGTGGCCAGCATGCGGTGCTCCGTGCCGTCCTGGGCCCGGTGCACGCCCCCCTGCAGCTTCACCTTCCCGTCCCGCTTGCCGTGGACGTGGACGACGGAGAGTGGGCGGATGCCGTGCACCCGCGGGTCCGAGCGCGCTGGGGGGTCGTCGTCGTAGGCGACGACACCGCCGGCTGCCCCGATGGCCGCGAGGCGGTCCCCGTGCTGGGCGGCGAGCTGGTACACCTCCCGCGCGCCGCCGCTGAAGCCGGCGGCGTAGATGCGCTCGGGGTCGACGGGGAGCTCCTCCACCGCCCGGTCGAGGAGTCGCACCATGAACGGGGTGTCGCCGCTGCCGTCGAGGACGGGCTTCCCGCTGTGGCCGGTGTAGGGAAAGACGCCGACCCAGCCGCGCTCCTCCAGCACCTTGCGCCACCCCTTGCCGTTCAGGAACTGCTCGGGGGAGCCCTTGGAGCCATGGAGGACCAGCACCATCGGCGCCGGCCCCTCCACGCCATCGGGGACGAAGACCAGGGCCTTGCGGGGGTGGCCGTCGACCGTCTCCTCGAGGGTGCGGAGTCCGGTCTCGATGGGCGCGCTGGGGGGCTCGATGGTCGGCTCGGACGGGCTCCACAGGCTCGTGCAGCCGGCGAGGCCCAGCGACGCCATCCCCAGCAACCATCGGCGACGGGATGCCATCGTGTCTCCGGACGGGGGGCAGAGGTGTCGCTCCCGTCGGTAGAGAACCTACTACGTCTCCAGAGCGAGCAGGGTGGAGCGGCTGCGCTCACGGGCGGTCAGGGTCGCAGCCAGCGCCTGGATCCACTCGCGGATCGTGTGGCTCGGGGAGGTCTGCAGGGGGCGCTGCAGGTCCATGACGGCGTCGTCCATGGCCCGGCTCAGGGCCACGGCCTGGTCGAGGTCGAGGGGGATGGTCTTGGGGATCTTGGGGAGTCGTCTGGGGAACTGGATCCAGGTGCCGAGGGCGGCGTGCTGGCTGTGGGCCAGCTCGTGAAGACCGTCGGCGAGCTGTCGCTCCTCTTCGGCGAGGCGCTCGAAGAACAGGCGCACCCGAGGGCAGCCGTCGGGTCGGGTGGCGAGGCGCAGGTAGTGGGCGGACAGCTCGTGGCGAGCGGCGGCCAGAGAGATCAGTCGCTTCTGAAGGGTCGTGAACATGGGACCTCCTCGGTCGAGGGGTGGGCGAGCCCGGAGATGGGGGCTTCGGAGATGGTTGGTCGCGCGCTTCCTGGCGGTCTCGAGGAGCGGCGCGGCAGCCATAAACATGGGCCAACGTCATCTATTCTAGCACGAGGTGTAGCCGGGATGCAACCTCGGGGTCCGAGCTGGGGTAGCTTCGGGCCACAAAGGAGGGACCATGGCGGACCCGTTCGTGGAGTGGTTCGAGGCCCACTTGCCTCTGAAGGGCGAGCGGCACGCGGTGGAGTGGCTGGAGCCGCGCTCCTTCGACTGGGGGAACGGGCTGGTGGGTCGGCTGCGCCTGGTCTTCTTCGACGACGACGGCGGCCTCGCGTCCATCATGGAGGGCGACGTGCACCTCATCCGGGGCGAGGACCTCGGGGTGGACATGGACGTCGTGCACAAGGCCCTGGAGGGGTGGGCCCAGCGCATCCGGGCGCTGCCGCCCGAGGAGGCCCGCGCCCTGGACTTCGACTCGGTGTCTCCCTGGGCACCCCAGGAGGCGGAGGCCCTGGAGGCGGCCTACGCGGCATACCGAGACGAGGCGCTGGGCCCCGACCCGCTCGCGCGACGCACCCGGGCCCTGGAGCAGGGCCTCGCGGAGGCACCGAGGCTGGAGGACCACGTCCGCGAGGTGTGGGGCCTGCATCCGCCGCCCCTCGGCTACCTGTGGGGCTTCTGCCTGGCCCTCCGGGAGCTGCCGATGTCGATCCGAGAGGCGCCGGACCTGGGGCCTGGCGGCATCCTGGACCGCCTGTCCCCCGGAGGCTGGGAGCGGAAGGTGGCCGACGGACTCGATGAGCGTCTCCACATCCGTTTTCGCAGCGACCCGCCGGAGTTCCTCTCCTTCGGCTGGGGTGGCTCCGACGGCCTGCACTTCGGCCTGTGGTTCCACGACGCCGATCGCTACGCCGGTGTGGTTGCCAACTACGCCCGCGACTCGGCCGAGACCTGGTTCTGCGGGCCGCGCACCCTCGATGGCTTCCGGCATCGCTGGGCCTACGACCCGCCCCCCAGCGATGCCACGGGCTTCGCGGACCGGGCCTTCCTGGAGGAGCTGGCGTGGTTCGCTGCCGAGGAGGCTCGGGCGACCTACCCCGTGGCCCCCATGCCCCCCGGAGAGCTGCTGGGGGGACCCATGTGCGACCCACCGGCGAGCCTGCCTGGCTCCATCCACGAGCGCAGCGAGATGTACCGGAGCGACCCCGATGGCACCCGGGCGCTGATGCGACAGGTGCAGGACGACCCGGCTCGCGCCCTGGCCCTGGGACGGGAGCTGCACTGGTCCGACCAGGATGCCGTCCGTCGGGAAGCCGGCGACCTGCTGGTGGGCGCCTACCTGGCCCTGGGAAGGGACGCGCTGGCCCAGATCGCCAAGGTCCACATCGCCCACCGGGACCTGCGCAGCGTGGGCGTGCTCACCGACTGAGTCCGCGGGCGGCGTCCCACAGAGGCTCCCCGTGCCCGTCGGCCTCGACGGTGAAGCGGTTGGCGGTGGCCGCGACCGTGTGGGCGACCTCGACGTCGCTCACGGGCCTACCAGAACTTGCACTGGTGGCCGGAGACCCAGGAGAGGCGGCCGCCGAGGTACACGCCCTGGCCGATCTCGCGACCGGACTTGGCGAAGCGAACGCTGGCGCGCCCGTCGTCGTCGACGTCGACATCGTACTGCTGGGTGAAGTCGCTGGCCTCGCCGCCGACCTTGGCGCCGTTGTGCTGGCTGACCCGCCCGGTGAGGAGCTCCTCGGGGCAGGTGGAGGCCGACAGGTCGGCCGTGGCGGTGACGGCGAGGGACATCTCGCAGGCCGGCCCGCAGCGGCCCGGAGCGGTGAGGCGTCCGGAGACGTTCCAGCGGATCTCGCACGCCTCCACCTTCTGGGCGGCCCAGGCCTTGTTGGGGACCAGCAGCATCCGCTCGGCTCCCTTGAAGGAGCCGTCTTCGGCCACCTGGACGTCGCCGACGAACCAGGCGTCGGCACCGGGCGTTGCCTTCTCGCAGCGACCCGCCTCGAGGTTCTCCGTGAGAGCCGCGAAGGGGTCCTCGGCCGCGATGGCGAGGGAGGTGAGAGCGAGGAGACCGGCGAAGAGAGAGGTGCGCATGGAGGGAGCGTAGCCGACGGAGGCGCCGGCCGGGGCAGGTGTCGGTCCCGTCGGGGCCCGTAGGCGAGGGGAACCGCGGCGGTGGTGGGGCGTCGTACCATGGGGAGGGAGGTCCCATGGATCGCGATGAGCTCCGGCTGTCGGTCCGGTGCGACAAGCGCTGGGAGGAGCTGGATGGCGACGGGGCTACCCGCCACTGTGCGCAGTGCGGTCGAGGGGGCGGACGCCGAGTGGCCGCGAGGGCTTCGGGCTCCAGACGTCAGGCTTCAGATCACTGCAACGGGTCGGGGTCGCGCCAGGCGTGTCTGTCGGATGGCCGCCTTCGAGGACGCGTGTGGCTTCGGTGGGATCCCTCGAACAAGGCGCCGATGTGTCCCTGCATGCCGAAGCCCGAAGTCCGAAGCCCGGAGCCTCGGGGCAGCGCCTGCGGACATCTGGCCCCGTGACCACCGAACCGTCTCGCTAGTTCGACGTCCAGTGGTCGCCGTTGAACGCGAAGCCCACCGCCACCAGCGGGAGGGCCTGGGGCTGCTCGTTTCCGGTGCGGTACGGGTGCTGGACCCACCACTGGGCGAGCACGAACAGGGTGGGCTGGTTGAAGCTGGCGCGGGGCTTCTTGTCGTCGAACTGCCAGGCGAACAGCGGGCCCACCCGGTGCTGGGCGATGTCGCCTTCTTCGGTGCCGCCAGCGAGGCCGTCGGTCACGGTGTGGCGCACGCCGGTGCGCAGCTTGCCGTTGACGTAGAGGACGTCGGCGTCGTTGAGGACGACCCAGCTCTTGTCCTGCACGAGACGATCGGAGAGCTGGTCGTAGAAGTGGGTGCCGCCGCGGACGTCGAGGTCCATGTACATGAAGCTGGTGGTGTTGCGGACGGCGATGGGGCCGACCTTGGCCCGCACCGTGGCACCGGTGGTGGCCAGCCAGCCTCCCGCTGCACGGGCCTCGTCGCCCCGGGCCTCGATGGCGTCGTCGCTGAACCGGTCGCTGCCGTCGAAGGCGAGGAGCTGGTCGAAGGTGCCGAAGTACCCGGCCCCGTCGATCTGGGCGAAGACCCGGAAGATCGCCAGCAGCTGCGCCTCACCGTACAGGCCGCCGCGGGCCCAGGCGGGGGTGAGGGTCACGCCGGGGCCCACGAACACGTAGGTGTCCTTCTTGAGCAGGCTGTCGCTGGTGGAGAGCCGACGCCGCCAGCCGACTCGGTGCAGGTTGACGAGGCCGAGGGGATTGACGCGGACGTAGGTGGCGTTGGTGTAGAAGAGCCGGTCCTTGGGGGGCGGCTCGTAGACCTCCTCCTCGTTGACGAAGCTGGAGTCTTCGGGGCGGGCTCCACGGTCCTGTGCGAACGCGGAGAGTACAGCGAGAACCAGCACGAACATCGAGTCGACCTCCCGGGATTCCGGCGCGGATATCGAGAAGTGCTGGTCTTGTCCCCCGTTTCGTCCGTTTTCTGTGACCCGGTCACGATCGGACCTTGGAGGGACCTTTTCGAGGGGCCTGCCGTTACCGGCGCCGCGAGAAGGAGGTGACCATGGGCAAGGGCCTGTTCCTGTTGGTGATGACGATGGTGGCCTGCGGCGGAGGGGACCCCGAGCCGGACACGAAGTCCCCTGCGGACACGGACGTCGATGCAGACACCGATGCCGACACGGACGCGGACGCGGACGCCGACGCCGACGCGGATGCCGACGCCGACGCGGATGCCGACGCCGACGCGGATGCCGACGCGGATGCGGACGCCGACACGGACACGGACACGGACACGGACACGGCGACGGACACCGGCACGACGGGCATCGCGAGTGGCTGCATGGCGGGCGTGGTGCCGGTGGTGCCGGCCGCCCCGTTGGGGAGCACGCCCCAGGCCTACGACGCCGAGGTTCGCGACGGCCTGCCCTCCTGTGCTGCAGACGTCCACGATGTCGTCTTCGAGCAGAAGTTCTCCGACGAGCCGGACTCCGTCATGGTCGACAGCTGGGACCTGGCGACGGGCGCCTGGCTCGGCGAGTGGGCGGGCACCCGGCAGGTCGACGACTCCTGGACCGCGACCGGCATCACGGGCAGCGCCTGCGGCGACCCGGTGATGTTCACCGCCCTGGGGGAGAAGGCCGGCGTGCCCTCGCCGCCGTCGGGCACCGAGTACCCGACCTCAGACCTCACCATCTGGTCGGCGGGCTTCGACAGCAGCGGCACCCTCCGCACCATCGGCGACGTCGAGGCCATCGGCGCCGACGAGGTGTGGATGTGGGCCCTCTACCCGTCGCTCGACCAGGCCTACGGGCCCTTCCTGCTCCCCCGGGACACCGGCGACGACTTCCTGCTGGAGGTCGATCTGGCTGCGAACAACCTCCGGGAGGAGGGGATGGCCTTCGGCATCGTCTCCTGCGACGCCAGCGGCGCCATCATCGCCGTGCAGGGGCGCTGAGGAATCCCACGGCTCGTAGGGGCGGGGCCGGATAGGGGCTGGCCATGCGTCGTGAACCCCTCGTCTGCGTGGCCACCGTCCTCTTCCTGATGGCAGCCTGGCCCGCCCAGGCCGCTTGAACCGGTTGAGCGGATGCCAACCTCCCGGTCGGGAGGTCCGAGACCGATGCCCCGCTCCGCCCCGGAACCGCCGCCGTTCAGCTCGGCGGGCTGGGGATCTTCGGCCAGGGAGGGACCGCCGCGCAGCTGGGTCTGCGTGGGGAGGTCGCTGCCTCCCCGTGGATGCAGGGCACGCTGAACGGCGGGGTCCTGCGCACGCTCGCCGGTCCGGTCCGGGTACGCGACCTGCAGCTCGGCGCCCGCTTCCTTCCGGTGCGCACCGACACGCTGGTGGTCGCCGTGGAGCCCGGCGCCTCGCTGCCGATGGGCTCCGTCGGGGCCGACGCGGGGCCGCTGCCGACCACGACGGGCTCGATCGATCCGACGCTGACGGCCGACGTGGTGGCTGGCGGGACGGTGCTGGGCCTGTTCGGGATCCAGTCCCGCTTCCCGGTCTCCGACGGTCGCGACGGCCTTCGTCAGGGCGCCTTCGCCCGAGCGGACGTCCGCGGGGCCTATCGCGTCGGCCGGGTGGTCCCGTGGGCGGGCGTCTCCGGGCTCCGACAGGCTCCCGACGACGACGGACGCGGTGCCCTCTGGGAGGTCGCGAGCGTCGCAGGGGCTGCCTTCGAGCTGTCGGCGTCCACCGGCCTCACCGTCCACGTCCGGGTGCCGGTGTGGACCGACGCCTCCCAGCGCTACCTGGTCGCCCCGGGGCTGGCGGTGCGGCAGGTCCTCGGGCCCAAGCCCTGACCGGTACGGAGGAGGGCGTCGACCGGTTAGGTGCGCCGGATGCTCGCGCTCTTCCTTCTCTTTGCCTGCAGCGGTGGCGACGACGTGCCCGCCCCGTCCGGCGCCGTCACGACCGGCACCGCCGACACGGCGTCGGGTCCGAGAGAGGTCGCCTGGCGACCCGGTCTCCCGCCCCTCGAGGAGGGTGTGCGGGTCATCACCCACCTCCACAGCCCGTGGTCCCACGACGCCTGCGACGGCCAGGGCCTCGTGAAGGGCGTGATCAACGAGCCCTGCCTCCAGGACCTCCGCGAGGGTCTCTGCACCGCGGGCATCGATGTCGCCTTCTTCACGGACCATCCGAGCGAGGCGGCCTTCCAGGCGTACGACGAGCTGTTCATCGCCCGGGAGGGGGACACCTGGGACGGCCAGGCCGGCACCCTGAGCTGCCCCGACGGCCGCTCGGTGCGGTGGTTCCCCGGCATCGAGGACGAGCTGATGCCCCTCGGCCTGGAGCGCCATGTGGCGGGCGACGCCGCCGAGAGGGACATCGCCTACAACGAGGACTCCGCAGAGGCCGTGGAGCGCCTGATCGGCGTCGGCGCGGCGGTCTTCGTGGCCCACACCGAAGGGCGCGACCTGGCCCAGCTCCAGGCCCAGCAGGACGTCGGTCTGGCGGGGGTCGAGATCTTCAACCTCCACGCCATGTTCGCCCCCGACATCCGGGCCGACGACCTGGGTCTGGACCCGATCGCCTGGCTCACCGAGATCGGCGACTTCACCAGCGACGACGGCACGGCCGAGCCCGACCTGTTCGTGCTGGCGGTGCTCGAGCGCCAGCCCCCCAGCCTCGAGCGCTTCGACGCCCTGCTGGCCCGAGGCCCCGTCGTCGGCATCGTGGGGACCGACGCCCACCAGAACGTGCTTCCCGTCGAGCTGAGAGACGGCGACCGGGCCGACAGCTACCGACGCATGCTGCGATGGATGGACAACGTCGTGCTGCCGGAGGGCGGGGAGGACGTGAAGACGGCCCTGGCCGCCGGTCGCAGCTACGTCGCCTTCGAGATCGTGGGGACGCCGAGCGGCTTCTCCTTCGCCGCGTCGGATGGCACGTCGATGGGGGGCACGACGTCGGACCGGACGCTGTCCATCGGCTGCCCGACCCTGCACCCGGAGAGCCCTCGGGGACCCGTGGACCCACAGGTCACCGTGCGGCTCCTGAAGGACGGCGTGGAGGTGGCGACCGGCTGTGGGGAGCACAGCGTGGACCCCGGGGTGTACCGGGTGGAGGTCGACATCCTGCCCCTGCACCTGGAGCCCTTCCTGGGGGAGGTCGCCGACGTGTGGCTGAAGCCCTACCCGTGGATCCTGTCCAACAGCATCCGGGTCGAGTAGTGGAACCCTTCGATCCCTACGTCCGGCTGCTGGTCGACGAGGCCCGACGCCGCGGCATCAAAGCGACCCCCATCCCCGAGATGAGCCAGGGCTACGCCGTGCTCGAGCTCGGGGAGCATCGGGAGTTCGTGTGCCAGGCCATGAGCAACGGCACCGGCACGGTCTCTTTCCGGCTGGCCCACAACAAGGCGGCGTCGCTGCGGCTGCTGTCCGAGGCGGGTCTGCCGGTGGGGGCCTTCGTGGTCACCGCCTCCGTCGACGAGGCGCTGGCGTTCGCTGCGGACCACGAGGCCGTGGTGGCCAAGCCCGTCGACCGGTCCTTCGGCGTCGGGGTGCGGGTGGGCCTGGCCACGGACGCCCAGGTGCGGCGCGGCTTCGCCGAGGCCCAGCAGCAGACCCGCGTGTCGGGGAAGCGGGTGATGGTGCAGGAGCAGCTTCCGGGGGTGGACTGCCGGGTGCTGGTGGTGGGGAGGTCCCGGTGCTTCGGGGTGGAGCGCGTTCCCGCCCACTTGTTCGGCGACGGGGAGACCCCCATCGGGCGGTGGATCGAGGCCTGGAACGAGACGCTGCCCATGCGAAACCGTCGCATTCAGCTCACGCAGAGGCTGAGCCGGCAGCTCGAGAAGCAGGGATGGGACCTCGACGGGGTGCCCGGGGTCGGTGTCCGCGTGGAGCTGGGGGAGCTCGCGAACACCCACCAGGGCGGCTTCTGCACGGACATCACCGATGCCCTCTGCCCCGAGGCCCGCGAGGCGGCGTTGGCATCCGCTCGGTACTTCGGGGCGGACTTCCTCGGCGTGGACTTCGTGTCGCCCGACATCCGCAGCACCCCCGGGCGCATCATCGAGCTGAACCCGCACGCAGGCATCACCCTTCACCACCAGCCCACCTTCGGGGCGCCCCAGGACGTGGCCGGGGCCATCCTCGATCAGCTGTTTCCGGAGACCTCTTCGTAGCGCCAGGGCGGGCGCTGGTAGCTGCGGAGCAGGTAGTCGAGCTGAGGGGCGAACACGCCGAAGAAGGTGTCGAAGTCTCGCTCGGCGATCCCGTGTTCGCCTCTGTCGATGGCCCGCGCGAGCCCGGAGCCGGCGATCAGGGCGATGTCGAAGAGGTGGGAGAGGTCGTTGGCGAGGGTGTGGAGGTAGTCGGGGTAGATCACCTTCACCGGGTCACCGTCCGCCCGCGGGACCGCGCGATAGCGGGCCTTGTAGCGCTCGTCGGTGTTGCTCCGGAGGTGATGGATGTGGCGCATCTCCAGGTAGGTCACACCGGGCACGAGGGTCTTCCTCGGATGGCACAGAGGCACGGTGATCCCACGTGGGGCTGGCTTGCCGTCGAGGACCTGGTGCAGTGTGTCCTCGATGGTGTCGAGGTCGAGGAAGGGGCGCAGCGCCTCCCGGTGGAAGTCGAAGCGCCGGGCGCTTCCCTGGGGGTCGAGGTGGGGCTGGGGTCGCCCGGCGAGCATGTCCGCGAACAGCGTGTCGATGCCGAGGTGCCGATAGAGGGCGAGGTCGTCGGGGTGGAGCTGTGCAAGGTCCTCGGGGGTGAGCTCTGCGTCGCCGTGGACGAGGAAGTAGCAGCGGTCGTTGTCGAAGTTGCTGGCGAGAAGGACCGTGTGGATCCGGGAGGTCACCATCCGCCTCAGGGTGGCGAAGTCCAGACGACGGGTGGGACCGAAGAAGTAGCCGTCGAGCAGCAGGCGCTCGTTGGTGAACAGGTCGTAGTAGGTCGGTCGACGGAGGTTCTTGGTGGTGTCCTCGACGAGTATGTCGAGGAGACGGTTGGTGTGGGTGTCCGGGGCGTGGAGCTGGGAGCGGAACGTGGTGAGCAGGTACACGCCGAGTGAGAGCCACCGGAGCTTCTCCATGGCGTCGCGATGCCAAGGGAACGCCTGGTTGTCGATCTCGATCGACAGCTGCTCCTTGACCCGCTGCTGCCGTCCCTCCCGGTAGGCTGCCACGATGCCGGCATCGAGGAGATGGGCGAGCTGTTCCCCGTACAGGAGCTGCAGGTCCTTCCGGAACCGGCCGGCGGTGTAGGTGCTGTCGAACGGCTCGCTGACGAGCTCCAGTTGCAGGGCGACGACGTCCTCCCGAGCCCAGATCCAGTAGGTCTGGTAGCCGAGGGCGTCGCGGAATCGACGGTGATGGTCTCGGACGAACCAAGCGGTCCGATCGTGCCGGACGGCCTCGCCCGCGGGGGCGTAGTGATGCAACGCGCACGGGTCCGCGGTCCAGCGCCAGGCATCCGGCCCGGGGGGTAGGTCCGGGACCGTGCGGAGAGCGGTGCCCAGCTTCTGCTGGGTGGGGTCGAAGACGACGGCCTCCGGGTGCACCAGCAGCACCATCTGGACCTCGAAGCCGAAGCGCCCGACCTGCAGGGAGCGGTCGTACAAGGGGCGCTACTTCTGGAAGGACGGCTTGCCGGGCTTTCCGGCCCACGAAGGGGGACCGGGCTGCTCCGGTCGGCCCGTCGGGCGCTTGGGGCCTCCGAAGTCGGGCGGGCCCACATCTTCCGCGGTGGCGTGGTCGGGCGGACCGGGCTGGTCGGGCCGACCGGCATGGCCGGGGGGAGCGTCGGCCTCTTCGACGGCGTCCTCGATCTCGTCGATGGCCTCGTTGGCGGCCTCCTCGATCTCGTCGATGGCTTCGCTGACGGCCTCCTCGACCTCGTCGATGGCCTGGGTGGCATCCTCCTCGATGTCGTCGATCGCTTCGTCGGCGGACTCGAAGATCTCGTCGATGGCCTCCTCGGCGCTGTCGTCGTAGCCCACGCCGTCGACGGCCTCCTCGACCTCGTCGATGATGTCGTCGATGGCGCTGTTGGCGGCCTCCTCGATCTCGTCGATGGCCTCGTTGGCGGCTTCCTCGACGTCGTCGATGGCCGCGTTGACCGCCTCCTCGATCTCGTCGATGGCGTCGTCGGCGATGGTGCTGTCGTGGCGGTCCTGGATGTCTTCTTGGACGTCGTCGGCAATGGCGGCGACGGCCTCCTCTACCTCCTCCACCACGCTGTCCACCGCCTCGTTCGCCTCGTCGACCACGATGTCGACGGCCTCCTCGGCCTCATCGACGGCGACGCTGACCGCCTCTTCGGCTGCGTCGACCACGTCTTCGGCGGCCTCCTCAGCCTCGTCCACCACGTCTTCGGCGGCCTCCTCAGCCTCGTCGACCACGTCGTCGGCGGCCTCCTCAGCCTCGTCGACCGTGTCGTTGACGGCCTCCTCAGCCTCGTCGACCGCGTCGTTGACGGCTTCCTCAGCCTCGTCGACGACGTCGTTGACGGCTTCCTCAGCCTCGTCGACGACGTCGTTGACGGCTTCCTCAGCCTCGTCGATGACGTCGTTGACGGCTTCCTCAGCCTCGTCGATGACGTCGTTGACCGATTCCTCCGCCGTGTCGACCGCTTCGTCCGCGACGTCGTTGGCTTCGCTGGCAGCGTCGCTCGCGGCCTCCTCGGCGGCGTCGACCGCGTCATCGACCTCCTGTTCCGCCGTGATGGCGCCGTCGGCCGACTGGGCCTTGGCGATCACGGGCACCTGGGAGATGACGAGGCCGGCCACGAAGGAGGCACGAAGGGGCAGACGGTACTTGGGCACGGGGCCTCCGGGGGGAGCCCGTTTTTAGTCGGCGATGGGGGGAGTTGTCCAGGGGGATTCGGTGATCCAGCGGATCAGGGATGCGACGATCTGACCGGCGATCGCGGGACGGGGGATGCCGCTGTCCGGTGTCTCGTGGATGTTCAGGGCGGGAGAGTGGTTGACCTCGATGATGCGGCCGGGGTCCGCGGCCACGTCTGGCGAAACCACGTCGATACCGATCACCGCGAGATCGAGCTCTCGGGCGAGGTCGATGGCGGTGCGCCGTAGCTCGGCGCCCACCGTGGAGGAGACGTCGCAGCACCAACCTCCGAGGCTGGCGTTGGAGACGTCGTTCAGACGGACCACCTCGTCCGGCGCTGGGATGTCGTCCAGGCTCCGTGAGCCCTTGCCGAGGTAGGTGCGGAGCCGCTTGTCGACGGCGATGGTGCGGCTGTGGAAGGGCACGGCCTCGTTGCGGGCGGCGATCAGCGCCCGGATGGTGTGCTGGCCATCCCCCACGACCCGTGCCGGGAGCCGCTGGATGCCGTACACGTGGCGCTGATCGACCACCAGGACCCGGGTGTCGCTCCCCGGTGCCTGGACCTGGACCAGCGCCTTGGGCACAGGGAGGCGGTTGGCGCCGACGGCTCGCTGGATGGCCGACGCCAGCTCGGCGGTGTCGGTCACCCCGACGCTGATGCCGTGCCCGCCGCTACCGTCGACGGGCTTCACCACGAGAGGAAAGGACGCGAGCAGCGCGCTGGCGTCCTCGGGGTCCGACGCGACCACGCTGTCGGGGACCGGGTAGCCCCGCTCGCGGAGGACCAGGTCGGTGGCGGCCTTGTTCTGAGCCACCCAGTAGGCGGGGTAGGACGTGCGGTCCGTGAGGGTGCGGCGGATGGGGAGCAGCCAGTGCTCTCGGTCGGTGAGGAGGGCCCAGCTCCGCATCGCCCCCGCCATGGACCACGCCTCCCAGCCCTGGGCCCGGGCGGCGTCCACCAGGGTGCGGACGTAGGCCCCCTCGGGTCGATGGCGACTCGGGGCCCACGGACGGGCACCACGGGCCGTCACGGGGCCGGGGCGCGGCGGGCGGCGGGGGTCGAAGAGGTGGTCGAGGTAGTGGTCCAGTGCCTCCGTCCCGAACCAGTGGATGCGCGGCGACGGGTCGAAGCCGATGATCGTTGCGGGGGCCTCGGGGCCCCGGGCGATGACGTCGATGGCGACGGGGTCGAGGGGGAGTCGCTCGGCGACGGCGAGGGCGAGCCTCTCGTGGCGCTCGCTGGGCTCGATGGGGACGAGGGTGGCGCCCTGGTGGGGGTGCCGACCCGCCGCGAGCGGATTCGGGTGATCCCGACGAACCGCGAAGACCCTGCCGGCGACGACACAGAGCTGGTAGCTGTGTCCGTCGAGATGGGGCTGGGCCACCGCGGCCTGCATCAAGGCTCGGCTGCGGGAACGGGCTGTCGCCAGCGCCCGGCGGGCGTCGCCGTCGCTGCACACGCCGAGGGTGGTGCCCCGTCCGTAGCGACCGCTGCTGGGCTTCACGACGATGCGCTCATGGCGCGCGCGGAAGGCGAGCAGGGTCTCGGGACGGATCACCACGGCCGTGTGGGGCACAGAGAAGCCGAGGCGGTGCAGAAACTCGGCCGACATGGCCCGGTCGTAGGCGACATGGGCGCTCGCGGCGCCGCTGCGCTCCGTCGAGCTACGGAAGATCAGCGCTCGTCGCGTCCCGTCGCTGATCTCGTACAGGTCCATCATCTGAAGGTTGCGAGCCTGCCACCCGCGGGCGCGAGCACGAGCAACGATGGCGCTGGCGGACGACGTGCCCATGGCCTGCAGCTCCCGAGAGGGGTGGGGATATCCCGATGTCGCGGACGGTCAGCCCTCGAGCGCCCGCTGCACCAGACCCTCGGTCCACCGCTCGACGGACGCCCGGTACGACAGCGCCCAGTAGGGGAAGAACACCGGGAGCACCGGCAGCCGACGGGCCGAGCGCAGCAGGCCGGCGAGGAGCGGCTCGCCCCAGTGCCGCCGCCCGGACACGACGTCGGCGAGCATGGAGCCGGCCACCGCCACGACGGCGTCATGGTCGGGTCGGACCCCGTCGGCGCGGCTGAGGGACGCGGTGCCGTCGTGGGCGTCGATGTGGAAGACCGCCTCCCCGGCGGGAAGCACGAGCCGCAGGTCGAGGAGGAGTGGGCGTGGCAGCCGTGGAGCCTCTCGGGCGACGGCCGGCACGAGGGCGTGCCGCAGCCAGGGCTCGACCTCGGCGAGCACGTCCTCGTCGACCTCACCGGCCAGGGCGGGGTCGACCAGCTCCGGGACGTGGAACGGGGACCATGGAGGCAAGGGGGTGAAGGGTCGGCGGGTCACTGCGGGGTGCTCGGGTACGTGGTGGGCCACCTCACCGTCGACCTCGAGGGTGGCGCCCACGGGCAGGGGGAGCACGCGGATCATGGGGTCCACGGCCCCCAGGTCGCGGGCCAGCATCGCCTCGGTCACCGGGAACACGTGGGCGTCGCGCCAGGCGAAGGGCTCGGCGTGACGGAAGCCGGCGGCGGCAGGGACGATGGTGGGGGCACCGATGGCGCGGAGGGAGGCCAGCTTGTCGGCCCACGGCCGGGTGGGAAACCCGAGGGAGCCGCCGGCCACCGCCTCCACTTCTCGGAGGGGCGACCACTGGGCGATCACGGCGTGGATGCCGCCCACGGCTTCGCGGATGGCCCGGCAGGAGGCCTCGTCGGTGACCGTGTCCACCTGGTTCCACACGCGGGTGTGGCCGTCGTCGACCACCACGCCCCACTCCTCGACGGGCGCGGCGGACGGCGTGGTCCACAGGGTGAGGCCGCCGAGCTCCAGCTGCTTGCCGTCCGGGAGCACCGACGCGGTGCGGAAGCCGAGGGCCTCGCAGGACGAGGCGACGAGGGCGTCGGCGGTGAGGACGGGGACGTCCGGGCAGATACGGGCCAGTCGCGCCAGGCTCGGCACGTCGAAGTGATCGGGATGGACGTGGGAGACGAGGATCAGGTCGGGCCGCAGGGCCTCCACGTCGATGGATCGGGGCGGGTGCACGACGTGGATGCCACCGTGCAGGGTGTCGCCGAGGAGGGGGTCGAAGAGGAGCCGCAGGCCGCCCGCCTCGACGAGCCAGCCGGCGTGCCCCAGGCTGGTCCATCGCTGGGTCATGGCGGCATCCTACCGGGTGCGTCGAGGGCCTGCTATGCTGGCGCCATGGCACCACCACCTCCCCCCGAAGGTCCACTCTCTCCGCGGGTTCTCGCCGCCCTCGGGCTGCTCGTCGGCTGCACCGGCAGCGGGGAGAAGGACACGAGCGAGACCACCTACGGCCCGTGTCTCGACTACGGCGGCACCTACGTCGACACCACGGACAGCACGACGGACACCACCTACGGCCCGTGCCTCGACTACACGACGGACACCTACCTCGACGCGGATGCCGACACGGACGCGGACGCGGATGCCGACACGGACGCCGACACGGATGCCGACGGCGACGCCGACTCGGACGTCGACACAGACACCGACACCGACTCGGGCACCTACGGTCCGTGTCTGGACTACTACACGCCCCCCACCGGCGACACCGGCACCTCGGACTCCGGCACGACCTCGTCGTCGACGGCGGTGACGCCCGGTGTCGATCCCTTCGAGCGCCTGGCCTCCGAGGGGGTCCTGCCCAGCGACGTGATCGACCGGCTGCGTACCCGGAAGCCCTGAGGCACCCATGGCACCGCCCCCGCCGCCCGACGGTCCCCTGTCTCCCCGCGTGCTGGCCGCCCTCGGCCTGCTCGCGGGATGTGTGGGCGATGGGAAGGGAGGTACATGCCTCAACTACACCCCCTGCCTGACCTCCAACCCCGACACGGTCAGGGACACCGACACCGACACCGACACCGACGCGGACAGCGATGCCGACGCGGACAGCGACGCCGATGCCGACGCGGACGCGGACAGTGATGCGGATGCGGATGCGGACAGCGACACCGACTCGGACAGCGACACCGACTCGGATAGCGACACGGACACGGACAGCGACACCGACGCGGACAGCGACACCGACACGGACAGTGGCACCACCTACTCGCCGTGCCTGACCGGCGTGCCGCCCGACACCGGAGACTCCGGCACCCTCGGCCCCTGCCTGCTCATCTACACGCCCCCCACCGGCGACACCGGCACCACCTCCGGGGGCTCCGGGACGCCGACGGCCTCCACGACGTCGTCCGAGGGCACGGCCTTCGAGCGGCTCGCCGCCGACGGGGTGCTCCCCGCAGACGTCGTGGAGCGGCTCAGGACCAAGCTCTGATGCAGGTCCCACGCCTCGACATCGAGCTCACCGCGTCCTGCGATCACGCCTGCGCCCACTGCTACAACGTGTGGGGTGCGGCGCCCTCCGATCCGCAGGGGGGCTACTCCATGCGGGACCAGGTCCGCTCCCACCTCCTCGAGGGGCTGATGCGGAAGGCCGTGGCCCAGTCCGGCTGCCGCCACCTCACCATCACCGGCGGCGAGCCGCTCCTGGCGAAGGGGGCCGTGGAGCTCATCGAGCTCGCCTGCGAGCTGGTTCCCTCGGTCACGCTGATCACCAACGGCAGCCACGTCTCGCCGGAGACCGCCCGTCGCTTCGCCGAAGCGGGCGTCGGCTCGGTCCAGCTCACCCTGCTGGCCGGCACCCGGGAGCTCCACGACCAGCTCAAGGGAGCCGTCTGCTTCGACGACACCGTCCGTGCCGCCGTCGAGCTGGTGGAGGCCGGGGTCCAGGTCCAGTGCTGCTACGTCGCCATGTCCGACAACGAGGGGGAGCTCGAGAAGGTCCTCGAGCTCTGCCACGTGCTCGGCATCCGCGCCCTGTCGTACAACCGCATGTCCCCGACCGGTGGCGCGGTGCACCACGTGGAGCGGCTCATGCCCACGGTGGACCAGATCGAGGCCGACCTGATGGCCTGCGAGCGCCTGGGTCGTCGCTACGGGATCCAGGTGGGCACGGCCATGCCCATCCCCCCCTGCCTGGTCCGCTGGGAGCGCTACCCCTGGGTGCGCTTCGGCCTGTGCAGCACCGGATCGTCGTCTCCGAACCTGGTGGTCGACGTGCGGGGCAACGTGCGGAGCTGCAACCTCTCCACCGGGGTGCTCGGCAACCTGCTGCGCCAGGACTGGGACGAGATCATGGCCTCCGACTACCCGTCGACCTTCGTGCGCTCGGTGCCCGAGATGTGCCGGGGCTGCGACTACGAGCGCAGCTGCCAGGGGGGCTGCAAGGAGTCCGGCTTCGCGGTCTTCGGCGACCACGGTCACCCCGAGCCCCTGCTGTGGAAGGCGCTCGCTGCCGATGGCTGAACCCGCGGTCCTGCTGATCAGCCCCGGCATCCTCCGCTGGCAGGACGTCGACTTCGGCGTGCCTCACCTGGTGAGCCTCGGGGGCTACCTGCGACACCACCTCGGTGTGCGGGTGGAGATCGTCGACCTCAACTACGAGGGGGGCGACATCCGGGACCTCGAGCGACGCCTCGACGCCCTCGGTCCCTTCCACGTGATCGGCGTGTCGGCCTACTCGAGCTTCGACCTGCTGCGGGTCCTCTCCCTCGCTCGCTTCCTCAGGGAGCGCTACCCCGGCGTGCCCCTGGTCACCGGCGGCTACCACGCCTCCGCCCTGCCGGCGGACCTGCTGGGCGCCTTCGACGTGGTCATCCCCGGCGAGGCAGAGGTGGAGCTCGCCGACGTCGTGCAGACCGTGCTCGGCGGCGGGGAGGTCGCCCCCGGGATCGCCCAGCAGCGGGTCGTGCAGAAGCTCGACGACCTGCCCCCCTACGCCTGGGACCTGCTGGACCGCTACTGGCCCCACGCCACCCAGATCGGCCGCAAGCTGCAGGTCTACCTGTCCCGGGGCTGCCCGTACCGCTGCGCCTTCTGCATGGAGCGGTCGAAGTCGGGCTACGCGTGGCGGGCCTACTCCCCGGAGCGGGCCCTGGACGAGCTTCAGCGCCTCTCCCGGTTCACGGATCTGTCCCAGTGGACCATCAACGTGGCGGACCCGTTGTTCGGCTTCAAGCGACGCTGGCGGAGGGAGGTGCTGGAGGGCATCGCGGCCCGGGGCGTCCGGCCGCTGCAGTTCTGGACGCTGACCCGCTCCGACGACCTGGACGACGAGGACGTGCGTCTCCTCGCCGACGCCCGCTTCGCCATCGGCATCGGGCTGGAGAGCGGCAGCCCGCAGATGCTGCGCATCATGCAGAAGGGGAACACGGCGGAGAAGTACCTGAACGCCGTCCTCGGCCTGGCCCGACGCAGCCAGCGCCATGGCCTGAACTGGGCCGTCAACGTCATCGTCGGCCACCCCGGAGAGACGCCCCAGACCGCAGCAGAGACGCTGGCCTTCGTGAAGCGGCTGTTCCTGGAGGGCCCGTCGAGCCGCGGCTGGGTGAGCATCGATCCGTTCCGCCTGTACCCGGGCAGCCAGGTCCACGAGCAGCAGGCCCACTACGAGACGACCTACGGGGCCCGCTTCCACCACCCGGAGTGGTGGACGAGCTGGTACGACGGCCCCTTCCGGGCCCAGCACAACGACCCGTCCGGGGAGATGGACTACGCCGCTCGCGTGCGCTGGATGTTCGACCAGTACGGGCCCGTCGTGCGGCAGATCCACGAGCGCTTCGAGGGGCCCGAGGGCCGCGTGGGTCGCATCTTCGCCAACAGCCAGCTGGCAGAGATCGACATGCTCCGGCCGGAGGTCCGCGACGTGATGTTGGCCAGGGCCCAGCGCAAGGACACGTCGCCCCGGGGAGGTGCCCTGGCGGTGCCCATCGGGCTCGACGTGCGGGACCCCGCGGCCCGACGCCTCGAGGAGGCCCTGCGGCATCGACTGGACCGGGGGATGGTGGTGTCGGACGCCCTCCAGCAGGCCCTGTTCGCTGCCCCACCCCAGCGCTTCCTCCCCGAGGCCGAGACGGTGGCGATGGTGCGGGGGCGGGCGCTGGCGGCGGAGCCCGAGGGGGCGCTCCCGTGGACGACCTCGCTGTCGACCCTGCTCATGGGGCTTCAGGCGGCCGCACCCGGGCCCGGGGAGCGGGTGGTGGATCTGGGCGCCCGATCCGGCCACGTGGCGGCGCTGCTGGCGGAGCTGGTGGGGCCCCGGGGCGAGGTGCTGGCGGTGGCCGAGACCGAGGCCGACGGGGAGCGGCTCCGGGAGGAGCTGGCGGACTGGCCGACCGTCGAGGTGGTGGTGCGGGGCCCGGCGAGCCGCTTCGACCTACCCGGACGCTTCGACGTGGCCTGGCTCGGCGCGGTCCTTCCCCGGGTGCCGGCGGAGCTGACGGGGCTGCTGGCGGAGGGAGGTCGGCTGATCACGGCCGTTGGGCCCCGCTTCCGGGACCAGGATCTGGTGTGGGTGGGACCGGACCGGGTCGAGCGGGTGCTGGCCCGGGTGCGGATGTCGGTCCTCGGGGGGCGTCATGGCTGGGTGCCGGCGCCCCCACGGGACGAGCCGGAGACGGTGCGGGTGGTGCGGGCCGAGGGGCCGGCGCTGCTGTTCGCGACCCTGGCCCAGGTGGACGTGGGGCCCGACGTGGCGTCGGTCGGGCCTGGAGGCAGCGACGCCCCGTGGGCCCGTCGCATCGCCGAGGCGTGGGGCGAGGGGGACCGACTCGGGGTGCAGATGCTCGGGCTGGTCCACGAGCGGGTCCACGACCTTCTGGAGGCCCTGCGGGGCGGGGATGCGCTGTGGCAGGCGGTGGCCGACGGCATGGAGGCGGTGCGGCCGGGGCTTGCGCGTACGTGGACCGAGGCGACGCCCTGGATCGGGGAGCTCCAGCGACTACGCGCCGCCCTGTACGCGCCGACGGGCCGCAAGGCACCGCCGCTGGTGGTGCTCGACGTCCCGGCCCTGGGGCGGAAGGGGCGGGCCACGGCCCATCGGGGGGTGCGGCGGGTGGCGACCTCGCTGGCCGAGCCCGCGGACCACGTGCTGATGCAGATCTTCCACGAGGAGATCCACCCGGTGACCGACCCCGTGGTGCTGAGCGAGCTGGGGGAGGGACCGGCCCGAGACACCCGCCCGGGCACGGAGGGCTTCGCCGTGCACCAGCAGCTGGAGGCGACGGCGGTGGCGGCGTCGCGGGCCTTCCTGACGGCGCGGGCGCCGGAGCACGTGGAGGCCTTCGAGGCGTGGTGTCGCGCCTGACGTGGTTCAGTCTCCGACCTTGACCTCGAGCTTGTGGCCGTCGGGGTCTCGGACGAAGGCGGCGTAGTAGCTCGGGCCGTAGCGGGGCCGCGGGCCGGGGGCGCCCTCGTCGGTGCCGCCGTGGGCGAGGGCGGCGGCGTGGAAGGCGTGCACCGCAGGCTCGTCGGGGGCGAACAAGGCGAGGTGGAAGCCGTCGCCGGCGGCGTGGGTGTCGGGGCGGTGGAACAGGGCCAGGCGGTCGTTGCTGCCGGGCGGGCCGTAGCCGACGCCCCGCTCGTTCTGCCACACGCGGACCTGTCCGAGGGGGGCGAGGACGGCGTCGTAGAAGGCGGCGCTGCGGGCCAGGTCGGTGACGCCGAGGGAGAGGTGGCTCAGCATGGGTGGGCGTGGTTGGAGGGCATCGTCCCCCGTAATGCGCTCGAGGAGCGGCTACTCCGACTTCACCCTTGCGAGGGTCGGCAGCACCTTCGATGCGAGGAACACCAGGTGGTCCTCCGCCATGGCGGTCTGGTCGAAGGTGCCGGTGACCACGGCGTCGTGTTCGGGGATCAGGTAGGCGAAGGAGCCGGTGACGCCCGACACGCCCCGCATGTCGGGCTGGCCTCGGAGGAGGACGGAGAGGTCGCTGGTCCGCACCAGCCACAGGCCGTGGCCGTAGTCGATCCCCTTGGTGATGGCGTCGTCGCTGGCACCGGCGGCCAGGCGGTCGAGCTCGATGGGGTCGCCGTCCTGAAGGGCGCGAAGCAAGCGTCCCAGGTCCTCGGAGGTGGTCGCGAGCCCCCCGCCGGCCCAGTCGACGCTCAGGGCGCCGGTGCCCGTCACGTCGTGGTCGTCGAACCAGCACGAGGCGAGCTCGGGGAGGTCCGACGGCGCGGGCTCGTGCTGGTGGTACCAGGTGTGCTCCAGGCCCAGCGGGTCGATGACCCTGCTCCGGACCACGTCGTGGAAGGGCTCACCGGTCGCCGCTTCGATCACCAGGCCCAGCAGGTCGTAGTTGGTGTCGGCGTAGCCGAAGAGCTCGCCGGGGTGTGCGTACGGGGCGAAGTGCTCGCTGGCGTAGGCGATGGACGTCTCGGGGGTCCAGGTCCGGTCCGGGTCCTCGGTCACCAGGTCGCGGACCGTCGGGGCCCCGTCCTTCGTGGGGCCGGTGTCGCCGAAGTAGTCGGGGAGGCCCGAGCGCTGCCTCAGCAACAGCCCGAGGTGGATGCGCTCGACGGCGCCGCCCTTCACGGGGAGGTCGTCGGTGATCTCGGGGGGGAGCCAGTCGGTGACCCCATCGTCGAGGCTTAGGACCCCCTCGTCGACGAGCGCGAGGACGGTCGCGGCGGTGAACAGCTTGCCGACGCTGGCGGACAAGAACGGGGTGTTTGGGGTGGCGTCGCGCCCGGGGGACGCCTCGCCGACCGCCCAGGTCCCGTGGATGCCGAGGGCCGGGGCGTCGATGTGGAGCATCCCGTGATGGACGTCGTCGTTGCGGTCGACGGCCTTCTCGAGGTGCTTCTGCAGCTTGTCCTCGGCCTTGTCGGCGTCGATGGCGCAGGCGCAGAGAACGAGCAGGGGCAGGGTGGTGCGCATGGTTCCTCCAGGGCCCGAGGGACACCGCTGGAGGGGGGGAGCGCTACCCCCGCACCCGGCGCGCGTGCTCGTCGTCCTCGCCGCTGGCGGCCGCGACCACGTCGACCACGACCTCGCTGAACACGACGGGGTCGACCTGATCGAGGGGGACGAGATCGGCGCTCTCGTCGTCCCATGCCGCACCCTTCTCGGTGGAGGCGAACCACACCTTGGGCAGGCTCTGGGGCCCGGCCCAGTCGATGCCGCCGGCAGAGTAGCCGGGGTCCATCTTCACGCCGGCCTGGAGCTTCTTGTCGGGGAAGTGCTTCATGAAGTGGATGCGCTGGCCGTAGCCGCCGTCGCGATCCCAGCCGCGGCCCAGCAGGCTCTCGTAGAGCTGGCGGGCGTCGATGTTGGCGCTGGCCCAGCGGGTGAGGGCCTCGGCGGTGGCCTCGGCCTCGCTGGGGATATGCACGGGGCGGCCCAGCTGGGGGAAGGGCTGCAAGATCTCGTAGTCGGCGAGGTGGTCGCTCCAGGCCCCCCGGTCGTCGGCGGAGAGCATGGCGGGGTGGGCGAGGCTGACGGTGTGGTCGCCGAGGGGGACCTCGTCGTCTTCCAGGTCGACGAGGGTGCGGTCCTCGGCGGCACGGACGGTGGCGGCGACCTTGCCGTCGGCGTCGTGGAGGGCCCAGACCAGGCGCTGGGCGTAGTTGACCATCAGCGGGTGGCCCAGGATCCAGGTCGTCCAGTCCTCGGCGGACCACCGGCGGCCCTGGACCATGGAGCGGCGGAGGCGCTCGGTCTGGATGTCGAGGATCTCCTCCAGCTGCCGGGACATCAGGGCCCAGTCGGCCAGGCACGCCTCGACCTTCTCGGCGTCGTCGCCGGATGCGGCGGCGGGGAGGGACTCGGTGAGTCCGCCGTCGGGATGGCGGAGCCGGGGTCGGAAGTCCTCGTCGAACACGAGGTGGAACTGGCGGGGGCCGTAGTCGAAGACCCGGCCGCCCCGCTCGTCGAGGCCGCAGTCGGGGGCGACCCGGTCCTCGAGCTGGGCCGGGGTGATGCGTCGACGCCCGGCGGCCTGGCGGATCACCCCCCAGGCGGCCTCGAAGACGCTGGGGCGGGTGTTGGCCTGGCCGAGTCCGATGAGCACGAGCAGCGCGCTGTCGGTGCCGATGTCGCCGAACACGTGCATCAGGCCCATCGCCTTCTTGCGGTCGCTGTCGGAGGCGCGACGGTGGGAGAGGCGCTTGAGGTGGGGCTTGAGGCCGAAGGCGACGCGGTCGTCCCCCATGGCGCCGAGGGCGGTGCCGATCCAGTCGTAGCGACCGTGGAAGTCCTCGGCGATCCAGGCGTTCAGCAGCGCGAGGGCGAAGGTGGCGGCCGACTCGGGGTCGACCTTGGCGGCGACGGTGTGCTTGACGGTGCGCCAGGTGCCACCGCCCTCCACCAGGGCTCGGACGACGGCGAGGTGGTAGGCCTTGCCCACCGGCTCTCCGTCGCGTCCGATCAGCTCGGGGACGCCGTGCTTCTTGCAGATCGACGGCAGGGACTTGGGCTTGTCGAGGGAGAGCAGGAACTCCTCGGAGGGGAGCATCTCCTCGATGAGGTTCGGGACGGACAGGCCGCGGGCCTTGGCGACAGGGGCCAGAGCGGTGTCGACGTGGCCGATGAAGCCGTCGTGGCTGCGGGAGAGGAGGATGAGCTCCCGGAGGGCGTCGTCGGTGCCGATGGCGGCGACGTCGGCGAGGATGCCGGGCACCCGGTCGTGGCGGGGGCCGTTTCGGAAGGAGCGCGCCATCGACAGCATCGTCTTGGCGGTGGCGTCCTCAGCGAGGGCGGCGCCGGCGGTGTACAGCCAGTCGTCGGCCTTCTTGAACTTGCGGGCCTTCCAGGTGGTCAGCAGCTTCTTACCGAAGGCGCCGCAGGTCTTGGGGGCTGCCCAGGACCGCAGGTCGGCGATCACCCCGTCCGACGGGTCTTCGGCCAGTTGCTTGACCAGGGCCTCCACGACGGGCTCGGGGAGGATGCCCTGGCCGTCGTGCAGGTCGGGGAGCTTCTCGAGCCACGCGGGGAAGCGCTTGCGGGTCTTGCGGGCCACGAGGGCCTGCATCCAGGGGGTGTACGCTTCGGGCTCGAGGGGCTGGCGCTTGGGCATGGAGGCCTCCGGATGTCGCCGCATCCTATGGGGGGCGAGCACGGCAGTGTCGACGTGCAACAAGCGGAAACAAAGGGGGCATCTCACCGGGGGACGATTCGTGACATGCTGCTTTTTCAGCACGTGCTAGAAAAGCAGCAGAACAAGGAGCCAGCGTGTCCGACCCTCTCTCTCGCCGCGAACGCCAGATCATGGACCTCGTCTACCGCCTGGGCACGGCCTCGGTGAGCGACGTGCGGGACGGGATGGTCGACGCCCCCAGCTACTCCGGGGTGCGGGCGCTGATGGGGGTGCTGGTCGACAAGGGACACCTCGAGACCGAGCGCGACGGACGCCGCTACCTGTACCGCCCGACGGTGTCGGCCGAGAAGGCCAGTGCTTCGGCGCTGCGTCGGGTCGTCACCAACTTCTTCGGGGGCTCGGCGGCGGACGCGGCGGTGGCCCTGGTGTCCGACGGGGAGCTCGGCGCCGACGAGCTGGAGGCCCTCGAGGCGGCCATCGCCAAGGCGCGGGAGGAGGGCCGATGAGCGGTCCCTCCGAGCTGGCGGTGCTCACCGGGGTCCTGGCGGACGCGGGCTGGAAGGCCACGGTGGTGATCGGGCTGGGATGGCTCGGGTCGCGGCTGGGGCGCTCGGCGGCTCAGCGCCACGCCGTGTGGGCTGTGAGCCTGGGGGTGCTGCCGGTGCTGCTGTGGCTGTCGGCGTCGCGGGGGTCTGCGGTGGCCCTGGACGCTCCGTGGATGCTGGCCTTGTGGGGGCTGGGCTTCGTGGGGGCCTGGGTGCCCCTGCTGCGGGGCTTGTCGGGGCTGCGTCGGCTCGGTGCGACCGCGGTGCCCGACGAGCAGGGCATCCTGACCAGCGACGCTGTGACCAGCCCGCTCACCTGGGGGCTGTGGCGGCCCGTCGTGGTGCTGCCGAGCTCGGCCCGGAGCTGGTCGACGGCCCGTCGACGGCTGGCGCTGGCCCACGAGGAGGCCCACGTGCGACGTCGGGACTGGGCGGTGCATCTCGCGGCCTGGGTCGTGTGCACCGTGTTCTGGTTCCACCCGCTGGTGTGGTGGGCCCGGCGAGCCATGGCCCGGGAGGCGGAGCACGCGGCAGACGACGCGGTGCTGGCCGAGGGGGTCCGTCCCAGCGACTACGCCGAGCTGCTGCTGTCGCTGAGCCACGGGCCCGTGGGGGCGGCGCTGGGGGCCGGGAGCTTCGTGGGCCAGCGGGTCCATGGGGTGCTCGGCGCCCGGGACCGCAGCCCACGACGAGGGGCCGCCGTGCTGGTCGCCCTGGTGGTGGCCGCGCTGGCCCTGCCGAACCTGGGGGCGTGGGCCGCGTGGTCCACGCCGGACGATGAACTCACCTGCCAACCGGGACTGCTGCCATGACCCTGATGCTCTCACTTCTCCTCGCCGGCTGTGCGCCTGCCGACGCCGGCTTCCAAGACATCGCTGCGCCGGTCGCAGCCCCCGTCGAGGACGGGCTCACCCTCGAGGAGCTGCTGTTCGTCGACGTGCGGGGCGCGGCCCGGGGGACCGAGATGGTTCGGGACGACCTGCGGGCGCTGTCCCCCGAGGCTCGCGCCGAGGTGGCCGAGTCGATGCAGATCCTCGTGCGGAACTGCCCGTTCACCCGCGCGTCGGTCCAGCTCCCCCGGGCGCTGCACCGCGTGGTGACGGAGACGCCGCTGGGGGAGGTCGACGGAGGCTACGCCCAGTCGGACTGGGTGTCGCTGCGGCGGGGGCTGACGGCCCACGTGGAGGCCCTGGACGCGATGGGGGCGCGGCTTCCCCTGCCCGAGACCGGGGACTACCTGTTCGACGACGGCGGGGACTGGCTCCTGGACGACGAGGCCCTGGCCAGGGCGGAGGATCCGGTGGCGGCCACGATGCCGCTGCTGGAGCGCATCCGGCCCTTGGTGGAGACCTACGATCCGGCGACGCGGGACCTCCTCGACCATCACCAGCGCCGGGTCGAGGGCCTCACCGGTCACGGCTGGGCGTTGTCGGCCCATGTGTGGGCCTGGCGGGATGCGCTGGTGCGCATGGAGCCCTTCGTGGAGGAGCGGGCGACCAAGGCCAAGGTGAACCGCCTGCTGGGGGCCCTCGAGATCCTGGGCCGGGACGGCTGCTGATCGCCGGACAGAAGCTGACCGGTCTCCGCGCTATGTCCATGGGCTGCGAGGAGCTTCCGTGTCCGATCTGCCGCCCGCCGTCCTGTCCACCCTGAAGGAGCGCTTCGGCTTCGATGCCCTCCGTCCCGGTCAGGGGCAGGTCGTCGCCGCCCTCCTCGACGGGCGCTCGGCCCTCGCGGTCTTCCCCACCGGCGGCGGCAAGAGCCTCTGCTACCAGCTGCCTGCGCTGCATCTCGACGGCATCACCCTGGTGGTGTCCCCGTTGATCGCCCTGATGAAGGACCAGATCGACGCCCTGCAGGCCCGGGGCATCGCCGCCGCCCGCCTCGACAGCAGTCTCGATGGCGACACCTACCGCCAGGTCTGGCGCGACCTGGAGGCCGGGGAGCTCAAGCTGCTCTACGTGGCCCCGGAGCGCTTCGGCAACGAGCGCTTCCTGTCGCGGCTGAAGCGGGTTCGGATCGCGCTGATGGCCATCGACGAGGCCCACTGCATCTCGGAGTGGGGCCACAACTTCCGCCCCGACTACCTCAAGCTGGCCCGGCAGGCGCAGGACCTCGGCGTGGGCCGGGTCGTCGCCCTCACCGCCACCGCCACGCCGCCGGTGGTGGAGCAGATCGGCGAGGCCTTCGGCATCGAGCCGGCTGACCGGGTGATCACCGGCTTCCACCGCCCCAACCTCTTCCTGTGGGCCACGCCGGTGGCCGCGAGCCGTCGGGATGCCCTGCTCATGGAGCGGCTCACGACCCGTCCCGCCGGGCCCACGGTGGTCTACGTCACGCTCCAGCGCACCGCCGAGCGCCTGGCGGAGCGGCTGTTCCAGGCCGGCATGCCCGCCGAGGCCTACCACGCCGGCATGAAGGCCGAGGAGCGCACGGAGGTGCAGGACCGGTTCATGGCCAGCGACCGCGGCATCGTCGTGGCGACCATCGCCTTCGGCATGGGCATCGACAAGGCCGACATCCGCCACGTCCTCCACTACAACCTTCCCAAGGCCCTGGAGAACTACGCCCAGGAGATCGGCCGCGCCGGTCGCGATGGAGAGCCCAGCACCTGCGAGCTGTTCGCCTGCCCCGACGACGTCGTCACTCTGCAGAACTTCTCCTACGGCGACACGCCCACCCCCGACGCCGTGCTCGGACTGGTCACGGAGCTGCTCGGGCTCGGCGAGCGCTTCGACGTGTCCCGCTACGACCTGTCCACCCGCCACGACATCCGGCAGCTGGTGGTCTCGACGCTGCTCACCTACCTGGAGCTCGACGGGGTGCTGGCGGCGACCGCTCCCTTCTACTCCACGTACAAGTTCGAACCCCATCGTGGGAGCGCGGAGATCCTGGCGGACCAGTCCCCCGAGGCGGGCGCCTTCCTGCGGAGGGTGCTGGCCTGCTCCAAGAAGAGCCGGAAGTGGTACACGCTCGACATCGACCAGGCGGCGGAGCGGGTGGGCGGCGCCCGCCAGGCGGTGGTGGAGGCCATGGAGGGGCTTGCCCAGCGGGGCGACCTGACCCTGAAGGTGAGCGGCCTGCGCCACGGCTACCGTCGGCTGCGGGAGGCCGACCCTGTGGCGGTGGCGGCGGGCCTGTCGGAGCGCTTCGCCGCTGCCGAGGGGCGCGACATCGAGCGCATCCAGCGGGTCCTCGACCTGGCGGCGGGCTCGTCCTGCCTCACGGGGGCGCTGCTCGGCTACTTCGGGGAGGAGCTTCCCGGGCCCTGTGGCCACTGCGACCGGTGTGCCGGCGAGGAGGTGCCGGCGATGCCAGAGCCGGCGCCGGTTCAGCTCGGCGCGGCCGAAGCGGCTCGGGTGGCGGAGCTGCGGGCCGAGGGGCACCAGCCGCTGGGGTCGTCGCGGCAGCTGGCTCGCTTCCTGTGTGGGCTGCCGAGCCCGGCGGTGGGGAGGGCCCGGCTGCGGAAGCACCCGGCGTTCGGGATGTGGCGCAAGGTGCCTTTCGACCGTGTGCTGGCCTTCGTCGGGAGCGCGTAGTCCTGGACGTCGGTCCCAGGGCAGCGCTGGGGAGGCTGTCGGCTCGGCTCCTGGCCGGGCTGTGGCGGTCGGCTCGGGGGCCGCCGTAGGGAGGCGTGGAGGGGAAGCCGCGGGCGATGTGGGCCGGCTGGCGTGCCGACGTGCGCGTGGAGCCGCGGGAGAGCCCGCATTCGGGCACGGGAGGGTCTTGGACAGCCTATCGGAGGTGCCGCAGCGGGGGGAGCCCCCAAGCGGAGGGCCGCTGCGAGAAGCCAGGCGGGCCCGGTATGCTCGGAATCACCTATCCGCCCGCTGAGGAAGTCTTCGAGCAGCCGCTGGCTCTCCTCCTGTGCGAACGCGACGAGCATCGGTGCCGCCGAGCCGTGCAGGATGTCGCGACAGCGTCGCACCTGGGTCAGCAGCTCCGCCAGTCGCAGCCAGGCCACGGGCCGGACCCGCAGGCCCCCCGGCTGCACCTTCGCCTCGAACCGCGTGGCGGGGGGCACGGGAAGGTGCGGCAGGAGCACGCCGCTGGCGGGGTGTCGCAGCGGCTCGGGGAGGGGCATCCGGGTCCACCGCTCGGGGTGCGGCTCGGCCCCCTCGAGTTCGGGGGCTCCTCCCTTCCGCTCCAGCATCCCGACCAGTTCGTTCATTCGGCCGGTGCCGTTCCGAAGCTGTACCAGAGCTTCGTGTCCGGTCCCCCGAGCGCGTGCAGACCGTGCCGGACCAGGGCCCAGTCCGACTCGAAGTAGACCTCGAACTGCACCTCCGACCGATCGCCGGGGTGGTCGATGGTCCGCTGCCGGACGTACACCAGGGACACGGGACCGACGGTCTCCCGCTGCCCCGCGGGGAGCTCGACCTCGATCCTCACGGACACCGGCTCATTCGCCCTGTAGACGCCGTTCCGCGTCATGCCAGAGAGGATCCAGAAGGGGAACGGATCGGAACGGGTTCGGTCCCAGTCCGCAGGCACCGCCTCGGGCGCCGCGACGGACGTGCTGCCACCTTCACCGCCCTCACCGCCGGCCGCTTCGGGACCACCCTCACCGGCCGTGGTCTGCCCTCCTCCGTCGCCGGGCGTCGGCCCGTCCCCGTCCCCGTCCCCGTCGCTTCCACCGGTGCCGCCGTCGCCATCGCCGGCCACCCCGTCTTCGAAGGTGCGCTCCAGGCTCTGGAACTCCGTCGGAACCAGTCGGCCATGGGCGAGCGCCATGGCCAGGCTCACACTCTCGATGGAGAAGGTCCCGTCGCCACGCTCGAAGCGCGCCAGCACGTCCTCGGGACCCTCGTCGAGCCAGAAGCTGCTACCGTTCGCAACCGGACGGAGGGGACATGAGCGTCGGACCCTGGCTGAGCCTGAACACCGTCGAGGGGGCAGAGGTCCCGCTCTACATTCTACAATGCGACGCGAGCGGCGCCCTGACCAGCCCGCTCACCATGCAGCACCTGCAGGCCGCCCTCGCCTCGGGCGCCTTCACCCACGTCCTGTTCATGAGCCACGGCTGGAACAACACCTTCGAGGACGCGGTGGCGCTCTACGAGGGCCTGTTCATTGGCATGGAAGGCCACCGCAACACCAACGGGCTGCCGTGGCCAGGGTACCGTCCGGTGGTGGTCGGGTTGCACTGGCCCTCGATCGCATTGGTGTTCGGCGGCGAAGCCGGTCCGCTCATCGCCGGACCCGCCGTCGCGCCAGACGTGTCCGACCTCGCCGAGCGGGCGTCGGATCCAGCGCGCGCCGCCGAGCTGCTCACCGGGGGGCCTCTCGACCCGGCGGCCGTGTCGGAGCTGGCCGGCCTGCTGAGCAGCCTGACCGGCGGAGATGCCGCGGAGCTCGAGGCACTCTGGCGCAAGAGCTACCCCGAGGAGCCCGAGCACGGGGCCTCGAACTGGGGGACCGTGGACGAGCCGTTGGCGGCGGGCTTCCTCGGGAACCTCGACCCGCGGTGGATCTACCGGCTGGCCACGGTGTGGCAGATGAAGGACCGCGCCCGTGAGGTCGGATTCGGAGGGGCGGCGGAGATCCTCCGGGGGCTCGGCACCGCGACCCCCATCCACCTGTTCGGTCACTCCTACGGGTGCCAGGTGATGCTCGGGGCCCTGTGTGCCGACCCTGCCGTGAGCGTGGCCTCGATGCTGCTCCTGCAGCCCGCCGTGAACGTGTACGCCTGCGCGAAGGACGTTCCCGGGCCCCAGGGTGCCGGCGGCTACCGCGTCGCCCTCGACCGCAGCGACGGTCCGATCGTGTACACACGTACGAAGCAGGACGGGCCGCTGTACCAGGTGTTCCACCTCGCCGTGCGCCGGTCGAAGGACCTCGGCGAGCCGCTGCCCGCCGGGGCCGCACCGAAGTTCGGCGCCATCGGTGGCTATGGCATGCAGGGCATGGCCGCAGGAGAGGTCGTGCGGGTGAAGCTGACCGCGGGCATGACGTTGCCCACCGGGTCCCACGAGGTCCTGGAGCTGAACGGAGATGCCGTGATCGAAGGCCACGGCGACATCCAGCGGGCGGAGGTCTACAACGTCGCGGTCCAGCAGGTGGCCCCATGAAGCTGCGCATGGAGCGTACGAGCAAGTGGCCCGTGGCCCACTTCAGCGTCGGCGAGCAGGTGGTGCGCGTCCCCTATGAGGCGCTGGGCATCGACAGCAAGCTGCCGCGGCTGCACTACCGTGATTTCGAGCCCGACATCCCGCAGGAGGTCCTCGATCTGGCCCGCGACGAGACCTGGCTGGAGATCACGCCACCGGCGGGCGACCTGGACCTGATCCCGTGGGGGCCCCTGCTGGGCCTGAAGCGCGTCGTGCCTGGAATGGCCTTCGCCACGGGCCGCGAGGCGGTCGTCATCGTCGCCAGCCTGGCACGGAGCAAGGCGACCTACGCGGACTACAACGGGGGCCGCCGCATGGTGGAGAAGCTGGCCGCGCGCCTCACCGCGGATGGCCGGGTGGTGCACGTGTTCGCGGACGCGGAGATGCAGATCGGCCCCATCGACGGCGTCATCGTGCACGCCCCACCGGAGGAGGGTCCCGAAGCGAAGCAGCGTGCAGCGGTGGGCCGCGCGGCCCGCATCTCCAACCCGTGGATCACGTGGATCGCTTCGGCCATGGCGGGCATCCCGGTCAGCGTCCTGCACTTCGTGTGTCACGGCTACCACGACGGCATTCGGGGTGCGCTGGCCTTCGCGCGAAGCCCCAGCCGCAACGACGACACCAAGTGGGCGCGCTTCGTCGGGGCCGCGGAGCTCGGGGCCCTGGTCGAGCGCCTCGCGGTGGAGGCGGTCCTGATCACGTCGCCGGAGCGGGACTACTCCCGCGTCGGACTCCGCAGGCTGCTCCACGACCTCACGGCGTCGCACCCCATCTCCGCCGGCCTGCAGGTCCAGCCATGGCGGGAGGCTGCCAGCGGCGCGATGCACGCCCACGAGGCCCTGGCAGGCACCGCAGATGGGGCACCGGGGCTGGAGCTGTGGGCGCCACGAGGCCGGCTGCCATCGGAGGAGAGCCTGCCCCGCGAGGGCTTCGAGCTCGCACAGATGGGGCTGGAGGTGGGCCAGCTGCAGACCATGGGCATGCGGGGCGGGCGGACCCGTCAGCTGGAGTTCGTCGTCCAGCACCGCACACGGAGCTCCGGGCTCGAACAGGACGCCATGCGGGCGTTGTTGAGGGGGGAGACCCGTGCCCCCCCTCCCCCCGCCGAGACGCCACCTCACGCACCCTTCGGGAGCATCGCCCAGCTCGCCTGGTCCGAGGAGGGAGAATGAGCCGCTCGTTCGTCCGCCTGCAGCGCACCCCCGACGGGGACACCATCATCAGCCTCATGGAGAGCGTGGGGGGGGGCGCGGTCAGCCAGCCCCCAGAGTCCACCCATGGGCTCCCCGAGCTTCGGCCGACCACGGTCGCCGACCTGCGCTCGTTCGGGGACGCGCTCCGCAAGGTCCTGAGCACGTGCCCGGCCGTCGCGATGGAGCTCGACCTTCGAGCGTCTCGCCAAGGTGAGAAGCCGCTCCACCTCGAGGTCACCGGACACGAAGAGGTGGCCTGGGAGCTGCTGCACGACCAGGACTTCCTCGGCCTGGATCCGAAGCAGCCGCTGGCTCGTGTGGTGGCGTCCCAGCGAGCGGCCCCCACCCTGCCTCGTGCCTTCGAGCTGCCGCTGCGTCTGTGTGTGATCCTCGCGACCGAGGGCGTGTCCCCGAAGGAGGAGCTCCAGCGGATCGGCGCGGCCTTGCGGAGCAGCGGCCTGGAGCACCAGCTGCTCGTCCTCACCGCGGACCCGACGCTCCTGGACCTCGACCCGGCCTGGGCGACCGTCGAAGGAACCGGTGCATCCGCCTACGATCTGGTGGAGCGGATCCGCAGCTTCCGCCCGCACGTCCTGCACATCTCCAGCCACGGTAGCCAGCAGCACGGAAGCTACCTGGAGATCAGCACCCCCCTGCATCTCAAGGGCCTGGGGGAGCCCATCCGGCTCGACGCGGAGCACCTGCGTGACCTCGAGCCGCTGGAGCTTCCGTGGCTGATGGTGCTGAACGCCTGCCACGTCGGTGGGGCCCAGTACGACGGCTCGTCGATGGCCACCAAGCTCGTGGAGCTCGGAGTGCCCGCGGTCGTGGCCATGCGGGAGCCCATCCCGAACGCCGAGGCCGAGGCCTTCACCGAGGCCTACCTCCCCAAGGTGCTGCGGACGCTGAAGCTCGCGCATCAGCAGGCCCGAGGCCAGAACATCCCGCTGCTGTGGAGCAAGCTGCTGCCCCGAGCGCGCCGGACCCTGCGTGACCTCCACAACCCCGCCGACACCGACCCCGCCACCCTGCCCAAGCGCCTGTGGTCGGTGCCGCTGTTGGTGCTGGATGCGCAGCCGCTGCTGGTGCGCGCCGCTCGGGACGACGTGGACCCGGCCGAGCTGCGGGACATCGAGGAGCAGCTCATTGCCGGCTACGCCTCGATGACCCAGTTCGGCGCACCGACCGACCTGTACACCCTCTTCCAGAGGATCTGGCGATGAGCCTGCTGTGCAACGCCTGGAACGGGGCCCCCGTCGTGGGGGCCCTCGCCCCCGCGAGCGACGACGTCGCCCTCGGCCTGACGCGCGCCAGCGACCTCCGCTCGGTGACCGACGAGCCTGCCACGCCACCGTGGCAGAACGAGGACCGAGGCTGGGGCATCGTCCTGCCCATGAACGCCGGTCTGAGCGCCGGTGACCTCGCCAGGGGGAGCGACGCCCCCGAGGCCCTCCGGGACGTCCTCCACGCCCGGAACGGGCACGTCTTCCGCTACATCCCGGGCGACGCGGACTCCGAGCTCAAGGTCGTCGACTTCCGCAGCGGCTCCCGCAAGGACCTCGACGTCATGTACGGCCCCATCGGGCAGGGGCATGGCGAGCTTCCCGCATACCTGATGATCGTGGGCACCCCCGAGGAGATCCCCTGGCGTCTGCAGTACAACATGCACTCCCGCCTCCACGTGGGACGCCTGGACCTCGATCCCGAAGGCCTGGAGAACTACTGCCACGCCTTGCTCCATGGCTTCGCCGATCCCCACCGCATCGCGGTCGGGAGCACGGACCACGACCCGATGTCGAGCCTCATGCGGCGGCTGGTGGCGGACCCGATCCGCCAGTGGCTCGAGGACCATGGGCAGGCGGTCGACGTCGGCCCCATGCAGCAGCTGCTCGATGCCCACCCCAGGCTGCTGTTCACGACGAGCCACGGCGCGACCCTGGTCGGGGATCCACGGCTCGCCGAGACCCTCGGGATGCCCGTCGCCCAAAACCACACCATCGTCGACGTGGACGAGCTCCCCGGCGCCGTGTGGATGTGCCATGCGTGCTGCTCGGCCGGCGTCAACGCGCCCTCTGAGCTCGCAGCGTACGTCGACGACACGAGCCAGCTCGGCAGCCTGCTCCAGGGCCTGGCCGGCCTCGGCTCACGGACGGCGCCCCTCCCCCGAAAGCTCCTCGGGGCGCCTCACCCGATGCGCGCCTTCATCGGCCAGGTGGAGCCCACGACGGACTGGAGCCTTCGCCACAAAGGCACGAACCAGGAGATTACCCAGGGGCTCGTCGAGACCCTTCCCGAGCGCCTCCTGGACGGCCGTACGGCGGCCGCCTCCATGGAGCTGTGGCACGAAAGCGCGAGCGCGGCCTTCGTGGCGCTCGACGGTCTCCGGAGGCGATACGCGCAGACCATGGTCCATGCTCCGGACCGGATGACCACGTTCTACGGCCTGTCTGCCAGCGACCGCCTCAGCATGGTGCTCCTCGGCGACCCGGCCGTGACGTGACCGAGCCTCACTGGAACCACGCGAACACCGACGCCAGGGCAGCCCGGAAGGGGCCTCCGAAGTCCGCCAACGCGCCGGAGGTCCAGGCCCAGGTCAACCACACGAGGGTCGCTGCCAGCCAGGTGCCGAGGCAGCCCCAACGCTCCTGAGACCCGAGCACTCCCGCCATGACGAGCACCGTGACGACGAAGGTGGCCCAGTCCCCGTACTCTCCCCACGCCCCCTCGACGGTGTCGAAGGTACGGATCGCATCGGCGAGCGACTGGTACAGGGCCGCGTAGGTCGTCCCGAGTACGGCATCCACGCCCACCAAGATTGCATAGACGCCCACGAGAGCGCAGGCGACCGCGCCCCCCATCCGTGCGACGCGACGCAGGCCGGGCGACTCCCCCTCGAAGGCCCCCTCGAACGCGCCATCCGGCGTCTCCACCTCGACAGACTCCAGCGAAGACGTCGCCACGACCATCGAAGCGGCGAGCCATCCGATCCCCCCGACGAAGCCGAAGAGCGGCTGCACCCAGACGTGAAGCCCGAGGGTGCCCGCGAGGTCCCATCCCAGGAGGCCATCGACGACCTGTGCCGCCCCGACGAGCAGCGCCGCCCCGACCAGGACCAATGCCATCGCTGCAGTGAAGCGGCTCACTGCACGGAAGGGACCGAACCGCACGTGGGCTGCGCTCCTTGGCCTCCTGCCAGACGACGAACGGGAGGATGGGAAGGATCATCGCGAAGATGAGGAGCACGCACACGATCTGGAGCGGGCTTGCCTCGACGTTGAACTCCATGTGCCCCCCGGACACAGAGTACCTCCGATGCATGGCTCGGCGATCGCCCCGGTGGAACGGACGTCTCGGAGACCGCCGACACCCGTTTGACCCGTGCCCGGCCCGTTCGTACAGTGGCCACCACTCCCAGGGGAAGCCTCCACCATGTCCGACGTACGCCGACTGTCAGGAATCTCGCTCCGCCTGCCGAGCGGCATCGCACTCGCCGACGCGACCCGTGAGGCCGAGGGGTCTCGCGGCTTCGACTTCACCAAGCCCATCGTGCTCGAGGAGGAGCACGACCCCATGTGGGGGGAGCTGCGCTCGGCGCTCTCCGCCGCCGACCTCGAGCTCGTCGACACCCTGGACCTCGTGCCCGACGCCGACCTCGAGGGCCTACGGGCCACGGGCGCGAGCCCGAGCTTCGATGTCCCCGTGGCCGACGACGAGGAGGCGGTGGTCCTCCTCGACGAGGACGGCGTGCTCACGTGGGTGTTTCCCACCGAAGAGATCACCGGTACCACCGACGACGTGGTGCGGGGCGGGACCGCCGGTCGCGCACGCCGTTTCCAGCTCGAGCTCGAGGCGGAACCCGCCGACCAGCGGGGCGCGTTCGACTGGGTCACCGGCTGGGTCGGCAAGCGGGTCAAGGCCCTGGTCCTCCGCTTCACCAAGAAGCTCGTGGCCGGCCTGGCCACGGAGGGCATCGTCGGTCGCCTCGAGAGCCAGCTCCGCTTCGGCCCGGTGCGGGTCGACGACGAGGACCCCACCCGCTGGCGCGCCATCGATGACCTCGCGGCGGTCTCGGTCCCCGACGCGCCGAAGGTCTTGCTGCTCGTACACGGCACCTTCTCGAGCACCCTCGGCAGCTTCGGACACCTGGGCGCCGGTCCCGGGCTGCCCACCCTGCGACAATGGCTCGACCGCTACGACCTGATCCTCGGCCAGGACCACCCCACCCTGTCGGTGACCCCGGAGGCCAACGCCGAGGCCATCCTCGACACCCTGCGCAGCACGCCCTGGAGCGGCACCGCCCAGGTCGATGTGGTGTGCTTCAGCCGCGGCGGCATGGTGGCCCGCTGGCTCGTCGAGCGCCTGCTCCCGGGGGCCGACCTCGACCTGCAGGTGGGCAAGGTGGTCTGTGTCGCCGCGACCAACGCCGGCACCCTTCTCGCCCGCAAGGCCAACTGGAAGCGGCTGGTCGACATCTCCACGAACCTCGCCTCGGCGGCCTGTCGCGTGACCAGCGTCCTCGCCCCCCAGGCAGCCCTGGCGACCCAGGCCCTGGGTGCGGTCGTGAACGGGGTGTCCGTGCTGGTCAAGGCGATGACCACCGCGGCCCTCGAGGATGGCCACGCTCCCGGACTGCAGGCCATGAACCCGGACGAGGACTTCGTGGCTCGCCTCAACGGGGGCGAGGCACCACGGCTCCACCCGTCGACTCGCTACTTCGCCGTCGTGTCGAACTTCGAGCCCAAGCTGTTTCGGCCCCCGGACCGGGAGCGCACCGGACTGCCCCCGCGTCTCGTGCAGTGGGCCGCCGACGCCTTCGTGGACGGGCTATTCCAGGGAGAGCCCAACGACCTCGTCGTGCACAACGCGTCGACCCGCACGCTGCACCCTGCCATCCAAGACCGGATGATGGACAACGGCATCCTCGCGCTACAGCAGAGCAAGGAGGTCTACCACCTCAACTTCTTCCTCTCCGAGCACACCGCTCCCAGCATCGGCGACTTCGTCGCGCCCTGGGGCACGGGCGGCGACGTCCTCGTCGGCAGCTTCACCGGGGGGCCCGACGACGAGTCCCGCGGCCAGGCGGCCGACCAGCTGGTCGACCTGTTCGTCGAGGCCAAGGCGCCCCAGGGGGCAGAGGTCGACCGCGCCGTCATGGTCGAGGTCACCCTGCAGCGGGAGGCCTTCGCAGGGGCCGCGCTGCCCGGCGCCGACCGCGCCACCGCCATGGCCGCAGAGGCCACACCGCTGATCGTCGACATCGAGCCCCGTCGCGGCCTGGTCGTGGAGGGGGACCAGGTCCACGTGGTCGATGTCCCCCGTCCGGACAGCCCGCTGCGTCTCCCCTTCGTGCTGCGCGCCGTGGAAGCCCTGGACGACCCCGCGGAGGTGTTCGTCAACGTCCGCCAGGGGGTCGACGTGTTGGCCCAGCTGGAGCTCGCCATCGAGGTGGTGGACGCGGGGGAGCCCGTGATGTCCGGAGTCGCCGCGGTGACCGCAGCGCCCCCCGTGGACCGCGGCACCCCCGCGACGGCGACGCTGATGGTCAGCCACTTCCAGGGGACCGCCGGACCGGTGCTGTCGTACACCCTGCTGGCCCCCGCGCTCGGGGCGGCCCCAGAGTTCCCTCAGGTCCAGCTGCCCGCGGACTACCGAGGCGGACTCGAGGCCCTCTACGTGGAGATCGAGGCCGCCTGGAAGCAGCACAAAGGCGACCAGGACCTGTTCGAAGCTCGGCTGCGGAGCATCGGTGAGGAGGTCGCGGAGCTGCTGTTCCCCGAGAGCATGCGGCGCCACCTCTGGTCCCACCGCGAGGCCCTCGAGGGCATGGCGCTGTTCACCGACGAGCCATTCATCCCCTGGGAGATCGCCTGGATCGGCGACGACGACGACGGCCTGTTCCTCGCCGAGCTGGCCTTCACCCGCTCGATGCGGGGGGCCTTCTGCCCCGACCGGATCCGCGTCCGCGAGGACGGCCGCTTCACCGCCGTGCCCCGCTACCCCGGTCGGCTGCACCTCGACTACGCCCTCGACGAGGAGCGCTTCCTCCACGAGCAGCTGGGTGCACGGTCCGTGCCGGTCCGCGGGCCGAAGCACGCCGAAGCCCTGCGGCGTCTTCTGGCCGAGGGCGCCGAGCTCGACCTGCTGCACTACGCCGGCCACGGAGAGGCCGACGACCGGGAGGTCTACCTGGTGATGGGGGGCAAGCAGCAGTCGGGGACCTTCGTGGCCGCCCTGCTGCCGACGGGCGCTGCGAGGCCCATCCGCCTCGTGGCCGACGACGGGGGACGGGCGCTGGTGTTCATCAACGCCTGCAAGACCGGTCGCCGGGTCGCCGCGCTCTCGGGAGAGCGGAGCTGGGCCCGCACCTTCCTCAAGAAGGGGGGAGCCGGCGCCTTCGTGGCCCCGCTGTGGTCCGTAGGCGACCAGCGGGCCTGCTACTTCTCCAAGGAGTTCTACCGGGCGCTGCAGCTGGGCGGAACCTTCGCCGAGGCCACCCTCTCGGCGCGGAAGGCCGCACGAGCCGCGGGAGACCCGTCGTGGCTGTCCTACACCGTGTACGCCAGCCCTCACGCGGTCGTCCAATTCCTGTAGGAGGCCCCGTGGCCGCCCTTTCCCACGCACCCTGGGAGCACCGATGATGCTCGCCCTGCTCTTCCTGGCGCTGGCATCCGCTCAAGGCGTCAGCAGCGAGCTCGAGCACACCGCGACGATGGCGCCCGCAGAGCGCTCCGCCTATGCGGCAGAGACCGTCGAGGAGCTCGCGTCCCTCATGGTCAAGGCCGACGCCGCCTACGACTCCGCCCTACGGAAGGAGGACCGCTCCGCGGCGGAGTGCGTACAGAGCCGGCGGGAGTCTCTCAGCGCATTGCACCAGGTCGCCCAGCGCTCGGCGTTCGTCCTCCAAGGCCAGCCCTCCCCAGAGCAGGCGGAGCACGAGTTCCACAAGGTGGCCGTGGCACGGGCCAAGGGGCGGCAGCTCGGAACAGAGGTCGAGCGGTGTGGCCGCGGCGAGCAGAACTCCGGCTCCATCCTCGTCAACTGGGAGGCGGTCAACGCGTCGTTGCTCAAGCCCTCCGACAAGGCGTACGGCGGCGCCCCCATCACCGACGACCCCATCGACGGGACGCCGTGCGTGCTGTGTGAGGGCGTCGGCTATGCGATGGGAGGTCCAGAGCGCATCACCCCCACCTTGTTGTCTGACGCTGTCGAGCTCGCCCTCCCCACCAAGCGTGGCGACGCCGTGTGGCACCGCGAGGGCTACTACGGCTGCCAGTGGGACGTGTGCCTCCAGGTGGGCCTGGCCCAGCGCGAGGGCAAGATCCAGAGCATGGAGTTCGCCGAGGTGCGGGCCACCCGCTTCGAGCGAGGCGTCGTCGTCCAGGTCCACGCGCGACGGGCCGGTCTGTCCAAGCTCCGCGCCTTCGGCATCCAGTCCGCCCTTGCGCCGGCCGCACCCGCGAGCGACGGCGGCGAGCTGGCCACGAACATCGCCCGAACGCTGGTAGACCTCGGGGAGGACCGGTGAAGCAGCGCGCCGCGGCCCGTGGGTGCTTCGTCGTCATCGCCGTGGGGCTGGTGGTGGCGCTCGTGCTGACCGTGGCGTTTCCTCCCCTCGACACCACGTTCGGCAACCCTCCTGGGGTGGACCCACCCCGTCCGTGGTGGCCCATCCGCCCCGCGACCACGTCGCTGGGCTACGACCGGCTCGAGGCGTCGCGTACGTGCATCGTGTGCGAAGGGAGCGCGGAGCTTCCCCGTCCAGCGCTCGTCACCCAAGCCGCCCTCGTCGCCGCGGCGAAGGCAGCGGTGGCAGGGAAGGTCGACGACGCCCATGCCTACCCATCGGAGGACTGTGCGCAAGCGACGTGCGTGATGCTCACGACCTCCTCGCGGACCGCGGCGGGGACCCGGGTGGTCGAGTCCGCCAGCGTGGGGGCCTCGTCCGACGCGAGCACGACTGAGGTCGCCGTCACCGAGCGACATGCCGGGCTGCAGGTCGAGGTCGGGTCGGGGTGCGTGGACAGGAAGGCAAGGCCGCCCAGGGCTCCGGCGTCCGACGATGGCGCCCTGGCCCGACGGATCGCCGAGGCGCACGTGGCAGGTGCCGAGTGAGATCCATCACCCCCATCCTGCTGGCGAGCCTCGCCTATTCCCTGGCGACCGTGCTGAGCGCCGCCTATCTGCTCGTGGTGGGGCTTCAGGTCGGTTTCCCGTCGGGGCTGCAGCTCCTGTGGCTCATGGGGAGCCTGTTGGCGGGCCTGCTCTCCGGCGTGGCCACCGCGCTGCCCGCGTTGGCGATGCGCCTGCACCCAGCTCCTCCCGTGCAGATCCACGAGCGCCACAACACCTTCGCCCTGCGCTCGCTGCTGACGTGCGGCGCGCTGCTGGGCTGCGCCGCCCTGTCGGCGTTGAACAACCTCGTCTTCTTCTCCAGCCCGCTCGTCGCCGTGCCGACCTCCCTGTTCGCCATCCTCGCGGGTCCATGGTGGGCATGGTCCATCGTGCGAGGGCTGGCGCTGGTGCCCGAGGCCGGCACCGAGCTCCCCCAGGACGAGAGCCTGGCTGCCGCCGACCAGCGGCTTAGCGAACCCCTCTCCGGGCCTCGCGACGACGCCGCCAAGGTGGGGCCTCCGCGCGACGAGGCCCTGCTCGGCCTCGGCAACTGGGACATCCTGCAGCTCAACGGACTCCTGCAGTCCGCCCAGTACCGCACGGCCGCGCTACGCATGGTCACCCTCGATGGCCGTCGGTCGGGCGGAACGGGGTTCCTGGTCGCGTCAGACGTCCTGATCACATCCTGGCACGTCGTGAAGCCCGTGCTCGACGATGAGCTCGACCCGGACCAGGTCCACATCTCCTTCGCCGGCGGTCCCGACGGCTCCGGGGCAGCGGCCACCCACCTGGCCGACGACTGGCTCCTGTACCGGCCGGCGAGCGATGACGGACCAGACGTTGCCTTGGTGCGCATCGCCCGACCCGTGGGCGACCTCGAGCTCCCCACCCCCGGCGCCGTGACCACCCGTGGATGGTTCCAGCTTCGCCGCCCGCCCCGCGTCGACCAGGACACGCCGCTCGTGATCGTGCAGTTTCCCGAACAGCGGGTGCAGGTCGCGTTCGGGAGCGTCGTCGAGCGCGACGACCCCTTCGTGATCTACCGGGTCGACACCGAGCCCGGCTCGTCCGGGAGCCCCTGCTTCGCCATGTACCGCCTCGTCGCCGTGCACAAAGGCTCCTTCCCGGCCCGCGAGGCCAACCGGGGCGTGCTGCTCGACGAGCTCATCGACACCCTCAAGGCTGCCTCCGGAGGTTGACCGTGCCCACACTTCGCCTTGGCCACCACGACACGGGAACCGTTCCCAGTCGCTCCGCCCTGCTCCGCGTCCACCACGACTGGACCTCCAGCCGCCGCGGCTTCCGCGACGAGGCCACCGACCGCTGGCGGGCCCTCGAGGCCGTCGCCGGCACCTCGGTGGCGTCGCTCCAAGAGGGGCTGCGACGGGCCGGCTTCCTGCCCCACGGCCCGGTCGACGGCGTGTTCGGCTACCGGACCCGGGCCGCCGTGCGGCTGTTCCAGGAGTACGTGAGGGAGGTGGAGGGTCGCCCCGAGATCGGCGTCCCTGACGGGGTGGTCGGCCCCAACACCCACAGCCACCTCGAGCGCTGGCAGGCCGCCGGGCAGGTCGCCGAGTGGGCGCGCGCGGACTTCTCCCCCACCGCTGCGTCGAAGCTGACGAGCACGCTACTCACCGACACCCTGCAGCGCATCGCCGCGTCCCCCGACGCCCTCACCCGGGCCGTGGACGGGTTCCGCAGCCCGACCGCCACCCTGCGCTCGACCGGCTGGAGCACCGACGCCTCGCGGGGCATCCACCTCATCGGCATCCGCCGCAACGCTGAGGTCGGCACCACGACGCGGGCCAACGACGACCTCTTCGTGCTCCTCGGCGGAGGCATGACCTTCTTCTTCCTGGGCTCCACCGACCCGAACCCGGGCCAGTCCCGCAACGAGGAACCCTACCTGGTGCGGGGCCAGCACCGGTACCGCTTCGGGTGGCACAAGCTCAACCCGATGGGACGACTCTCCGACGGCACCGTCCCGTCGGGCAAGGTCTACCTCGCGCTGCGTCCGGCGGTCGACGCCGGGGTCCTCGTCGTACGGGACCGGGACCGCGACGACGCGCTGACCGCCGACGACCTGCGGGGTGCGCTCGAGAATGCCGTCGACATCAACGTCCACTGGTCGGGCCGTGGCACGTCCAACTGGTCGGCGGGGTGCCAGGTCATCGGGGGGGCGCGCTACATCGGCTACGGCAACCGCCTGGTGGACTGCATGGGCCATGCGTCCGTTGGCTACAGCGATCTCGGGGGGCGCAAGACCCGAGGGGCGTACAACGTGATGATGGACGCCCTGACCGTCGCAGCGCCCCAGTTCGGACGCGACGGCACCGAGGTCCTGTACACGCTGCTGTACGAAGACGACCTGCCTCGCACCCATGGGCTCTCGCAGCAGTGGTTCCGCCACTTGGTGGAGCGGCTCGCCGGGCGCACCGATCAGCCGGTTCCCGACCCGTCGTAGCCTATGTTGCGACCCGAGCGGAGCGTCACCACCCGTCGAAACGGTACCCCTCCTACGGCCACGCCAAGCGCCACCGGGCGTCAGGTCGAACCGAGGTTGTCGAGCTGAAGCTGTGGTAGCGTGCGCCTCCCATGCTTCCGGGAGGTGACCGTGGCGTCGGACTGGTACCCCGTATCGCATTCCAAGGTGGAGGACTCCTATCGAATCCCATTGGGTTTCAAGGCGGACGGCAGCCCCAATGTCGTAGATGTTGCCAAGCCTTCTGGGCCTCTGAAGATCGAGACCGTGTCGATTCTGGCCAGTGCCCGTGAGTTCTCCCAATCGGCCACGCTCGGCCTGTTCGGTGCGGCCGAGGTGAAGAACAGTGTGAGCTCCAAGTTGTTCCTTGAGGAGGTCTTCGCCTGGGACGAGGTCGTCCTGCCCCCAAGCTCCACCAGCCCAGCCCTCGGCGTGCGCTGGGGCGTGGGCTACCGCCTCATGGTGACGGTCACGTCCCTGTCGGCGGACTTCGAGCTTTCTCTCGCGTCCATTGCCGCTGCGACGGAGCTCGGGATGGCATCAGCGTCCTTCTCAATCATCGGGCATGGGCTGTCGGACCCGAAGCTACTCAAGAGCCTCCCCGAGATCGGCCGATTGGACCGAGAGCGGCTTGCCCAAATCGATGCACTTCAGCAGGCGCTCACCGAGAGCCTCGCGCAGATGACGGACGCGGAGAAGACGAAGTGGGCCGTGCCTGTGCACGTACTTCTCAAGGAGCCGCCAATCTCCGGCTACCCCATGTCGGACGCGCGGGCCGCTGACGTTACGCTGCAGTTCATGAGCTTCCCCAAGCGGTACACCCAGGACCGGGCCGTGGAGAAGGCAAAGGAAGCCAACATCGACCCCGTGATCGTCGAGCATCTGTACAAGATGGCTGCCGTCCCATCGGGGAAGAAGCCGGAGAAGCAGCACCGCCAGGTACTCAAGACGCTCTTGGGGAGGGATTGATCATGCGTTCGGATGTATACGGATTCCGAGTTTCCCAGAGGCTTCGCGAGGTTGAGGTGGACGCGGAGGTTGCCGCTGGGACGGCGCAGTCGGACGCGAAGTACAGTAGCTTCGAGTTGGCCTACGAAGTGATGTTCGATGGCGATGAAACGGCGGAGGTTCGAAACGGAGAGCTGTTCGTCACGCGCCTGAGTGCGGGCCTCTCGATCGTCGTCCACGTCACCAACGTCACGGCGAACTTCGAGCTCAGCTTGCACGGGGTGAGCACGGCATGCTCGCTGGGCTTGGCTGAATCGTCCGTGCACTTCATTGGACAGGGACTGCCCGACTCGGTCGACTGGGCCTCTGGCCGCCCTTCGGTCCGTGTGCTGAACGAGGAAGGGGGCGTCGAGAAGCTCTTGACGTGGGTCAACGGCGTGAAGGAGCAGATGGCCGACGCGGACATCGCCACCTACACGCTCGAAGACTCCCTGGAGACCCTACCGGGCCCCAGCGACGACCGGGTGATCCAGGCCCTCAGCACGGCCTACGCACTCAACAACATCGCTCGCAGGGAGCTGCTGTCCGACGCGCTCGAGGCGCTCCCGGACAAACTCGACAGCGAGACCGTCAGCGAAGTCTACTGGCAGCAACTGGGCGGACTGGTGCAGTCGAAGCCAACGCACGCGCAGTCGCGCAACGCGAAGAAGATTCTGGGCGGGTAATCGGGCGAGCCCGTCGGAGCGCCGCGCTATCATGGTGCCATGCCCGCTCACGCAATTTCGGAAGACCGCAATCGCACCGCCCCCTTCGTACATCCGCCCCTGTCACGCTCGATGACCAAGTCCTGATGCGCGTCCAAGCCCAGGCCCACCAGGTAGCAAACGCCACCGTGTCGTCTCGGGGCGAGCCGTTGCCTCACATCACCACGCTCGAGCACGCTTTCCCCCAGCACCGACTGGAATCCATTCGGATTCACCCTCCCGACCGCCTCGCTGCGGTCGGGGCCCGAGGAATGGCGCTGGGCGAGCAGATCGCGGCCCATCCGAGCGACCTGCACACCGTCGCCCACGAGGTGGCCCACGTTCTCCAACAGCGCGCCAACGCCGGTGGGTCCCTCGACGCCGAAGCGCGCGCAGATCGTGCAGCCGACCGCGTCGTTCAGGGCCAGGTCGCCAGCCACCTCGTCCCAGCTGCGCGCGCTCCCGGCTCGGGGACGCCGGTGCCCCAGTTCTCGGATCCGGAGGATCCGGTGGCCATCGCCGAACGCTTTCCACAAGAGCGCGGCCACTGGGACGCCGAGTGGGCGGTGCTGGAAGAAGCCGTGCAGCGGCATGCGACCGCCAAGCAGGTACGGGCACTGATCACGTCCTTGCTGGCGCAGCGCCGGACCTTCCTCGACATCCTGCACCGCACCGTCAAGGACGAGGTCGCCGGGCTCGCCAAGGATGGGGTGCTGAGCAAGGAGGAAGTGGCCCATGTCTTCTCCACGATGAAGGCCGAAGGAGAGGCCTTCCTGCAATCCGGCCATCCACCATCCCGGTCTCCCGGCCTGCCGGACATCCTCGAGCGCCGACTGGACCAGCGGAACCACCAGGTGAGAACCACCATCCAGCAGACGATGTCCGAGCTCCGCGGACTGACGAGCCGTGTGCCCGAGCCCACGCTGCGGGGCGCCGGCCGAATGCACCCCTTCTCCGGCTTCGTCCACGGCAACCTCGCGATCGCGTTGCCGGAGCTCGAGCTGCAAGCAGCGACGGTGCAGCGACTCGGTGTGGGGACCGCCAAGGGGGTCGCGGCCTACGACTTCTGGAGCGACATGGTTCAGGACCTCGCGGCCCATGCATCCAGCATCCGCGAAGGCCTTCGCGCAGACGCCTTCCGACGCCATCGCGAGTGGCGCCGCCGAGAGGCAGCCCGCCGGGCACACATCCACCTGATGCTGCGGGGCATCCAGCTGTGCCGGAGCAGTCCAGGGGGCTGCCTGACCGCTATGGTGGGGAAGGGCGCGGGGCTCGATGACGCCCGGGCCATCGCCGCCGGCGAGTTCGCCGCTGCCGTGGGCGGAGCGGTCGGGGGTCGAAAGCATGCCGGCCCCAAGGGCGGCCCCAAGCGGCCCAGCCGGATCGTCCAGACGGTGAAGCGAGGCGCCAAGAACCTACGGAAGACAGCCGAGAGGGGAACCCGGGCTGCCACGAACGCACTCCAGCGGGGAAAGGACATGGTCAAGGAAGCCCGCGATGGGTTCGAGGCCCTGGCCCGCCCGTTCCAACCCCTGATGGAGCCCGCCGGACACACCCCCTTCGTGTTCCCGAAGGGACCGACGGGCGGGCCCAAACCCCACCGGCCCCCGGCGAAGCCGCCGAAGAGAAAGCCCCCCAAACCACAGACCGATTCCCCAGCGAAAGAGGACACACAGCCAACGCGCAGGACTGCCCCCACCGCGGCCATAGGCCCGTCGAGCCGCCGCAAGAAGGGGAGGCCGAAGTGCGCGAACGTGCGGCCGGGCATTCACGTGGACTGGTCGTTTCCGGGCACGCAGATCTCGAGCCTCGGTCCGATCGCGTGCACCTACCGAACCGTGCATCGGATGATGGCGTTCCAGGAGCTCTCGCGCCGGAACGTCGCCGTGGCGGTGGCCACCAGCCCCCAGGGCGGCCTGCGGTTCTTCGCCGTCCACAGTTGGGAGGGGCAGCACACGGAGCTGCTCCTGATCGACAAGCTGGACCGGGTGGCGCGCTCGGTTCCCGGGCTGCGCGTGCTTCAGATGCTCACCGAGCGCCACCCCTGCAAGGAGCGATGTTCACCCGCGCTCAAAGACGCCATCGAGAAGTCGCGAAGTGGGGAGCGCAGCCGCCGGAAGGCGGACTTCAGCAGCCTTTCCGTCTTCTACTTCACCACCAAGAAAGGGAACAAGGCCGCAAGCGCGCTGCAGAGCACCTATGGCCTGAACGTGCCCGATCCGTAGACACTCTGCCCAGGCACCCAACGACAGATGGATGTCTCGGTAGAATCCTGGCATGTTCATCGTCCTCCCAATCCTCGCGCAAGCGATGGAGCCGCCCCACCCCCTGCCCCGCTTCATCCTCGAGCAGGAGGAGACGGTGTACCGAAGGCGTCCGAGCAACCCAGGGCTGACGAGCGGCGCGCAGCGCCCTACGTGGGCTGGTTCGCCGCCTGCCACGCTTCGCGGATGGCGTGAGGAGTGAGGCGGCTCGGGGGCTCGTCCAGCCGTCCCAAGACCTCCACCAGGTAGGCGCGCGGGTCGATGCCCTGCAGCAAGCACGTGCCGATCAGCGAGTAGTAGATGGCGGCCGCCTTGGCGCCGCGCG
>Ga0213839_1000368_pt1 | contig 65944 bp, 49 predicted proteins | sample SWPATP21_FD_160075 | JGI IMG/M metagenome (GOLD analysis project Ga0213839, IMG submission 160075) | Coastal seawater microbial communities from Marineland, Florida, United States - SWPA TP2 #1 | ecosystem: Environmental > Aquatic > Marine > Coastal | place: USA: Florida | collected 2016-08-14
GGGGGTGCCCGGGGTCACCCCCGAGGCGACGGGCTTGCAGGCCACCACCGAGCCCGTGGACCGCGCGCCGGCGGCCAGACAGGCCGTGACCACGGACTTGCCGACGTCGGTGTCGGTGCCGGTGACGAAGACGCGCACTCAGTAGGGGGCGGCGCCGTATCCGTTGACCCGGCTGGAGCTGAAGTCGGGGCTGCTGTAGGCCGCGGTGCCGCCGAGGTAGGCGTACCAGCTCCCACCGACGTAATACATGCCGACGGCGCCGTAGGAGAGCCCGCCGCTCTGGTAGTTGAGGTGGTAGCCGACGCCGGCGCCCTCGACCGTCTCCCAGGCCGCGCCGCCGACGCCGAACTGGGCGCAGTCGCCGAAGGTCTGCTGGCCGCTGCGGAAGTTGACGGTGAACTCGAAGTCGCAGGCGTTGCCATCGGCGTCGGTGCAGACGGTGCTGATGGGGTTGGCCCCGATGCTCTCGGGGTCGTTGTCCCAGTCGAGGCCGTCCCACACCCACTCGCAGAAGCGGTAGCCGCTCTGGAGCCCTGTGTACGACAGGGTGCGGGCCCCCGTGTAGGAGGTGGGCTGCACCGTGGCCTCGTCGAGGGTGGTCTGGACGTAGCCGGTGTCGCAGGGCTCGTACTGCTCGCCATCGCAGTTGTTGTCGCGGCCGTCGCCGCACACCTCGGCGGCGCCGGGGTTGACGCCGGGGGCGTCGTCGCGGCAGTCCACCAGGCAGTCGAAGCCGTCGCCGTCGGCGTCGATGGCGTCCGCGGTGAAGCTGTCGCAGTCGTTGTCGATGCCGTCGCACTCCACCTCGGGGTTGCCGGGGAAGCGCAGCGGGTCGTTGTCGTCGCAGTCGTCGCAGACCGTGACGCCGTCGCCGTCGATGTCGTCGCCATCGAGGGTGAGGGAGTCGCAGTCGTCGTCCTTGCCGTTGCAGGTGATCTCGGCGCGGCCCGGCGTCACGGTGAAGTCGTTGTCGTCGCAGTCACCACCGCAGATCGTGACGCCGTCGTTGTCGACGTCGCCGTCGTCGCGGGTGAGCGGGTCGCAGTCTTCGTCGACGCCGTTGCAGGTGACCTCGGTGCCCAGGGGGCTCGCGTTGGGGTTGCTGTCGTCGCAGTCGCCCTCGCACACGGTGAAGCCGTCGCCGTCTGCGTCGACGATGGGGTCGTCGGGGGTGCCGACGGGGTCGCAGTCCTCGTCGAAGCCGTTGCAGGTGATCTCGGGGCGCCCCGGGTTGATGGAGGGCCGGGTGTCGTCGCAGTCGTTGTTGCAGATGGTGAAGCCGTCGCCATCGGCGTCGATGTCGTCGATCGTGGAGGGGTCGCAGTCGTCGTCGATGCCGTTGCACATCGTCTCGGTGCCGTCGGGCCTCGCGTTGGCGTCGTTGTCGTCGCAGTCGTCTTCGCAGATGGTGAAGCCGTCGCCATCGGCATCCGGCGGCTCGTCGGGCGTGCCCGTGGGATCGCAGTCGTTGTCGATGCCGTCGCAGGTGCGCTCTTCGCGGCCCGGGTTGGCCAGGCGCTCGTCGTCGTCGCAGTCGTCGGCGTTGGCGGCGTAGCCGGTGGGGGTAGGGGGGCGGCAGGCCTCGACGGCGAACTGAGTGGGGTCGCCGTAGCCATCGTCGTCGCTGTCGACGTACCAGTTCAGCAGCTCGGTCAGGCCGGGGTCTTCCTCGTCGACGAACGTGTTGCAGTCGTCGTCGATGTTGTTGCAGACCTCCACGGCGTCGGGGCTGATGTCGGCGCTGTTGTCGTTGCAGTCGAGGTTGTTGTCGGCGGTGCCGGGGGGCTGCCCCTCGCAGGTGAGGATGGTGCGGGTGCCCGTGCCGTAGCCGTCGCCATCGTCGTCGCGGTAGTAGATGGCGCCGCGGACATCGCTGTCGGCGTCGTCGATCTGGTCGTCGCAGTCGTTGTCGATCTTGTCGCAGATCTCGTTGGCCGCGGGGTTGACGTCGGGGTTGCCGTCGTTGCAGTCGTCGTAGCCCAGGTAGGCGGCGAAGAAGCCGTCGCCGTCGGCGTCGCAGGTGGACAGGCAGTCGCTGTCGGCGCAGTCGGCCAGGCCGTCGCCGTCGTTGTCGATGGCGTCGTCGCACAGCTCGGGGCACGAGCCGATGCAGTCGATGTCGAGGCAGTCGATGAGCGTGTCCTCGTCGTTGTCGAGGCCGTCGCCGCAGACCTCGGTGCACGACGGGCCGAAGCAGTCGTCGTCGGCGCAGTCGGCCAGGCCGTCGTCGTCGTCGTCGACCCCGTTGTCGCAGATCTCGCTGCACTCGGCGGTGCAGTCGCGGTCTTCGCAGTCGAGGGCACCGTCGCCGTCGTCGTCGATGCCGTTGTCGCAGATCTCGGGGCCGTACTGGAAGTCGTCTCCGCTGCAGGCGCTGGTGGCGAGGGCGAGGACGACGGCCAGGGCGGAAGGAGCGAGGCCGGAAGCAAGGGTCGGAATGCGCATGGCGCAGTCTAGCGTCTGGGAAGGCGCCACGCGACGAGACGTTTCGTGGCACCTGCGGGCATGGTGGTGATGGTGGCGGGCCCGTGGTCGTCAGGGGTACGTTCCTGGCACCTGCCCCCGCTGCGGAGCCCCCGTGCCACGTGCTCGTTCCATCGCCGCTGTCCTGGGCCTCGCGTCCCTCACGGCGTCGGGGCTGTCCGCGTGCGGCGGCGACGACGACGTGCCGGCGGTCCAGCCGCCGAGTCCCACGGAGGTCGAAGGGGTGGCCGCCCTGGAGCTCGAGCCGGTGGATCAGCTGGTCCGTGCGTCCCTCAGTCTCAGGGGGATCCGCCCCAGCACCGCCGAGCTCGATGCGGTGGCGGCCGATCCCGCCGTCCTGCAGGGCCTCGTCGATGGGTGGGTCCAGGAGGATGCCTTCGCCGAGGTGGTCAAGGATCTCCACGCCGAGCAGTTCCTCCTCCGCAACGACACCACCTTCCAGCTGCCGGTGACGGGGGTGCTGGGGATCCGCGGCTACAACCAGGCCCACGTCTACACGTCGACCACCGAGGCACCCCTGGAGCTGGTGGCCGAGGTGGTCACGGCCGATCGGCCCTACGGCGAGATCCTCACCGTCGACTACACCCTCGCCGATGCCGTCGTGGCCGACGTGTACGGGCTTCCCTACGATCCGGTGGCGGGGGGCTGGCAGCGCACCCACTGGGTCGACGGTCGGCCCCAGTCGGGCCTGCTGTCGGACTCCCAGATGTGGCGACGCCACGTGTCCAACGCCGCCAACTTCCACCGCGGCCGGGCCAACTTCGTCTCCAAGACCTTCCTGTGCGAGGACATCGGTGGGCGCGACGTGTTCGTGGGGGGTGGCGTCGACATCTCGGACGAGCTCGAGGTCGCCCACGCGGTGAGCAACGACCCGGGCTGTGTCGCGTGCCACTCGGTCCTCGACCCGCTCGCCGCCTTCTGGTGGGGCTACAAGGAGCAGCTGCAGCGGGGCGCGATCCTCGAGGCCTACGACCAGGACTGCGAGTGGGACTGGTCCCAGGGCGACCCTCCCCGCGGCGCCTACCGCGTGGAGCACTGGTGCTACCCGCTGAAGTTCTACGACGTGGAGGAGGCCGAGGGCTGGGAGACCTGGGGGCTGAAGGGCCCTGGGTTCTTCGGGCAGCCCGCCGGCGACGTGCGCGATCTGGGCTGGATGATCCGCGAAGACCCCCGCTTCGCCACCTGCACGGCGCGCACGGTCTTCGGCTACCTGGCCCAGGTTCCCCTCGACGAAGTGCCCGAGTCCGTGGTGACCGACCTGCGCGACGTCTTCGTCGACAGCGACCAGTCCTTCCGGGAGCTGGCCAAGGCCGCGGTGATGCACCCCGCCTTCCGCACCGTGGATCCGGGGGACGAAGCGGTGCCCTCCGTGGGCCTGCTCTCCCTGCGGCCCGAGGCATGGACCCGCACCGTCGAGGACCTCACGGGCTTCCAGTGGCTCGCCAACGAGGACCAGGCCGACTGCGGCGCCGACCCCAACACCTGCTGGGGGCCCGTGGACCTCGCGAGCTCGGACCTGTTCGGCTTCCGCAGCATGTTCGGGGGGATCGACGCCACCACCGTCACCCACCCGATCCACACCCCCACGGCCACCAAGCTGATGGCGCTGCAGCGGATGAGCGAGGAGGCGGCCGGCTTCGTGGTGATGACCGACTTCGGCCAGCCGGCCTCCGGTCGGAAGCTCCTCACCCTCGTGGAGCCCTCCACCACCGACGAGGCGGCGGTCCGGGAGCAGCTGGTGGCCCTGCACCGGCGGGTCCTCACCCTCGACGTCGCCGCCGACGGCCCCGAGGTCGACGCCACCTACGCCCTGTGGGCCTCGGCTCGTCAGCGGGCCGACGCCGCGGAGGGGTGGCGGGTGGTGATCTCGGCCCTCCTCCAGGACCCCCGCATGGTGCTGTACTGATGGCCCGACGCTCCCCCCTGATGCTTCCGTCCCGACGCGGCTTCCTGCTGTCCAGCGCCGCCATGCTGGGCATCCCCGGCGTCACGCTGTCCCGGCGCTCCCATGCGGCCCCGGGCGACGCCAAGAACCTCATCGTGGTGTTGGCGGTGGGCGGCTGGGACGTCACCTTCTGCTTCGACCCCAAGCTGTCCTGCGGCAGTGGCTGCTTCATCGAGGGGCCGGAGGTCGACCAGACGGCGAATCCGTCGGACCAGGAGGCCGTCCAGACCTTCGGGAACATCCCCATCGTGGTCAACCCCTTCAAGCGCCCGGCGGTGTCGGCCTTCTTCGAGCGCTGGGGAAGCCGCTCCCACGTGGTGAACGGCGTGTGGACGGGCTCCATCGCCCACGACCCCTGCCGCTACCGGATCCTCTCCGGCACGCCGGACGGGACCCGCGCCGACCTGGCGACCATCACCGGCTACCAGCACGGGGGCGAGCGACCCCTGGGCAGCGTCGACCTGTCGGGGTGGAGCATCTCCGGGGCCCTGGCGGCGTCCTCTGGCCGCGTGGGGCACAACAGCCAGATCAAGGCTCTCCTCGATCGGAACACCCACTTCCGGGCCCCCGCCGCGGTGCCGTGGACCTATCCTCTCTTCGCCCCCGACGAGGCCGACGAGCAGGCGGTGGCCGCCTACTTGGAGGAGCGCACCCGGGCCCTGCAGGCTCGGTTCGAGGGCCGCACCGGCCGCAGCGCCCAGCGGGTCGCCGACCTGCTGGAGAGCCGCGACCGCGCCACCCGCTTCCGGGAGCAGGGGGCCGACATCCTCGCCCTCCTCGACGTGGGCGAGGAGTCGCGCTTCTTCGAGCAGCTCTCCATGGCGGTCGACCTGGTGGACCAGGAGGTCTGCCGCGCGGTCACCATCGACACCACCTTCGACTGGGACACCCACGACTTCAACGTGGACCAGCATGGCTACTACCAGCAGCTGTTCGGCGGCCTCGACCAGCTGATGCAGCGGCTGGAGGATCTGGGTCACCTCGACGACACCGTCGTGGCGGTGCTCTCGGAGATGACCCGCACGCCGCTGCGGAACTCGGCGGGGGGCAAGGACCACTGGGGGCACACCTCCGCGATGCTCCTCGGCGCCGTCGATGGAGACCGGGTGTCGGGCGGCACCGACGACTACCTGGAGTCGCTGCCCATCGACCTGGAGACGGGCGAGCTCGACGACGCCGGCGCCCTCAACAAGTACGACAACTTCGTCGCCGGGGTGCTGGAGCTGGTCGGCATCGACCCTGAGGAGTGGCTGCCCGGGGTCGACCCCTTCCGGGGAGCCCACCCGTCATGACACCGTGGCTGCTGGGGCTGGCGCTGTTGGGCTGCAACGGCGACGAGCCGTCGGACCGGCCGCCCGCCTCCGAGACCGGGGACAGCGGCGTCGTTGCGTGCGACGACCTCAGCTGGGACAACACGGGTCAGCCCTTCGTCGCCACCTGGTGCACCGCCTGCCACTCGAGCCAGCTGGCGGAGGGGGAGCGCTTCGGGGCCCCCGTGGGTCTCGACCTCGACACCTACGCGGGCGTGCTGGCCCACGCCGCCCTGGTGGAGTCCAGCGCCCTCGGCGACGAGGCCCGCATGCCGCCGGTGGGGGGAGGCACGGCCGACGAGAAGGCCCGCTTCGGCGAGTGGCTGGCCTGCGGGCTTCCCGGGGCCCCCGACGACGGCGACCTCCCCTGTGCTGAGGCCGTGGTGGCGTCCTGGGGACCGAGCACCTGCGCCGACGGTGCGCCTGTGGTGATCGAGGGCGATGTGCTGGCGTCTGGCGACGACGGTTCCTGCGTGTGCGAGGTCACCGGGTCGCTCACCGTGCGCAGCGGTGATGGCGACTGGGGGCGCCTCGAGACCCTCGGCGGCGACCTGCGGGTCGACGGAGGGCCCCTCTCCGCGCCGGCCCTACGGGGGGCAGGGCTGGTGGAGGTCCTGTCCGCAGGAGGCGGTGCGGTCGACCTGTCGCGCCTCCAGGAGGCCGACGCGGTGCGGGTCGATGGGAGCGACGTGGTCTCCCTCGACCTCCACGACCTTCGCACGGTGACCGGCGACGTCTCGGTGTCGGGGAACCCGGGGCTGGCCTATCTGGACCTGTCGCGGCTGGAGACCGTGGGGGGCTCGGTCGTGATCGAGGACAACGACGCCGTGCCGGCCGTGCTCGGTGGGCTCTACGGCCTCCGCAGCGTGGGGGGCGACCTCCTGCTCGTCGGGAACGCCAGCTGGCTCGGCCTGTACGCCTGCGGCCAGCTGGAGACCGTGGGGGGAGACCTCCGTGTGTCGGACAACCCCCGCTTCGTCGCCCTGGATGGCTTCACGGCGCTCACTCGGGTCGGCGGCACCGTCTCCATCGTCTCCAACGGCGGCCTGGGCGGGCTCGACGGCTTCGACCAGCTCACCGACATCGGCGGCGACCTCATCGTGAGCGGCAACCCCGTCCTGGTCCGGGAGGATGCCTTCGCGCTGCTGGAGCGGGTCGAGGGGCAGGTGGTGCTGTCGGGCAACCCGGGCCTGGAGGAGCTGTCGGGTCTCGGCGGCATGGAGGACGTCGGCGGCATCGTGGTGAACGACATGCGGGGGCTGACGAGCCTGGGCGGCTTCCCGAACCTGACCCGCCTGCGGGGCGGGCTGACCGTGCAGGGAACCGGCGTCGGCGGCGTCGACGGCTTCGATGGCATCGAGGAGATCGACGGGTCCCTGGTGTTCGAGGCGAACAGCTCGCTCCAGGCCATCGTGGGCTTCGACGGGCTGAGGTCGGTGGGGGGCGCGGTCGAGCTGCGCAACCACAGCCAGCTGTGGAACGCGAGCGGGCTGCTCGGGATCACGTCGGTCGGGTCGGACCTGGAGCTGGTCGACAACCCGCAGCTCTCCGAGGCCGGGCTGCAGGGCTGGCTCGACGCGGTGGAGGTCGCCGGGGCGGTGGAGCTGTCGGGGAACGCTCCGTAGTAGGCCGCTGGAGTTGTGGGGGTGGATGGGTGAGGGTGGCGTAGGGGGGACACGAAGCACACGAAGAAGACACGAAGGGCACACGAAGCGGAGTCCAGTGGGTCGGGTCAGCGCAGTCCCGACCGATCGAGTGCAGAATCCATTGTTATATTCGGAACTCGTGTATGGGTGATTCGTTGCCGGTTTCGGTGGCCCCCCTCTCGCTGCGCTCGAGAAGCCCGTCGAAACCTACGGATTGCGGACGAGCAAGCTCGCCCTCGACAAGAATCGCGCTCGTTTCGTCCTTCGAATCACCGCTGAGAAGCAAGCTTATCGGGCGAATCTCGGGCTCGCCTTCGCGCGATTCGGGTGAGCGTCGCAGCTCAACGACCCTCCTCCTCTGGCTCCTCCGTGTGCCCTCCGTGTCTCCTCCGTGTTCTCCGTGACCCCTAGGGCCTGACCTTCAGCGAAGACCGACCAACCCAGCCTGAAGCCCCCCAACGACCCTCCTCGCTTGCCCCATGACCGCACCGGCCGCCGAACGAACCTGCATGCCGCAGCTACTACCGACGACGGGTCAGCCAGGGGAGGCCAGCAGGCCGCGGGGGCGTGTCGCAGCCGCAGCCGTCGGCGGCCTGCCCACCGGGGTTCGCGGCGAGCGCGCCTCCGGTGTCAACGTCGACGTCCGTGCCGCCGTCGGTGTCCGTGTCGCTGTCTGCGTCGGTGTCCGCGTCGCTGTCGCTGTCTGCGTCGGTGTCGCTGTCTGCGTCGGCGTCCGCGTCGCTGTCCGCGTCCGCGTCCGTGTCGGTGTCCATGTCCGTGTCAACGTCGGTGTCGACGTCGGTGTCCGTATCCGTCGTCGTCAGGCCGGTGTCGCCCGTCGTCCCGGTGTCGCCCGTCGTCCCGGTGTCGCCCGTCGTCCCGGTGTCGCCCGTCGTCCCGGTGTCGCCCGTGGGAGCGGTGTCGCCCGTGGGCCCGGAGTCACAGGTCTCGTCGATGGACCCGTCGCAGTCGTCGTCGACCCCGTCGCACGTCTCGGTGGCGTCGGGGTGGACGGCGACGTCGTTGTCGTCGCAGTCGGAGCTGTCGCTCACCCATCCCCTCGCGGGCAGGCACTCCCGGGCGGAGACCAGGGGGTCGCCGAAGCCGTCGTCGTCGTCGTCTGCGTAGGCAGTGACGGGCGTACACGGAGGGGTCGGACCGCCGTAGGCGCCGGGGTCGTCTCCCGCACTCGCGGTGCCGAGGACGGCACTGCCGAGGTCGGACCACAGGGCGTCGGACGAGCAGCTGCCCTGATGGTCCCGGAAGCCGGGGTCGACCCCGAAGGTGCTGTTGGCGCCGAAGGACCCGCCGACCAGATCGGTGCCGTTGGAGAACCACACGTTGTGGTCGGAGGCCCAGCCGTTGTTGCTCTCGGCGGCGGTGTCGACGTGGTGGGCGACGATGCTGTTGGTGAGCTCGATGGTGCCGGTGGAGGTGGCGAACATCGCGTCGCCGTCGGTGGCGTCGTTGTCGACGAAGGTCGTGTAGTCGAAGAGGGCCGTGCCGCCGGTCATGTAGGCGCCACCGCCGCTTCCCGCCGAGGTGTTGCCGGCGAAGAGCACGCCACGGAACACGGTGGAGGCGTTGCCTGCCGAGTCGTACACCCGCACACCGCCGCCGCCCCCGCCGCTGCTTCCGCCCGTGTTGCAGCGGATCTCGCTGGACTCGACGAGGAGGACGTCGACCGAGCTGGCGTCGATGGCGGCGGCGCGACCGCCGACGTTGGAGAGGAAGCGGGTCCCGCGGATCTCGATGCTGTCGACGCCGCTGGCGAAGATGGCACCCCCCGAGTTCACGGCGTCGTTGTCCTCGAACAGGCAGTCCTCCACGATCGCGGAGTCGCCGGTCAGGGAGATCGCGCCGCCGTCGTCGTCGGCATGGTTGCTGCGGAAGGTGCTGCGGCGCACCTCGATGTGGTTGCCCGAGGTGGAGTGGATGCCCCCCTCGCTGCCCCCGTCGCCGGCCTCGAACAGGCAGTCCTCGATGATCAGCGTGGGGCCGAAGGCGTAGATGTGGGCGCCGCGGCTGGCGGTGTTGGCGGTGAAGGTGCTGCGGAGGACGGTGGCGGTGCCTGGGTCGGGGACGTGCAGGGCTCCCCCGTTCCCGCCGCTGCAGTTGCTGAACACGACGTCCTCGATGCGCGCGTCTCCGGAGACCTCCATGCAGGGCTCGCTGCTGCCCCCGTCGATGATCAGGTCCCGGACGGTGACGGCGACGCCGGATGGCACGTCGAGGGCGAAGTCGCCGCTCGCGGTGAGCACGACGCCCGGCTCCCCCACGATGGTGATGCCGTCCACATCGACATCGACGGACTCCGTGTGGTCCTGGACGATGCGGATGGTGTCGATGCTGGTCGCTGTGGCGAGCGCGTCGTCGATGGTGGCGAAGCTGGTCGGAACGTCCAGATCGGCGCCGAGTGCGGCAGACAGGAGGATGATCATGGAACATCGTAGATCCGGCGGGGATCGGCGCGGTGTCTGCGCGGTCTACGCGGGCACCCACAGCCCCTGCTCGGCGGTCCTCCGGAAGAAGGAGCGGGCGATGCCGGGCATGTCAGCGGTGCGGTCGAGCCACGGGCTGTGCTGCCGGACGAGGTCGCGGAGCTCGGGCTGACCCGTGCGGCCACCGAGCATGGCGCACTGGGCGTCGATCTCCTGTTCGGACAGCTCGATCGGTGGCAGGCGGATGGGGGCAGAGGGAAGGTTCGACCCCATGGCGGCGAGGTCGAGGAGCTCGGTCAGGTCGTTGCTGGCGGCGTTCCGGGCAGTGAGACGCTCGTCGATGCCGAACCAGTTCTGGATGAAGGTGAGGGCGGCGCTGTGCTCGAAGAGGGTGTCGGAGACACGGGGCTGGACCCAGGGGCCCATGACGAGTCCGGGGACGCGGAAGCCGAGCTGGTCGAAGCCCTCCGCAGCGTAGTCGTCGGGGACCGTGCCGGGTGGAACGTGGTCGTGGAAGCCGCCGGCCTCGTCGTAGGTGAGGACGAACAGGGAGCGCTCCCAGTGGGGAGAGTCCGCCAGGGCCTGGTAGACGCTGCCCAGGTAGAGCTGGCCGAGGAGCGGGTGGTGGGGCGGATGGTCGTCGTTGAAGGCGGCCCCCGGGTCCACGCAGCAGACCCGGGGCAGAGCCCCCGCCGCGGCGTCGGCGTAGAAGTCGTCCATCGTGCCGAAGTGCTCGCTCAGGTCCGAGTCGGCCCACAGGGCGAGGGTGGGCAGGTCGGTGAAGTAGTAGCCCCAGTCGATGCCGGCGTCGGTGAGCTGGTGCCAGATCGTGCGGGCGGTGTAGCGGCCGCCCTCGGGGAGGGTGTTGTTGGTGCGGCCCTCGGACTGGGCGCTGTGGAAGTACAGGCGGTTGGGCCAGGTGCTGGAGAGCACGCTGGAGAACCAGCGCTGGCAGAGGGCGTAGCGGTCGGCGAGGGCGTAGGTCACCGGCTGCTGGGCGCGGTTCTGGTAGCACATGGCCACCAGCCCGTCGTGGTGGGCGCCCCTGGACTCCTGGAGGGCCCGCACGAAGCCATCGCAGGCCCCGTCGGCGAACTGGGTGCGGCTCGTGCTCCAGCCGTGGGGTGGGTCGGGCTCGATGCAGCGCCAGCGGTCCAGCTCCATGGGGACCGGCTCGCCGTCGAGGTTGGGGTTGGACAGGCCGGGCCAGGGGCCGTCGATGTCGGTGCGGCCCTCCTCGAGGGTGTAGCCGCCGAACACGTGGTCGAAGGAGCGGTTCTCCATCATGCACATCACGATGGTGTCGATCTGCCCGGGCTCGACGTCGACGGGGGTGGTGCCGACCGGCTTCGACTGCAGGTCGGGCTCGGCCTCGCAGCCCAGCAGGCCCGTGGCGGCGCCGGCACCCAGGCCCTTGAGGAGTTGTCGGCGAGGAAGGGTGAGCTTCTTGGGCATGGACACCTCTCTCCGCCGTCGTAGTGGGGTGGAAGGCGCTGCGCCACACCGGGGCCGGGCATGGGGGGGGACGGTGGTACGATGCGCTCGGGGTGTGGGCGGGAGGGGCGTCATGGCGAAGAAGACACTGGATCGGCGGCAGGTTCTCTGCCAGGGCTGCGCCTGGGCGGTCAGCGGGCTGGCCGCAGGCTGCGTGGTGGGCGGGGTCGGTGGGGGGCCCAACGGCGGTGGCGGGGTCACGGGCGACGACGACGACGACGACGACTGGGGCACGACCGACACCGGTACCTTCTCCACGGGGATCGACGAGGCCTGTGCGGTCTCGGCCCAGGCCAGCGCGGGCTGGTCGGAGCTTCCCCTGGGCGAGTTCCCCGAGCTGGAGACCGTGGGGGGCTGGGTGCAGACCAACGTGGGCGGGGTCACCCTGAACGTCGCCCACATCGAAGACGGCTGCTACGTCGCGATGGAGACGAGCTGCACCCACGAGGGGGCGAGGGTCGACTACCGGCCGGAGCGGCAGCAGTTCGTGTGCACGCTGCACGGGGCCGTCTACGTGGCCAACGGCGAGCCCATCGCGGGTCCCACGCCGGTGGCGCTGGTCACGTACCCAGCGGGTCGGTCCGGAGACTCGATCTGGGTGCAGACGGGCTGAGGCTCAAGCGCGAAGCACGCCGTCGAGGGGACGGTCGGCCACGAGCTCGATGCAGTCCCGCACGAAGGCGATGGGGGCGCGGTGGTTCCAGTCCGAGAGGATCTTGGTGCCACCGGGGCCGGCGTGGAGCTCGTAGACCGTGCGGCGGCTGCGGTACGACAAGCCCTTCTCCACGGTCTGCACCGAGAGGGGGCGAAGCTGGTTCATGGAGTAGGTCCCGCCGAAGCTGAAGCTGGGGAGCGGGCCGTGGCTGACCTCGATGCCTCGGGGACCGACGAGCACGGTGGTGCTGTTGCACAGGAAGTAGACCCACGTGTAGAGCATCAAGGCGGCGAAGGCCAGGAGGACGCCGCTGACGGCCAGCGAGTCGGCGTGGAGCGCGGGGTAGATGAAAAGGCAGATGGTGCCGAGCTGGAGGAGGTGACCGCCGATGTTGAGATCGACGTTCCAGGGGAGTCGCAGCTCCAGGCCGTTCCCGTGGGGGGTGATGAAGACGCCGTCGGGGGCGACGGGCAGGTAGCGGACGGTCTTGGGGGCCGCCGGGGAGGGTTCGGCGGTGTCGGTCTGGGCCTGGACGTCGAAGAGCGTCTCGCAGGCGGGGCACTGGGCGACGCTGCCGATCGTCGCGTCGGCCGGAACGCCTCCTCCGCAGCTGGGGCAGTCGATCATGGAACCTCCTGGCGTCGACGGTACGACGAGGGGCTCTTGCTGTTGCAGTCGGGGCGTGTCGGCGCGGTGTCGAGGGGCTACTCGGAGGTATGGCCTTCGACTGGCTCCTCGTGTCCCGCTACGCCCTGCTCGTCGCCCTGTGCGAGCTCATCCCGGTGCCCCTCCTGGATGGGTGGGTGTCGAACCTCGTGCGTCGCCGGCTGACCCACGTGCAGCTGGCCCAGCACGGGCAGTCGCTGCCGTCGAAGGACGTGCGGATGCTGTCGGACGCGGGGGCCGGGGGCTGCCTGGGCATCTTGTGGTCGCTGATCGTATGGCCCTTCAAGAAGCTGCTGCGCACCGTGTTGTTCGTGCTGCAGCTGAACAAGATGGTCAACGTGTTCTCCGAGGTGGCCCATCGCGCGCTGCTGGTCCACGAGGCCCTGGAGCTGGAGGTGCTGCCCGGCGACACGACGGTGGTGCGCGCGGCGATGAACCGGGCGCTGGCGCGGGTGGACATCACCGTGGTGGACAAGGCCGTGTTCCGCGGCGTGGCGCTGTCGCGGCGGACGGTGTGGACGGCGATGAAGGCGGCGTTTGGTCGGCTGCGGGCCGAGGCGGGGGCCGAGCGGCGGGACGACGACGTGGTGCCCCGAGACGAGGCGCCGCTACCGGAGATGCCGGAGAAGCTGTCCCAGGCGCTGGGGGAGGCGGTGCATACGCCGGGGGTGGAGGCGGAGCTGGTGCGGGCGTTTCGGGAGGAGTTGGAGAGGTCGGTTGGTGGGGCGGGGGCGGAGACGGGGTCGACGGCGGAGGTGGGCCCGGACGCCGAGGGGGGTCACGAAGACCACGAAGGAGACACGGAGGGCACACGAAGCATGCCCGAGGGTTGATGGGGGTCAGGTACCAACCCCAAACACCCGGAAGGGCCAGCGGTGTGGGCGCACGAGGAGGCATCTCGCTCCTGTGCGACACCTCGGGGACCTTCGTGTGCCCTTCGTGTCTCCTCCGTGGTCTTCGTGACCCCATCTGAGCCACGCCCAACACAAGAGACCCAGACAACCGAAGACCTCCCGGCCCGCCACCCCGACGCACCGCCGCTCTACTCACCCCGCTCGACCACGATCCGCTGCCCGGTCGCCACACCCTTCGTCTCGGTCACACACCCATCGGGCCAGGTCACCCGCACGTCGACGGCCTCGTCCTCGCCCAGGCCGAAGTGCGCCTCCGGCGGATGGCCCACGTACATGCTCGCCGAGCCTGCCTGGATCCAGCGCCGCAGCACCTGGCCGCTGGGCCGCACCACCTCGACGGTCGCGCCGATGGCCCGGGTGTTCATGCCGCTCTGGGCCAGCTCCACCCGCAGGAAGGTCGCGTCGCCACACTGGGAGAGGTGCTGGAGCGTGGGGGCGGCCTCGTCGAGCTGGCGCTTGAGGACGTCGAGGTAGCCATCGTCGTTGACGTCGGCGAGGAGCACGCCCCGGCTCATGTTCTTGTCGTTGATGCCCCACTGCTCTTCGGCGGCGAGGTTCTCGAAGTCGCCGCTCTCGCTCTGGATCCACAGCCCGTCGACCTGGACCTTCGGGTCGCCGGCGCCGTCGTAGGTGCTCCAGTAGCCGAAGTTCATGGCCAGATCGACGTCGCCGTCGTTGTCGACGTCGCCGAAGTCGGCGCCCCAGCCGTAGACCTGGTTGCGGTTCGGGACCTCCACCTCGACCCGTCCGGGGTTCTCGATCCAGCCGAGGGCCTCGCGGGACTCCAGCACGACGGCCTTCTTCCAGGAGGTGATGGCGAAGTCCGGCAGGCCATCGTCGTTGAGGTCGGCGACGCCGATGCCCATGTCCTCGAAGTCCCGGTCGATGTAGTTGCCGGGGACGTCGGTGAGGAAGCCCCCACCGCTGGCGAAGCCGTTCTGGAGCATCCGGGAGCGCCGCTCGGGGCTGGTGGCGCCGAAGTCGTTGAACTGGAAGAGCTCGGGGTAGTGGTCGCCGTCGATGTCGTAGAAGGCCGAGGTGAAGGCGTAGCCGTCGTGCACGTCCTGGTGGATCAGCTCGCCGGCCTCGGTGAAGGTGCCGTCGCCGTTGTTCAGGTAGAGCTCACCGGGTTCGGCCGCGACGTGGGCCGAGGTGTAGGTCTCGGGCTTGTCTCCGTAGGACCCGAAGTACACGTCGAGGTCGCCGTCGAGGTCGACGTCGGCCCAGCTCATCGCCTGGGTCTTCCAGCGGTGGTTGCCGAACGCACCCACCACCGCGGTGAAGCGACCGCTGCCGTCGTTGGCGAGCAGTACGTTGGGCTCCTCGTAGCGGGAGACGGACAGGTCGAGGTCGCCGTCGCCGTCGAAGTCGACCACCACGCCACCCACGGCCCGGGAGAGGTCGGCTCCACCGAAGGGATCGACCTGCTCGGACCACAGGTTGTCGCCGGCGTTGAGCCACAGCTGGCTCTCGATCTCGTGGGCGACGAACAGGTCGAGGAGGCCGTCGCCGTCGAGGTCGCCCACCGCCAGACCACCGGACTCGAGGTACGCGCCGTCGAGGTCCTGGGTGACGGCCCGCTTGTGCACGAAGTGGGCGCCGCTCCGCAGCCCCGGGTCCTGGCAGGGCAGGGGGGTCTCGGAGACGACGCTGGCGGTCGCACACACGCCGTCGCCGGAGTCCCCGGTAGAGGGTGTGCCGCTGCCATCTACATCGTTGTTGCCGCTGCATGCGACCAGGGCCAGCAGCGGGAGCATCCATCGCGCGCGCATCGGTCGAACTCCCATGGCCCAGACTAGCCCTCTCGACGGCCGAACGCTCGGTTCGGGCGCTTCGGAGCCCCTCCGCAACCCCCTGCTGCGGCCAACGAGCCGTCGGAGTGGTAGCATTTCGCCAGGAGGAGGGACGGTCGACGTGTGGTTGGTGCTGCTCATCGCGTGCAAGCCTCTCTCTCGGACCGACGTGCCCGACGACACGACGGAGACGGCGCCCACCGGCGACACGGCGGTCGACACCACGACCCCGCCCACCGGCGACACTGGAACCATCGACACCGAGCCCTTCGACTTCAGTCTGGATCCGGTAGAGCCGGTCAACAACGGCCGCTTCGCGACGTCGAAGGTGTGCGCCGAGTGCCACCAGGCCACCGACCAGTCCACCGCCATGCGAGATCCGGGAGGGCGCCCGGTCGGCGCCTACGACGGCTGGCAGGCCACCATGATGGCCAACAGCAGCCGCGACCCACTGTGGCGCGCGGTGGTGTCGGTCGAGGTGGCGGCCACCCCGTCCCAGAAGGACGTGATCGAGTCCACGTGCATGAAGTGCCACGCCCCGATGCGGCGGGCCGACACCCAGCTCACCGGCGACGGCGTCCCGCTGATGGACGACCTCCGGGGCGATGCCGGCACCGATGCCCAGCACCTCGCCCTCGACGGCGTGAGCTGCACCATGTGCCACCAGATCGAGGAGGAGGGCCTCGGTACCGAGGAGAGCTTCAGCGGCGGCTACGTCGTCAACGGCTCCGGCACCATCTACGGCCCCTACGTCGACCCCGTGGGAACCTCCATGGCCGATGCGACCGGCTTCACTCCCGTTTACGGGCAGCAGATCGCCGACTCTCTGGTGTGCGCCACCTGCCACACCGTCCAGACCCGCGCCCTGGCCGACGACGGCAACCTCAACGGCGGCGAGGTCCTCGAGCAGGCCCCGTACCTGGAGTGGGAGAACAGCCGCTACCCCAGCGCCGACGGGGCGTGCGTCGCGTGCCACATGCCCGACACCGACGAAGACGTCCGGCAGATCAACACCGTCATCGCCACCCAGGCCGACGGCACCGACGACCCCAGCCTGTTCCCGCGGGGCGACTACCGCCGTCACGTGCTGGTCGGCGGCAACACGCTCGTCCCGCAGATCCTCAAGAACAACGCGGCCACCATGGGGGTCACGGCCTCCCCCGAGGCCTTCGACGCCATCGTCGACATCGCTCGGGAGAACCTCCAGGACGCTGCGGGGCTGTCGCTCTCCCAGGCCAACGTCGTGGGGGACACGCTGGAGTTCAGCGTCGTCGTGGAGCCCCAGACCGGCCACAAGTTCCCCACGGGGATCCCGCTACGGCGTGCCTGGCTCCGGGTGGAGGTCTCCGACGCGAGCGGCGCCACCGTGTGGACGAGCGGTGGCTACGACATCGCGGGGCGCATCACCGGTCCCGACGGGATGCCGCTGCCGAGCGAGCTCGCCGGAGGGCCCCAGATGCCCCACTTCGACGTGGTCTCCTCGGAAGACGAGGTGCAGATCTACGAGGCGGTGCTCGGCGATGTCGCGGGGGCGCCGACCTACCTGCTGATGCGGGGGGCCGGCTTCACCAAGGACAACCGCCTGCTCCCGCAGGGCTGGAGCCCGCTGCACCCGAACGTGGAGCACGTGGGGCCCATCGGCGTCGGCGACGACCCGGACTGGACGACCCCGGGCGACGAGGTGCACTACCAGGTCGACGTCACCGGGCTGCAGCGGCCGTTCACCATCGACGTGTCGATGCACTACCAGACGCTGTCGGCACGGTTCGCCGAGCAGATCTTCGCCTACGACACCCCCGAGGTGGAGGCCTTCCGGGAGATGTACCTGCGCACGTCGAGGGCGCCGGAGTTCGTGGGGGCCGCGAGCACCACGGCGCTGTAGCGTTGGTGACGCCCTGCGGGTCGTACGGGCATCGAGTTTCACAGTGGAGGAGAGGTGGTCGCCTGGTGGAGCGTGGCGTGGGCCGGGGCCGGGCTGTGTCGAGGCCTGGCTCCGCTCGACGTGGAGCCGCTCCCTGAGCAGCGGCCGCCGCTCGAGGGGCGCTGCCTCGACACCGGCAAGCCGTCGGAGACTCTGCGGAAGCGGGCCTTGAGGTGTGTGGACGAAGACCCGACCGACCCTGCCCCGCTGCGGGTCCTGGGCGTGCTGGGGACCAACCGGGACGTCGCGGTGCTGGAGCAGCGGGCCCTGGGAGGCTTGCACACCGACGTGGCGTCCGAGGCGTTGGCCCGGCTCGGCACCGACGAGGCGCGGGCGGCTCTCGTGCGCGTCGCCTGCTTTGCCACCGACTGGCCCGCCGCCGTCGCGGAGCTCGCGAAGGACCCGCGGGCGGAAGAGCTCGAGCTGTACGTGGAGGGCTGGCATCGAGGGGCGGCGGGCGCCGAGCGGGCCATCGGCCGGGTGGGCACGGAGGAGGGCAGGGCGCTGCTGATCCGTCGACGCAGCCTCGGCGGTCTGGCCGTGGATCCCCACCCCGACGCCGTGGCGGCCCTGCGGGAGGAGATCCGAGACGTCGGCGATGCCCGGAGGATGCTGGCGGCGATGGACGGGGACCATCCACTGTTCGAGGAGATGCTGGAGCGGGTCTGGGCCGACCCCGATGCCCACCACGATCTGCCGATGCGGATGGTGAAGCTCCCCGACGACCGGGCCGAGGCCTGGCTGCGGCGCGCCGTGGGGGAGGGGCCCGACCAGGACCGGTTCCTGGCGGGACGTTGGGTCGCCTACGGCAAGGAGCGCTTCGCCCACGTCGCGGACTGGATCCGGGAGGAGGGAGGCCCCTGGGCGTCGCTGGGGTTGGCGGAGGGCACCCGCGACCTCGACGCGGTCCGGGCACTGCTCGAGCAGGTCCCCACCTCCGAGACCCGGCTCAGGGAGCGGGCAGAGGCGCTGCTGGAGAGGAAGCCAGGGGCCGTCATGGCCTGGGCGAAGGACCTGCCCTCGGGGCCTCCGGCGCGGGACCGGGTCGTCGTCAAGGATGCGGAGCAGCTCCGTGCCCGCTTCGGAGCGCTCCCCCCGGATTCCCAGGAGCGGGGAGCGATCGGCGCCGTCCTTCCCTGGGTGTGGTCGTCGGAGGATGAGCTGCAGGCCCTGCGCATACTCGCGGTGATCGACCATCCACGGGTGCTGGTGGATGGCGCCGACGCCGCGGGGCTCGACGCGTTCGCGAAGATGGACCATCGACGGCTGGTGACCCGCCGGCTCCGGTCGTGGATGCGGGCGGAGGGGAGCCCGGAGCCGCCTCCGATGCGGCCGACGGGCGGACGAGAGCTGGTCCTCGCCGCGCTCGCCGATGGCGTCCCCCCGTCCGAGCCGGACGCGCGAGCCATCGCGAGGCACCCGGGGCAGCGCTGGCTGCTGGTGGAGGCGCTGCCGTCCCTCCAGGAGCCCGAGCCGGTCCTCGCGGCCCTCCTGCAGGTCGAGTGGGACCGGCAGGCTCCTCCGTCCGTCGTGGTCGACGCGGCCAACGGGGTCGACCATGTCCACGTCCTGGTCGCGGCGGGGGACGTCGCCGGGGTCGAGGCGGCGCTACGTTCCGATCCATCAGGTCGCACCTTCGAGAGGGTCCTCAGGGGGCTGGTCGACGGCTGGCGCCGGGACCCGGCCATCGTCGAGGCCATCGCCGCGGAGCTCCCGGAGCAGCGGCTGTCCAGCCAGCAGCTGTTGACGGCGTACGGGGTCCCGGGCCTGCGGCACGCCGTCCGTGCTGAGGCTGACGGCTGCACGATGCTGGGCATCGCCGGCGAGCCCGGCGTGGACCTCGACGACGACGAGCTCGTGGAGGCTCTGGCCTCCTGTGGGGGCCGGGCGCGGCCGGCGCTGGGGGACGAGGACCTGGCGCGCCTCCAGGTGGCCTTGCTGGCTCGGGGAGAGGTCGCGGTGGGGCTGGGCCTGTTCCCGGGCGACGTGTCGGTGGTCGAGCCCTTCCTTCACGAGGAGGCCCACCGTCGCGCCGTGCTGGCCTTCCTCCGCCGCGTAGAGCCGTCGGAGGCCATGTGGCCGGTGGTCATGGAGTGGGCCGCCTCGTCGTCGCTGCAGGAGGTGAACCCCGTGCTGGACGTGCTGCAGGCCCATCGACCGGACGACGAGCTAGCCTTCCTCGCGGCGCGCCTGGAGCAGGACTGGGCGGTGCGCCGGCTGCTGGCCTCGGCGTCGCAGCAGCCCGCGTACTTCGAGGCCCTCCTGCCGGTGCTGGCGCTCGACTCGCGGATGGCCGAGCTGGTCGCCCAGCAGCTGCAGCGCCAGGGCGGTCCGGTCTACGAGGCGCACAAGGAACAGGTCGACGGCCTGCTGGTGCCTCGATGGGAAGAGCGTCGATGAGGTGGTGCCTCTCGGTGGCCCTCGCCCACGGGGGCGACGAGCCGGTGCGCCTGGCCCCTACGGCGTGACGACGGCCAGCGTCGTGACCCACGGCACGGTCTGGGTCGCGGCGATGTAGCCGTCGCCGAGGTCGGTGAATCCCCCGAAGCTCTGCCAGCGCCCGGTGACCGGATCCAGCCCCCACAGCTCCATATCGGGGTCGTAGAGGTAGATGAGCTCGATGTCGAGGGTACCCAGGTGGCCGAAGGGCCGGAGGTAGTACATCAGGTGTACATCCTGGACGCCCTCGATGGGGAGGGGGGTGGAGGCCAGGACGCCCCCGATGCCCTCGGCCTCCGCTTCGCCAGCCACCGGGGTGAGGGAGCTGACCGTGAGGAGCAGCCCCGAGGCCGGCTGAGCGCCGTTCATGGGCAGCGCGACGTCGACGATGAAGGGGGCCAGCAGCACGTCGAACACCTGGTCGGAGGCGATGCCGGTGTCGGTGGTGGAGGTGCCGGTGCGGACGCCGTCGACGGTGAGCTCCGTGCCCGTCTCGGGAAGGGGCATGTCGACCGGGGGCGTCATGCGCCATGGGTAGGTGCCGGGGAGCACGTCGAGCGCCCAGTTGCCCGCTGCGTCGGTGGTGGCGGCGGGCTGGCCGCTCCCCAGCAGCTCGACGCGGATGTTGGCGGGGTTGAGGTACCCGTCGATCTGGATGGTCCCGGTGAGGTGCACCAGCTCCGACCCGGTGTCTCCGGAGGGGAACGTGGTGTCGTCGGTGTCGGTGTCGGTGTCGGTGGGCGTGGTGGGGACCGTGGGACGGGGCGTGCCGGTGTCGCTGGTCTGGCAGAAGGCCGCGCACCCGGGCTCCATGCAGTCGACCAGGCCGTCCTTGTCGTTGTCGGCCCGGTCGCTGCACAGCGCGGCGTCGTTCTCGTCGTCGACGCCGCCACAGGCTGCGAGGAAAAGGGCGAAGGCGGGGATGGAGCGTGTCATGGGCGCAAGGTAGCACCGACCGGCCTCCCCTGGCGCGGTATGTGGGGGGATGCTCTGGCTCCTCTGGCTTGCCTGCTCGCCTCCACCGACCCCCAGCGACCTGCCCGTGCACGAGCTCGCCTTCGGTGGGGACCTGTGCGCCGGCAAGGAACTCAATGCGTCGATCCACGACCCGGCGAAGGCTGCGGCGATGTTCGCCCGAGCCCCGGAGGTGCTGAACGGGGCCGATCTGACCCTGGTGAACCTCGAGGGCACCATCGCCGGTGGGGGCTGGCTCGCCGACAAGGGGGAGCCCAGGCCGATCCTCTACCGGGCCCGTCCCGAGCTGGCCGGACTGCTGGCGGAGGCGGGCATCGACGTGGTGACGATGGCCAACAACCACGCCGGCGACTACGGCACCGACGTGGTCCGCGAGACCATCGACAGGCTGGCCGTCGTGGGGATCGACACCGTGGGGGCTGGGGTCGACGTCGAGGCAGCCATGGCGCCGGTGTACCGGCAGGTGGGGGACACGGTGGTGGCCTTCGTGGCGGCCGACCTGACCAACACGGGGCGCTTCCGGGCCCGAGCGGACCGAGCCGGGAGCTTCGTCGTGGCTCCGGACGAGGCTGTGAAGGTGCTGGGCCCCCTGGTGTCCGACGCGCGACAGCACGCTGACCTGGTGGTCCTCACGGTCCACTGGGGGGCGAACTTCGCCCGGGAGCCGACGGCGGAGACCCGCGCGCTGGGGGCGGCGCTGATCCGGGCCGGCTACGACGCCATCCTGGGGCACTCCGCCCATGTGCCCCAGGGGGTCGAGCTGGTCGATGGCAAGCCCATCGTGTACGACGCCGGCAACTTCCTCACCGGCCACGAGGGGCTGCGGGACCAGGCGACGGGCCTGGTGTTCGCCCTGAGCTTCACCCGGGCCGGCGTGACCGCCGTGACGGCCCATGGCATTCGACTGGAGGCGGGACGGATCGTGCCGGCCCCGACGGCGGTGCGGACCTGGGCGGCCCGTACGGAGGCCCTGGGGACCCCCGTCGACGACGGCACGGTGCGCTGCGACCCCGGAGCCCTGCTCGCTGCGGGCGGTCCACCGCCCCCACGCTCGGCCCCCCCGAGCGAGCCCTTCCAGGCCCCTCGGGATCAGTGGGTCGACGAGCTGCCGCCCTTCGCGACGCCCCTGGAGGCTCGCTTCGCCAACGGGATGACGCTCCTCGGCTTCCGGTTGGTGGCCCCGTCGCTTCGACAGCCGAAGGCCGCCCAGGTCTTCGACCTGTACTTCCGCATCGACGAGCCCCAGCAGGCCGACCTGCGCATCGAGGTACGTGGGGATGGCGCCCAGCGCGATCGGGACCTCCACATGCCTGGCGACTGGTCCCTCGGCGGCGACGAGCTGCCCGTGGGCCGCATCCTCCACGACCGGTCCCTGCTCCGCATCAAGCGGGCGGACAAGGGCTCCCTGGAGATGTCGGTGGCGCTCTACCAGGGCGACGAGCAGGTGCCGGTGCTGGAGGCGCCGAGGCTCCACGATGGCGGCGTGTGGCTCGCCACACAGCACTTCGACCCCGACGCCAAGCGGGTCTTCCTGTACCCGGAGATGGGCACCCCCTGAGCAGGAGAGCCCCCGGCACAGGCCGGAGGCTCTCACGGCTCGCGGGGTCCGCTCAGGCGTCGAGGCGGGCCTGGGCGAGCTCCATGGCGATCTGGGCCTGGTTGTGGGCCTCGGTGCCGAAGGCAGCGGTGGCCAGGGCCTTCTCGGCCTCGGCACGCTCGGACGAGGCGGCGGCCTTGTCGACGTCCTCGGCCTTCTCACAGGAGTCGGTCAGCAGGGTGACGTTGGCCGGGCCGATGTCGGCGAAGCCGCGGCCCACCACGAAGGTGTGGGTGCCTTCGGGGCTGTTGACCGTGCACACGCCCGCGCGGAGCAGGGCGAGCAGGGCGTCGTGCTGGGGGAAGACGCCCATCTGGCCTTCCCAGGCGGGGAGGACGACCTCGGAGACCGGTCCGCTGAACACGGAAGCCGAGGGAGTGACGATGTCGAGCTGCAGCGTGGCCACGGGGGCCTCCAGTCGATGAGGTCAGGGGGCCGGAGCCCGGAGAGTCAGGGCCATGCGGCCCGCTCGTAGGGGTGCCAGAGGGGGCGGGTCTTCCAGACCCGGGCCCCTCAAGGCTGGATCAAGCCACAGACTCGGCGAGCTTCTTGGCCTTGGCGCGGGCGGCGTCGATGCCGGCCACCATGTAGAACGCGTCCTCGGGGAGGTCGTCGCACTTGCCGTCGAGGATCTCGCGGAAGCCGTTGATGGTGTCTTCCAGCTTGACGTAGACACCGGGGGTGCCGGTGAAGACCTCGGCCACGTGGAAGGGCTGGGAGAGGAACTTCTGGATCTTCCGGGCGCGGGCCACGGTCATCCGGTCTTCCTCGGAGAGCTCGTCCATGCCCAGGATGGCGATGATGTCGAGCAGCTCCTTGTAGCGCTGCAGGACAGCCTGGACCTCACGGGCCGTGTCGTAGTGCACGGCGCCGAGGGTGTCGGGCTCGAGGATCCGGGAGGTGGAGTCCAGCGGGTCCACGGCCGGGTAGATGCCCAGCTCGGAGATCCGCCGGTTGAGCACCGTGGTGGCGTCCAGGTGGGCGAAGGTGGTGGCCGGGGCCGGGTCGGTGAGGTCGTCGGCAGGGACGTAGACGGCCTGCACGGAGGTGATGGACCCCTTCGTGGTGGTCGTGATGCGCTCCTGCAGGGCGCCCATGTCCGTGGCCAGGGTCGGCTGGTAGCCGACGGCGCTGGGGATACGGCCGAGGAGGGCGGACACCTCGGAGCCGGCCTGGGTGAACCGGAAGATGTTGTCGACGAAGAGGAGCACGTCCTGGCCTTCCTCGTCGCGGAAGTACTCGGCCATGGTCAGCGCGGAGAGCGCGACGCGGGCGCGGGCACCGGGCGGCTCGTTCATCTGGCCGTACACCAGGGCGGCCTTGGACTTCTCGTAGTCGCCCGGGATGATGACGGCGCTGTCGCCGCCTTCCTGCATCTCGTGCCAGAGGTCGTTGCCCTCGCGGGTACGCTCACCGACGCCGGCGAACACGGAGTAGCCACCGTGGCCCTTGGCGACGTTGTTGATGAGCTCCATGATGAGCACGGTCTTGCCGACGCCGGCGCCGCCGAACAGGCCGATCTTGCCGCCCTTGGCGTACGGAGCGAGCAGGTCGATGACCTTGATGCCCGTCTCGAGCATCTCGGCCTGGGTCGACTGGTCGGTGAAGGTGGGGACGGGGCGGTGGATCGGCCACTTCTTGGTGGCCTTGACCTCGCCGAGCTCGTCGACGGCCTGTCCGGTCACGTTGAAGATCCGGCCCAGCACTTCCTGGCCGACGGGGACCATGATGGGGTTGCCGGTGTCCTTGACCGCCTGGCCGCGACGGAGGCCGTCGGTGGTGTCCATGGCGATGGTGCGGACGATGTTGCCGCCGAGGTGAGCGGCCACCTCGAGGACGAGGTTGTCGTCGGCATCGCTGATGCGGGGGTTGCTCGCCACCAGCGAGTTCATGATGTTCGGCACCTGGCCGGGGGGGAACTCCACGTCGACGACGGGACCCATGACCTGGTTGATTTGCCCAGCAGCGGACATGATGGACTCCAATAGGCTGGTGGAAGGCTGACTTCCGGGAGGCTGATGCGTAGAAGCGAAACGGACGAGGGCGGTTGGCTCAGAGAGCCGCGGCCCCCGACGTGATCTCGATGATTTCGGTGGTGATCGCGGCCTGGCGGGCGCGGTTGTACTCGAGGGACAGCGAGTCGATGAGCTCGGACGCGTTCTTGGTCGCGTTCTCCATCGCGGTCATCTGGGCGGCGTAGAAGCCGGCCTCGGTCTCGAGGAAGGACTGCAGCACGAGGGTGCGCAGGTAGAGCGGCAGCAGCACGCCGAGGATCTCGGGGCCGGCGGGCTCGTAGCGGTAGTCGAGCCTGTCCCCGTCGCCAGCGGCGCTTGTAGGGGTGCCGGAGGGGGCGGGCCCCCTCGTGGCCGGATCTTCCGAGGCCTCGAGGGAGAGGGGGAGGACCTTGTCGAAGGTCGGCTCCTGCACCAGGGTGTTCACGAAGCGGTTGTACGCGACGTAGACCTCGTCGAACTCGCCGTCGACGAAGCCGGCCACCATGTCGGAGCAGAGGGGACGGACGACGTCCATCTTGTCCATCTTCGCCACGTCCGTCAGGCCGTCCATCCGGGTGATGCCCTTGATCTTCTTGGCATGCTGGATGGCCTTGCGACCGTAGGGGCGCACGGTGACCTCGACGGCGTCCTTGCGCTCGGCCGTCCAGTCGTCGACCTTGCGGAGGAGGCCGTTGTTGAACGGGCCGCACAGGCCGCGGTCGGAGGTGAGGACCACGAGCAGGACCTTCTTCACCTCGGGACGGGACTGGAGCAGCGGCTCGTCGACGTCGTCGCCGGTGACGGCAGCCACGCGCTCGAGCACGGCACCGAGCTGCTCCCGGTAGGGGCGCGCAGCCACGGCGGCGTCCTGGGCCCGCTTGAGCTTGGCGGCGGCCACCAGCTTCATGGCGGAGGTGATCTGCTTGGTCTTCTTGACCGAGCCGATCCGGTTCTTGATGTCCTTCAAGTTGGGCATCGGGGCTCTCCGACGGAGGGGTCACGCCAGGGGCGTGCAGGGAGGGGCCGGCGCGGGCCGGCCCCAGGGGGGAGTCTCAGCCGTTCCAGCTGGACTTGAAGGAGCTGATCTCCGCCTCGAGGCGGCCCTTCAGGTCGTCCTTCTTCAGGGTGCCCTTCTCGACGATCTCGGCGAGCAGCTCCGGCTTGTTGGCCAGGAAGTGGTCGGTGAGCGCGTTGGCGAAGGGGACGACCTGGGCGAGGGTGAGGTCGTCGAGGGCGCCCATGTTGCCGGCGAGGAGCTGGATGACCTGACGCTCGGCGGGCAGCGGCGCGTACTGGCCCTGCTTCAGCAGCTCGGTGAGCTTCGAGCCACGGTTCAGCTGCTGCTGGGTCGCGGCGTCGAGGTCGGACGCGAACTGGGAGAAGGCGGCCAGCTCACGGTACGAAGCCAGCGTGAGGCGCAGGGTACCGGCGACCTCCTTCATGGCCTTGATCTGAGCGGCGCCGCCCACGCGGGAGACGGACAGGCCGACGTTGACGGCGGGACGCTGACCGGCGTTGAACAGGTCGGTCTCCAGGTAGATCTGGCCGTCGGTGATGGAGATCACGTTGGTCGGGATGTACGCGGAGACGTCGCCGCCCTGGGTCTCGATGACGGGGAGGGCGGTGAGGGAGCCGGCGCCACGCTCGTCGCTCATCTTGGCGGCGCGCTCCAGCAGCCGGCTGTGGAGGTAGAAGACGTCGCCCGGGTAGGCCTCGCGACCCGGCGGGCGGCGGAGGAGCAGGGAGAGCTGACGGTAGGCCACAGCGTGCTTGGAGAGGTCATCGTAGATGACGAGGGCGTGCTGGCCGTTGTCGCGGAAGTACTCGCCGATCGCGCAGCCGGTGAAGGGCGCGATGAACTGCAGCGGCGCCGGGCTGGCGGCCGGTGCGGACACGATGGTCGTGTACTCGAGGGCGCCGTGCTGGCGGAGCTTCTCGACGACCTGGGCGACGGTGGACTGCTTCTGGCCGATGGCCACGTAGATGCAGTGCACCTTCTTCTTGGGGTCGTCCTTGAAGACGCGCTGGGCGATGATGGTGTCGATGGCCACGGCGGTCTTGCCGGTCTGGCGGTCACCGATGATGAGCTCCCGCTGGCCGCGGCCAACCGGGGTCATGGAGTCGATGGCCTTGATGCCGGTCTGCATCGGCTCGTGGACGGACTTCCGCGGGATGATGCCGGGAGCCTTCGTCTCGACGATGCGGGTCTCGACGGACTCGATGGCGCCGAGGCCGTCGATGGGGTTGCCGAGGGCGTCGACGACGCGACCCATGTAGGCGGGGCCGACGCCCACGCTCACGATCTTGCCGGTCCGCTTGACCTCGTCGCCCTCGTGGATGCCGGTGTCGGTCCCGAAGATGGCGACACCGACGTTGCCCTCCTCGAGGTTGAGGACCATGCCCACGACGCCGCCGGGGAACTCGACGAGCTCACCGGCCAGGGCGTTCTCCAGGCCGTGGATGCGGGCGATACCGTCGCCGACGCTGAGGATGGTGCCCGTCTCGGTGACGGAGACCCGGGACTCGTAGTTCTTGATCTGGGACTTGAGGATCTGGCTGATCTCGTCCGCGCGAATCTCCATGACGGGGCTCCTGGCTGCTTCGTGGGAAGCGGAAGGGATGTTCTCTGGATGCGTTGGGTGGGGCCTTTGGGGCCCCTCGTGCAGGCGGCGTGGCGTCGGCTCGTAGGGGTGCCGGAGGGGAGGGTCTTCCAGACCGGGCCCCTCGTGGCTGGCTACGCGATGCCGGCTTCCTGGGTGAAGAGGTCCTGCTTGAGGCGCTCGAGGCGGCTGCGGATGGAGGCGTCGTAGACGATGCCGCCGATCTTCGCGACCATGCCACCGATGAGGCTGGGGTCGACCTTGGTGGTCAGACGGATGCTCTTGCCGGTGCTCTTCTCCAGGGCAGACCGGACCTCGGCCTCGACCTGGGGAGACATCGGCTCAGCCGTGAACACGGTGGCCGCCTGGCGACCGGCCTTCTCGTCGGCCAGGGCCTCGAAGGCGGCCGCGATGTCGGCGATGACCGCGAAGCGGTCCTTGTCGTTGGCCAGCCGCAGCACGTTGTTGGTGAGCGGGTGCAGGCCCAGCTTGGGGAGGAGGTCGTTCAGGACCGCCTCGCGCTCCTCGGTGGTGAACACCGGGCTGCGCAGGGCATCGCCGAGGATGCCGCCGTGGGCATCGAGGAGCTGGGCGAAGCCGTGGAGGTCGTTGCTGACCTGCTCGATGGCTCCGGCCTCGGCGGCGACCTCGATGAGGGCCTGGGCGTAGCGACGGGCGACGGGATGGTTGGCCATGGTCAGCTGCCTCTATGCGCTGGGCTGGTTGTCGTCGCTGGAGAGCGACGTGAGGAAGTCGCGGGCCAGCGCCTGCTGGTCGGCGGCGGTGACGTTCTGCGTGAGGATGCCCTCGGCCAGCTTGGTGGCGAGCTCGATGGCGTCCTTGCGCAGGGCGTTGCGAGCCCGGCTGGACTCGTCGCGGATGTTCCGCTCGGCCGTCTCGGCGATGCGCTGGGCCTCGGCCTCGGCGCGCTCGATGAGCTTGGCCTCCTCGTGGGCGGACTCGGCGGCCGCCTCGGACTCCATGGTCGCGATCTCGCCCTCGATCTTGTCGAGGCGGGCCACGAGCTCCTGGTGCCGCTGGTAGGCCTCGTCGCGGGCGCGGGCCGTGTCGGTCAGCTCCTTGCGGATGCCGAGGGCGCGCTGCCGGACGGCGTCGCCGATGGGCTTGCGGCCGAACCACCACATGATGATCACGAGGCAGAACAGGTTGAAGCCGTGGAACCCGAGGTCGGAGAGGACGAACAGCTCGCTGTCTCCGTCCATCCAGTTCGCGGTGCCGTCGCCGTCGTCGTCGGCCGTGTAGTAGTGGCTGCCGTGGCCGCCACCGTGGCCGCCACCGTGGCCACCGCCGTGGGCGTCGTCGCCGTGGGCATCGTCGCCGTGGGCGGCATCGCCGTGGCCGCCATGGCCAGCCTGCTCGGTGCCGTGGCCGCCATGAGGCTCGGACGCCAGGGCAGGGGTGGTGGCGAGGGCCAGGCCCAGACCGAGGGAGATTGCGCGGAAGGAGTGGAGCATGGGGTACCTCACGCCACTTCGCGGCCGAGCACCTTCGCGGCGATCTCGCGCGACAGCTCGTTGGCGGTGGTCTCGAGTGCGGTGGCTGCGGCCTTGCGCTCGGTGCCGATGACCTCGACGGCCTCGGCGATGCGCTTCTCCGCGGCGCTGCGGGCGGCAGCGAGGATCTCGGCTTCCTTGACCTGGGCGCGGGCCCGGGCGTCGCTCTTCAGCTCGACGACCTTGGCGCGGGCAGCGGTGAGCTTGGCCTCGAGGTCGGTGAGCTGCTTCTCGGTGGAGGTCTGGAGCTCGTCGGTCTCCTTGACCGCCTTCTCGACCGTGTCTTCCCGCTCCTCGAGGTAGGCGAGGAGGGGCTTCCACAGGATGAAGTGGGCTCCCGTGACAGCCACCAGGAAGGGGATGACCAGAAGCACCACGTGGATGGGGTCGGGGATGATCTCCAGCATCGGGTTCCTCGGGCCTCTCGGGTCGGGAAAAAACGCGCGAACACCCAGGTAGGACCGAGGCCGTCGGCCTCTACCCGGGAAAGGCGTCGCTCGTATCCCGGGCGCGCCCGGAGGGGCAAGCGCCCTGCAACACAACGTGTCGTTGGGGTGCCGGAGCCCCTCGTGGCCCGACGTAGGGGTACCGGAGGGGGCGGGCCCCCTCATGGCCTGTGTCGGGCCTTTCGGCGACGCCGACCGACGGCGGTCAGTCCGCGTCGCTCGCGGGCTGCGAGGGCGGGTCGGCGGCGGGAGGGCCTGCGGGTCTCGGCCAGTCGAACACGAGCAGCAGGGCGGCCTCACCGAACAGCTGGGCCTCGATCGTCACGGGGTCGACCCGGGTGAACAGCGAGCGCTGCCACTGGGCGGTGTACTGGGCCCCCAGGCTGAGGCCGCCGACGACCCGCTGCTCGACCCCGACCCCGACCCGAGCCCCCAGGGCGCCGAGGCGCACCCGGTCGATGCCTGCGGCGTCGTCGGCGTCGAGCTGCTCGTCGACCGTGTAGCCGTTGCTCACGTCGCGGCTGCTGGGGATGTCGACGTGGGCGCCCATCAGGGCCCAGGGGATGGGGAGGCCGCGGTGCATCCCAGGGGGGCGCACCTTCAGGTCGAGGCCGGGACGGACCACGCCCCAGTGCTGCTGAGCGTAGACGGTGCCGTTCCAGGTGGTGACGGTGGCCCGGGCGACGCCGATGGAGCCCTGCACCGCCACGCTCTCGACGATCCACGCGCCGACGTCGAGCTGTACCTGGGGCCGGGCGAAGCCGTCGACTGAGGACACCAGCAGCCCGCTGGTGCGCTGCTCCTCGACGACGGTGAGATCGCCACGGGAGAGCGGGCGCCACTCGAAGGCCAGGTAGGGGGCCGGTCCCGTCCGCCAGGCGCGCACGGGGGCAGGTTCTTCCGGGACCTCCTCGACGTCGTCCTCCTGGGCCCACGCCAGCGACCCGAGGAGCAGGGGGATCCAGGGGCTCATGGGACCACCGCCCTGAGGGAGGAGGTGGCGCCGGTGGCGTCCATGAGGACGATGCGGGTGGTGCCCTTGCCGGAGGCCGTGACGCGGGCCTTGCGGCCCTTCAGCTCGACGGATGCGACGGCGTCGTCGCCGGACCACGCGGCCACGATCGGCGCGGGCATCGTCACCTTCCGCTTCTTTCCGGGCTTCAGGGGCAGCACCGGCTCCCCTCGGGCCGGTGCGGGCCAGCCCTCCAGGACGGTGAGGTCGTGGAGGGTGAGGGTGCCGTCGGTCGTGCGGGTGAACACCTGGAGCACCCCCGGCTGGCGGGGGCGCAGGAGCGCGCGTCCGTTCTCGATGGAGACCTGGGCGGCCTCCAGGGGCCAGACCCGCGCGTCGACCACATCGGTCTCCCCGAAGGCCAGCAGTCCACCGACCGGCTCGGTGTCGGCGGGCAGGGCCTCCTGCTTCACCGAGATGTCGAGCAGGACCGGTGGGCCGCTGCTCAGGTGCAGGGCGGCCGCCGTGCGGCCCGGGCTTCGGCCGTGCATCCACAGATCGGTGGGGGTGACCGCCTCGGCGACCACGACGCCTGGGTCGGTCACCACCAGCTCTGCGGCGGGCTCCCCGAGGCGCAGCAGGCTGCCCACCTGGTGGGTGAGGTCGATCGCGCTCACCGACAGGCCGCCCCCGCAGGCCAGCTCCGGCACGCTGCTGCGGTCCACCGGGTTGCGCGACAGGGGCACCACCGCGAGCTGGGTCATCGCCCAGCGGAGCTCGTGGGCCTTCAGGGCAGGGAGCGCCAGGGAGAGGATGCCTGGCTCCGGGCTTCCGTGGGCCCGGACGTCCTGGACCAGCAAGCAGGCCCCTTCCTCGTTGAGGGCCACCAGGTCGACGCGACCGGGGGCCCACTGCTCGGGGCGCATCAGTCGCATCAGGACGAGGTCCTGGCCCGGCGCGAGGAGGGTGCTGCGGGCGTCGGTGCCGAGCCGCTCCTTGCGGAGAGGCTCCCCGGGCAACAGCGGCTCCAGGGCAATGAGGCCCTCGACCTCCTCCAGGCTCCGCACCAGCGACGGATGGTCCAGGGCGTCCGGCACGTCGACGAGGGTGAGCTCCGACTCCGTCAGGCGGGTGTACACGGGGACCTCGGTCATCGGAGCGACGGCGGGGGCCGCGAGGGCGAGGGCGGTCAGCGGGAGCATGCGAGCTCCGGCCGCGGACGGGTGGCGGTGGCCTGGCTGACGGGACGCACCTGCAGGGGCTGATCCATCGCCGCGAGCTGGACCTCGAGGGCCTGCTGGGGGGTGACGAGCACGAAGGTGCTGTCCGGTACGCCCTGCATGTCCTTACCGACGCCGAGGATCCACGTGCCCTGGATCAGCGTGCACGGGGCATCGCCGCGGACGGTCCACACGTCGGCCCGGCGCTCGGTGGTGGGGCCGAGGGGCCCGGGGACCCGCAGCGCCCGCATGCCGGGGACGGCGACCCGCTCGGGTTTGTCGACGTCGAGGAGCCGCTCGGCTCGGACCACCTCCCCCTCGAGCACCTGCTCGATCACGATGTGGCCCACGGGGTCGTCGAGGGCGTCGACGGCCAGGGGATGGGTCGACGCCAGCTCCACCCAGCGCAGGTCCTCGGCGCGGACGGGCGTGCCCGGGGCGAGGTCGCGCACGGCGACAGGCACGTCGGCGGCCTGGGCGAGGGCGAGGATCAGAGAAACCACAGGACGCCTCCGGTGAACAGCACCGTGACGGGCAGCGACAGCGCGAGGGCCTGCAGCGCCGCGCGGGGTCGGGTGCTCCACCACCAGACGAAGAGGACCCAGCCCACCAGGGGCGTGAGGAAGAGGCTGGTCATCAGCAGGGTGACCCGCTGGCCGTTGGTCAGGCCTTCGTCGGTGCTGAAGTGCTGGCCCAGTGCCCGTCGGGCCTTCTTGAGCATCGCGGCAGACGGTCGGATCGACTCGCCCCTCCGCACGCGGGCCGCCACCTGGGTCAGCCCCTCGTCGTCGAGGTTCTGATCGGACAGTAGCCACGCGATCAGCATGGCCTCGCCGTCGGGCCGGTGGCCGCAGCTCGGGCAGATCTGATCGAACCGGGACCGCTCGCCCCCACACTTCACGCAGATGGCGCGGCTCATGGGGTGAGGACCTGCTCGAGGACGGCATCGTCGCCTTCGGTGCGGGCGTCGAGCCAGGCGCGTACGTCGTCGTGGAGGGTGTCGGGCACGACCAGCACGTCGGGTTGGTCCAGGAAGCAGGCGGAGACCAGGTGCAGGGCATCCCGCCCGGCGCGGTCCAGCAGGCGGGAGGGCCAGCTGGCCTCGCCGAAGACGAGGTCGGGTGCGCCGTGCTCGAGGGCCAGGGCGACGCTCTCCAGGCCGAAGTCCTCCTGGAGGGCCTTCGCGGCGCGGCCCCACGCAGCCCGTCGCTCGGGATTCCGCGCCAGGCCCGCCGAGAGCAGCCGTCGGAGCGGCGGGGGTTGGTCGAGGGCGACCCGATGGACGCGGCGTCCGACCTCCGCGAGGAAGGCAGGGAGCCAGGATGGACGCTCCTTCCCGGCGATGGGGAAGGCCACGTCGCCGATCCGGGCGCCGAGCAGGTCGAGGGTGATGGCTCCTGCGCCCCGGAGTCGTCGAAGGCCGATCTTGACGTGGAGCTGGGACGCTTGCCCGAGGGCGGTCACCAGGCGGGCGTCCCGGACGGCGTGCTCGCGGAGGCGCCCGTAGAGCGGGGGATCGGGGACCACGGACGCGTCGACGTGGACCTCGTCGACGTCGACGCCGAGGACCGCGTCGAGGTCGTGGTCGTCGACCTCCCACACGTCGTAGCCGGGCTCCGGGGGCGCCTCGTCGTCGAGATCGATGTCGGGAAGGGCCACGGACCAGCCGAGCTCGGTGAGGGCCAGGGAGGCCTCGGGACCCACCAGGGCTGCCCTCCACAGGGACAGTGCGTCGGCCACGGCGCCGGCGACGGGAGCGGGGGGAAGGCGGACCGAGAGGTCGTCGAGCTCGACGGGGACGGCCAGGCCGTTGGCGTGGATGCGGGTGAGCAGCATGGAAGGGACTGTACTCCGTCCCGCTACGGAGCGGGCAGCTCCAGCTGGCGCAGGCCCTCGCGCCCGTGGTTGGTTCGGGCCAGCTCGTCGGCCGTGACGGGGTGGTCGGAGTCCTGGACGACGTTGCGGAGGAAGCCCTCCACCGGAGCCCGGACGCGGTCGCCCCACACGGTGTCGGTTCGGGTGCGCCAGTAGTCGAGCAGGTGGGCGCGTCGCTCCTCGGGGGTGGAGAGGAGCTGGGTGGGGTCGCCCTCGAGGGGAACGCCGTCCTCCCAGCAGGCCGTCAGCCGCCCGTCGAGGTCGTCGAGCTTGCGATCGATGGCGAGATCCGCCTGCCGCTCGGAGAGCTCCTCGAGCGACGGGTCGACGGCGGCGCGGGCATCTCGGTGGATGGCCCCCAGCTTGCGCTCCGAGACCACCCAGCCCCCCACCTTCACGCACGCCGTGGGCACCACCACGCACGGAACCCAGCCCACCAGGGGGCTCGCCCGCTTGAAGAAGGTGTCGGGCATGGTGGGCTCGGGGGCCTGGCGTCGGAACTGGAGCCGGCCGTCGTCGTGGAAGATGACCTTTCCCTTCCAGTTCTGGGCGTGGCGCAACACCAGCCGACCGTCCTTCTCCTTGACCCGCGTGAAGCCCAGGGCCTCGAGATCGGCGACCACCTTCGCCCGCGCTTCCTCCACGCGGAGCTCGCCGTAGACGATGATCTCCTCGCCAGACTCCGGCTCGGGCTCCGCTGCGGGAGCCCCCAGGGCTGTGCACAGCACCAGCCCCAGCGGGATCATGGGACGTCCATCCGGGCGAAGCGGACGAACGCGACCAGCAGTCCGGTGGCGAAGTACAGGGCCGCGGCGCTCCAGGTGATCAGCCCCACGTCGAGGCCGGTGGCCAGGGTGTTCCCCATGCCCCATGCGGAGCTGGGCAGGCCGGGCTGCAGGTCGAAGAGCAGGTAGGCGGCCTCCGGGATGGCGAAGACCTGCATCTCGGGGGGCATGTTCTGCATTCCCTCCAGGATGCCACCGGCAATGAACAGCGCCCAGGCCACCAGCTTCTCGAAGACGATGAACAACATCGTGACCAGGATGGTGGCGGGCACGCTCCGGAGCATGGCGGTCACGGCGAAGGCGAAGGCCGCGAAGGAGAGGTCGCCGAGCGCGGTGGCGATGTACCCCAGGAACACGTCGAGCCAGGGCCCGTCGGTGCCGAACAGCAGCAGGCCCATGCCCGAGGACACGACGTACTGGAGCGACAGCGTCAGCGCGATGAAGAGCCCGACGGCGGAGAACTTCGCGATGAGCACGGCACCGCGGGACACCGGCCGAAGCAGGTCCTCCCGCAGGGTCCGGGCCTGGAGCTCACCGGCGAGGGACTGGGCCACCAGCAGCAGGACGACGGCCTGCATCACCCACAGGTTGCGCAGGTAGAGGGCCCAGAGGGCCGCCCGGGGCGCCGAGGCGTCGAGGGACTCCGAGAGGGTGGCGCCGTTCACGGCGGCGGTGTCGGTGTTCACCATCCACAGCAGCAGGGGCATGGAGATGCCGATCAGCACGGCGAGCACCAGGCCGAGGCGGGCGGACAGCCGGGTGGAGAGCTTGACGCACTCCGCCTGCACGATGGCGAGGACATGGCCGACGGTCATCGGGTGAGCTCCATGAAGACGTCTTCCAGGGTGCGGCCGGTGGGCACCATGGCGTGGAGGGGGTGGCCGGCCTCGATGACGGCCTTCGCGACGTCGGCTGGGGTGGTGCCTTCGGCGAGACGGAGGCGCATCCGCCCCTGGGCGCCCGGACCCTCGAGGGTGACGCCGTCGAGGGCCTCGAGCACGCGCAAGCCTGCCTCGTCGACGGCGATCTCCACCACCTGGGAGCCCTCTTCCCCGCCCGCCAGGAGCTCCGAGGTGGGGCCCTCGGCCTGCAGGCGACCCGCGTGGAGGATGCCGACCCGGTTGCAGATGGCCTGGACCTCGGCCAGGAGGTGGGTGCTCACCAGGACGGTGATCTGGTCGTGGAGCGCCAGGCTGCGGATGAGCTCCCGCACCTCCCGCATGCCGCGGGGGTCGAGTCCGTTGGTGGGCTCGTCGAGGAGGAGGAGGCGCGGCTTGCCGAGGAGCGCTCGGGCGATGGCGAGGCGCTGCCGCATCCCCAGGGAGTAGGTGCCGGCACGGTCGCGCCCTCGCTCCTTGAGGCCGACCCGCTCGAGGACGCGCTCGATCTCGTCGCCCGTCTCGCCCCGGGGGAGGCCCAGGTAGGCCGCGGACATCCACAGGTTGTCGCGCCCGCTCATCCAGTCGTGGAAGGAGGGGGTCTCGATGATGGCGCCGACGTGGCGGCGTCGACGGGCCGGGTGGTCGTCGCCGAAGATGCTGACCGTGCCTCGGTCGGGCCGCAGGAGCCCCAGCATGCAGCGCATGGCGGTGGTCTTTCCGGCGCCGTTGGGTCCCAGGAACCCGTAGACGTCGCCGGCGTCGACGGTGAGGTCGATGCCCCCGACGGCCACACGGGCGCCGAAGCTCTTGGCCAGCCCGCGCACGACGAGGGGGGTGGTCATCGCCGCGGCAGCGGTTGAAGGATCGGGGTTCGCGGTCGTCTGTGAGGCCATCGAACCCACGGGTAACGTCGAGCTGGAACAGCGACCCGTCCCGGCGGGTAGAGTGACAAGACGGTGCACGCCCACCCTGGAGGAGACAACATGCGCGGACTGGCCATCGGACTGATCACGGCCCTGGCCCTCGGGGCCTGTGCCGAGGAGAACCCCTGCGACGACTACGTCGACTACCTGTGCGACTGCCACGCAGACGACGAGGCATTCGACTGCCAGGAGCTCCGAACCACCTACGCCAACGCCGACGCCGACGTGCAGGACGAGTGCGCCATCGCCCTCGACGAGCAGCAGGACAGCGACGCCGACCAGGGCCTGGAGTGTGATGTGTAGGACCCCTGCCCCTGCCCCTGCCCCTGCCCTCGCCCTGGCCCGCCCTGAGCCATCCATTGGCTCGGGCTCATTCGAAGTGCCCGAACGATGGGACGCTAGGGCCGCCACCTGGGGCGGCCCGACCACCGAGCTGGTGCCCGGCGGGCAGGGGCAGGGGCAAGGGCAGGGGCAGGGGTTGTCTCGCTTAGCGAGTGCGTGCAGGCTGGAGTCCGGCTACCCCGTGGCGTGACGCCGGAACGTCCAGAGCCACTCCCACACCTCGTGTTGGTGGGGGGAGGGCACAGCCACGTGCAGGTCCTCCGGGCCCATGCCATGAAGCCGTTGCCGTACCGGGTCACGGTGGTGGTGGACCGGAGCGAGGCCGTCTACTCCGGCATGGTTCCCGGGGTCGTGGCGGGGCAGTACGAGCCCCACGAGGTCGCCATCGACGTCCGACCCCTCGCGCGGCGCTGCGGTGCGGCCTTCGTGGAGGCGGCGGCCACCCGCATCGACGCCGACCTGAAGCGGGTCCACGTGGAGGGCCGTCCACCCATCGCGTACGACGTGGCCAGCATCGACATCGGGTCGACGGTGGCGGGGATGGACACCCCGGGCGCCGCGGAGCACGCGGTGCCCACCCGTCCCATCGGCCGGCTCGTGGAGCGGCTCGAGGCCCGACGGGCCCAGGGAGACGTAGGTAGCGTGGCCGTTGTCGGCGGGGGCGCCGGCGGGGTGGAGCTCGCCGCCTGCCTGAGGGCGCGGCTCGGCGTGCCGGTCACGTTGATCACCGCCGGAGAGCTCCTCGGGGGCGGGAAGGTCGGCGCCAAGGTCGACAGGGCCCTGCGGGATCGCGGCGTCGACGTCGTGCAGGGGCGCGCGGCCTCCGTCGACGAGGTGGGGGTCGAGGTCGAGGGCCACGGTCGGGTCGACGGCGACCTGACCGTGTGGGTCGCCGGCGCGGCACCCCTCTCCTTCGGCGCCGACAGCGGGCTCCCCCTCGACGCGCGAGGCTGGATCTCCGTCGACGCCGAGCTGCGGGTCGCCGGGCGCGACGACCTGTTCGCCGTGGGGGACTGTGCCGTGCCGGTGGTGTGGCCCGACATCCCCAAGGCCGGGGTGTACGCGGTGCGGGAGGGGCCCGTCCTCGTCGACAACCTCCGACGACGCGCCGAGGGGCGCCCCCTGCGGCCGTACCGACCCCAGCGAGACTTCTTCTCCATCCTCAACCTCGGCGACGGCACCGCGATCGGCACCAAGTGGGGGATCTCGGTGGAAGCAGCCTGGATGTTTCGCCACAAGGACCGCATCGACCGGGCCTTCATGGACCGCTTCCAGGTCCTCGGGGTCGACGGCCGCGACCAGCCGGCCTTCTCCGACGGCATGCCCGCGATGGAGCCCATGGACGCTCCCTGCGGAGGCTGCGCGGCGAAGGTCGCCCAGGGGCCCCTGGACCGCGCCCTGGCCCGTCTCGGAGCCACGCTGCCAGGGGCCGTCCCCTCGGACGTGGTGATCGGACTGGAGGCCAAGGACGATGCCGTCGCCGTGCGGGTCGGCGTGGAGCTGTTGGTGGTCAACGTCGACGCGTTCACGGCCTTCACCGACGACCCGTGGTTGGTGGGTCGCGCGGCCGCCCTCAACGCCATCTCCGACGTGCAGGTGAAGGGCATCCGACCCCGGCACGCCATGGCGCTGGTGACGCTGCCGCGGGATCGGGACCCCGAGGAGGCGCTGTTCCAGGTGCTGGCGGGGGCGAAGGTCGGTCTCGGACCGGCGGCGCTCCTCGGGGGGCACACGACGGAGGGCGAGACGCTCTCGGTGGGCTTCGCGGTGTGGGGGGTCGGAACGGAGGAGACCCTTTGGCGGCGCGACGGCCTGTCGGTCGGGGACCAGCTGCTGCTCACCACCCCCATCGGCACGGGCGTGGCCTGGCGCGCCGACATGACCGGGGGCGTGCCGGGGCCGGCGATGTCGGCGATCGTGGCCTCGATGGTCCGGGGGCACGTGCCGGTGCTCGAGGCGCTGGAGGCCCAGGGGCTGACGCCGACGGCCGCGACCGACGTGACGGGCTTCGGGCTGGCGCGGCATCTCCTGGAGCTCGTGCAGGCCGGCGGGGTGGGCGCGCGGCTGTTCAGCGAGGAGCTCCCGGTCCACGACGGCGTGCTGGAGCTGCTCAGGCAGGGCGTCCGCAGCTCGTTCCACGAGGCCAACCGGGGCGCGCTGGTGGGGCTCCGGGTCGACGAGGACGTGGACCCGCTCCTCCGCGAGCTCCTGTTCGACCCCCAGACCTGTGGGCCGATGCTCCTCGGCCTCCCGCCCGTCGAGGCAGAGCGCCTCGTCGACGCCGGCTGGGGCTGGGTGATCGGCGAGGTGGGCGACGACGTGCCGGCCGGCACCGTCCACGTGGTCAGGCGGCGATGATGCGCTCCGCCTGACCGCGCCACCGGCCGAGCTCTCCGGCCATGCCCAGCCGCTCGATGCCCTCCAGGTCGAGCCCCGACGCGGTCGAGAACGGCGTGGGGGTGGGTACCTGCTCGTGGATGAGGGCGTCGGCGATGTGGACGACCTCGGGCAGACCGAGGGACTCGAAGCGGGGCGCGGCGCTCGCGGCCACGGCGTCTACCAGGTGCAGCGGCAGACCCCACATGCCGAGGAGGTAGGCGCCGACGTCGGAGGGAACGACGTTCCATGCCCGGCGCACGGCGTCGTGGAGGGAGCCACCGTCGCCGCTGCGCGCCAGGTCCTGGAGCGCAGGACCCCGTCGTGACGCGAGGAACAGCGCCCCGAGGTCGTGGAGGAAGCCGGCGGTCCGTGCACTGCCCAGCAGAGGCCGGGGGGCGATGCGTTGGGCCAGCATGGCGGTGGCGGCGCTGTGGTTCTGAAAGGCCTCGAGGAGGTCGGGCTTCATGGCGACCGAGCGGGCGGCGTCGGCGGCGAGGACGATGTCTTCCACCATGCGGACGCCGAGGAGCACGACGGCGCGGTTGACGCTGTCCACCCTCCGGGGGAGGCCCACGAAGGCGGAATTCACCACCTTCAGCAGGGTGACGGTCATCGACGGGTCCTGCTCGATGATCTCGGCCACGTCCTCGGTCCGCATGTCGTCGCGGGCTGTCACCCGCTTCAGGCGCAGGTACACGCGGGGCGGGGAGGGGAGGGCGTCGAGACCACCGAGGTCCGAGCGGAGCCCCTCGTCGTCGAGGAGGGAGCGCAGCCCTGCGACCCGCTCCAGGCGGGCTTCGAGCTCCTCGGTCTCGCAGGGCTTGGAGAGGAACTGGTGGGCGAGGGTGATGGTCGCCAGGCTGCGGGCCTGGTCGGTGAGGCCCGACAGCACGATGCGAACGGTGTCGGGGAGGGACTCGGCGCAGTGTCGGAGGAGCCGCTCCCCGTCGACGCCGGCCATGTGGAGCTCGGTCACGACCACGTCGGGGCGGATGGCGTCGAGCTGGCGCATGCCCTCGGCCCCTCCCTGGGCGAAGTGCATCGTCCAGCGGTCCCGGTGCCGTCGTAGCGCACGACGGGTGCCGGAGAGGATGTTCGGGTCGTCGTCGACGAACAGGATGCGCACCATGAAGCCTCCGGCCCACCCATCGGACCTGCTCGGGGAGGGCTCAAGGAGAAGTGGATCCGGACCGATGGCACGCTGGGGAGGAGCCATGACGATTCCGGCGGTGCTGTGTGTCGACGACGAACCGAACGTGCTTCATGGGTTGCGCCGTGCGCTGCGTGGTGCCTTCGACATCTACACGGCATCGTCCGGGGCCGAGGCGCTGCGGTTGCTGGAGTCGGGGATCGACCCGGCGGTGATCTGCTCCGACATGCGGATGCCCGGGATGGATGGCGCGGAGTTCCTGGCGCGCTCTCGGCAGTTGGCCCCCGACGCCAGCCGGGTCCTGCTCTCGGGACAGGCCGACATCGAGTCCCTCTCCCGGGTGATCAACGACTGCGGTGTGTTCCGCTTCCTGATCAAGCCGGCGGAGCGCCCCGACCTGCTGACAGCCCTCCGCGACGCGGCTGAGCAGCATCGCCTGATCCGCTCCGAGCGGGAGCTGCTGGAGGGAACCCTGGTGGGGTCGCTGCAGCTGCTGTCCCAGGCTCTCTCCCTGGCGTCCCCGGACGCCTTCGGACGGGGGCAGCGCGTCGAGCAGATCGTGCTGAACATGGCCCAGCACGAAGGCTTGGACCTGGGCTGGGAGGATCGCACAGCGGCGTCCCTCGCCTGCCTGGGGACCCTGGCGGTCCCGGGCGCGGTCAAGGACCCGGCGACGGGGCAGCGTCCGGACGACGACGTGATCAACGCCATCGCGCCGGCCGGTGCCGACCTCATCGAGCACATCCCCCGCCTCCAGACCGTGGCGACCACCCTGCGTCAGGTGGGCCATGGCGGCGAGTGGATCGAACAGAGTCTCCACGCCGCCATCCACTTCGTGTGGGCGTGGAGCGATGGGCGCTCTCCGCGGGAGGCCCTCGATCTGGTCCAGGACGTGGTGGGGCCCCGGGCCTACGACACCCTGTGGACCCTCCACTGCCGCGAGACCCAGACCATCAAGAAGGTCTGGGCCGCCGAGCTGGAGAAGGGGATGACGCTGCTCGAGCCGGTCCGTACCCGACAGGGCGTGCTGCTGATGCCGGCGGGGATCACGCTCACCGGCTCGTCGATGATCCGGCTGCGGAACTTCGGGCAGCGCTACGGGATCGTGGAGCCCATCCGGGTGGAGGTCCCCGTGTCGGAGGAGGAAGCCTCGCTTGCCGCCGCGTCCTGAGGGGAGCGACGACGAGGCCACCACGAGAACGGGACAGGGGCCGTCGAGCAGCCGCGCGACGCCGGATCGACCACCGTCACCCCGAGGACCTCGACCGGCAGCTCCACCACGACCGACTCGGCGGGCTCGCCGTCGTCGGTGACCTCGACCGTGAGCACGTAGTCCTCGTCGGAGAAGGCATCGGGCTGGACGAAGATCCGGTCGCCATCGACCCATGCACGTCCGGCGGGCGGCTGGTCCAGCAGGGTCAGTGTGTGGGTCTGCTCGGCGTCGTCGATGATCTCCACGACGGTGGACCCCACGGCGCCGTTCTGGAGGACGGTGATGCCGTCGGCCCGGGCGACCGGAGGCACGTTGAGCTCCGGCTCGTCGGGGCAGTCGGGCCAGTCCATCGGGAGCCCAGTCGTCTCTTCGATCCAGGCCGCGAAGGCATCCGTGCGGGGGTAGATGCCGCCGTCGCCGCAGGGCACGGTGCTGGGCTGCGCCTGACGGCTGGTCACCCCGGCGAGGAACAGCGTACCGTCGACCGTGGTGAACAGGGGGCCTCCAGAGTCGCCGTTGCACGTGTCGGTGCCGTCGCCTCCAGCGATGAGCTCGCCGCCGGGAGACACCGCCGGGTTGCAGGAGTGGACGGGGTCGGCGCAGAAGGGGTCGCGAACGACGGCGTCGGCGGCGTGGAGGAGGTCGGTGCTCTCGGTGGCGAAGCTGTCGATGTCGCCGAAGCCCGCGATCTGCACCGTGGCGCCTTCGACGAGGGCCTCGCGGGCGTGGCAGTCCAAGAGGAGCGGCACGGGCTCGATGCCGGGCACCGGCTCCGAGAGGCGGTACACGGCGACGTCGTAGGTGGTGGCGTAGTCCGGATGGACCCACACCTCCTCGAGGGCGTACCAGTCTCCGCCTTCGGCCAGGTCGTTGGTGCCGACGAGGGCGCCCTCCATGCTGAAGCCGCAGTGGCCCGCCGTGAGCACCAGGTCGGGGGCGATGAGGGTGCCGGTGCAGCCGAAGGTGGCGTTGCGGGTGTACAGCGCGACCACGGCCTCCAGCTCCCCCTCGGCCACCGGCGCCCCGCCGACGATGCCCAGCGTGCCGTTGGTCGTCGGGCGATCGCGAACGGGCGAGCTCGCTTCGGTGGACGCGGCGGCGGAGGGCTCGGCCCGGGCGCCGAGGCCCAGGAGGAGGAGTGCGGTGCAGAGCATGGCGTGAATGTAGCCCCATCGGCGGTGGATCCGCCCTGTGGGACGGTTGGAGGTTCGTCGCCAGATGTCCGCAGGCCGTGGCGCGAGGCGTCGGGCTGCAGACGTCGGGCTTCGGCATGCAAGCCTCATCGACAGCTACGAGCCGCTGACGTGTGGCGTCCAAAAGCCCACCAACGGCAGCGAGCCGTAGCCTGTAGCCCGAAGTCCGAAGCCCTCGAACAGGCGCTTGCAACCGGGGAGACTCCGGGCTCCGCGCCTGCTGGATCTAGGCGCCCTGCTTCTCGTAGCCCTTCAGGGCTGCTACGAAGTGCTCGCCGTAGAGCTCCCAGCGGGTGGGGCCCATGCCGTGGACGGCCAACATGGAGCCCTTCGACGTGGGCCGGATGCGGGCCATCTCCTGGAGCGTCTTGTCGGGGGCGACGACGTAGGCTGGCACGTCGGCGGCGTCGGCGAGCTGCCGCCGCACGTCGCGGAGCAGCGCATACAGGTCGCCCGGGATCCCCTTGGCCGACAGGTTCTCCGCCTTCTTCTTCTTCGCCCGTCGGCCACCCTTTCGGATCAGTCGACTGGCGTGGGGGAAGGCCAGCTCCAGGGTGAGCTGCTCCTTGCGCATCAGGGCCCAGGCGATGGGCGTGAGCTGCACCTCCTTGAACGTACGCTCCTTGCCGCCGACCGGGCGCGTCACGTACTCCTCGTCGAGGACGCTGGCCTCCACGAGCGCGTTGGTGATGTCGACCACCTCCCCGATCGTGAAGCCCTGCTTGCCGAGCAGTCCGTAGGTGGAGAGCTTGTCGAATCCCCACGCCCGGATGGTCTGCGTCTTGCTGCCGACGAGGGTGCGAGCGAGGAGGTCGCGACTCCACGAGGCACGTTTCTTGGCCCGCTCCATCCGCGCGAGACAGGACAGGAGCATCAGGACGGCGGTGTGCTCGTCGGGGGTGAGGGGGCGCGGGGGGGCGTCCTCGGGGGCGCCGGAGCGGCAGTGGTCGCAGGTGCCGCAGCGCTCGAAGGGGGCCTTCTCGCCGAAGTACTCGACGACGTAGCGACGCCGGCAGACCGGAGAGGCGTACTTCTCCATCTGGTCGAGGCGTGCGAACTCCCGCGAGCGCCGCTCCCGCATGCGCTTCTCGTCGAGGCTGAGGGGCGCCCCGGGGGCGAGGAGCTCGAAGCCACCGATGCGCTCGGGGGCTCGGTAGGCGATGAAGCCCCGTTCCTGCAGGCCCCGGAGGGCAGCGTTGAGCTGGTCGCGGGTGAGGTCGAGGCGCCGGCACCAGGACTCCGGCTGGAACTGGAGGGCCTCGCCGATCGACAGCTCGCGCTCCTGGATCTGCGCCCACACGGCGCCACGCTGGCCGTCGATGCTGCCCTCGGGCAGGGCGCGCAGCTCGACCCAGGCGGAGCGGTCGGAGGGAGAGATGCGGCGCAGCATCCCCTCCCGCACCAGGATGTAGACGCAGGAGGCGGCCGCGCGATCGCCGGCCTCGGGGGGCAGTGCGTCCGCCAGCGTCTCCAGGGAGGCGAAGACGGGGTTGGCCCCTTGGCGCCCAAGCCAGTCCCAGATCCGGTGCACCCAGTCTGCGGGGGGGTGGGCGTTGTCGATGAAGAACTCGTGGATCCGACGGTCGACGGGGTGGTACAGCAGCGCCGCCCTCGACATCCGCCCGTCGCGGCCCGCCCGTCCGATCTCCTGGTAGTAGGCCTCCACGGTGCCGGGCATGTCGTAGTGGACGATGGTGCGGATGTCTCGCTTGTCGATGCCCATGCCGAAGGCGTTGGTGGCCACCACGACAGGCACACGGCCCGCCATGAACTCCTCCTGGATCCGCGTGCGCTGGGAGGGGTCGAGCCCGGCGTGGTAGAGCCCGGCGCGAACACCGTCGTCTCTGAGGGCCTTGCAGGCGCGTTCCACGTTCTTCCGGGTGGCGCAGTAGACCAGTGCCGGGCCCGCGCCGACGAGCCCTCCGAGCATGGAGTCCTTGTCGCTCTTGCCGTCGACCTCGATGACGTCGAGGAGGAGGTTCTCCCGGTCGAAGCCTCGGATGAAGGTGCGGCCCTTCTCGAGGCCCAGGGTGCGGACGATGTCTTCCTGGACCCTCGGCGTGGCCGTGGCGGTGAGTGCGACGGCCGGGGGACCCCCCAGCTGCTCGCGGACCTTGCCCAGGCGCAGGTAGTCTGGGCGGAAGTCGTGGCCCCACTGGCTCAGGCAGTGGGCCTCGTCGACAGCGAACAGCCGGAGGTCGACGTTGGAGAGCCACCGGATGAACGACGGCGTGAATCGCTCGGGCGCCACGTACAGGAGCTCGACCTCGCCACGCTGGATGGCCTGTGTGCGGGCCTCGTACTCGTGCCGGTCGATGCTGCTGTTGAGGAAGGTGGCGCGGATGCCGTGGTCGAGGAGCCCGTCGACCTGGTCCTTCATCAGGGCGATGAGGGGACTGACCACGATGGTGGTGCCCCCCCGCGCCAGGGCAGGCAGCTGGTAGCACAGGGACTTCCCGGCGCCGGTGGGCATGACCACCAGTGCATCGTGGCCGTTGGCGATGTGCTCGATGATCTCCTGCTGGCCGGGCCGGAAGGCCGGGAAGCCGAAGCGATCTGAGAGCAGCTGTTCGAGCGGATGCATCGACGGCGACGTACTCCGCGGGGGGGGCGAGGGCCACGATGCGCTGGAAGCCGACATGGGGGGCAGCGCCGTCATCGGCGGCCTCCCTGCACACGCTGCCGAAGGGGCCCTCGGGGTGCCAGTCGGTTAGCCGCGCCACGATGGGCACACACCAGGCTGGCGACATCGTGCTGGGGCGCTTCCGCCTCGACCGGCCGCTGGCCAGCGGCGCGATGGGCGACGTGTGGGCCGGCACGGAGACGGCGTCCGGTCGGGCCGTGGCGGTCAAGCTCGCGACGGGCGACGGCGTGCTCCGCGCGGACCGCGAGGCGGAGGTGCTCGCAGGCCTGGACCACCCCGGCGTGGTGGGCTTCGTGGCTGGCGGCGAGGATGGCGACGCGCACGTGCTCGTGATGGAGCTCCTCGACGGCGTGCCCCTCTCCACCCACATCGGCGGCGCGCCTCCGGACGTGGGGGAGGCGCTCGACCTCGCGGCCCAGCTGGCCGACGCGCTGGTGCACGTGCACGAGCGGGGGGTCGTGCACCGGGACGTGAAGGCGAGCAACGCCATCGTGGTTCGCCGTGGCGGGCGCCTCCATGCCGTGCTCATCGACTTCGGGCTCGGCCTCACTCAGGGCAGCGCCCGGGTGTCGGTCGACAACCTCGTGATCGGGTCGACCCACACCATGCCCCCGGAGCAGGTGCAGGGTGGGAAGGCCCGGGCCCCTGGGGATGTGTACAGCCTCGGGGCGGTGGCCTTCCGCATGGTGTGCGGCCGCTACCCCTACCACGCGAGCAGCGCCGTGCAGGTGCTCGCGATGCACGCCCACGCAGCCGTGCCCACGCTGGCGCAGCGGGCCAGGCGTCCGGTGAAGGTGCCGCGGGGCCTGGAGGGGCTGCTCCAGCAGATGCTCGCCAAGGACCCCGGGCAGCGACCCACGGCCTCCGAGGTCTCCGACCGGCTCGGGGCCCTGGCCGCGGTGCCGAGGGACCGCTGGGTGCAGGTGGAGCCCGAGAACGCAGAGCCGATGTCGGAGCCGCCCCTGCCACCTCCCCCGACCAGGGACCGACGCCCGATGGTGCTCGCCGCTGCCGCCTCGGTGCTGTTCGCGTTGGCGGCCGCCTGGTGGTTCGTCGCCTGACGATCTGAACATGTGTTCCCCCCGTGTCCCTGCAAGCTAGCGACCGGGGGGACCAAAAAATGTCCGGGAGATCCCGCTCCTCAGGACTCGAGGTGGAACTCTACGCGCCGGTTGGCGGCGCGGGCCTCGTCGGTGTCCCGATCGTGGAGCGGCCGGGTCGGTCCGAAGCCCACCGAGCGCAGCCGCTCCGGAGCGACGCCCTTGCCGATGAGGTAGCGACGCACGGACTCGGCCCGCTCCTCCGACAGCTTCTGGTTGAAGCGGGCCGGGCCCTTGTCGTCGGTGTGGCCCTCGATGCGGACCCGGGTGACCTCTGGGTGCTCCAGCAGGATGCCGGCCACTTCGTCGAGGAGGCCGTGGCTCTCCGGCCGGATGGTGGCCAGGTTCAGATCGAAGTGGACCTGGTCGTCGATCTCGATGCGGTCTGACTCGAGCCGGGCCTGACCCTTGTCCCCGGCGCCCCGCACCACGGTGCTGTACTCCCGGGTCGTGCCGGGCTCGACGTAGAGGCTCACGGTGCGGGCGTCGCGACCGGGGGAGGTGATGACCAGCGCGTGCTCGCCGGGGGGGACCTCGATGGTGGTGCCGTCGGCCGGCCAGGCCTCACCGCCACTGACCCGCACCATCGCGTCCAGGGGCTCGCCGTCCTCGTCGACGGCCCACACCCGCAGCGAGCCGACCTCGGCGGCGAGGGTGCGGCCGAAGAGGTGGTCCCCGTTGCCGGTCAGGTCGATGGACTCTTCCCAGGGCGTGTAGCCGGGGGCCTCGATCCGCAGCACGTACTGACCGCGGTGGGTGGAGATGGTGCCCACGCTCTGGGCCAGGGTGTGCTCCTCGGGCCCCGTCAGGGTCACCAGCGCGCCGGGGATGGGCTCGCCGTCGTGGCCGCGGGCCTCGATGGCCACGGCGGTCACCCGGTCCATGCAGCCGTCTCCGTCCTCGAAGCCGTCGACGTCCTCCGGCTCGTGGGGGCACCAGTCGTCCTTGTCGACGATGCCGTCGAGGTCCTGGTCCGGGTAGGGGTCCGGCTGCCAGCCGAGGCCGACCAGGATCCGTCCGACGGGGGTGCCGGGGGCCCGACCGAGCCCGACCGATGCCCCGCCCCGCAGGACGAAGTCCCTGGTCAGGCCGTACCAGCCACCGCCCAGGAGCTCGGCCGCGGTGCCGGCGGGGTTGTCGCCGCTGGACCAGTTGGTCTGGGCGCCGAGCTCGCCGGACACGCCGTAGCCCTCGTCGATCTCCCAGCCCGCGCCCGCGCGGAGGAAGACCTGATCGTCCCACACCATCTCGTTCCACGTCTGGCGGGGCACGCCTCGGGTCCCCAGGTTGGCGACGAGGGTGACGGGGCCGATGGGCTTGTCGACGATGGCTGCCAGCTCCCACCCGGTGGATGCTGCACCCAGCGGGGCCTCCACGGAGCTCGTGGGGAGGAGGAGCCGTCCGGCGAGGGCCACGCCTACCGGAGCGACGTCGCGGTCGAAGAGCTGGCCCTGCAGGTCGAAGGTCAGGTCTCCGATGCCCGGCTGGTCCGTGGCGTAGGGGCTGCTGGTCCACCCGTACACCGGTGCGTGGGCGCCGAGGCGCAGGCCCCGGAAGTGGACCGCGCCGGCAACGTCGAGACCGACGACGTCCTGGACGAGGACCTCGGTGCCGTCGTCGCCCTGCACGCGGAGGGGGCGGTTGGCGTAGTGGAAGAAGGTGCGCCCGCTGACGTAGCCGTCGGGCTTGGTGGCGCTGTCCTCCGCCCACAGTGTGGTGGACGACCCGATGGCGGGACGAAGGAGGTTGCCGTTGATCTGGAGGTCGGCGACGGAGGCAGGCACGTCCTGCGCCATCGCCACGGCGATGAGCCCGATGAGCATTGGAACTCCTGGGGAGATGTAGGGGGGAGGGGTGCCTCGGAGAGGCGGGGGGAGTGGCCCGAAGGGGAAGGGGTGGGCCGGAGGGCGCGGGTATCGTAACATGCGTCGTGCCCGACACGACCGTGCAGGAGTTGTGATGCCGTTTCCCGACGATGTGGATCCGAACGCCCGCATCGACCAGCTGAAGGTGGCCTTCGCAGCCTTCGTGGCCAAGCTCATCGTCGACGCCGACGGCATCGTCGACTTCAGCGAGCTGCGCCTGATGTCGCAGATCTTTCCCGACGACCTGCTCCGCACCCTCGGCTTCCTCGATGCCGACGGAGGCTTCACCCAGGCCTACAAGGAGGCCTACACCGAGGCCATCCGCGTGCTGCCGAACCGGCTCGGTCGTGGCGCCAAGCTCGAGCTCATCACCATCTTCCACCGCGCAGCGTGGGCCGATGGGGAGCTCCTGCAGGCTGAGCTGTTGGTGCTGCGGGAGGCCGGCGAGGTGCTCGGGGTGCCGCTCCCCGTGCTCTCGGAGCACCTCGAGGGCCTCAAGAGCGTGGCCAGTCTCCGCTGAGGGAACCCCCGTGTATCCGTGACGCGCCCAAAGGTATGCCGCCCCGGACGTACCAGGGGATAGACCGCTGCCTGGAGGGCGTCTGGACACCGAACCGACCAACGAAGCGACCCCTGCCCCCTCGTCTCGCCGACGGGCCTGGATGGGGGGCTGTCTGGGCCTGGTGCTGCTGGCCGTGGCCTTGCCTGCCGCGGGCTGGTGGTACTGGTCGTACACGGCAGAGCAGGCCCACCTGGAGGCCCTCCGGGAGCAGGAGCGCAAGGCGGCCGAGGCCTTCGACGCCGCCCAGGCCAAGCTCGAGGCCGACGGCGGCCCCGCGTACGACATCGACAAGACCGTGCGTGTCATCCACTCCATCGACGTCGCCCTGAGGGAGCAGGAGGACTTCGACGCCTACCTCCGCTTCATGGCCCAGCAGGACTACCGCGACGTCGCCCCCGAGGTCCTCGCCTCCCGGAACCAGCTGCTGGAGGTCCTCCAGCCCCTCTACGCCAAGCAGGTCGAGCTCGAGGACCAGCAGGCCATGTGGGAGATGACCAGCGAGCTCCTGCTGGCGACGCTCTCCGTGGTGTCCGTCTCCGGCGACGTCGACATGGTGGCCCCTTCCGGGGAGTTCAGCGTCGATCGGGAGCAGGCACGGGCCCTGTGGGAGGACCTCAAGCAGCGCCAGGCCGACCGCAAGCAGCTGCAGAGGGACATCGCCGAGCTCGACCAGCAGCTCGTCGACGCTCTGATCGACTACGCCGGCATCTACTACGAGTACCTCGACGAGTGGGACGAGCTGTCCATCCTCCGGGACCGCGCCTACCTGGCCGTCCACAACGAGGACTGGGACGCAGCAGCCTCCGCGGCCCGCCTCGCCGTGGAGAAGGCCCCCAAGGAGCGGGAGGCCCACCTGCTCCTGGCCATGGCCCTCATCGAGGGGGACCAGCTCGAGCAGGAGATGGAGATCCGCGAGCTCCTCGACGACACCATGGACCAGCACCCGGACCAGTCGGCGCCTGCGCTGCTCCTGCTCGGCGCCCTCGAGGCGAAGGTGGGCAACCACGACGCGGCCCGGCTCGCCTTCCAGCAGGCCGCCGCCTACTACCCGAAGCAGTCCGACGCCCTCCTCGACATGCTCGACCCGTACACGATGCGCTCCTTCCTCACGAAGAGCCGCGAGGGGTCCTTCATCATCGAGCAGTACAAGGCCACGATGCTGGGGGCCGGGTACTTCTCGCCGGATCTGCAGCTGGCACGTCAGCTCTTCGACGCCGGCGACTTCACCGGCGGCAAGGCCAAGGTGCTCGACCACTTCGCCCGCCGCCGCAACCAGCAGCAGTGGGACTTCATCCTCGACGACATCACGTTCTGCCAGGAGCTCCTCGGTCCGGACTTCTGGCAGATCTTCCCGGAAGACACCTACCTCGACCTGGAGGTCAGCCAGGCGCTGATGGGCTCGAGCCTCAACCTCGCCGTGGAGAACCGCAGCCCCCGGACGCTCCGCAACGCCACCCTGGTGATGGTCCTCCACATGACCGACATGGTGCCGGGCATGTACGAAGCCCTGCCAGCTCCGGCCACGGTCCCCGCCGTGCCCGCTCACGACACCACGTCGTTCGGAAGCCTGCCGGTCGAGGTCGACTACGGGGGCAAGCTCAAGACGGTGGAGGACATCGTCCAGCACCGGGCGATCCTGGTGACCAACGACGCGGTGGTGTGGGTCGACACCGACGAGTACAAGATCGCCCGGGCCACCGGAGAGGTCGTCGACGAGGGACCCACCGGCCAGGCCGTGCGCCCGATCGCCGAGCGGCACCCAGAGTTCCTCGAGACCAGGGAAGCCATCGTGGCGGGGCTGTCCCAGGGGCTCGATCTCCACGTCGAGCAGAAGTACGGCGCCGACAATGTGCTCGTGGAGCTCCCGCGCGAGCTGTCGATCCTCCGTCCGATCTTCCGTCTTCGCTACGGCGATCAGGTCTTCTCCGCCGAGGACAACCTCATCGAAGGCGACCGCATCCAGCTCCGCTTCGCCGGGGTGGAGAACTTCGACGATGTGCAGGCAACCGAAGACCTGGAGCTGATCGTGGGCAGTCCCTTCGGCGACCTGGTCCTCACGTGGAATGCCGCTGGACAGCTCACCTGGGACTACGCGGGCGTCGACGTCGGGCCCACTGCCCGCCCGTAGCGCGCCCCACATCCGCGCCGCAGGTGGTACCCTGCCTGGCAGGTCCCCGAGACCACCGGGAGCGTCACGTCGCGGAGATGAGCGTACAAACCTCCGTACATCGCCATCGTCCCCCCCTGCTCCTCGCCGAGCGGTATGTGATCGTGCGCCGAGTGGGGCGCGGGGCGGCGGCCAACGTGTACCTGGCGTACGACCTCGAGGCCGAGCGCTGGCGGGCCATGAAGGTCATGCATCCCAACGTCGCCCAGGATCGCGACATGCGGACGCGCTTCTTCCGCGAAGCCAAGCTGATGGCCCTCATCGAGCATCCCCACGTGGTGCGGGTCGACGACGTCGGTGAGGGGGCGGCCATCCCCTACATGGTGATGGAGTACGTGCGGGGTGGATGCGTCCTCGACTGGCTCAGGGAGCACGGCGCCATGCCCGCGCAGCTCGCCCTGCAGGTGGCCCGCGACGTCGCGAACGGGCTGCAGGCCACCCACGACATGCGGGTGGTGCACCGCGACGTGAAGCCCCACAACGTGCTCGTGCAGCTCGACGGGTCGTGCAAGCTCACCGACTTCGGCATCGCCAAGCTGTCCGGGGAGACCTTCATCCCCGACGACGGCGAGGAGATCGCCCTCACCCGGGTGGGCACCGCCATGGGCACGGTGGCCTTCATGCCGCCGGAGCAGCAGCACAACGCCGCCTCGGTCGACCACCGTGCCGACCTGTACTCCCTGGGGGCCACGCTCTTCACCCTGCTGCGGTGCAAGGCGCCCCAGGACCTCTACGTCGCCGACCCCGAAGACACCCAGTTCGCTGGCATCCCTCGCAGCGTCGTCGACATCCTCCTCAAGGCCTGCGCGTACAAGCCCGAGAATCGCTACCGCAACGCCAAGGAGATGGTGGAGGCGCTGGAGCAGGCTCTCGACGGCCTGGACAGCCTCCCCGACGACACGCCGAGCCTCGCCATGGAGCCCGAGCTGGAGCTCCCGGTGCGACCGCCCAGCGCCGTGGATCGGGAGCACGTGGAGGACCTCCTCGACCTCGTCGCCACCGGCCATGCCATGGCCTACAACGGGGAAGACGACGGAACGCTGTCCAGCGAGGAGGCCGAGGGCGACAGCGACAGCATCGGCTCCCGACTCACGATCGACGACTACACCCTCACCCCCGAGCCCGCCGAGCGAGACCCCCTTCCGCCGGACGACCTGCCCCCGGAGAGCGAGCTCACCATCCAGGAGCCGGAGTCGATGCCGACGCCGGTGCCTCCGCCGGGACTCGAGGAGGACGACGGGCCGGGGCGCAGCCCCCTCGTGATCGCGGCGTCCGTGGCTGTGGTCCTGGCGCTGTTGCTGATGTCGGTCGGCGGCTTTGGCCTGATCGCCGCGCTCCAGGCCGACGTCATCCGCCAGACCGCCGCCGAGCGAGATCAGCTGGCCGATGCACTGATCGCCGAGGTCGACGACGCCGAGCAGGTGGTGGACCGCCTGACAGCCAAGGGGGCCGACAGTCGTCGTCTCGGCGAGGCCATGGAGCGCTTCGACAGCGCCGTCCCCGGGGTCGACAAGCTCGCCAAGGCCGTCGCGTTCGTGGAGCTGGTCGACACGCAGCACGGCGCGGTGGTCACCCGCTTCGGGCCCCAGGGTGACCTGGACACGGCGGTCGAGGGCCTGGAGCAGCGGGCCCATGCGATGGAGCGCGCCCAGCAGGAGCTCCTCCAGGCGCAGGCGTCGGTCGGGGGTTCCCTGGCCCTGTCGCTGGGCCTCGCCGAGTCGTCCGAGACCTACGGGCAATAGGAGCCTGCCGCCTCGCATGAAGAAGGCCCCCGTCCAGGTCCTGCGGCGTGTCATGCGCCCGATTGGCGTCATCCTGTATGGGCTGGCGGGCATGATGCTGCTGTGTGCTGCCTCCGGCGTCCTCTTCCATGCACTGGGAAGCGCTCGGCCCGGCGTCGACGACGGCAGCGTCATCAACATGGTCGTCGCGGCCGCATTCACCGCCATCGCGGCGACGGGGCTGCGGCGCTTCGGGCGCCCCGTCGAGCTGGCGGACTTCACCCGTCGGGACGCCATCCTGATGACCGCCGGGATCTGGCTGGCGTCGGGCTTGTTCGGGGCCCTGCCCTACGTGTTGGACGCGGGGATGACCCCGGTCGACGGCTTCTTCGAGGCCATCAGCGGGTTCACCACTACCGGCGCCACCGTCGTCGACAACATCGAGGGTCGCAACCCGGAAGGCACGCCGTCGATGGGCCTGTCGAGACCGGTCCTGTTGTGGCGCTCGTTGACGCAGTGGACCGGAGGCATGGGCATCGTCGTGCTCTTCGTTGCGGTCTTCCCTCGTGTCGGGGCAGGGGGGAAGCACCTGTTCCGCGCCGAGGTGCCCGGGCCCACCGCTGCAGGTCTCTCTCCCCGGATCGGCGAGACGGCCGTGTGGCTCTACGGCATGTACGTCGGCCTCACCGTGCTCGAGATCGGGGTGCTGCTCGTGCTCGGCATGGACCCCTTCGAGGCCGTCTGCCACAGCTTCACCACCGTGAGCACCGGGGGCTTCTCCACCCGGGACGCCTCGGTGGGGGGCTTCGAGTCGCCGGCCATCGAGGTGGCCATCGCCCTGTTCATGATCGCCGCCGGGGTCAACTTCGGGCTGTACTACGGCGTGGTGCGGGCCCGACGCCTGAAGCTGTTCTTCCAGTCCTCCGAGCTGCGGGCCTACCTGCTGCTGGTCACGGCGGTCACCGTGGGGCTGACGCTGTTCAACCTGCCGCTCCACGAGGGCCGGGTCCTCGACTCCGCCCGGTACGCCTTGTTCAGCGTCGGCACCTTCATCACGTCCACGGGCTACGGCACCGAGGACTACATGGCCTACCCACCCATCAGCCTCGCGCTGGTCTTCCTGCTCATGTGGGTGGGGGGCTGCGCGGGCAGCACCGCGGGTGGGATCAAGGTCGCCCGGGTCGTGCTGGTCCTCCAGACGCTGGTGGCTCAGGTCAAGCGCTCGGTCCGCCCCAACGTCATCCAGGTGGTGCGGATGGGCGACAAGCGCGTCGCCGACAGCCTCCTCCTCGAGGTCAGCGCCTTCATCTGCCTCTACGTGGCGTCCGTGTTCGTGTTCACGGGGCTGCTCTCCTGGATGGAGGGCATCGAGCTCGGCAAGAGCTTCGGGGCGACGCTGACGAGCATCAGCAACATGGGCCCCGCCCCGTACCACGGCGGCACCGACAACTTCGTGGCCTACAGCGACCCTGCCAAGCTGATGGTCAGCTTCGAGATGGTGCTGGGCAGGCTGGAGTTCATGACGCTGCTGGCCCTGGTGATGCCCGAGGTCTGGGAGGACTGAGTGGCCCCGCCCTTCCTGCCCGCGAATGCCGAGCTTCTACGCGAGCACATGGATCGGCTGCGGCCGGAGGTCGACTGGACCGTCGAGATCCTGGAGGGTCGGACGCTGGCGCGGGGTGGGCGCCTGTGGGCGTGGGAGGACGAGGGCACCGTCGTGCTGGGGGTCGGAGAGCCGAACCCCGCCGAGACGCTGTTCCCGTTGATGGTGAGCGCTCCTGATGAGGCGAGGACCCAGGCTCTTCGTGGGGAGCTGCCGTGGTGGCGGGTCGACGGATCCATCCGGCTCGCCGACCCGGGGGTCTGGGCGCGCTTCGGGCCCATGGCCCGTGGTCCGATCGAGCGGCTGGTCCACCAGGGGGCGGTCGTGGGGGACCGGCGCATCCGCATCTCGTGTCGGTCCAGGGTGTTCCCATCGGATGTGGAGCTGCTGGTCGCCTTCGTGCTGCTCGAGCACTGGCACCCTGTCGACGGTCCAGCACCTCCCTGGGCCGCGGACCCACCGGACTCCGACGTGGCCGTGATCGATGCGTGGCTTCGGTCCCTTCGCGGACGTCGACATGTGACGTCGCCCTCCGAGGTCGAGCCCTGGCGTCGCGCCCTGCAGGACGAGGCCCGGGCCCGCGCCCACCTCCTCCCTCGGCTTCCAGCCATGCACGACGCCCTGGTGGTCCGCCTCGTGCGCCGTGCTGCCAGGTCCCGCAGCGCCGAGGTCCTCCTGCGGGTGCCCTTGTCGCCGGCGGTGGTGCAGGGATGGGCTCGACAGGCCTTCGACGGCATGCTGGCGGCCCGCCTGGCGGAGGCGGCCGACGAGGCGCTGTGGGGCGTGTGGCTGGTTCGGTCGTGGCGACATGACGCCCTCCGCACCGCCCGTGCGGTGGAGGACGCGGGGGTGAACGTAGGGGCCTTCGCGCTGCTCGACGCCGTCGATGGCGTGCAGCTGTCGCCCACCGACGCGGGCCTCATGGGCCTCGGTCCCTGGCTCCTCGCCCACGCCCGTCCGACGGCGGCGACCCACGAGACCCTCGCTCGGATCCTGCTCGAGCTGCCCTGGGAAGGCGCCTCCATCGTGTCGGCGACGGACGTGGTGGGGGAGGAGGCGGTGGCGTCGGTGCTGCTGCGCAACCTTCGGGCGGGAAGTGACCTGGAGCAGCGCGGCGGCGAGGCGCGTCTGAAGCGCGACCAGGCCCGTGCCCTCACCCAGATCGAGACGGACCCCACGGCGCTGGTGCTGCTGCTTCGTCACGCCCCCGAGGTCGCTCCGTGGCTCCATGTGCCCCGCGCCGCGGCCCATGTGCAGCTCGCGTACCTACGAGCCGTGGCGGCGGCCGGCCTCTCCGACGAGGTCGGGCTGCTGGCCCTGATGGAGGCGACCGAGCACCACCACGTCAAGCTGGAGGCGGTGGCGCTTCTCGGTCAGCAAGGGGGAGCAGCGTCCTACCGAGCGCTGCAGGCCCTCGCGGCCCAGTGGTTCCTGCCCCGGGACCTCGCCCGGGCCTACCGGACCGCCCTCGCCCAGATCCAGGATCGGTCGCGGACCGGAGCGCTGTCGCTGGTCGAGGGAAGCGACGGCGGCCTGTCGCTGGCCGAGGACTGACACCAGGTCGTCCACCCGGGCGCCTCCGCGTGTGCTATCGATCGTAGGGATGGGCTGGGACGACGACGGGCTGCCGGACGATGAGACCGGTGCGGATCTGGACAAGACGCTGGGAGGGACGACCCTCACCGACGCCCACCTCCCGTGGTTGTCCAAGCTCAAGGCCGAGCAGCGACGGCGGGGCACCCTGCTGGTGATCGCTGGCGCGCCGGCCGACATCGGCGCCCACCTCCTCGTCCACCACGAGGTCCGCATCGGACGGGACGCCGGCGACCTCCGCCTGCGGGACGGCCGGGTCAGCCGGCGCCACGTGCGGGTCTGGGAAGAGGAGGGGAGCTACTTCGTGGAGGACGTCGGCTCCACCAACGGCTCCCGGCTCAACGGGCAGCTCCTGGAGAGCACCCGGAGCCTCGACGACGGCGACAAGATCTACCTCGGCAACACCGTGCTGAAGTTCACCCTCGTCGACGAGACCGAGGCCGCCTACCTCGCCCGGATGGAGAAGCTCGCCGGTACCGACCCCCTCACCGGGCTCCACGCCAAGCACCGCTTCGACTCCATGCTCGAGGAGTGCCTGCGCACCGCGCTCCTGGCCGAGCAGCAGCTCTGCCTGCTGATGATGGACATGGACGGGCTCAAGTCCATCAACGACGCCCACGGGCACCAGATGGGGGCCCACACCATCTCGGTGGTGGGCAAGCGGATCGGCGAGGTCCTGCGGGGCCGGGGCGAGGCCTGTCGCTTCGGCGGCGACGAGTTCTGCGCCTACCTGCCTCGGATGTCGGAGGCGCGGGCCAGGCTCGTGGCGGAGGAGATCAGGCTGGTCGTGGCTGAGGAGCGCTACGAGCTCGGGGGGACCACGGTCACGGCCACCATCAGCATCGGGCTCGCGGCGGCGGGTCCGGGTCGGGCGAGCCCCCGCTCCCTGCTCGCGGCGGCCGACGAGGCGCTCTATCGGGCGAAGGCCGCCGGACGGAACTGCGTCAGTCTGTAGCTCGGAGCACGGCGAGAGCGGCTCGGCCTTCCTCGGTGTCTTCCCAGTGGTCCAGGTGGCCCCAGCGGTCCAGGGCCTTGAGTCGCTCGCGGGCCGCCTCGGTGTGGATGTCCTCTGGACGGGCCATCTCTGGGGGCAGGCCGTTGCGCTCGGCGGCGAAGGTGGACCAGCCGTCGGGGCCCAGCAGGTCGCGGACCAGCAAGATGCGCTCTGCGTCGGGGCCCACGGGCACCCGCAGGAAGGGGGCCGGGTCGTCGAGGCTGCCGAGGATGGCGTCGACGACCTTCTGGGGGTCCTGAGGGGGCTCCAGCACCGACACCTTCCGCCGCATCCACAGGTCCCTGAGGGCCTCGTAGGGGGAGTTGGACGGGGGCTCGGGGGAGCAGCTCTCCGCGGTGCTCAGGAAGTTGGTGTCGAAGCTTCCGGGCTCGATGACCCGCACCTTGACCCCGAAGGTGGCGCACTCCTGGAACAGGGCCTCGCTCATTGCCTCCACGGCGTATTTGGTGGCCGCGTAGAAGCCCGACTCCGGGAAGACGGTGCGCCCCGCGACGCTGGAGAGCTGCACCACGGTGCCCTGGGCCTCCCGCACGGACGGCAGCACGGCCTGGGTGATCCGGGCGAGGCCGAGGACGTTCACCTCGAAGAGCTCGCGGACGGCCTCGAGGTCGGTCTCCTCCTGGGTGCCGAAGACCGCGTAGCCGGCGTTGTTCACCAGCAGATCGACGGGGCCCAGGGCGGCGGTGGCCGCGCGGACCTGCTCGGGGTCCCGGACGTCGAGGCGGTGGGCCAGCACGGTGCCTCGGCCGCTGGGGAGCCCGCCTTCCCAGTCCTCGGGCGGCGTCGGGTCGGTGGCGTGCACGGTCCAGCCTTCTACGACGAGGCGCTCAGCGAGGCGACGACCGAAGCCAGAGCGGCAGCCGGTGACGAAGGCCGTCTTCATTCGCAGGCCTCCTGGCGGATGCGGGGGGCCTCGGGGTCGACGAGGGGGGCGTGGCCGACGCAGCTGTCGGTGTGCTCCTCGGCGACCGTCCACAGCTGCTCCCGGAGGAGTGGGCCCTCGGCGAGCTTCGTGCTGTCGGCGAAGGCGGGCCCCAGGTGGTCCCCTCCGGTGAACAGGAAGTCGCTGGTCACGACCTTGTAGGTGGCCTCGGGGTCGACGGGCTCGCCGCCGATGGTCACGCTGCACAGCCGATCGGTCTCCCAGTCGGCGACCTCGCCGTCGCCGTCGAGGTCGGTGCCGCCGGAGGCCGCCGGGTTGAAGTGGTACGTGGTGCCCTCGGAGACCTGCAGCAGGCCGTGGCCGCCGGAGGAGCCGATGCGGAACAGCGTGAGGACCTCGGCGCCGCTCATCTCCACCAGGTAGGTGCGGTTGTCGAAGGGCATGACGTTCTGCAGGTGCTCGCGGCGGAGAACGCCCGCGGGGAGGTTGCTGCGGATGCCGCCGGCGTTCTGGATGGCGACGTCGGCCTCGGGGAAGGCCTTCAGCATCGCGTCGGCCATCCAGTTCCCCAGCTCGGACTCGGCGCTCCGGGTGCGGGTGAGCTCCCGCTCGGTGCAGCCCAGCTCGGTGCACAGAGAGCCCACCTCGGTCTCCAGGCCGGCCACCAGCTCGATGGCCGCGGTGCTGGGGGTGAGCTCGGTGCCGCCGACGTCGAGGGCGCCGAGGGGGTAGTCGCCTCCCTCGCAGCCGGGGTCGGTGGGGGCGTGGACCAGGGCCCAGGGCTCGTGGAGCACGCTGGCGTCGGCGTCGACCCCGTCGGGGCCCACCACGAGGTCGAGACGGGAGAGCACGTGGCCCTTGGCGCGGCTCTCGAGGACGAAGGTGTCGCCGATGCGCTGCTGGAGCAGGGTGTGGGCGTGGCCCAGCACCATCACGTCGAAGGTGCCCACGGGGAGCTCGGTGAGCAGGCGCCCGACCTCGCCGCTGGGCATGCAGTCGGCAGCGGGCTTCTCCAGGTAGCCGGGGGTGTCGCACTGGCCGGTGAGGTGGGCGACGAGGGCGACGACGTGGGGTTCGGCGGCCTGGACCTCGGGGAGCACCTCCTCCACGGCGGCCACGACGTCGGTGAAGCGCAGGTCGGCCACGTTGGTGGGGATGGTCGTCTGGGGGGTGTCCTGGGTGGCGAGGCCGATGACGGCGATGCGCAGCCCATCGCGCTCGAGCAGCGTCCAGGGGGCGATGCCCTCGGGGGCGTAGCGGGAGCCGTCCTCCTGGCGGATGTTGGCGGCCAGCAGGGGGTAGTCGGCCTGGGCGGCAGCGCGCTCGAGGGCCCCGCGGAGGGGGTGGCCGCCGCCGTTGCCGCCGTAGTCGAACTCGTGGTTGCCAATGGCGCTGGCGTCGACGTCGAGCATCCCGAAGGCCTCGACGCTGCCGCGGCCGAAGGTGGCGTTCACCGGCCAGGAGCCCTGGAACTCGTCGCCGCCGTCCAGCAGGATCGACGTGCCGGCGTCGGCCCGGACGTGCTCGACGGCGCTGACCAGCCACGGGAGACCGCCGATGGCGAGCGGCGCGTCCTTCTGCCCTGGGACGGGGGTCTCGTACAGCGCGCCGTGGAAGTCGTTGATCGCCATCACCGTGAGGGTGGTGGGGAGCTCGTCGGTGGCCTTGGCGGGCGTCTTGCTGCCGGCGCAAGCGCCGAGGAGGACGAACGAGGAGACCAGGAGGCGGATGGGAGGCGTGTGCATGCCGGCTCCTATCCCCACCCTTCGCCTCGCGCCGTGGGGACGGTACGCTCCGCCCATGGCTGCCCCCATCCACGCCGACGCTACCCTCGACAACCTCGTCGCCCAGTTCGCGCGACCCATGGACTGCCTGCGCGAGCTCGTGCAGAACGCCATGGACGCCGGCACGCCCCGGGTCGACGTCTGGCTCGCCTACAGCGACGGCGTATTGGAGATCCACGTCGACGACGCCGGCGGGGGCATGGACGAGACGATCATCGACGAGCAGCTCACCAAGCTGTTCTCCTCCACGAAGGAAGGGGACCGCACCAAGATCGGCAAGTTCGGCATCGGCTTCTCGTCGATCTTCGCCATCCAGCCCGACGCCGTGCTCCTCCGCACCGGTCGCCACGGGGAGAACTGGGAGCTCGTGTTCCATCCGGACCGCAGCTACGACAAGGCGGCCATCGACGAGCCGGTCCAGGGCACGCAGATCACCCTGTTCAAGCGGATGGACGAGGCCGACGTGCCGGGCATGGTGGTGGAGGCCCGCGACGTGCTGGCCTACTGGTGCGAGCACGCGATGACGCCGATCACCTTCTCGGACCACACCGCGGTGGTGGAGCAGGTGGAGGTCGACGCCGCCGACCCCTTCGCCGCCTTCGCCGAGCCCTCTGGGCCGGAGGTGGAGAGCATCTCGGGGCCTCTGCACGTCGACGCCGTGGTGTCGATCGACGTGGCGGTCGACGACATCGAGGCGGTGGTGGGGGTCGGACGGGGCGGCCCCGGCCCCTACGGCTTCTACAACGGCGGGCTCACCCTGGTGAGCGCGGGGTCCCCGGAGGTCCTGGGGGAGCACGCGTCGGCCCTCGCCCACCTCTCCTTCAAGGTCCGCTGCGACCAGCTCGAGCACACCCTGACCCGCGACAACGTGCTGCAGGACGAGACCTTCCACCGGGTCCTCGGCTCCCTGCGGGCCCGGCGCCCGGAGCTCGTGCGGGTCGCGGTCGAGGCCCTGGGGCGCGGGGAGGGGGACGCGGACCGGCTGCTGGACTTCCTGGTGGCGGAGCACCGGGTGCTCGATGCGCCGCCCGCCCCGTCGGAGGCGGTGGTGATCCGCGACCACCGAGGCGAGCCGTGGACCATCGCGGAGGCCCTCGCCCAGGGCGCCCGCTACGGCGCGGTGCTGATGGAGGGACCCATGGACCCCGACCTGGAGCTGGCCCTGGTGGAGCGAGGCATTCGCTTGCTTCCGGTGCGGGCCTGGGTCCGGGGGCTGGCCACGGTGTGGACGAAGCCGGGCTGGCGAAGGACACGGGCGCCGTGGGACGTGCGTCGACCCAGAGACCTGTTCCTCCAGGCGGACCTGAGGGAGCCCCGGTCCGGGCCCGAGGCGGCGCTCGTCGAGGCTGCCGCGCGCTTGCTGGGGGCCACCGAGGGTGCCCGGCTGACCCTGGCCATCGGGGCCTTCGACGAGGGTCTCTCCGACCCGGAGCTGGTGGTCGTGGGGCCGTCGACCGGGGACCTGTTCCTGCGGAAGTCCTCCGGCTGGCGCTGGGTGGTGGAGGCCCTGGGCTGGCGTCGGCTCGTGCTCAACGGCGCCCATCCCTTCGTGCGGGCCCAGGTCCTCGCCGCCGAGCGGGACCCGCTGCTGGCCGCTCAGGGCCTGCTGTTGGTGGTCCTCGACCAGGTGTTCGACCGTGCGTGGCACCGGCTGGCCCAGCAGGCCCTGGTGGAGGTGCGCCGATGAGCCTCGAGCAGGTGCTGGCGCGCTCCCGACAGCGCACCCGGATGACCGAGCGGCGTCGCTTCACCGTTGCCTCCGACAAGGCCTTCGAGAAGCAGAAGCTCTTCGCGATGCAGAACCCGGAGGACTGGGTGCTGCGGGCCTTCCAGGCCGCGGTGTTCAGCCGTGCCGATCTCGTGGGGATGGACACCCGCCCCACCCAGGTCACCCTCGGGTGGATGGGGGGCCTCGGCGTGCTGCCCGAGGAGCTCGACGAGCTGTTCCAGTACCTCCTCACCGACCGCAGCGCGGAGGACACCCGGCACCTCTCCCAGCTGGCCCTGGCCGTCGTGGGGGCCCTGGCCATGAAGCCCGTCGAGGTTCGCGTCGAGAGCATCGGGGTCGGCCAGCCGGTGTGTCTGGTCATCGACGCCGACGGCGAGGCCCGGGTGGGGGAGCCCGCCGTGGGCATCGACGGCACCTACATCACCGTGCAGAAGCACCACTCCTGGTTCCGGCGCTTCCACGACGTCGCGCCCAGCGCCGAGATCGGTCGCCTGTGGGGGGCCTCCCGGTACAGCCCCGTCCCGCTGCTGATCAACCCCGTGACCGCCTACGAGTACAGCCGCTTCGGCTACGTCGACGGCACGGCGGACCTCACCGGTCGAAAGGCAGGGCGTCGCTACACCCTGTGGGCCAACGACCACACCCGGGAGTACGCCGACGACACCCTGTCCATCGTGGTGGGTGGCATCCTCATCGAGCAGATCGCCGTGCCGGGCCTCGGCATGGCGGGGGTGGTCAGCGACGATGGCCTGCGGCTGTCGGCGGACCAGTCCAAGGTCGCCCGGGGGCCCCGCTGGGCTCGGCTCCTCCACTTCCTGCACCCGCGGGTGGTGCTGCACCTGAAGAACGAGGGGCTCGACCCGCCCCAGATCCACCTCCCCTCCATCGACGAGGACGACGAGGAGGAGGCCGTGGCTCCACCGGCCCCCACCGCACCGGTCCCGGACATGATCGGGACCGTGCCACCCCGGCCGCAGCTCGTGTGTCCCAGCGGCCCCGGACCGGCGCTGCTCTACGTGCTTCCCGACGACGTCGACCAGATGCTGGGGGACCTCGACCCCTACGAGCTCCCGCTCCAGGTCGCGGTGTTGACCGAGCCCCAGGCGGAGACGGTCCGACAGGGGGGGAGACCCGCGCACCGCCTGGCTGCGGGGGCCGGCGTGGCCTTCGTGCGCCGGATGGCGGTGGCCGACGAGGTGCTCGCCACCGGGGTGGTCGAGGAGGGGGGCCTCCGGCTCACCCTGCGGCTCCATCCCGGGAACGCGCTGCCACCGTGGGGACGCCCCCAGGCGCCGCTTCCCCTCGTCGTGCGCGTCGAGGGTCGCACGGTCCACTGTGGGGGCGTCGGCCTGGCCCTCCCCGGCTGCAGCGCCGTCGTGGAGGGTACTCGGGATGTCGGGGCGGCCATCGACCTGGTGCTCCGACGGGGGCTGGAGGCCGCGGAGCAGCTCGCGGGCAGCGAGAACGAGGCAGCCCGGGCGCTCTTGCTGCACCTCGTGGGGCACCTGGGCATTCCGCATTTCGTGGAGGAGGGTGGCGAGGTACGGCTCGACGTGGTGCTTCCCCCGGCCCTGGCCCACGCGCGGCGGCTACCGCTGGTGCAGGAGCTGGACCTCGCTGGCGTGCTGGCCCTCGCCGGGTCCACCGACACCGTCGAGGTCGACGACGTGGATGCCTACGCTGCTCTCGAGGCCTGGCTCGGCTTCGGGCACCTGGTCGACGGCTCCGTTGAGTGCGGCGTGCTCGCGGCGGTCGGCTTCGACGGGGAGCGCTGGAAGCCGGTGAACCGCCTCGGTGCCGGAGGGGTCAGCCAGGTGCTCGCCGTGCTCCCCACCTTCCGACCGGCCCCGGTGCCCAAGGGACGGGCGCGCAGGGAGACCGTGCCGCTCCCGCTCTTCGCCGTCTACAAGAAGGAGCGCACCGACTGGGCCCTCGGTGCCCGTGCCCTGATGGACCTGGCCCACCGTCGGGCCCGTGACTCCGAGCGGCTGACGGCGATGCTGCCCCTGGTAAGCGTGCTCCTGGCGCGGATGGCGGGCCGGTCCGGGCAGGACCTGCACCCGGCCGACGGCCAGCGGGTCCAGGCGGCGGCGGTCGGAGGACTCCAGTCCCTCGGCGACAACGTCCTGCCGGTCACCGTCGACACCTACCGAGCCCTGCTCCCGGACGTGCGCCTCCCCCTCCACCTCGACGACGAGGGGGATGTGTGGGGTGCGCCCGACACCCACGACTGGGTGCTGCGCATGCCGGTGGAGGCCCGCGGTGTCGACGGCTGGGTGGGGCTGCGTCGTCCCTTCGACCCCACCGGCGCGGTCTTCCTCCACCGCAGCGACGGCCACGTGGGCGTGCTCACCGACTTTGGGGCTCGCTTTCCGGCCCACGGCGTGCTCCGAGCCCGCGCTCAGCTCGCCGTCGACGGCCACGCCCTGCTCCTGCCGGGTCTGCAGCTGTACCGCTCCCTGGCCGTGTGGCTGCGGGCCCATCCCGACGACGCAGACGCCCGGCACTACGCCCGTCACCTCGTCCTGACGGACGTGGCGAGCCCGCTCGTCCCGGAGCTGGCGCCCTATGTGGAGCTCGAGGGGGGCGGCTCCCTGGAGGCGTGGCTGGCGATGGAGCCGGAGCGCCGACAACCCCTCGCCGAGCCTGACCAGGCCTTCGCCTTCGTCCCGAGCGCGGTGGGGGCATCCAAGTGGGTAGAGCGGCTCCAGGCCGCCCTGGACGCGGCCTGCGGTCGACCGGTGGCCGTCCAGGGGATGCAGGGGCACGGGCGCTTCGGAGCGTCGGCCCGTCCCTGGGGGGTGCGGGAGGACGGCCGCGTGGGCATCACGGTGTGGCTGAGAGGAGCCGATCAGGTCTTCCAGAGCCCACGGGAGGTGGAGATCCTGCTCCTCGACGCACTGCGGGTCGGAGCCGCTACCCTGCGGGCGGAGGGCCACGACGTCGATCTGGCTGCTGGGGTCGAGGTCCTCGCCGCGGGTCGGTGAGGATGTTGTTCAGGGGGCGACGGTGGGGGTCCCCCGGGGCATACTGCCCCCGACGTCGACCATCTGTCTGGAGTGTCCCATGCGCCTCGCCTCCCTGACCCTGCTCGCCCTCATCGCCTGCTCCGGCGACGACGGGGACGACAAGTCCGACGGCGTGCCCAGCGATGCGGACACCGACACCGACACCGACGCCGATGCGGACGCGGACGCCGACGCAGATGCGGATGCCGACGCGGACTCGGACGCCGACACCGACGCCGACACGGGCGAGACCGGCGCCACCGACACGGGCTTCGCCGAGCCCACCCTCCTCGAGGTCGCCTGCACGCCCACGGCCAACGCACTCCGCTTCACGTGCGCGGTGACCGTGGAGCCGGCCCAGCCCGTGGAGCTCTCGTTCATGCGGAACGACGGGCTGTCGGTGGAGCGCACCGTCGTCGGGGAGGACGTCGCCACCAGCCACGACCTGCCGCTCTACTTCATGGCGCCGGCCAAGGACTACGACGTCACCGTGTGGGCCACCAACTGGCCCGGCACCACGGCCACCACCTCGGTGACCACCACACTCCCGCCCGGCGCCCTGGGCAGCTACCTCGACGTCACCGGGACCTCCGACGTCGACCTCATCGGCACCCACTTCCCCTGCGGCACGGACGCCGTCGGCGTCGTGTACGACACGCACACCGGCGAGATGATGTGGTACCAGGAACTCGCGGGGGGCCGGGCGACCTACGGCGCCAACGACATGCTCACCTTCACGGAGGATCACACGGTGCTCGGTGAGAGCCAGGGCACCGTGGTGGAGGTCGACCTGATGGGGAACGACGTGGTGCGCTTCGTCGACCTGCACACCACCTTCGGGGTCACCACGACCGGCGCGTTCGGAAACTTCCATCACGACATCTTCAAGAAAGACGGCGTCTACTACGTGATGTACCAGGAGGTGTTCTCCGCCGGCTTCAACCCGGACGTGCTGGACAACCTCATCCTGTTCGACGCCACCGGCACGGAGCTCGCTCGCTGGCGGGCCATGGACCACCTGACCCTCCCGGGCAACTGGGGGGGCGACTTCCTCCACACCAACACCGTCATCGCCGACGACGCTGGCGACATCTACGTCTCCTGGCTGTCGCTGAACACCGTGGCCAAGCTCGACGGGGACTACGGGGGGGCGAGCTTCGGCACCCCCATCTGGTACCTCACCGGGAGCGGTGCGGCGCCGGCCGGCGACGCCTTCACGATCGACTGGAGCGTCGCTGGTGGCCCGGACAGCTTCTCCGATCAGCACAGCGTGCACCTGCGCGACGACGGCATGCTCCAGCTCCTCGACAACGACAACGGCCGCGGGCTGGTCCTCTCCCTCGACGAGAAGGCGCTGACCGCCACCGTGGAGGCCGAGCACCCCACGCGGTCCAACGCCTGTGGGCCCCAGGGAACCGCCCGCAGCACGGCCAACGGGCACTCGGTGGTGGGTTGCTCGGGGGACTGGGTCCGGGAGTACGACACCACCCACACGATGGTGTGGGAGGCCGAGGCCATGTGCGTCGGAGGGGGCTTCAACCCCGGCTCGAGTCGCTGGTACCCGCTCTCCGACTGGTAGTGACGCCCCGGAGACCGCCAGCGGGGTAGCATGGGCCATGGCGGCCCCGCTGTTTCCCTTCCACACGCTGCGCTCGGTGATCGCCGGCACGTCGGCCATCGACGTGCCTCACCTGAGCGTGCGGAGTCGCCAGGAGGCTGAGGACTTCCTCTCGGCCTACGGCTACCACCTGGACGACCCCCACGACGTCGCAGAGATGGCGGCGCTGCGCTCGGAGGCGGTGGCCTTCCTGGACCGCATGCTCGAGGCCGGGGATGCCATCCCGGACACGGTCCGCGACGAGCAGGACGTGCTGCGCCTGATCCGCATCGCGTCGGACCCGGGCCACAAGAACCAGCGGGCGGTGTGCGCGTTGCTGCGGGTGATGCACACCCTGGCCCACAGCTCTTCCTGGTTCGCCGACCGGTTCCACGACTCCATCCAGCGTCAGGTCCTGGCCCGCATCGAGCCCTTCCTGCGGGAGGAGGCGGGCCAGAAGTTCCTGGCCGACGTGCCGCTGGTGCACTTCGAGATGCGGGCGCGAAAGGAGCGCTGGTCCCTCGCGCTGAAGCTGCTCCACAAGGCCGAGAACGTCGCCGCCGACGTCTTCGACTACGTAGGGCTCCGCTTCGTCACCCGGGACCGCCTGGACGCGCTGCTGGTGGTGCGGGCGCTCCGGACCAACAACATGATCATGTTCGCCAACGTCAAGCCGAGCCGCAGCCGCAACACGCTGATGGACCTCGACCGGCTGGAGACATGGTTCGCCGCGAATCCCGAGCCCGACCTGGAGGAGCTGCGGCGGGAGGTGCAGACCTGGCCGCCGCCATCGGGGGACACCGAGCGCAACCGCTACTCCGACGCGGCCTACCGGTCGCTGCAGTTCACCTGCCGGCAGCGGATCCACGTCACGGACTCCACCGGGCGGCCGCTTCGCTTCTTCTTTCCCTTCGAGGTGCAGATCC
>Ga0213839_1000370_pt1 | contig 65212 bp, 50 predicted proteins | sample SWPATP21_FD_160075 | JGI IMG/M metagenome (GOLD analysis project Ga0213839, IMG submission 160075) | Coastal seawater microbial communities from Marineland, Florida, United States - SWPA TP2 #1 | ecosystem: Environmental > Aquatic > Marine > Coastal | place: USA: Florida | collected 2016-08-14
CATCGACCCACAGGAGTACATCGAGGACGTCCTGGCGCGTGTGCTCGACCATCCGTCGACGCGGCTCCACGAGCTCACGCCGCGCGGTTGGCACGCCATGCGAACGGGTCACACGCTCGAGTAGGCCGGGCGAGACCCCCTCCAAGAGTGGATACGGCTCCGTGCTCAACCCGGGCTACGGCAACCTCGCCCTTCGGCGCTTCATGCCAACCCACGACGACGCCTGGGGCCTGTCCCTGGCCGAGGAGGAAACCTCCGTCGAGCTGTGGGACGATCCCCATGATGCCGAGCATGACGCAAATTGGAGTGCGCGGGCCCTGCTCATGGTTTGCTTGGCCCATGGCCCCGCCCGACCCTGACACTCCCCCCATAGGCTTCCACCCCATCCAGTCGTCCGCACTGACGGCCGGGGGCAGCGGTGGGGCCGCGAAGATCGAGTGGTTCCTCTCAGCTTGGGCAAAGAGCGCCCTGGGTCGAGGGGTGCCCGAAGGCAGCCTTGAGGCGGAGGTCCATCTGCACCTCCGGGCCCAGGGGCTCACCCCAATGGCGGATGCCCACCTCGAGCGTCTCTTGCGCAGCGCGGCACACGCGTACTCTGCCGATGTGGAGGTGCACTGAGACCCGCGGGGATTCGGTGAGACCCGCGTCCTGGATCGCTCGCTCGTAGAGCGAGCCCTCCACCAGGGCCGGCCCGCAGGGAGCTTGCGAGCGAGGACCGGCCCCCCTGTGTCGCCAGGGCTGGCTACGAGGGTGGGACCGCCCAGAACGGGGTGAGGGCCCGGGGCTGCAACTCCGAACCCTCGGCAAGCCCCGCCAAACAAACAAACAGGGCTCACGCTGGTGGCATCACCCAGCTGGCCCGCAAGGGCCAGCCCTGGATTCCCATCGCCAGTTCAACTGCGGCCGTTGTCGGCGACTTGTCGGCATCTGCCGACGCTGCGACCGCCACAACCGCTACTGCAGCCGAGGCTGCTCGGATGCGGCTCGGCGGGACAGCCTGCGGCGCAGCGGCAAGCGCTACCAGCAGACCCCCGAGGGCCGCGCCAACCACGCCGCCCGCCAGCAACGCTACCTCGAACGCCGCGAAGCGAAGATGACGCGTCAGGGTTCCCGTCGGTCGCTCATGGAAGCAGCCTCCGCTTTGCTTCGGGCCCTTCCGGCCCGGACCATGAAGCGATTGACCCTGTTCGACAGGGACGATGGCGACCTCGCTGCTGCGTGTGTCGCTACGACCTGCCTCCCTTTGCCCGCCGTGGCCCCCTGCGAAGACGCTGACCTGGGGGTCCCATGATCCCCGCGCACCAGCGCTACGGCGGACTCGCGAGCGCTCTCCGACTCGGGACGGCCGGGGCCGAATCGATACTTCGTCGCTTCACTCGCAACAACGTGCAGCACCCTACCTACAAGGGGCTGGTGGAACTGGGACGAGCCATCAAGACCACGTTCCTGTGCGAGTACTTGCACGCCGAGCCCCTGCGGCGCGAAGTCCAGGAAGGCCTGAACGTCGTGGAGCTATGGAACGGCGTCAACGACTTCATCTTCTTCGACCGAGGCCGAGAGTTCGCGACGAATCGACGAGAGGACCAGGAGGTGTCGATGCTATGCGTCCATCTCCTCCAGAACTGCCTGGTCTACCTCAACACCCTGATGATGCAGCGCGTCCTCGCCGAGCCGGCCTGGGCGTCCCGGCTGACGGAGCGCGACCGACAGGGACTCAGCCCCTTGGCCCACGCCCATGTGAACCCGTATGGGCGCTTCGATCTTGACCTGGAGTCCCGTATAGCACTTTGAGACGTCACAAATCGCCAACCGTCCGCTGATTGCAGCGTTGCTACCTCCGGGCCTACCTGAAGTCTCCCGACCAGCGCCCCACGGTCGAGGACGAGCTCATCGCCGCCGAGGAGATGGCGATGTGGCGGGAGGCCTTGGGCGCGAGCCAGAGCCAGCTCTCCCGCATCCAGCAGCGGTGGCTGGACACCTTCCGGGAAGACATCGAGAAGCATGGCTCCCTCAACCTCGCCCGTGCCGGGCGTGCTCTCAGCCGGAGCCGCTCGGACGCTACCGAGGCGCTCCTCAGCCCTGCGGGCCCACCTGCAGCTCGCCCATCCGTAGCCAGCCGAGGAGGCCTCACCAGCCGAGGTGCCCTCTCACCACGAGCGGCGCGACCTACTCCTCGGATGATGGGAGAAGGCCTTGCTTCTGCAGCTCGGGCTTGATCTCTTCCGGCGCTTCGTCCATCGACGCCATCTCTCCAACGGTAGGAGAAAGCGCCTTCATGCGGTGCAGAAGTCGTTCATGAGAGGCCTCGGTCCCATCGTCACCAACCATAGGGACGATGGTGTAGAGGGGCTCGTGCTCGGGGCTCCACCACCCCGTGCTCGCGAACCGCTTGCTGCCATACACAGGGTCAAGGAGCTCGAGAGCCTCCATGTGCGAAGGGACATCCTCCGAGACCTTGATGACAGCAATACACGGGTCCTCCTCACAGAACACGCGTGCTGCAGAGAGTCCTTCGATGTCCTCAAGGTCCACGCGCAGGTCCTCGAGGGCCTCCTGCTCCCGCTCATAGAACGGTCTGTCGTCCTCCCACGGGTTCGGGACTCCGATCTTCTCGTTGAGCTCGAACCTGATCCCACGAAGCTCTGCCTCGCAGCGGTCCAAGGCCTCCGCATTCCCCCGCTCACTCGGCTTCTCGGGTGCCGGTGCGGTTGGACAGACTGGTGCTGGCGCAGGAACACATACAGGGCACTCCACTACGCGTTCACCCAGCTCTGTCCGAGGCACGCGCAGCCACAAGCCGGTGGCGGTACCTCCCACTGCGATACCCATGAACAGGGCGACTATGGTGCTGACGTGTCGTTCCACTTCTCTCACCGGGGCGCTACCAGCTAGGGCAAGCTCTCATTATCCGGCGGCCATCTAGATTCATCGGGCCAGCGGGGACTCATGCCACCACCGCCACCAACCTGGATGCAGACACACTGCTTCACGATCACATTGGCGCAGAGCAGGTCACCCTGACGCGACCACCGGGAGGGGGCGGCGCATACGGGCACCACTAGAAGTCGCTCTCATGCCCGGTATCATAGAGTTCAAATTCTCTCTGGGCGCAGTGCAGCACGTCATCCGGAATCGACGAGTCATCGAGCAGGCATCTGTACTCCGCTAAGGGCATGCCCCACATCCCCTGTCCCAGCAACTCGCAAACTATCTCGGCTGGAACGTTGGAGTCGACGAGGTTGCGGATATCGCCACACGCAAGAAGCTCTGTGTATCGCTGCGTGCGGACCCCATACGCTGATGAGTGGGACCGCTTGAGCTCCAGGTCCCCCAAGCCTGGCCCCTCTCCCAAATCGACTGACAGCGCGCGTGGGTCGTTCCGAGTAAGGACAACCTGCTCCGGCGCGCCGCCTGCTACGTCGTTGACCGTGGGCTCTGGTTCAGAGTTGGACAGGAAGAGAAGCCACAGCACGATGATGGCCACGGCGACTGCAGTGCTGATCACGAATAAGCGCCCCTTACTGCGCACTGCATGCCCCCGTCCTTGGCTCGAGGCTATACGCCAGACCAGCAGTTCCCCACACCGTAGTGAAGGGTGCCCTTCGCCGCTTCGTCTTCATAATCTTCAGCGGCCTGGTCCCAGCTCTGTGCGATGTCGTCCTTCCCGATCGACTCGAAAGTGTCGGCGACGTCGCGATACTCCTTAGCCTTCCTGTTGAGGGCAGCTACTACCTCCATGATGAGGTAGCACTTCATGTTGGGCCAATCAATCTTTGGGGGCTTCACCGGGCCGGATTTTTCTGACCCTGCGGTGAGCCGGGCGTTGAGGGCCCTCTTGTTGGCCGCCCCGTGCGCTCTAGAGCATCTGTGCGAGCGAAGCTGTCTACGCGGAAGGCTGACATCAGGACGCTCCCATTACCATTGCCGACACCGTGGCCGACACGTCATCAGTCGTTGTCTCAATGGCGAGCCCCAACTGACCCCACTGGTTGCTGTTGGGAGTGAAGGACGGAGACACCGCGCTCACGAATCGAGAATCGTTGCTGCCGGAGACAGTGTCGTATGCCTCCAGGGCGCTCCACGCCGACACCTCCGTGAGCTTTGTCGCGAAGCTGCGTGACATCAGCCTGGTTTTGATGCTCCCTGAGGTGGCAGAACCCTTTCCAATCACGCGAATCAGGGCCGACACCGACGAGTATTCGCGTGCGGGCACAGGGGCTCCAAGTGGCACAACCATGACTTCGTTGGCTGGCATCGGCCCAACCACAATCCGTTCTCGCGCGACGAGTCCGCCACACTGTCGAACAGCACAATTGGCCTCAGCGGTGATGGTGGCCGGGGTGGTGCCCGAGCTGAGCACGGGGCGCAGGCCGAGACGATAGAACGCGTTCTGGCCAGCCTCCGTTTGGCAGTCCCTGTAGGTCTTCAAGGTGCCGTTGGTCGAGGTGCCTACAGCCAGGGGCGTTCCAGGGTTGTCCAGATCTGTTTCGAAGAACTGAATCACAAGCTGCGCTTGAGCAGCACCCTGGGCGTCGGTCGTCGTCACCACGGCGTCAACGAACTCCAGCCCAAGGGTGGGCAGCGGGGGGGTGAACCAGGTTGGCGAGCTTGCCGTGGTCGACAAGGCTGTGAGAGTCCGCTCTCCAGACTCAAGATTCATTCGTATAGAAGCGTCCATCGTGCACCCCGGAGCCGAGTGTTGTGTCGTATCTGGGTACGGGCCATGAGGGCTCTGGCGCGCCGCGGACGGTGCACGTGCTGGTTCTGGGCCTTGGCATTGCGAACTGCAGCGGCCTCCCGAATGAGCTGCGCCTACGTCGCTCTGAGCTCCACGTCGGCCAGGGTGGCATCCCATCAAACGGTCGTTTCTCGGGACTCGGCCGTCGGCCGGCGACGCGACGGTTGTTCCTGGGGCTTGCTGTCCCGCTTTTTCGTCCCGCGAAACAAGGTCCTGCTTTTCCGTCTCTCGCGCTATATTCGGGACCTGGACGGCAGCATGGGGCGCATCGTTGGCTACGCTCGGGTCTCGACCGAAGAGCAGACGCTCCGGATGCAGGTCGACGACCTCGAGGCACCGCGCCATGAGAGGCGCGGAAGCTGCCCAACGTGCCCTTGCGTGCTGACATCTGGTCCGGGACGTCCGAGCCGTCCTAGACCTGTCCACAGGCCAGCAGCTGCTCCAGCACGACACCCCGAGCCCAGCTCTGCCGCCAGGCCCCCAGCCGGTCCTCTCCCCGCAGCCCGTCGAGGGTCCCGGCGAGGTCGTTCAGGCCGACCGTCCGCAGCCCCTTCGCGACCCGCTCCACCCGCGCCAGCTGCGGGGTCGTGAGCTGGCCGAGGCCCCGCTGGGCGAGCTCCGAGAGAAGCCGCTGGGCCTCGTGGACCGCGGCCTCGTGGGGCCCCTCCACCTCCGGCCAGGCGATCACCGGAAGCTCGGCACGCGCGATGTCGTCGGCCAGGTCCGGCACCTCCAGACCCGCCGCCGTCGACAGGGCCAGGGGCTCCAGGTACAGGCGCCCCTCCCGCAGGAAGGCCTCCGCGGCCACGACGCCCCCACCTTCTGCCAGCAGCGCCCGCGCCAGGCAGGCCGCTCCCCCGGGGGCCTCGGGACGCCACTCGACGGCCACCAGCGCCCGATCCGTGTCGTCGCGGATCCAGCCCCACACCGTGCGGCGCCCCGGATCCCAGGCCACCATCTCCACGTCGGACCAGCGGGTCACCGCCACGCGCCACGCCCGCACCCGCGCCGCGATGGGCGCCGGGTCCCGCGCCTCCAGCCGGGCCCGCACCTCCCCGAGGGTCTCCGCCTGCTCGGCGAGGGTGCGACCACTCCCGGGCGTCACCGCCGTCTGCCGCGACGCCTGACCCCGCACCCGCACCAGCCGGTTCGGCAGCCGGGTCGCCGCCTTGGTGGTCACGTGGCCGCTGGCCAGAGCCTGGGTGGCGCTGCCCAGAAGCCGTCGCTTGCCCAGCGACGCCCCGGACGGCACCTCCCCTTCTTCGTCGGGGGTGTAGCGCTTCTCCAACACCAGGGCGTCCCGACCCGCCCCCTCCTGGAAGAAGACCTGCAGCCGGGCCACCTCCCCCTCGCGCCGGTAGCGGGCGCCGACCCCGCGGAGGACGGTGTGGTCGAGAGCCGTCGCGCCGCTCGACTGGCTGCCGACCCGATCCGCGCGGGGCCCCTTCGCCTGCACCCGCATGCCCAGCTCGCCGAGGAGCGCCCCCACGTGCTCCGCGTCGGCGGTGCTCGCCCCCGAGGCATAGTCCCGCAGCACCTGGCCGAGCTGGTCGACGAGGTCCGCCACCCACACCATCCGAGCCCGTCCCAGCTGGTCCTGGAGCACCGCCAGCCGCTGGGCCAACACCTCGCCCCCGCCCGTCCAGCCGCCGGTGAGCAGCTCCCCCTGGAGGGTTCGCACGCTGGCCTCCACGGCGTCACCCCCTTCGGCCGGCGCGGCGTCGGTCCCCACCTCCACCCGGTGCTCCCCCTCGAGGGACTCAGCAGCGGCGACCGCCCACACCGCCAGGGCCACGTGCTCGCAGTCGACCCCCTCCCGGCAGTCGCAGCGGACGTGGGCGAGGTCCCAGGGAACCAGGAAGCGCACCGTGCAGGTGGAGAGCAGCACCTCCACGACCCGGTCCAGGCGCACCTGAGCGGCATAGCCCCCCGAGCGGGTCCGCAGCGCCCGCTGGAAGGCCCGCTTGCCGAGGCGACCCCGGAGGGCGTCGTCGTCGAGGTCCAGGGGCGGGAGGCCCTCCTCGGCGTCGTCTTCCTCCGTGTCACCAGCGAGGCGACAGGCCATGACGGCGGCGAGGCGGTGACGACACACCTTCAGGGCCCCGCAGGTGCAGGGGGCGTCGCGGAGGGGAACGCCGGGGGGGAGCTGGCTCACCGTGCCGTCGGGGAAGGTCGCGACCACCGTGTCGCCGTCGAGGGCCAGGGTGGGCCCGTCGCCCCGGTCGACCTCCTTGCGGGCCCGCTTCACCAGCCCGCGGTTGGCCAGCGCCACCAGCGCATCGTCGTCCAGCGCGATCAGGTCCGCTCTCATCCCGTCCTCTCGAGGGCAGCGTACCCTCAGCCACGGGTCCAGCTCGACGACCGTCGCCCCGAGGGCCGAGGCGCTCCTCGTTTGGGACTGGACACGTCCCAGGACTACACTTGGCGTCCTCGTACCGTCATTCCGCCGGTGTTCGAAGGGCCTGGGAGCCGCCATGCTCGAGTTCTTCTCCCGACTGTTCGAGACCACCGACTTCCCGGCGAGGTGGCACTGCGGGCAGTGGACGGCGGGCCACGGTTGGACCTACGTGTTGGCCGACCTGGCCATCTTCGGAGCGTACTTCGCGATTCCGGTCATCCTCGTCCACTTCCTTCGGCAGCGGAAGGACGTGCCGTTCCCCAGGGTGCTCGCGCTGTTCGCCGTCTTCATCATCTGCTGCGGCCTCACCCACTTCCTGGATGCGGCCATGTTCTGGTGGCCGGCCTACCGGCTCTCGGCCGTACTCAGGGTGCTGACCGCAGCGGTCTCCTGGATCACGGTGGCGGCCCTGATCCCCACCGTGCCGAAGGCCCTGTCGATGCGATCTCTGACGGATCTGGAGAAGCTCGCAGAGGAGCGGGCGACCACCGCACGTACCCAGGCGGCGCGGGCAGACTGGCTGGATCAGATGCTTGCCGCCACCGGCGACGCCGTGGTGCGACTCGACCCGCAGGGCGTGGTGACGTTCTGGAACCAGGGAGCCGCCGCGATGTACGGCCACGATGCCGAACAGGCGGTCGGCCGGACGTTCGCCAGCCTCGTCGTCCCGGAGGAGGAGTCCGCGTCCCACCAGCGCCACCTCGCGGACGCCCTGGCCGGCGTCGACGACCCGTGGGAGGCCACCCATCGCGGGCCGTCCGGCCGCTCTGTCGACGTGTCGATTCGTCCTTCGCTGGAGCGCGGCGAGGACGGGGAGGTGAAGGGCCTCGCGTTCATCGGTCGGGACATCACCGCGCGAAAGCAGTCCGAGCGCCTCATCCGGGTGGCGGTCGAGGCGAGCCCCAGCGGTCTGCTGATGGTGGGGCCCGACGGCGCCGTTCGTCTGTCGAATCAAGCCGCTCGGGCGCTCCTCGGCTACGAACGACCGCTCCAGGGAATGGACGTCGACGGCCTCGTGCCCGGCGGTCTCCCGGATCGAGGTACCGACAGCCGCACGGCACGCCGCGCCGACGGCACCACGGTGCCTGTCGACATCGCCTCCCGACCGATCGAGCTCGCCGAGGGGCCCCATGTGCTGGCCACCCTCATCGACGTGACGGAGCGGCTCCAGGCACAGGCCCTGCTCGAGCGCGCCCGCGACGACCTGGAGGTGCGCGTCGTCGAGCGCACCCAGGCCCTCGAGCGCTCCAACGAGGATCTGCAGCAGTTCGCGTACGCCGCCTCCCACGATCTGTCGGAGCCGCTGCGCATGGTGTCGAGCTTCACGACGTTGCTCCTCGAGGAGAAGGGCCCTCAACTGGACGCGGATGCGCGCGAGTACCTCCGCTTCGCCCACGACGGCGCGATGCGCATGCAGGCGCTCCTCCAGGATCTTCTGGCCTACTCCCGCGTGAACACCACCCCCATCGAGCCCGAGGCCGTGCCCCTGGGGGGCTGCCTGCAGGAAGTCCTGGACAACCTGCAGGTGGCGATCGGAGAGGCGCGGGCCACCCTGCACGTGCCCGAGGCGCTCCCTTCCGTGCGCGCGAGCCGCCACCAGATGGTACAGCTGCTACAGAACCTCATCGGCAACGGCATCAAGTTCGCCCACCCCGAGCGAGCCCCGGAGGTCCGCATCACTGCAGAGCGCCATGACGACCGCGTGCTGCTCACCGTGTCGGACAACGGCATCGGCTTCGACCCGGACTTTGCGGAACGCATCTTCACGGTCTTCAAGCGCCTTCACCCGAACCACAGGTACCCGGGCACGGGCATCGGCCTCGCGATCTGCCGCCGGATCGCCCAACGGAACGGGGGCTCCATCCGAGCGGTGGGACGGCCCGACGAAGGCGCGACCTTCCACGTCGACCTCCCGGCGGCACCATGACTCGGGTGCTGCTCATCGAGGACAACCCTGGCGACGTGCTCCTCGCCCGACGGGCCCTCAGCGCCGACGGGCTCCCCCCTTCCCAGATCGACGTCGCCACCAGCGGTCCGGAGGCCCTCGCGCGCATGCGCCAGTCGGTTCCGGACGTCGTGCTTCTGGACCTCAACCTCCCCGGCATGGATGGTCGTCAGATCCTCGCGGCGATGCGAGGGGATCCCAACCTGGTGGACGTGCCCGTGATCGTGCTCACGAGCTCTGCTTCCCCGGACGACGTGCGCTGGTGCTACCGAAACGGAGCCAACGCCTATGTCCGGAAGGTCGGAGACTTCCACGCGTACGAAGCGGCCCTCGCTCGGGTGTCGTGGTTCTGGTTCCACACGGCCGAGCTGATTCGTCGGGACGAAGCATGACCTCGGCGGCGCACATCCTCGTCGTCGAGGACAACCCCGGCGACGCCCTCCTGGAGAGCAAGCAGCTGTCGGGGTTGGGGATGACCGTCAGCGTCGTCGAGACCCTCCAGGACGCACTGGCATACCTCTCGAAGGCACCGCCGGCGGCGGTCGTCCTCGACCTGAACCTCCCCGACTCCGAGGGCCTCCACACCCTCGGGGCCGTCCGCGATGCCGCGCCCCACGTGCCCGTGGTCGTGATGACCGGTCCGGGCATGGACGGCCTCGCCGCCATCCGCGCAGGAGCCGACGACTTCGTGGAGAAGGGCAGCGTGGACGGTGCGGCCCTGCGTCGCATCCTGCGTCACGCGGTGCAGCGGAAGTCCGAGTACGAGCGCATCTACGACGGTGTGTGGCGGGACGCCGGCCCCCTGTTGTTCACCGACCCGTCCGGACGGGTGCTGCGCTCGAACCCCGCCGCGCAGCGTCTGCGAGGCGACGCGCCCTGGCCCACGCTCCCTACGGAGGAGGGCCTGCACGACCTGGAGGTGGAAGGTCGCCCGCTGCGGGCCATCATCGCGATCACCACCTTCCAGGGGGCACCCGCACGGCTCATTCGGCTCCTCGACCGCTCGGCGGAGGTCGCACTGGCGCGATCGCAGTCTCGCCTCAGCGACTTGTTGGAGCACCTGAACGCAGCAGCCTTCACCCTCGACGCCGACGGGGTCGTGGTCGACTGGGCAGGGGCAGCGGCCATCGGATCGGTGGCCATCGGTGGGTCGCTCACCGCCCACCTGGGCTCGCGGGCGTCGATCGAAGAGCTCGTACGGGAGGCGACGACCGGTGGGGGCGAGGCGCGCTCCCGTCGGGTGGCCCTGCGCGACCGGTACCTGGACGTCACCCTGCGCCCCAGGGAGGACGGCCGCCTCGACGGACTGCTCCAGGATGCGACCATCGCCGAGCGGATGCGGGCACGGGCGGAAGAGACCAACAAGATGCAGGCCATCGCCCAGCTCGCGGGGGGCGTCGCCCACGACCTGAACAACCTGATGACGGTCATCGAGGGCGCCCTGTCCTTCGCCATGGAGGCGGCCCCCACCCCCGTCCGCGACGACCTGACCTCCGCTCAACAGGCGACCCGGCGCGCCACCCGCCTCCTGCGTCGCCTGCTCGACTTCGCCTCTCCGAGCAACTGGAGCGTCGAGGTCCTGCAGCTCGACGACTTCCTCGAGGACGTGGCCGCGCTCGCCCGGCCCCTGCTCCGGGACAGCCAGCGACTCACCATCGACGTCCAGCCTGGCCCGCACATGGTCCTGGCGTCTCGCTCGGCCCTCGAGCGCATCGTCCTCAACCTCGTCACCAATGCCCGGGACGCCAACGCGACCCACGTACAGGTCCAGGTCCGCAGCGAACAGGACATGGTGCGCGTGTCCTTCGTGGACGACGGCAACGGGATGCCTGACCACGTGCGTCGCCGGGCCGTCGAGCCCTTCTTCACCACCAAGCGCGGCAACGACGGGACGGGACTGGGCCTGGCCACCGTGCACACGCTGGTCGAGCGTCTCGGTGGCCACCTCGAGCTGACGTCCGCCGTCGGACACGGGACGACGGTGGACATTCGCCTGCCGCGAAGCGAGCGTCGCGCGACGCCACGAACCACAGAAGGCGATGCCGGGCGGGAGCTGGCGGGTGTGCACGTCGTGGTCTGCGACGACCGACAGGACGTGCGCACGGTCATGGCCCGCACCCTCAGGGCATGCGGAGCCCACGTGCGGTCGACGGCCTCGGCCGAGGAGGCCCTCCAGGCGCTCCGGGAGGCGCCCGCCGAGCTGCTGGTCTCGGATGTCTGGATGCCGGGCATGCGCGGCGACGAGCTGGCCGCCGCAGCGCAGGCCGCGTGGCCCGAGCTCGCCGTGCTGCTGGTGACCGGGTACGCACCTGGGATCGACCTCGATCGGTGGCGGGTCCTCGAGAAGCCGTTCACCGCCGCCGAGCTGGAGTCGGCGGCGTGCTGGAGCCTACGGCGAGTCTAGACCTAGATGCCCCGACGCAGACTCTAGGGCACCACTCAACGGGCTACGCCTTCACCTTCTCCGCGATCCAGGCCGCCAGCTTCCCCGGCGTCATCGCCCCCACGTGGGCGCCGAGCTCCACCAGTCTTGCGGCGAGGTCCCGGTCGTAGGCGGGGTTCGCGGCATCGTCTAGCGCCGCCAGCCCCAGCACGGTGGTGCCCTGCCCCACCAGCTGGTGCACGATGGCCTCCAGCCGTCCCGGCACGTCCCCCTCGTAGAAGTCGGTGATCAACACCACGATCGCCTTGCTGGGCTGCCTGATGCGGCTCGCCGCGTAGTCCATGGCCTTGGCGATGTAGGTGCCGCCACCCAGCTGCACGTTCATCAGCGTCTTCACCGGGTCGGTCACGTCCTCGGTGAGGTCGACGATCTCGGTGTCGAAGGCGATGAGGTGGCTCTTGATCCCCGGCAGACCGAACAGGATGGCAGCGGTGACCGCCGCGTGGATGGTGCTCGACAGCATGGAGCCGGACTGGTCCACCACCAGCAGGACCTGCCACTCCTCGAGTCGACGGTGCTTCCGGGTGTAGTGCCAGGTCCGGTCCACGTAGAGCTTGCGGGTCTCCGGGTCCCAGTGCTTCAGGTTCGCCGTCAGGGTCCGTCGCACATCCAGCGGGCCCCGCGCGAACCGAGACGAGCGGTCCCGGGCCACGACGCCGCTGAAGGCTGAGCGGACCTCCTGGGAGAGCTCCTCCATCAGCTGCTCGACCACCTTGCGGACGAGGGTGCGGGCGGCCTGGAGGACCCGCTCGTCCATCAGGTGCTTGGTCTGCAGTACCGCCTTGAGCAGGGCCGGGTTGGGCTCGGCCCGCTCCAGCACGTCGGGGTTCGTCACCACCTCTGCGATGCCGTAGCCCTCGACAGCGTCGGCCTCCAGGCGCTCGATGGTCTCCTGGGGGAAGAGCTCGTGGACCTCGTTGATCCAGTCCGGCACCGTGAGCTGGCTGGCCTCGTCGCCGGCGGAGCGAGGCCCCTGGAGCTGACCGACCCCGTCGCCGTCGGTGCGCTCGCGGCCGTAGAGCCACTCGAGGGCCGCGTCCATGCGGGCCGCGCCACCCTTCAGGCCGCTGCCCGCGCCGAGGCCCGCCTCCCCGGCCTCGCCGAGGACGAGTCGCCAGCGCTCGATCCGTTCTGTGGGGTCCATGGCCGCAGCCTAGCAGCCCACGGGAGCGGGGGTCGCAGCGCGTTAGCTTGGGGTGCTTCAGGGAGCGCCGGGATGCGAGCAGAGGTCGGGCCATGGCTCATCGACCGCGTGCTGGGACGAGGCGCCCAGGGCGTGGTGTGGTCGTGTGAGCACCGGGTGACCGGCCGGGCCGGCGCGATGAAGGGCTTCCTCCCGGGTGGCGCGCGGGCGGAGGCGTGGCGCGACGAGGCCCGCGCGGTCGCCGGCCTGGTGCACCCCGGCATCGTGTGGGTCCACGACATCGGCAACCTCGACGCCGACACCGCGGCGATCCTCCAGGTGCCCCCGGACTGCCCCTGGATGGTGATGGACCGGGCCGACAGCAGCCTCTTCGACCGGCCGCCTCAGACCCTCGGCGAGGTCCTCGACGCCGTCGACCAGGTCCTCGACGCCCTCGCCCACGTCCACGCCCGCGACCTGCTGCACCTCGATCTCAAGCCGGCCAACCTGCTCCGCTTCGGCGACCAGGTCCGCCTCGCCGACTTCGGCGTCGCCCGCTGGATCCGCGACCCGCAGCTGGCCGGTCGCATCCACGGCACCCCGCTGTTCATGGCCCCCGAGCAGATCCAGGAGGGCCCCGCCGGCATCGGCCCGTGGAGCGACGTGTACGCCCTCGGCTGGGTCACGTGGTCGCTGATCAGCGGGCACCCGTGGGCCGGTCGCAACCTCCACGCCGTGCTCATGGCTCAGCTGTGGGAGGAGCCCACGCCCCCTGGGCCTCCACCCCTTGCCGCCTGGCTCCGTCGCTGCGTCGCGAAGCACCCCGAGAAGCGCTTCCGCACGGCCGCCGATGCCCGCCACGCCCTGGCGAGCCTCCGGGTCGACATCGACGTCGACCGACCCGTCGGAGAGACAGCGGTCGCCGAGCGCGCCACCACCTTCGACCTCCACGACCTCGAGCGCCCCGTGCTGCGGCGCCCCGCAGGCGCACTGACCACCCTCGACGGCCTCGACGAGCCCGCCATGCTCGACGTGGGGCCCCCGCCCATGCCCGACGACTGGCGCTTCATCCCCGAGCACCGTCCGCCCCCCCTTCCCCAGGTGGGCCTCGGGCTGTTCCAGCTCCGCGCGGTCCCCCTGGTGGGTCGGGAGGAGCTCCGCGACGCCCTGTGGGATGCCCTACGACACGTGCACGAGGGCGGACACGAGGTGCTGGCCCTGCGTGGCCCCAGCGGCATGGGGAAGACCGCCCTCGCGGAGTGGCTGGTCACCTCCGCCCGCCAGCTCGCCGTCGCCGACGGGTGGGTCGCGCGGGGGCCGTCCCAGCCCGGCGCGGCCGATCCCACCGCCGATCTCGTGGCCGACGGCCTCAGCCGCAGCGTGGAGCTCCCTGTCGAGCTCGACGAGCACGCCCGTGCGGTCCTCGACGCCCTGGGCCGCCGCACCGATGACCCCGTCCCGCTGCGTCCGAAGGAGGTCGTCGCCACCCTGCGGACGTGGCTGACGGCCATCGCCGCCGAGCGCCCCCTCGTCCTCGCCATCGACGATGCGCACCATGCCGAGCCACTCCTCCAGGTCCTGGCCGACGTCGGAGCCATCCCCGGTCTTCTGGTGCTCCTCACCGTGCAGGAGGAGGCGGCCGCAGAGCGTGCGGGCTTCGAGCCGCTCCTCCGGCAGCTCGGGGCCCGCCCGCTGGTGGTGAGGGCGCTCCCCCAGGCCGACCGGCGCCAGATGGTCACCCGCCTGCTGGGCCTCTCGGACGACCTCACGGGGGCCCTCCTGCGGCGCACGGACGGGCACCCTCTGTTCGCCGTACAGCTTCTGCAGGACTGGATCGACCGAGGCGTTCTGGCCCACACCGGACACGGCTTCGACGTGGTGTCCGGCGCCGACCTTCCCCTACCGGACGGCCTGTGGGCCACGTGGCGCGACCGGGTGGACCGACTGGTGCGCAACGACGCCGAGCGCATCGCCCTGGAGCAGGCCGCCGTGCTGGCCACCTTCGCACCGGTGGTCGATCCCGCCGAGTGGCGCGGCCCCCACGACCTCCGGGAGCGACTCCTGAACGCCCGGCTCGTCGACGCCACTCCCCGGGGCGGCCTCCGCTTCGTGCACGGCATGCTCAGGGAGGCCCTCGTGCAGGACGCCGACGCCGCCGGGCGCCTCCCTCGGCACCACGGGACCGTGGCGGACCTCGTGCAGGAGCCGGAGCGTCGGGGACGCCACCTGTACGCCGCTGGCCGCTACCTGGAGGCCGTCGCGCCGCTCACCCAGGCCGCCCGTAGCCAGCTCAACCGCGACACCGAGCGGGCCGCCGAGCTGCTGGAGATGGCGGGGCGCGGCGTGCACGCCGCCACCCCCGACGAGGACCACGTCGCCTACGCCATCGCTCGCGCCAGCCTCGCGCTCACCCAGAGCAAGCCGGCCCTCGCCGCCGACATGCTGAACATCACCGTGCCGAGGGCCAGCACGCCGCGCCTCGCATGCGCCCTCCACGCTCGTCGGACCTTCCTGGCGGTTCGCCAGCGCCGCACCAGCATCGCCCGCCGCTGCGTCGATGCCCTCTCGGCCGCTGCCGAGGGCGTGCCCGACCTGCAGGCCGTCGCGGCCCGCTGGCAGGCCGAGGTCCACCTCATCGAGAGCCAGCCCGCGGCCGCCCGGGAGGCCCTCGAGCCCTGGCTGGACCAGTTCCACAGCCCCTCCCTCGACGAGGGCGATGCCTGGTTCACGTGGGCGAGCATCGCCCGGGTCGAGGGGAACCAGGTCGAGGCCCAGCGAGGCTTCGAGAAGGCGCTGTCGGTCTACGAGGCGCTGGGCGTCGCCACCCCGAAGATCGCGGCCCTCGGCGGCCTCGCCGACACGCTCCGCTACCAGGGTCGCCTCGACGAGGCCCGCGAGGCTGCCGCCGCGATGGTCCGGCTCGGTCGCTCCCGCGATCCCCAGGCCGCCTTGTTCGGCGCGGTCACGCTGGCCGGCATCGACGTCAGCGAGCGGAACATGTCCCTGGCCAAGGCGCGGATCGACGCCCTGCTTGCCGGCGATCAGCCCCAGCCGGCCATCACCCTGACCGTCCTGGCGCTGCGCCTGGCGTACCACGCCCACGTGGGCCCCGACGAGGCGGTGCGGGGCGACCTCGACGCTCTCGATGCTCAGCTCCTCGACACCACCATGCCCGTGTACGAGCTCGACGTCCTGCTCGCCCTGGAGCAGGCGGCGGGGGATCTGGAGGCCGCGGGATCGCCCCACGCGCCCCGTGCCCGGAAGCTGGCCGACGACCATCGGGTGGGGCTGCACGGGGCGTAGGCCGCTCCGCCCATCCTCAGAGGCAGACGGGGTCGGGAATCGGAACGTACTCGTATTGGGAACAATCCTCTCCGCCGGGGCCGCCCGCGGTCGAGACACACAGCGTCCACAGGTGCATCTGCTGCTGGGTCACCATCGTCGTGTACTCGGTCACGAGGTGTACGGTGTGGTCGACGTCAAGCTCCACGTCGCACTGTGCGTTCCCGAGGTTGGGGGCGCTGCGCGCGAAGGCTTCGTGGTCGAAGGGGCCCCAAGACCAGTCCCCTCCGGTCAGGTAGACCTCGCCGGCACCGTGGAACGTGTCGGACCCCGGGCCACCCGCGACGGTCTCGATGAACTCCAGCCCGGGCTCCGGGTCCAGCGGGCCGCAGTCGATGGTGTCGTCTCCGCCGTTGCCTTCGAGGTGGTCGGCTCCGGGACCTCCATAGATCGCGTCGGCCCCGGCGTCCCCATAGATCGCGTCGTCGCCGTAGCCGAGCGCTGCGTCCTCGACCGCGAAGTCTCCGAACAGGAGGTCGTTGGCGCCCCCTCCCTCGATGTGGTCATCCCCTGGACCGCCGTGGATCTCGTCGGGGCCAGAGCCGCCGTGGAGCTCGTCGTCGCCGGTGCCGAGCGCGGCGTCGGCCGCGTCGAAGTCCCCGTAGATCCGGTCCGGTCCAGCCTGTCCTTCGACGTAGTCGTCCCCGTCGCCCCCGACGATCCAGTCGGCACCCCGACCGCCGAAGAGCTGGTCGTCACCGGTGCCTCCCTGGAGCTCGTCCGCCTCCGACCCCCCGATCAGCGTGTCAGCGCCAGGACCGCCGATGAGCGTGTCCTCTCCTGCACCGCCGTCCAGCGTGTCCGGCGCCGTACCACCGATGAGCGTGTCGGCACCGTCCCCACCGCTCACCGTCAACGGAAGGGTCGCACTCGAGGCGTCCACGACGTCGTCGCCGGAACCCATACGAAGGACGATGTCGTCGCATCCAGAGTGGCGAAGCAGGGTCTCCGTGGTCCGTACATCGATGCCATTGACTACGATGGAGGACGAGATGTCGATGGCGTCATCGCGGACAGTGAGTGTCCAGTCGATGCCCAGGCCGCTGTCGTCGCTCACCTCGAGCGTGCGGTCGCTGCCAGGGACCTCGATGAAGATGCCGGGGGCGACCTCCTCGAGCTCGACCTCCGGACCGGTCAGCACGATGGTGAACTCACTGGACGCTGCGCGCAGGTCTTCGACCTCACACGCCGCGGAGGCCGACTGGCTGGCGGCGAGCAAGAGCCCGGTGACGAACGCCCTCGAGGTGAGCGTCGGACGCAGGAGCACATCGGTGTTCGCGGCCCTCGACGCGCCCTCACAGAAGAAGGAGAGACGGGCACTCGGCGCGGACAGGTGAAGGAGGGCGGGGGAGGCAGTGACGAGACTCGGCTTCATGATCTATTCCTAGGAACCGGGTGACAACGCAAAGGTACGAAAGGAGCACCCGGAACGCTGTCACCCGACTGTGGCGCCTCCGTCAGCTCGTGTCAGCGGCTCCCTTGGTGGAAGCGCCGCCATGGGTGCGCAGGGCACGTTCCGGGCTTGCCGCCGTCCGCAACCCTGTGGTCGACGGCCCCAGGTCCCCCCCGCCGTCAGCGGCGGGGCGGACCTGAAGGGGGTCACTCCCAGTGGCAGGTGTACCCGTCGGTGTCGACGTCCTCGATGTCGTCGAGATCGTCGGCAGAGTACGCGAAGAAGAACCCTTCCATCGTCCCGATCTTCTGACGATTGCCCCAGCCGTCGTCCTTATTGCCGTTGTTCATCAGGAACGGCTTGATGCCGTCACCGACCAGGTGGTAGTGCTTGACGAGCCCGGCGCTCTGCAGGTTGTTCAGCAGCCCGGCGTAGTCGTCGTCAAGCAGGTACGTGTCTTCGTCGTTGAAGCCGCTGGGACTCCAGAGGTGGTTCTTGGTCATGAAGCAGACGCCCCAGTTGAGGTCGGTGGGCAGCGCGTAGTTCCAGCCCGACAGGACGTCCTCGACGTCGCCCTCGTCAGGCACAGCGAGGAAGAACATGCCTGCCTGGTCTTTGGCGCTCTGGACCTCACCCCAGGTCCCCTCCTCCCACGGCAGGGCGGCGGCGGAGAGGTGGGTGAACACAGCCCGCCCCGGGCTCGTCGAGCCAAGTGCGTTCAGGTAGTCCAGCGTCGCTGCTGCGGCGTACTGAAAGTCCCAGTTCCCAAGGTCGATGCTCGTGTTTGCAGCATCGGACGCGACGGAGTCCGTGTTGGAGGCATGGTAGGACACGCTGCCCTGGTCGGACTCGAAGATCACGTACTTCCAGTCGATCTCCTGTGGAGCGCAGTTGGCGTACCCGGGGTCGCAGTGGATGCCGGGCATGGAGTAGACCTGGACCTCTGCGACCTCATAGAGCTTCGCGTCGTTCTCCGTGGTATTGATGACGTCGGCGCCATCGGTGCCCACGGTCACCTCCAGAGCCGCGGTCAAGGAGCTGACTGGGTAGTCGAGCGCATCGAAGACATCCTCGTAGGCCTCGCCGATCTCGTCGAAGTCGAGGTCGGTGTACTTCCCGGACGAATCCTTGTCCCGTACGCGAGACTGACTCGCCTGACCACGCAGCCCATCGATAATGCCGACACTACGCATCATATCGCGGTAGGGGCCCGTGTGTCGGATGAGGTCGCACGCCGCAGCAGAGGCGGCGTTCGACCAGTACCATCCCTGCCACATCTCGTAGTACTTGTTGGAGTTGGTCGTGACGGAGCAGTCCAGCTTCGTCGACGCCATGCTGAACAGGTACTGCTCGAACACGAGTTCATCGACGAGGTCGTCTGTGTACCAGGAGCCGCTCACGTCGATCGACGAAGTATCGGACGTGAAGCTGCCCTCGGTGACCGTCAGGATCTCGCCCGAGGAGACGTCGACAGACGGATCGAAGGACGGCGCCCCGAGGGATGCAGTGGGCAGGCACAGGGCGGTGAGGGCGGTGAGGGCGGAAAGAACGATTCTCTGCTTCATGGTCTACTCCTGGTGACCGGGTGGAACGAACACAAAATACAGTTCGCCCCATTTGGTTACCGTCGTGCAACTGTCGCCCGACTGTCAGCACACGTCAGCAGTGGGTGTTTGAAACCACGATCACGTGAGACGCAGCCCAGGGCCGACGCCGACCGCCCCTCCAACATGCTCGGGTCTCCGTGGAGTCCCACGGTCGCCCGCCCACCGTGAGGGAACCTGGGAGTCCGCCTCTGGTCCCCGAGCACCGTCGAGCGCCGCGACCGCTGCGAAGGCCGCGAGGCCTGCAAGCCCACGACGCCGCAGACTCAACGCCACGGCTACCGGGTCCCGAAGACCGCCAGCGTCCCGGGATGCTCTGCGTCCGTGGGGTCCGGCAGACGGGTCGACCGCACCTCCCCGAAGCCCGCACCGCGCAGCGCTCCCTCCCACCCCGCCTGAGACCGCAGGTCCATGATCAGCCCGAGCTCCTCCGGCCACCCATGGCTCGCCCCGTGCTCCCCGTAGAAGTCCGCGCACACCGCGACCCGACCCCCGGGTCGGAGCACCCGGGCGACCTCGGCCAGCGCGGCGTCGATGTCGACGTAGTACAGCGTCTCCATGCTGAAGACCCGGTCGAAGGACTGGTCCGGGAAGGGCAGCGCCAGCAGGTCGCCAGACACGTAGCGGGCGGTGGTGGGCGTGCGACGGGCACGCTCCAGCATGGCGGCGCTGCCGTCGACCCCGACAGCCTCCCCGGCCCGCACGGCGAGCCATCGGGTGGCCCAGCCCTCGCCACAGCCGATGTCGAGGACCCGATGGTCCTCCCGGACGTCGAGCGCCTCCAGGGCCGCGGTGGCGCGACGGGCGTGGCTCTGCCCCATCGGCTCGCCCCGGCCGGCCTCGGCCCAGGCGCTGAACACGGTGACGGCATCGTTCGGCACGGCATCCTCCTGCCGCCTCCTAACGCTCGTGACGATCGTTGTTGCGAATTTCTTGGCACCTGCTAATTTCTTGGCATGAGTGACCCCACCCCTTCGCTGACCCGCCGAGAGCGGGAGATCATGAACGTCGTCTACAAGCTCGGCGAGGCCTCCGTCGCGGAGGTCCTCGAGGGTCTGGCGGACCCGCCCAGCTACAGCTCCGTCCGCACCCTCATGGGTCTGCTGGAAGACAAGGGGCACCTCAGCCACACCCGCGACGGCACCCGCTACGTCTACCGCCCCACGGTTCCCGCCGAGGTGGCGGGTCGCAGCGCCCTCTCCAACCTGATCGACACCTTCTTCGGAGGCTCCGTCGAGGGGCTCGTGAGCACCTTGCTCCGCTCCGACGAGGTCGACCCCTCCACCCTCGACCAGCTCGCCGAGCTGGTTCAGTCCGCCCGCGCCTCCAACCCGGAGTCCTCCGAATGACCCTCCTCTTCCAGGCAAGCCTCGTGCTGGCCGCCTCCCTCGTCCTCGCCCGCCTCACGCCCGTGGCCGCTCAGCGGCGCGACCTGCTCACCCTCGGGGCCGTCGGCGTCCTCGCCCTGCCCCTCCTGGGCCTTGTGCCCGCCCCGTCGCTGCCCGCTCCCGTCGTGGCCCTCGGCCCGGCCGCGGTCGCCCCGGTGGTCGGCGCCACCCTCCAGGAGCCCGCCGGCACGGGCTTCCCGCTCCTCCAGGCCGCCACCTGGATGTGGGGCCTCGGCGCTGCGCTGTGGCTGATCCGCACAGCGGTCGGCATCGGTCGCATCACCCGCATCCACACCACGGAGCCCCACACCGCCTGGGTCCAGGCCGCACGGGCGGTCGGACTCGAGGTCCGGGGGCACCGCACCCTCGGGCCGCTGGTCGCCGGCTGGCTGCGCCCCATGGTCGTCGTTCCCCACGAGGTCGACTGGTCCATGGCCCGTCGCGAGCGGGCCCTCCAGCACGAGGCCGCCCACCTCCGCAGCCGCGACACCCTGAGGCTCCTCCTCGGCGAGGCGCTGGTCGCCGCCGCCTGGTTCCACCCCCTGGCCTGGTGGCTGCGGCGGGAGCTGCGGGTGGCGATGGAGCAGGCCGCCGACGCTGCCGTCGTGGGGGCCGGAAGCGCCGCCACCGACGTCGCGGCCGACCTGGTCGACCTTGCCGGAGGGCCCCAGCTGGCCGCCGCGATGGGAGGTCGACCCCTCGAGCGCAGGGTCCGCGCCCTCCTCCAGCACCCGCGGCCCCTCCCCCGCGCCGTCCCCTGGGGCCTCGGGGCCACGCTGGTGGCCACCACGCTGGCCGTCTCCCTCGACAGCCCCGACGCCGTCGCCAGCGACATCGATGCCCAGGGCATCGTCGACGCCGAGGTCCGTGAGCTCGTCCGCCGCTGGAACCCCGAGGCCGTCGCCGTGGTGGTGGTCGACGTCGCTCGGGGCGAGGTGGTCGCCCGCGGGGCCCACGGGCCGGTCGCCCCCTGGAGCCCCGGCTCCGTGGCGAAGCCCTTCGTCGCCGACGTCGCCCTCGCCCGCGGCCACGACCCGTCCGACCTGGCCGCGCTGCTGGAGGTCTCCGACAACGACGGCTTCGTGGCCCTCGTGGAGGACCTGGGCACCGCCCGGGTGGCCGCAGGCATGCGGGCCCACGGCCTGGACGCTTCGGCCGGGCTCGCCCCCGTCGATCTGGCCCTCGGACAGTTCGCCGCCACCACCGAGGAGCTGGCCCGGGCCTACGCCCGTCTCGACCCCGAGGTCGTGCAGCTCCTCCTCCCCGTCGTCCACGGAGCCCGCGGCACGGGGCGCCAGGCGGCCGTCTCCGGCCAGCGGGTGGCGGGCAAGACCGGCACGTCGATGCTCGACGACGAGACCGTCCTGGCCAGCTTCGTCGGCCTGTTGCCGGCAGACGAGCCCCGCTGGGTGGTCGCGGTGCAGGTCGCCGCGCCCGAGGGCGGTGGCTGGGGCGGGAAGGTCGCCGCGCCAGGCTTCGCGCGGATCGCTCGTCAGCTCCCCTGAGGCGCCGCAGCGACTTGAGCGGACACAGCGCAGCACCTCACTGCAACCATGCAGCACGCCTCCCCGCCCCAGCCCCTTAGGCTGTGAGCAGGAGGCCACATGGTGCAGCTACTCCACGCCTGGGACCGCGCCTGGGCCTGGCTCGCCGGTCGACGACAGGAGCCAACGCCCCCCTCCTTCGTCTCGGCGTACGACGAGGTCTACGCCCGTCTCGACCCGGCGGACCTCCGTGGGGAAGAAGACGCCCAGCGACTCGACGACCTGTTGTTCCGGGCCGACGGCCGCACGCAGGACATCCTCGGCTACTACTCGGAAGACGGGGTCCGTCGTGCCTTCGAGGCCTACGGCTTCTTCGACGAGCTCCGGAAGCGCGGCTTCGACCCACGGTTCTCCAGCAGCGCTTCCGACGAGGATCAGCACCGCCTCCGCATCCACGACGGTCCCGCCACGAAGGACAACCTGCTGGTGGAGCTGGTGGTGTGGATGGAGACCGTCACGCTTCCCGACGGCTTCACGGGCCGCTTCGTCCTGGTGAACTGGCTGCAGATGCAAGACCCCCGTGCCGCCTTCCCCCCCGGGCGACCCCCGCTTCCCGACCAGGAGCACCCCGGCCTGGGCCTGTTCATGGAGTTCTCGTACCTCCTGAAGCTCACCGTGGACCGCATCGGCTGCGACGGTCTGGTCAACCACCCGGCACACCCCCACAACGGCGTGCTGTACGGCAAGTACTGCCACTTCGTGGACCCGGAGGTGGAGGGCCGCTTCCGCGCCCTGGAGCGAGACGTCGACACCCGCGACCTCGCCACCCTGACCGACGACATCGAGGCCGGCCGGGTAGTCCACCGCGACGGTCGCCCCTTCGTGTGGCAGCCCGCGGCCCAGGTCCTGCCCGTGTCGCTGGGGGCAAGGCGCTGGTTCCGCAGCCGCACCTACCGGCGCACCGTCGCCAGCGTCCGAGAGCGGACGCAGCTGCACACCGGGGTCCTCGAGGCCACCGCTTGACCCGAGCTACCACTTCACCGAGCCGGCGATCCCCAGGCCCGTGCCGGAGAGGACCCCCAGCCACCCGACCGTGTTGAAGGCCTGGGTGGCCTGCCAGTCGGCGAGGGTCATCGTCTCCTGCTGGGCGATGACCCAGGAGCCCACGACCAGGGCCCCGCCAGTGGCCGCCGTCGCCCAGCCGACCGTGCCCAGGATGCGCCGCTGGTCGACCTCCCGCTGCTCCATGAGCACGCCGTAGCGGGACGCCGGCAGCGCGTCGTGGTCCTTGACCAGCTCCAGCTCGCTCGGGGCCTCGTGCTCGACCACCCCACCCAGCGCGACCGGGTCCTCCGTGGACGTCTCGGCGAAGGCGAGGCCCAGCCGCTCCAGCGCCGCGTCGGTCGGCACCCCGAAGCCCAACCCCTCCAAGCCGTCTCCCTGGATCTTCCAGGAGATCAGGCCCACCGCGCGACCCTGCCCGTCGAGGAGGGGCCCTCCGGAGAAGCCCGGGTTGATGCTGGCGTCGGTCTGGAGGAAGCGGACGCCGGCCCAGGTGCGGTGACCGCTCACGATGCCCCGCGACAGGCTGAACTCCAGGGCCGACCCCATGGGGTTGCCGACGGCGAACAGATCGGCCCCCAGCGCCGGGAGCGGACCGAGGGGAACGCAGGGGTAGCCGCTGCCGGGCAGGTGCAGGAGGGCGACGTCCTGGTGGGGGTCGCGACGGACGACCTGCGCCGGCAGGGTGAGCCCGGAGCCCGTGCGGACCTCGAGCCCGTCGGCACCGACCTCGATGTCCTCCACCACGTGGCTGGCGGTGAGGACGTAGCCATCCGGGGAGATGTTGACCCCGGTGCCGGTGGCGTCGCCGGCCTGCACGACCAGCACGGCGGGCATCACGTCCGGCATGGCGGCGGGGAGGGCGCGCTCGGGCGCCTCCGCACAGGCCACCATGTCGATGGTGTCGGACCAGTCGGGCTCGGGCAGCTCCTCGAGGTCGTCGACCGCGGCGGGCTCGTCGAGGAGCGAGCGGAAGGCGGCGCGCTGGGCGAGGGCGTCGAGGCAGTCGTCGAAGGCTTCCAGCCCGACCTCGGCGGCGGGGTCGGCGTCGCGGGCGTAGCAGCGGTCCCGGCGCTCGTACACGATGCCGTCGGTGACTCGGTCGTGGACCGCCCACCTGAGGGTGATCTCGGCCTCGGCCCCCACGGAGAGGCTCTGGATCTCGAAGTCCTCGACGGTCCCACCGAGGATGAAGCGAGCGGTTCCGGACCGGTCGGTGCCGAACATCAGGTCTTCCGAGCCCCGGGCGTCCAGGCCGGCGTCCCGCAGGTGCTCGAGGACGCGGATGCCGACGTCGGCGGTGCCGAGGAAGTCGCCGGCGTCGTCGCGGACCACGAGGCGGGAGAAGGTGATGCCCGGGCCCTCGGCAGCCTGGGCCGGGGTGAGCCATGCGGCGAGGAGGAGGGGGGTCACAGGCAGGTCCCCGCGAGGCAGAGGCCGCTGACGAAGCAGTCGTCGTCGTCTCGGCACTCCACGCACTCCTCGTTGTCGATGCAGAAGGGCGCCGACCCGGGACAGCCGCTGAAGTCGTCGCGACACACGACGCAGGTGTTGTCGTCGCCGCACACATCGTCGCCATCGCAGTGAAAGTCGTAGGCGCACTCGACGCAGCGCCCGTCGTCGCAGGCTCCGTCGCAGTGGCTGTCGAGGACGCACTCGACGCACGCGCCGCTCGTGTCGTCGCATGCGCCGCTGGAACAGTCGTCGTCGTGCTCGCAGCCGTCGACGCAGACGCCGTCCTCGCAGTGGCTGCCGGAGGGGCAGTCCCCGTGCTCGTAGTCGACGCACTCTGCCTCGTCGCAGACCCCAAGGGCGTTGCAGGCCGCCCCACCAGGGCAGTCCCACTCGCCTTCGCAGATGATGTCGGGTCCTGGCGCGAGGATGAGGCACGCGACCAGCAGGGAGAGCAACAACGGGATGACCTCGGCAGGGGAGGGGGTAGCGTACCCTGCCCTGGTGGCTCCGTCCGCGCCTACTCGGGGGTCGCCTGAGGCGGCAGCGCCATCAGGAAGTCGTAGACGGCCTTCAGGTCGTCCTCGGGCCAGCTGGCGTAGGCCTTCCAGGGCATCATCGGGTCGAGCTCGCGGCCGTCGGGCCGGATCCCCTTCCGCATGGCCTTGTCGAAGTCCTCGAAGGACCAGGTGCCGATGCCGTCGGCTTCGTGGGGGGTGATGTTGGCGCTCACCGGCTGGCCCGGTCCGAAGCCCTTGCCGACGCCGCCCCCGTGGCAGCCCATGCACCCCGACACGTTGGCCAGGTACTCGCCTCGGGCTCCCGTGTCCTCGGGGATGGGGGCGTCGTGGTCGACGTCGTTGGCGTGGTAGGCCCACTTCCCCTTGCTCACCAGCATCTTGCCGACGGGACCGAGGGTGAGGTCGCCGGGGTCGTTGTCGATGGGCTTCAGCTGCTCGAGGTAGGCGATCATCGCCCCAAGGTCCCCCGCCGTCAGCCGCGCATAGTCGTGGGAGGGCATCATCAGCAGCGCGTGGCCATCCTTGCCGACGCCGTGGCGGATGGCGCGGACCCAGTCGACCGGCTCGTAGTCGGGGGCCAACGTGGTGAGGTTCGGACCGACGACGTGGCCCATCGGGAAGCCGTCGATGTAGGCGAGGCCCTCCAGCCGGGTGCCGTGGCACTCCACGCATCCCGTGACATCGAGGACCAGGGCGCGCCCCTTCTCGATGGCCTCGGGCTCGGTGGGCACGGGAACGGCCTGGGCCGCGACGTCCATCACGATGGGACTGGGGGTCGACGCACAAGCCAGCCACAGACTCAGGAGCACGGAAGCACCTCCGAACCGCGCCTATTCCGCGGACCAGACCTTCGCCTCTGCCACGAAGTAGCGCATGGCGTCGGCGTCGCGGGCGGGGGCCATCCCCGATGCCACCGCCTGGTCGACCTTGGCGGCCAGGGCCTCCATGCGGGCGAGGTGGGCCTTGCCGGCGGCGCCGTCCCCGGCCTCCTTCTGGGCGTGATGCCAGCGGACCGACCAGGTACAGACGTCGTCGAGGGTCGCACCCCCCGCTCCGTGGGCGGCCAGCTGGGCCTCGTAGGTGGCCTGGGCCGCTGCGATGCGCTCGGCGTGGGGGGATGCGCCGGCCTCGGCGAGGGTGCAGGAAGCGAGACAGAGCAGCAGAGCCAGGCGCATGAGGACCTCCGGGGGCCCATCCTACGCCGGCGCTCCTACGGCTGAGCGTCGGACTCCGCGATGATGCCGTCCGCCACGAGCATCCGCAGGCAGCGCTCCATCGGCAGCATCCCCTCGCTCGCTCCCGTCTGCATGACCGAGTGGAGCTGGGGCGTCTTGCCGTCCCGGATCATCGCCGCCGCGGCCTGGTTGATCCGGAGCACCCCGAGGGCCGGGACACGGCCGCTCCCCTGGGCCCTCGGCACCAAGCGCTGGGAGACGACGCCCTGCAGCGCGTCCGCCAGCTGGACCCGCACCTGCTGCTGGCGCTCGGGGGGGTAGGCGTCGACGATGCGCTCGACGGCCGCCGGGGCGGAGCGGCTGTGGAGGCTGGCGAGGACGATGTGGCCGGTCTCGGCGGCGGTCAGCGCCAGCTGAATGGACTCCGGGTCCCGCATCTCGCCGACCAGGAGCACGTCGGGGTCCTCGCGGAGGGCGTCCCGGAGGCCCGCGGCGAAGTCGGGCACGTCGCGGCCTATCTCCCGCTGGCGGACGAGGGCGCCGGAGGGGGCGGCGAAGGCGTACTCGATGGGGTCCTCGAGGGTGATGAGCAGGCCGCCGCGACGCCGCAGGGTCTCGCGGACGAGGGCCGCCATCGTGGTGGACTTGCCGGAGCCGGTGGGGCCGCAGAACAGGACGAGACCGTGGGAGAGGCGGGTCACCCAGGACAGGTCGGCGGGGAGGCCCAGCTGGGAAAGGGCCGGAGGGGCGGGGCGGAGGACGCGGATGGCCACGGCCAGGCCCCCATCGTGGGGGTAGACGTTGAGTCGGAAGCGAGCGCCGTCGGGCAGCGCGAGGGACAGGTCGACGGCGCGACGGGCCGCGAGCTCGGCGCGGTCGACAGCGGAGAGGAGGCCATGGAGGAGGAGCTCGGGGTCCTGGACGTGGTCCCCGGTGGACATCAGCCGGCCGTCGATGCGCAGGGTGGCGGGCTCGCCGGTGGCGAGGTGCAGGTCGGAGGCCCGGCGCTCCTGGGCGTAGGCGAGGAGCTGCTGGAGCTGGGGGCTGGCGGGTCCGCGGGTCCCGTCGAGGATGGCCATGGTCGCCGGCGCGGGCGCCGTGGGGGCCGGCTCGACCGACGGAGCCTGCTGGACCGGGGGAGGCGGCTCGGCAGGTGCCTCCGGAGCGTGCTGCACCAGGCGAATGCGCTCCCCACCAGCGCCACGCACGTGCACGTCGAAGTGGCCGTGCTCGGGGTCGTCGTGGGGGAGGGTCAGGCTGTTCTTCTCGGCGAGGGCCTGGCGCTGGGCCTCGTCGAGGAGCTCGTCGACCAGCAGCTGGTGGCGGTCGGCGGGGATGGCGCGAAGGAACAGGCGCAGCGCCTGGCCCTGCTTGAGGAACTGGGGGGATGCGTCGGCCTCGAGGATGAGCTCGTCGCCGTCCTGGCGGCGAAGGACTCCGATGAGGGCTGAGAGCTGGGACATCACGACCTCCGTGCCGCAGGGTAGAGCAAGCCGTGTGCCATCGGGAGAAGCACACTTCTCGCGACGACGGGGTGTAACGAAGCGACAGCCTGTCCAGGCGTGACGGCCCGTGACGAGAGCCGCGACAGGATGTCATGACCCATGCCCGGCGTCCGAGGTAGGCTGCGCCTCCGGAGGCCCCATGTCCCTCGACGCCCAGCGCCCCCCCGCCGAGCTCCGCTACGCCGACGAGCTCGCCCGCCTCGCCGCCGACGACCCCCACCCGCGCCCCCCCGGCTGGAAGCTCTCCCTCCGTGCCGTCCGCACCTTCCTCATGGGGGACGAGGCCAAGGGCATCGAGCCCAAGTTCGTCGGCGACCCCGCCCTCCTCGAGCGCGCCATGGTCTCCCTCGCCACCCAGCGGGGCCTCCTCCTCATCGGCGAGCCGGGCACCGCCAAGTCCATGCTCTCCGAGCTCCTCACTGCCGCCATCTCCGGCGACTCCACCCTCGTCATCCAGGGGGGTGCGGCCACTGGCGAGGAGCAGATCAAGTACGGCTGGAACTACGCCCTGCTCATCAACGAGGGTCCCTCCGAGCGGGCCCTCGTCCCCGGCCCCATCCACGCAGGCATGAAGGCCGGCAAGCTCGTTCGCTTCGAGGAGATCACCCGCTGCCCCTCCGAGGTGCAGGACGCGATGCTCTCCATCCTCTCCGACCGGGTCCTCGCCGTCCCGGAGCTCGGCGAGGGGCAGGGGGTCCTGGCCCGCCCGGGCTTCAACGTCATCGCCACCGCCAACACCCGGGACCGCGGCGTCAACGAGATGAGCGCCGCCCTGAAGCGTCGCTTCAACTTCGAGACGGTCCACCCCATCCGCGACTTCGCCACCGAGCTCGCCCTCGTCGAGCGCCAGGCCGCCCGGATGCTGGCCGACTCCGGCGTCCCCCAGGCTCCCCCCAAGGAGGTCCTGGAGGTGCTGGTGAAGACCTTCCGCGACCTGCGGGGCCAGGAGAAGGACTCGCCGCAGGACAAGCTCAACACCGTCATGTCCACCGCCGAGGCGGTCTCGGTGGCCCACGCGGCCGGCATCCGTGGCCACTACCTCCGCGGCGGCGCCGCCACCCCGGCCGACGTCGTCGACTGCCTCGCGGGCGTCGCGGTCAAGGACGACCCCGACGACCTCAAGCGGGTCCGTCGCTACCTCGAGCAGACCGTCGCCAAGCGCAAGGGCCCGGCCTGGAAGGCCATGTACGAAGCCCGGCACCGGCTCGACATGTGAGCCTCCACGTCGTCGGTGTGAGGCACCACAGCCCGGTGTGCGCCCAGCTGGTGCGCGACACCATCGCCCGGGTGCGCCCGTCGGTCGTCCTCATCGAGGGACCCGCCGACATGAACCCGCGCCTCCATGAGCTCGCCCTCGACCACACCCCGCCCGTCGCCCTGTTCTCCTTCCACTTCTCCGAGCAGCAGCGCTACAGCTCCTACTGCCCCTTCTGCAGCCACTCCCCGGAGTGGATCGCCCTGCGGGATGGCCTGAAGCTGGGGGCCGAGGTCCGCTTCATGGACCTGCCGGGCTGGTCGATGGAGATGCACGGCATCGAGAACCGCTACGGCGACCACGCTCTCGCCGAGGGCTTCGACGACGCCCTGCAGGAGGCCATGGGGGTCACCGGCTACGACGCCTTCTGGGACACCGCCTTCGAGCAGCCCGACCCCGCCGACCTCGCCGAGCGTCTCCACACCTACTTCGACCAGATCCGCCAGGCGCGCCCTGCATCCCCGGAGGACCTCGGGCGGGAGCGCTTCATGCGGCGCTGGGTCCGCTGGGCCCTGAAGCAGGGGGGCGACGTGGTGGTGGTCTGCGGCGGCTTCCACGAGCCCGTGCTCCTCACGGCCACCGAGCTGGAAGACGACGAAGTCGACGACGGCCTCGAGCCCCAGGCCCCGGAGGCCCCCGAGGACAGCCGCAGCGCCACCTGGCTCATCCCCTTCGACGAGAAGCGGCTCGACAGCTTCCGCGGCTACGCCAGCGGCCTCCCCTCCCCCGCCTGGTACCGCTGGGTGTGGGAGGAGGGGCGCGAGGCCGCCCCCCGACAGGGCCTGAAGGCCACCGCCCTCGGGCTCCGGGACCGCGGCCAGCCCATCAGCGTCGCCGACACCGTGGCCGCCTGGACCCAGGCCACCGCCCTCGCCCGCCTGCGGGGGCACCGGAGCGTCGGTCGCATCGATCTCCTCGACGCCATCGCCTCCACCTGGGTCAAGGAGGCCCTCGAGGGCCCGCTCCCCTGGACCGCGCGGAGCACGCTGCGGCACGGCACCCACCCCGTCCTCGTCGAGCTGGTGGCCGCCCTGTGCGGCGAGCAGCGAGGACACCTCGACCCCCGCACCCCCCTCCCCCCGCTCACCCACCACGTCCGCGCCGAGTGGGAGCGCCTCGACCTCACCCCCACCTACGACCACCGCGAGCTCACCCTCCGCCGCGGCGAGCCCAGCCACCAGGAGCGCCGCCTCGCCCTCGAGCGCCTGATCCTGCTGGGCATCGACGGCTTCGCCCGGGTCGGCGGCACCCCCGCCGAGACGCGGTACGGCATCCTCCGCACCCCCGAGACCGACCGCTCCCTCCTCGAGGCCGCCTCCTACGGTCCGACCCTCGAGCAGGCCGCCCTCGCCGTCCTCGAGGAGCGCTCCGCCCAGGCCTCCACCTTCCCCGAGCTCGTCCACCTGCTCGAGGCCGGCATCGAAGCCGGTCTGCCTCAGATCAGCGACCGCGCCCAGGCCCAGATGACCGCCGCCATCGCCCGGGAGCCGGACCTGGAGGTGATGGGGGCCGGGCTGGGACGCCTGGTCGGCTGGATGCGCCACGGAGGCCTCGAGGCCGCGCAGCTCGACGTCCTCGTCCCCGTCGCCGAGGCCGCGGTCGACCGGACCCTGTGGCTCCTGGAGGGCATGCACGGCGACGTGCCCGTCCACCTCGGTCGCGTGAAGGCCGTCGTCGCCCTCCGGGACGCAGCCCTGCAGCAGCTCGGCGCCCCAGCCCACACCGCGGGGGTGCTGGAGCGGGTGGCCAACGACACCGAGGCCCCCGCCGACGTCCGTGGTGCCAGCCTCGGCGCCCTGGCCAGCCTCGGCCAGCTGTCCCTCGACGAGACCGCGGCCCTCGCCGAGGAGTCCCTGTCCCGGGTGGGCGACGAGCGGCTCGGAGACTACCTCGCCGGCCTGTTGCGGACGGCACGAGAGGTCCTGACGGAGGGCGAGGGGCTGCTGGCGGGGGTCGACGGGGCCCTGTGCGGGCTCGGACCCGAGGCCTTCCTGCGGGCGCTGCCGTCGCTCCGGGTCGCCTTCCAGGGGCTTCCTCCCCGCGAGCGCGCCGACCTGGGGCGGGTCATCGCCCGGCGCCACGGGGTGATGATGCGGGTCACCGGCCGCCTGACGGAGGACCCGATGGTCGTCGCATCGGGCCATGCACTGGAGGCAAGGGCCACGGCGAAGCTCGCCGAGCTGGGCCTCCTCGACGGGTAGCGCCTACGGGTACGGGCAGCCGGCCAGCGACGGGGGGAGCCCGAGGTCGGTGAGGTCGCTGCGGGGATGCTCGGTGAAGAACGCCGCCGTGTCGTAGAACCCGGTGTCGGTCCACGGGGTGGGGTTGCAGCGTCGCAGGCCCATGTCGGCCCAGATCTCCCAGGACGGCGCCCAGCCGAAGCGGCCGAGCATGTCGACGACGCGATCGCTCGACGACCAGCCAGCGGTGTGGTCGAGGTCCTCGAAGACCACGACGCGATCGTTGCCGCTCATGTTCAGGGTGCCCGGCATCTCGGTCTCGCAGGCATCGCGGAGCGGATCGAGAGGGTCGTTGAACGTGCCACCCCGGGTGCGGCAGACGACATGCACCGCACCCGCCTCCAGCGAGACCGCGGGCAGCGGGTCGGACAGCGTGCAGTCGGCGTCGTCGTTGCGGACCAGGCACAGTCCGAAGCGGGACAGGTCGAGGGGGGCGTCGCCACAGTTGAACAGCTCGACGGCCTTGTTGTTCATCCCCGACCCCTCGATCACCTCCGAGAGGATCAGGCAGCCACCCGTGGGGGCCTCGGCGGAGAGGCCGTAGGCGACGAGCTTGTCGAGTGCGCTCGCCCCCACGTACGGAACAGCATCGACGGCCGCGAGGGTCTGGAACGAGCCGTGGGCCTCCCGCTCGGCCACCAGCCCGGCCGCAGCCCGCGCGTCCAGCGCCACGTCGATGTCGAGCTCCGTCTCGCTGGCGGTGTTGGCGACGGCCAGGGCGGCAGCGACCTCATCGGCGTCGTAGCCGAGCTCGCCGGCGGGGCCGGCCACGTAGGCCGCCATGGCCTCGAGCGCCGACGGGCCCACGTAGGGCACCGCATCGACGTCGTCGAGGGTGGCGTAGGGTCGACGCTCCACGAGGTTCTCGGCGGCGCGGCTGTCGAGAGGGACCTCGTCGTCGAGGACCGACAGCGAGGCGCTGTTGGCCAGCTCCACGATGGCCGCCGCTTCGTCGGTGGTGAAGACGCGCTGGGCCAGTGGATCACCGTGGACGGGAGACGGCACCAGGGTGTCGGCACAGGCGCAGAGGGCGAGGCACAGCAGGATGGGTCGCATGAGAGCTCCGGCGCGTACGCTGGCTCCGTGGATGGCGAGCGGGGCACACCAGGGGACCTTCCCGGCCGCCACGGACCCTGGTGTCCCGTCGTTGGTAGCCCGGGTTTCGACGGGCAACAACCTCGGATCGGCGTCAGCGCGGGCCGCGGGAAACGACCTCGACCGCGTCGCCCACGGCGCAGTCGCCATCCTCGATCACCTGCAGGTAGATCCCGCGGAGGTGTCGCGACCGGAAGTCGGACGCCAGGTTGAGCCGCAGCGGGGCGAGGCCGAAGCGCTGCGCCCACTTCTTGCAGCCATTGTGGGCCTTGGGGGTGACCTCGAGCAGCGCCTCGCCGACACGAAGGCGGGAGCCGGTCGGGAGGTTGGCCTCGGACAGATCCAGCGACAGGTACAGGTTGTCCCCGTGGAGCTCCAGCGGCTGGCCGTTGGCGACGACCCGCGCGAAGTCGGTGCGCATCGTCGCGAGCTGGGCCTCGGGTCCGTACTTCGTCTGTTCGGCGAAGCGGTCCCCGGGCATCCCCCCGGCGCGGGTCAGCCGGACCCGCTCGTGCAGCACCCGGCCGAAGGAGGCCGTGCGAGACACCAGCAGGTCCACGGTGCCGCGGTCGGTCGGCGCCGGGGGCAGGGCGTCCAGCGCCGCGCGCAGGGAGACGGGGTCGAGGTGCCGGGCGGCGTCCCCACGGAGGCCATCGAAGGTGAGCCTCGTCGTGTCGAAGCTGCTCGGCACCTCGTCGACCAGCTGCGCCTTGGTCGGCTCTGCGTCCATCTCTCCTCCCCTGGTGGCGACGGGCCCCCGCCTACTGCTGGAAGCATCCTACCGGCTCGAAACATCGTGGCACGAGCGCACGCACCAGCTGCCGCGTACACTCGACGGCAGCACGGAGGTCCGATGAACGACGGACAGAACACGATGGGCATGATCTCCGCGGTCTGCGGCATCCTCGCCATCCTCGGGCACGGCTGCTGCTGCCTTCCGATCATCAGCTACATCGCCCCCTTCCTGGTCGTCGTCCTCGAGGTGGTGGCCATCGTCACCGGCATGATGGCGCGGCAGCAGGCCGCCGCTCAGGGCGGGACCGACAGCCTGGCGATGGTCGGCATCCTCACCGGGAGCCTCGCCGTGTTGATGAGCATCGGGTACGTCCTCATCTTCGGCGCGGCGATCGTCGCCTACATCGCCGCGATCGTCGGCGTGGTCGTGCTGGGGCAGTAGGTGTGGACACGACGAGAGCTCACGGCGGCCCTCGGGGCGGTGGCCTGCTCGCCGACCCCCGGCGACCCCGTCGTGCGTCCGCAGCCCCGGGGGTTGGTGCTGATCACCGCCGACGACCTCGGCTGGAAGGACCTCTCCGCCTACGGTCTGACCACCGTGTCGACCCCGAACATCGACCGGCTGGTCCACGAGGGCGTCGCCTTCGACCACGCCTTCGACGTCGTGAGCACCTGCTCCTCGAGCCGCGCGACCCTCGCGACCGGCCAGTACCCCCACACCCACGGAGTCACCGCCCTCACCCACCGGCAGCCCGAGGTCTCCCTCGCCGCCGACACCCCCGTCCTCGCCCGTAGCCTGCAGGGCGACGGGCTCCGCACCGGCCTGCAGGGAAAGTGGCACATCACCTTCCACGACCCGCCCGACGCCTTCGGCTACGCCCAGCACCTCCCCGTCGACCTCGACCAGCGGATCCGCGACGTCACACCGGCCCTCGACTTCCTCGACGCCGTCGGGACCGACCGCTTCTTCCTCGAGCTGAACTTCATGCAGACCCACCGCGACCTGCTCGATCGCTTCGTGCAGGTCGAGGGCTACGAGGTGGAGGTCGACGCCGCGTCCGTGCCGGCGTGGTGGGGGCTTCCGGACTGGCCGGAGATCCGCGAGGAGGTCGCCGGCTACCTGTCGAACCTCCGGTGGATGGACGCGCTCATCGGCGAGGTCCTCGACCGCCTCGACGCCCTGGGGCTCGGCGACGACACCGTCGTGGCCTTCGTCTCCGACAACGGCCCCCCCTTCCCGGGCTGCAAGCTCACCCTGTACGACCGCGGCGTCGGGACCCCCCTGATGGTCCGCTGGCCCGCCGCCCTGGCACCCCGGTGGTCCAACGAGCTCGTGAGCACCGTGCAGATCGCGCCCACCCTGCTGGAGCTGATGGGGGCGCCCCCGCTGCCCGGCGCGGAGGGACGCTCCCTGGCGCCGCTGCTCTTCGGCGAGCCCTTCGAGCCCACCGCGGCGCTGTTCTCCGAGATGGAGGACCACATCGATCCCCACCCCGCCCGCGCCGTCCGGACCCGACGCTTCAAGTACATCCGCAACCTCAGCGACGCCCCTTGGGGCCGGGGCGACGGCGACGCAGACTATGTCGACGCCCTCGGCGAGGAACCCGACCAGACGTGGGACGAGCCCCGGGTTCCCGAAGAGCTGTACGACCTGGACACCGACCCCAACGAGCGGGTCAACCTCGTCGCCGACCCCGCGTTCGCCAGGGTACGCGACGAGTTGCTGGGGCTGCTGAGGGCCCAGGCCGAGGCCACCGCGGACCCCCGGCTCGACGAGCTGTAGTCCGGACCGTCAGGCTACCGCGCGGCGGCCTGGTCGCCGGGCAGCGGGTCCAGATCGACCCAGGCGGACAGGCCCGAGCCGGGCGCTGCGGACCACACCACGAGCTCCGTGGAGCCGGTGTCCGGCGCGTCGTCCCGGCCGAGCTGCTGGAGGCGCCCCACGTTGCGGAAGGGCGTGTTCAGCGTGCCCCCCGCCGACGACGCCGTGGGCGCCCCCTTCACCCACCACACCCGCTCGGCGAGGATGCCGGTCGCCGGGTCGTACACGGCGAGGCCCCGGGCCTCCAGCTCGTAGGTGATCTCCGGACCCAGCACCCTCGCGGCGTCGTTGATGTTGGCCGCGATGGTGTCCTGGGCAGCCTCGAGGTTGCCGCCGGTCGGACCCAGATCCACGCCGGGCCCATCCCCCTCGGCATTCTCCCGGCCGATGGTCTCCTCTGCGCCGAGGTTCCCCTTGTACGCGCCCCCGACCGAGACGGTTCCTTCGTCCGAGAGCGGCATCACCGCCACCTCGGCGTCGGCCGCAGCGTCGGAGCGGTAGCTCCGCGCAGGGGTCTCGTCGGCTGAGGGGTTGGGCAGCCGCGTCGCGACCATCCCGCTTCCCTCGGTCGTGAGAACGTCGTACCCGTCCGGATGCCGCGCCACGGTGTGCTTCAGCATCGAGGACCCACGGGACGCAGTGGGTGACGGCATCTGCATCAGCTTCGCGTTGCGCTCTCGCACGACCTCCGGCAGCGACCCGGCGTCGCGAAGGTGGAGGTGGAAGCCCCCCATGGCCTGGGCCAGCACCTGACGTATGCCCTCCTGGAGCAGCCGGTCCTGGGTGTTCCGGGCCTCGATCCCCTCGAGGTCCACGTTGGTGACCCGTCCATCCGAACGGACCTGGAGCTGGAGCGTCGCGGCCGATGTCGCCTGGTCCAGCGCCTGCAGGTTGGCGTCGAGCAGCGCCTGCCGACGAGGACCCGGAGCACCGCTGACCGCCAGGGCCTTCCAGCCGATGTCTTCGATGGCGCAGTCCACCTCGGCCCGCTTCTTCCCGGCGTGGTCGACGTTGCAGGCCAGCACCATCCGAACCTGGGTCCCGGCCGTCCGCACGGCGTGCTTCCGATCGACGCCGAGCAGAAGCGGTACCGGCATCAGCACCTCGCCTTCCACGTACCAGCGGGTGTCGTTCCAGCGAGCAAAGGCGTCTTCATAGACGACCACTTCCTCGTCCACGGTTGCCTGGCCGAAGCTCAGCCCCAGTAGAAGAGCCCACATGTCCACCTCCCAGTACCGAGGTGTCCGCGGCCAGGCTCTCGTAAACGGTCAGGGGCTGTCGGGGGTCCCGTCGATGGCGTCGAGGCGGTCGTACAGGTCGCTGAGGAGCAGCCGCAGCGTGGCGCCGTCGGGCAGACCGTCGAGGACCACCTCTCCGTCGGACAGATCCCGGCGGAACCAGCCGTCGTCCATGCGCTTGTGGTGGATGACGTGGACCTCGTCGGGGTCGATCAGCACGTAGTGCTGCAAGGAAGGGAGGCGTCGGTAGTGCTCGAACTTCGCCCCTTGGTCGTAGTTGGCGCTGCTCGGGGAGAGCACCTCGAAGAGGACGGTGGGGTTCGTGACCGTCAGGCCGTCGTCGACGTGCTCGTAGGGACCGCAGATCAAGGCCGCGTCCGGGTAGAGGTAGGCGCCGGTGCCGGGGATGTGGATCCTTTGATCACTCGACGCGGATCGGCACGGCGAGCCCTTCGTCGCCAGGAACAACGACCCGAGCAGGTTCGCCCCGACCGCAGCGTGGCGCGACGTGCCCCCCGGCATCGCGTAGACCTCCCCGTTCAGCCACTCGTGGCGGCCCTCGGCCTCGGCATCGAGCACCAGGTAGTCCTCCAGGGTCATGGAGGGAAGCGGCTCCATGGGGGTCCTCCAGCTCCATCCTATCCTCGCCGCTCTCGTCAGTGCGCTCCACATCCGCTACATGGGAGCACCTCGGTCTGCGCGGCCCACGCTCCCTTCGCGCGCCGACTCACCGGATCCAGCCACGAGGGGCACCCCCTCCGGCACCCAACCCACGGGAGGCAGCCGTGCTGCTCACCCTCACCACCACGACACCGTCGTCGGGCCCTGCTGCGTCCGACCTCGGCTACCTCCTCCACAAGAACCCGGCGCGGGCCCAGCGACAGGAGCTCCCCTTCGGTGTGGCCCACGTGCTGTGGCCCGAAGCCGACGTCGAGCGAGCCACCGTGGCCATGCTCGTGGAGGTCGACCCCGTCGCCCTGGTTCGCGGCCACGCCCACTCCGATCAGGACGGGCCCCTCGCCCAGTACGTGAACGACCGCCCCTACGCCGCCAACTCGCTGTTCAGCGTCGCCCTCGCCAAGCTCTTCCGCACCGCCATGTCGGGCACGTGCAAGCAACGTCCCGAGCTGGTCGAGCACCGGTGGCCCCTCGAGGTGGAGCTGCCCGTCGTGCCCGCACGGGGTGGGGAGCCTCTCCTTCGCCGGCTGTTCGAGCCCCTCGGCTACGCGGTCGAGATCGAGCGCCTCCCACGCGACGAGGAGCACCCCAACTGGGGGATGTCCTCCCTGGTCCGGCTGCGCCTGCGCCACACCACCACCATCGCCCAGCTCCTGCGGCACCTGTACGTGTTGATCCCCGTCCTCGACGACGACAAGCACTACTGGGTCGGCGACGACGAGGTCGACAAGCTCCTCCACCGCGGCGAGGGCTGGCTCGCCGACCACCCGGCGAAGGACGACATCGCCCTGCGCTACCTCAAGCGGCGCCGCAGCCTGGCCCGTCGGGCCCTCCGGCAGCTCATCGACGAGGAGCCGGAGGAGGAGGAGGACGTGGTGCGCTCGGTCCGCGAGGAGTCCCTCGAGAAGCCGCTGTCCTTGCAGAAGCGTCGGATCGCCCACATCGCCGCTCGACTCGCCGAGCTCGGCGCCCGCTCGGTCCTCGACCTGGGCTGCGGCGAGGGGCAGCTCCTGAAGGCCTTGCTGGCGGACCGTCGCTTCGAGCGGGTCCTCGGGATGGATGTGTCCCCCACCGTGCTCGAGCGCTGCGAGCGCCGCCTGAAGCTCCAGGAGCGACCCGCCCACTGGCAGGAGCGCCTCACCTTGGTCCAGGGGGCCCTGGGCTGGCGTGACCCGCGTCTCGACGGCTTCGACGCCGCCGCCGTGGTGGAGGTGATCGAGCACATGGAGGCCGACCGCCTGCCGGACTTCGTCCAGGGGCTGTTCGGCGCCAACCGGCCCCGTCACGTCCTCGTGAGCACGCCGAACGTCGAGTACAACGTGCGCTTCGACGCCCTGTCGGCCGGCACCTTCCGCCACCACGACCACCGCTTCGAGTGGGACCGCGCCACCTTCCGGGCCTGGGCCCAGGGCGTCGCCGAGGCCCACGGCTACGAGGTGTCCTTCGAGGGGATCGGCGACGACGACCCCGAGGTCGGCCCACCGACCCAGCTGGGGGTGTTCACATGTCGCTGAAGACCCTGACCGTTCCCGAGCTCTCCCTGGTGCTGTTGATCGGACCCAGCGGCGCAGGGAAGTCCACCTTCGCCGCCGCCCACTTCTCCCCGTGGGAGGTGCTGTCGAGCGACCACTACCGGGGCGTGCTCACCAACGACCCCAACACCCTCGACGCCAACAAGCTCACGTTCGAGGTGCTGGAGTACCTGGCGGCCAAGCGCCTGGAGCGCGGGCTCCTCACCGTGATCGACGCCACCAACGTGCGCCGAGAGGACCGGGGGAAGTGGGTCCAGCTGGCGCGGCAGTACCACGTGCTGCCCGTGGCCATCGTGCTCGACGTCGACCCGAAGGTGGCCCACGCGCGCAACCGGGAGCGTCCGGACCGAGACTTCGGCAAGCACGTCGTCCGCAACCAGGTGCACGCGCTGCGCAAGAGCCTGCGCGGGCTGAAGCGGGAGGGCTTCCGCTACATCCATCGCCTGGACGGAGAGGGGGCCATCGACGGTGTCACCATCGAGCGCCCCCGCCCGTGGACCGACCGTCGCGACGAAGCGGGTCCGTTCGACCTGATCGGCGACATCCACGGCTGCCGCCAGGAGCTCGACGGGCTGCTGGCGAAGCTCGGCTACGGCGTGAGCCGGGTCGACGGGGTGTGGAGGGCCAGCCACCCGGAGGGGCGGCGCCTGGTCTTCCTGGGCGACCTCGTGGACCGTGGCCCCGACAGCCCCGGCGTCCTCGAGCGGGTCATGGACTTCGTGGAGCACGGCGACCACATCTGTCTGCCCGGGAACCACGAGGCCAAGCTGGTGAAGTGGCTGCGGGGGAAGAAGGTGAGCCCCAAGCACGGCCTGCAGGAGACCATCGACCAGCTCGCGACGTACGACGAGGCCTTCCACCAGCGGGCGCTCCGCTTCCTCGACGGCCTCGTCAGTCACTACGTGCTCGACGGGGGCGCCCTCGTGGTGGCCCACGCCGGCATGACCGAGCGCCTGATGGGCCGCGCGTCCGGGAAGGTCCGGCAGTTCGCGCTGTACGGCGAGACGACGGGGGAGACCGACGAGTTCGGCCTGCCCGTCCGCTACGCATGGGCCGACGACTACCGGGGCAAGACCGCCGTGGTGTACGGCCACACCCCGGTGCCCTGGACGGAGTGGGTCAACAACACCCTGTGCATCGACACCGGCTGCGTCTTCGGCGGCGAGCTGACGGCCCTGCGCTGGCCCGAGCGCGAGCTGGTGTCGGTGCCTGCCGTTGCCGTTCACTGCGAGCCGGTGAAGCCCCTGGCCGTCGCCCGTCGGGCCGCTCGACCCCACGCCGACCTGCCCCACATCGACGACGTCTTCGGCAGCTCGCGGGTCATGACCCGGTTCAAGGGCTCGGTTCGGGTGCCCGCGGAGCAGTCCGCCGCCGCGCTGGAGGTCGTCGCCCGCTTCGCCGTGCATCCCCGGTGGCTGGTCCACCTTCCCCCCACCATGTCCCCCAGTGAGACCAGCTCGCGGGAGGGGCTGCTGGAGCACCCCGACGAAGCCTTCGCCTACTACCGGAAGCACGGCGTCGATCGGGTGGTGTGTGAAGAGAAGCACATGGGCAGCCGCGCCCTGGTCCTGGTGGGCCGCACCGCCGAGGCCCTGTCGGCGCGCTTCGGCGTGCCCACGCCCGAGCCGGGTCTGGTGCTCTCCCGCCGCGGACGCCGCTTCTTCCGCGACCGGGTGCAGGAGCACGGGCTGATCCACAGAGTCCGAGGCGCCATCGAGGCCGAAGGCCTGTGGGACACCCTCTCCACCGACTGGGTGCTCCTCGACGCCGAGCTGATGCCCTGGTCCACCAAGGCGATGGCCCTGCTGGAGGGCCAGTACGCGCCGGTGGGTCAGGCGGCCCGACGCAACGGGAGCGCCGCGGCCGAGCTGATGGCGGCGGCGCTTCGGCGCCATGGGGACGACCCGGAGGTCCAGGCCCTCGCCGCGCGGATGCAGCAGCGACGGGACGACGCCATCGCGTACACCGATGCCTACCGGCGCTACTGCTGGGCCGTCGAGGATGTCGGCGACCTCCGGCTGGCACCGTTCCACCTGCTGGCGAGCGAGGGGGCCGTCCACCACGACAAGCCCCATGCCTGGCACATGGAGACCCTGGCGGGACTCGCCCGACACGACGACGTGCTGGTGGCCACCCCCTGGCGCACCGTGGACCTGACCGACGAGGCCCAGGTCGCCGACGCCGTGGCCTGGTGGACGCAGCACACCGAAGCCGGCGGCGAAGGCATGGTGGTGAAGCCCGAGACCTTCCTCGCCTGGCACAAGGGCCGTCTCGTCCAGCCCGCCCTCAAGGTGCGCGGTCGGGAGTACCTGCGCATCATCTACGGACCCGAGTACCTGTCGCATCTCGGGCGGCTCAGGAAGCGGGGCGTAGGCCGCAAGCGCAAGCTCGCCCACCAGGAGTTCCTCCTGGGGCTCGAGGGGCTGGAGCGCTTCGTGGAGAAGGCGCCACTGGCCGACGTGCACGCGTGCGTCCTCGGCATCCTGGCGCTGGAGGCGGAGCCCGTCGACCCGAGGTTGTAGCGAAGCCAACCCGCGACGTCGGTGGCGCTCCCCGACGTTTTCTCCGCTGGTTTGCCAACGCCGGATCGTTTTCCGGGGCTCTTTGCCAACGAGGGGGCGCACGCACGTCGGTTCGAGGGCCGGATCGGGCCGATGGCGCCGCGCTTCGTGCCCTGGGCGGCCTCTCGCGGGCAGGTCGTTGGCCATCAGGGTGGGAAAACGTAGGGGCGTCCGCAAAACCGGAGAGAAAACGTCGACCGACGTCTGTCGACCTCCGTCGCCCCACGGACCAACCCCCACAACCCGACGGACCACCTGCCCCGTCGACGTCCGCGCCCGGCTCGGCCGCGCCCTCGGCGGCATCGCCCGAGGGCTCCCTCCTCCACCACAGCCGCTGGTCCTTCTACCGGAACCGCTCCAGCGCCCCTCTCAACGCCTCGGACAGCGGCACCTTCTCCCCGCTCCCGTAGTCGACCATCACCAGCACCCCGGACCCCCGCCCGACCAGCTGCTCCCCACAGCGAAGCTCGTACTCGGTCACGAAGCTGGTCCGCCCCAGCTTCGCCACCCGACACCCCGCCACCACGCGCCCTGGGAAGGTCACCGGCGCCAGGAAGTCGCAGGTGGTCGTCGCGAGGATCGGCGCCACCCCCGTCGGCGTGTTCGTCTCGATCCCCACCTCCTCGAACAAGGCGATCCGTGCGTCCTCGAACCATCGGAAGAACACCGTGTTGTTCACGTGCCCGAAGGCATCGAGCTCCCCCCAGCGAACCCGCTGTTCCACCTCGATGGGCATCCCCATGGCCACCTCCCGTGAGCACCTACCCCATCGTCGGGTAGGCTCGGCCGCGATGATCCTGCTCAGCCTCGCCCTGGCCGCCGACCCGCTCCCGTCCCCCAGGGAGCAGTGCGCGTCGGGCGACCTGCTCGGCTGCCTCACGGCCCTCGGCGACGCCTCCCGGGCCCGCGCCTGGGCCGACGAGCCCGTCCCCACCGTCCGCCGCTACGACGTGGAGGCCTACGCCGCCCGCGCCTGCCTCCTCGGCGAGCTCGGCCTGTGCGGCTTCGCGGAGCAGGCCCCCGAGCGCCTGTGGCGGCACCTCCCCAAGGGCCACAGGTGGCTCCCCGGCGACCCCGTCGCGCTCCCCGGAGGCGGCTGGACCCGCCGGCTCGACGACGCCCTCGGCTTCACCGGCCACACCGTCGACGGCGACGTGGTCGGCACCGGCAGCGGCCTCCTCGTGCTCACCCACGGCGCCCTCGTCCTCCACGGGCCCGACGGCGCGAAGCCCGTCGCCATCCCCGACGACCCCACCGTCTGTCGCCTCGAGGCCCGCCAGGACGTCGTGCGCGTCGGCTTCCTCGACGGCGAGCGCTGCGACCGCGGCGCCATGGTCCTCCGGCTCGACACCGGCAAGGAGGCCGACGTCCCCCCGGAGCGCGGCCGCCCCCAGCAGGCCACCATGGACGACGGCTCCATCGTCGAGCTCACCGACGGCACCCTGCTCCAGCGCAGCGACGCCGGCGAGACCATCCGCTCGTGGCCCCTCGACACCTCCCTCCCCCAGCACCTCCTGCCCCACCCCGACGGCCTGTCCGTCGCCGTCGTCTCCGCCACGGGGAGCCTGATCGTGCCGCTCGTGGAGGGCTTCGGCACCGTCCAGCCTGTCCCCGACTGGTTCGAGCGCGCCGACCACACCGACCCGGACCGCATCGAGGTCGAGGTCCCCGTGTGGGCTCGCACCGTCTGCGAGCTGTCCACGACCCTCCACGACCGCCCCATGCGGCGTGGCGACGTCCTCCGGGTCGACCCCACCACGGTCTCGCTGCCGAACCACGCCCGGGGAATGACCCTGCTCGCCAGCTCCGACCCCTCGGGCTGCACCGATGGCACTCCCCAGGACGCCGCCCGCTGGCCGCCCACCGCCGAGAAGCTCGCGCTGCTCACCCCCCGCGCCAAGGCCTTCCGCGAGGTCGAGCGCCGCGTCATCACCATCCAGGACGAAGACGGCGGCCCAGCCATCGGCCTGCCCATCGAGGTGAAGGGCCGGCTGCCCTACAAGACCCGGACCGATCTCGACGGCACCTTCGTGTGGTGGAACGAAGGCGGCAGCGAGCTCGTCGTCGGCTCCGGCATCGACATGCCCACCATGAAGGCCGACCGCTGGGTGCTGCCCGCCAGCGGCAAGGTCCCCGGCGGCAAGCCCGCCGACCCCCTCACCCTCAGCGGCGTGTGGAAGCCCCAGAGCCCGCTGGCGATGCCTTGGGTCTTCCTCACCCCCGACGACATCGGCCGCGGCTGGGCCCTCGTCAGCCCCACGCGCTTCGTCCACATCGCCAGCACCAAGCGCGAGGCCCGGGTCATCCAGTGCCGCGGCTGCGTTCAGCCCACCCGCTACGAGCTCCTCACCGCCACGGCCTCCCTCGGCGCCACGTCCTTCACCGGTGGGAGCCTGCCGTCCGGACCGACGCCGTACACGAGCCGCATCGAGCGCCCGAACCTCCACCGGGCCCTGCCCAAGGAGATCGCGGCCCGCCTCGAGGACGTCGGCGCCACCGACCCCACCCGCCTCGAGCAGCCCGGCGGCCCCCTGCTCACCGCCCTCTCCGGGCGCACCTTCGAGGAGGGCGAGCGCACCGACGTCGTGCTGGTGGCCCACGGCGCCACCTACGCCGCCACCGTCCGCTACGAAGGCACAGACGACTGCGGCGCTGGCAAGAACGCCTGTGCCAGCCTGATCATGGAGATCCACGGCGGCTTCGAGCGGTGGGTGGTGGAGCCCCAGCCCCTGCGGGTCCACCGCATCGAGCGGCGTGACGACGGCGGCGAAGTGGTCGAGATCCTCGACGTCACCTGGGAGTAGGGCACAGCCGCGCTTGGCATCCACCGAGACCTCCCCATGCAGGTCGACGGCTCCGAGGGGCATGCCGACCGGAGGTCGAAGGTGCCAAGGCCCTCCACGTGGAGGCGGTCCCCCCCAGACGAGGGCTCCACTGACAGCTCCGTGCGCCGAACGCGCCGGCACGTGGACGGACGCAGGGTCACGCTGGGGGACGCATCGTCGTTCCGGGCTGGGGCAGCACCAGGAGGTGGGCGACGTCCTGCGACTGGTCGACCGCGTCGTGGAGCTGCGTCGGGAGCGCGTCGTGCGGGACGGCGTCGAGCTCCACACCCTCACGACCCGGGAGGCGTCGCTGCTCGCCTACCTGGCCGCCCGTCCCAGCCGCGCCGTCGAGCGGAGCGACCTGATGCGGGAGGTGTGGGGCTACGCCGGGGGCGTGGTCACCCGCACCATCGACAACACCGTCGCGCGGCTGCGGGGGAAGATCGAGGCCGATCCGTCGAGCCCGCGGCACCTCATCACCGTCCACGGCACCGGCTACCGCTTCGAGCCGGCCTGAACGCAGCGGGCTCAATCCTCGATGGCGTCTTCGTCGAGGGGCTCGAAGGTGTTCGGGTTGACGGAGCCGGTGCAGCTCAGGCCCATGGGCCGCAGGGAGTCCTGGGTCTTCCACTCGGCGAGCAGGTCACCGTTCAGCCCGAACTCCGCGATCGTGGGGGAGCCGTACCAGTGGTTGTGGTTCTTCCGGTGGTCCTTCAGGATGACCAAGCGCTCGTTGGTGCCACTCAGGCCCCACACCCAGCCGTCGTAGTCGAGGGGAACCGACTCCTGCAACACGCCCACGGTGTTGAAGCGATCCAGGTGGTCGGTCGCGTGCCATGCGCCGTAGAGCTCTCCATCGGCCCGACCGAATCGGGTGACCTGGCGCACGTCCTCGAGCTCTTCGCCCCGCTCGTCGAGGACGTCCTGCCAGCTGGCGTACCGCGTCAGCGACCGGCGAGCACGACCGTTGTAGACGACCAGGCCGCCCCGGTGATCCGTGACCTGTTCGCACTTCGTGCCGGACCTCTCCACCACGCCGGTGGTCATGTCGACGCGACTCACCCCTGACCGATCGTCACCGCAGTAGTACAGGTGCTTCCCGAGCTTCCCGATCGAGGAGATGACGTTAGCGTCCGGGTCACCGATGTCCTCGATCTCAACGACGTGGGCGAGGGTCTGGGAGTCGAGCCCGAAGGCCATGACGGAGAAGGGGCCGAAGCCGTAGGCCCAGCTGAACTGCCGGTCGCCACTGGGAGCGTGCTCCACCACCGTGAGGCACACCCGGGACTCGGCCGCCACCTCAGGCCACGTGGGCAGATCTCCACCACAACCCATGAGAACCAGTACCAGCCACATATCAGACCTCTCTTTGTCCCTCCATTCCCGCGGGCTGGACGCGACGTCACCTCAGGTCTCGGCGTAGAGCCCCTCGACGGTCCCGAGCACCTCGGAGACCAGGGAACCCGGCAGCTCTCCGAGGGTCTTGACCCCCTCCTCCCTCCAGCTCCAGTGGTTGCGCTTCACCACGGAGACGGCCTGCAGGGTCGGGTCCTCGTCCTGCTGCGCCCCCATCCCCGTCCAGATGCCCGCCGCGCCCAGCCAGATGCGCACCTCGTGCTCGCCGTCGGGGAGCGGCATGCTCACCCAGTGGCTGACACCGCCGTCCTGGGCCTCCCCCCGCTCCCAGCCTCTGCTGAACAGCCCCAGCAGCCGCCCGACGGGGACCCGGCGCGTGTCGTCGAGGGCGTACAGCTTGCTGACCCGGTGCTCCTTCGTGAGGCGGTGCACCGGCCTCCCCAGCTGCACGAAGGGCTGGAGCAGCTCGTAGTCCGACAGCACCTCGCCCCATGCCGCCAGGGAGTCGGCGTCGGCGTCGATGGGATGGAGGACCCCGATGGATCCGTCCGGAAGTGCCATCTCCTCGTCCTCGGCGTCGGCGTAGCTGCCGTCTTCCGCGACCCGGAAGCTCCCCACCAGCTGGCCGTCGTCGTCGTAGGCCCCCCAGATCAAGCGACGCACGAGATGTCCGAGGAGCGGATGGGTGGCAACGTAGGCCTCGAAGTCTGCCCCCGGCCAGCGGCGTCCCGTCACCATCGCGGACTCGAGGCGCTGGATCTGCAGCTTCGCCAGGGTCCGCACGTCCTTCTTCAGCTGCTTGAAGGCGGCCGCAGCGGCCGGCGCCTTCTCCTCGTCGTCCTTCACCCCGGGCTTCGGAAGGGACTTGCGGACCTTGCCGGTCTCCCCGTCCCGCACGATGGGCTTGAGGGCCTCGTCGAAGCTGACGACGAAGCTGCGGGGCCCGTAGTCGAGGGTGAGGGTACCGTCGGCATCGAGGCCCAGATCCGGCACGAGCCGGTCCGCCAGCTGTTCCTTGGTGAGCCCCAGGGACTCGGCCAGGGCCTGGATGCGCTGACGGGCGTTCTCCTTGACCCCCTTGAACTTCACCTTCTGGGCGATGCCGTTGAGGTGCATCAGCGCGACGTCGGTGCCGATGGCCAGCAACACGTCGAGACCGACGACGGCTCGCTTGTGCTGGGACTCTCCGGGCCAGCGGCGCACCATCGGGGTGAGGTTTCCGGCGACGGCGTCGTCGCCGAGGAGGCCGAGCTGCGTGAGGGCCCAGCTCTCCTTCGACGGCGCACCGGCCGCGATCCACTGCTCGAAGAGGGCCCAGGAGAAGGCCGCGAGGGACGCGGGCTCGCAGCTCTCCTTCAGCACCTCGACGCCAGCGTACGGGTCGTCGAGGGGGCTCATGGCCAGCATCATCGCCGCCACCTCCACCTGCTCCACGGAGAGCACCGCCTCCTGGCCCTTCACCTTCGGCCGCGGCAGGGCAGCGGGGAGCCAGAAGCCGATGCTCTTGGGCCGCTTGGCCGGGAGCTGGTCGAGGGGGTCCATCGACAGGAAGACGTCGAGGGCTGCGGCAGCCTCGTCCCCGTAGTGCCGACCCGCCGCCTGGACCGTCTCGCCATGGCCCGCGTCGACCAGACGTCGCAGGGCGGCCACCGCCTCCCGCTGGGACCGGTTCACCGTGCCGAGGGCGTGGGGCACCCAGGCGCGGGCCGCGTAGCTCGGATGCCGCTCCATCCACTCCACCGCGATGGCGCGGCGAGACTTCGTCGACAGCCAGTCCAGCATCGCGAGCGCCAGCTGGGGGCAGGCGACCCCCACGAGGTACGGAAGCGAGTCGTTGGCGTCGGCCTTGCGGATCAGCGTCGTCGCGAGGTCGCTGTCGTCGGTGAGCGTGTACAGACCGACCACGATCTCGTGGGCCCGGTCGCCGTAGAAGTAGCCGCGGCGAATGCTCCGCTGGGCGGCCAGGTGGGCCGCTCCCCCCAGCTTCAGGCCGGCGATCTGGAGCGCCACGTCGTACCAGGCCGTCTCCACCCGCGTCGTCACCTCGGCGGGGTCGGCGAGCCAGGCCGTCACCGCCGCCTCCAACCGGGCCGACACGGCCTTGTCGGCCTCCGTCCAGGAGAAGCTGTCCGTTGGCAGGTCGGGCGTGAGCGCCAGCGGCTTCGGACCCTTGGGCTTCTTCTTGCGGGCCCAGGGGGGATCGGAGAACACCGGGTGCAGCGTCGACGGGTCGGCGTCGGGCAGCACGTTCGCCAGCTCCTCCCTCAGGGCGTCCACGGCCTGCCGCTCGTCGTCGTCCAGCTCCTCGACGATGGCGTCGACGGCGGCCGGATACTGACCAACCCAGCCCCGCAGCAGCGGCCGCACCGCCGACCGACTCCTCCGGCCCAGGGCGAGCCGGAGCGCTCGGCGGGGATAGCGATCGGCCGCGGTGCGGATCAGCGAGGCCACCGTCTTCTGGTCGAGGTGGTCGAACAGCGCCCCGAAGGCCTCGTCGAAGGGCATCTCCAGGAGGATGCGGGCGCCGAGCTTGACCGCGTCGGCGGCGCCATCGAGGACGGGGGTGATGAGCGGCACGGCGCCCGCCCCATGCTCCACCGCCAGGGTCTCCAGCACACCGGGGCCGATTCCCCAGGTGTTGCCGAGCAAGCCGGCCGCACCCGCGGGCGTGTCCGCCGCCGTCGCCAGCTCGCTCGGCATGCCGAAACGGGCTCCCCGAGGCGCGCTCTGCCACCAGCCGGTCTCGGGAAACAGGTAGGCGAGGATCTGTTCCAGCCGTGCGTCCGGCTGTTCGTTGGTCTTGGACGTCAGGGCCTTGAACGCCTCCACGGTGCCGCCCTCCTTCACCTCCGTCGCCACAGCGAGGGCTGCCTCGTAGGCGGCGTCGTCGGCCGCGGCGATGGCCCGCCGTACCCACAGCAGACCGGGCACCTGCACCATCCGCCAGCCTCGCTGGAAGGGCTCGGTGGTCAGGTAGACCCGCAGGACCCGAGACAGCTCGAAGGTCCCGAGCATGGCCCGCACCAGGGCCTCGGCGGCCGTGTCCTCCTGCCAGGCCTTGCTCGCTCGCATCCCGGCCAGCACCTTGCCGAGCTGCTGGTCGGTGAGGGAGCCGAACGTGTCGTGGGCGATGCCGGCGAGGGCCTGCTTCTGCCCCCTGTCCCCGTAGTCGATCGCCCGCTTCAACAGCTTGGCCACGTCGTGCTCGTCGGTGGGCACGAAGGCGCCGCCGCGGCGGCTGTGGATCTTCGCCTTCCAGCTGGAGGGCACCGGGAAGGCGTCCTCGTCGGGGAGACCGGCCGGGCTCGGAGCCGACGCGGCCCTCGGAGCGGACGCGGCCTTCGGCGTCGGCGCGGCCTTCGGAGCCGGCGCGGCCTTCGGCGTCGGCGCGGCCTTCGGAGCCGGCGCGGCCTTTGCGGGCGTAGGCTTCGACGGCTTCGCTGCGGCCTTGGCCACAGGGGCCGTCGATGCCACAGCCCCTACCTCCGTGTAGCCCTTCTTGGTCTTGGCGTTGATCTGCTTGTCGGCCTCCTTGTCGGCCTTCTCCTCCGAGCCCAGGTCCTTGACCTTCGTCTGCCCGTCGGTGCCGATGCGTCCCCACTGGGTGGTGACCTCGGTGCCCTCCACCGTGATCTGCCAGAACTTGTTCGACGTGCCTTCCGTGAACTCGAAGCGACGCATGGATCCTCCGCGATGGGAGGAGCAGCCTACCGCTCGGGGCCACCCTGCGGGGCGCCACGACACAGGTCGACACAAGGGGTCAGGCGGCCGCCTGGTCGCGCTCCTCGTCGCCGAGCATCCGCGCCGCGATGCCCAGGAGGTCGTCGTGGGCGAGGCCCAGCACCCGTCGGGCCGGCTCGTGGAACGCGTACACCAGCACACCCTCCACCTGATCGGACGCCGCGACCCCGAGGGCGAGGGCGTCGGCGAGCTGGAGCAGGGCGACGCGCTGCCGCTCGTCGGGGTCGACCAGCTGTCCGAGGGGTTCGTGGTGCTTGGCCACCACGTCGACCAGATCGTCGCGGAAGTTCCACAGCTCGAGGCAGGCGGCACTGAGGCTGGCATGGTCGATGCCGAAGACCGCCCGCTCTACCGCCGCGACGTCCGGATGGCCCCCCTGCTCCTCGGCGACCACGCGCTCGAGCCCGTCGGAGTCGATGACCGCCATCAGCTGGCGTCCAATGTCGTGGAGCAGAGAGCAGAGAAAGGCGCTGCGCCCGATCGCGGGGCTCACGAAGGGAGCGAGCTGGCGCGCGGCCCCGGCCGATCGGGTGGCGTGCTGCCACAGGTGGGCCCACCGGGCGTCGGCCTGCTGCCCGATCACCGAGAGCGCCAGGGCGATGGCGGTGTCCCGCGTGGTGTCGAAGCCGAGGACCTGGATGGCCCGCGCCAGGGTGTCGACCCGGTGCTCCCGTCCGTACATCGCGGAGTTCGACAGCTCCACGACCTTGGCGGCGAGGACCGGATCGGTACCGACCGCGTCCTCCATGTCCCGGAGGGAGCTGGCGGGGTTCTGGGCCACGAACAGGACACGGCCCGCGGCCGGTGGAAAGACGCGGAGGTCCTCGATGCGTTCCAGCAGCTTCCTCGCTGCGCTGGTGCGGTACAGGTGGGTCATGGCCGCACTTCGGTCCGGGCAGCCGTCCGTTGACCCCTCTGCGACCGCAGAGAGACCCACCCGGAGCGCGCGCTACAAGGAGCGAACCCGACGGAAGCCGACGATCCGGCTCACCTGGTCCCGCTCTGCCCGTCGCCGACCAGGAACCTGGGCGCCGGTGGCCAGGGCCAGCCAGTGTCCGCCACGGACCACCGAGGGACCGCCGATGTCCTCGACCGATGGGATGACCGCCTTGCCGTCCTGGATGTGGGGGCCGCTGGCCTTCCACGGATCCATGCACCACTCCGACACGTTGCCCCCCATGCCCCGCACGCCGTACGGACTGGTGTCGACGGGGTAGCTGTCGACGACGTCGGGCACGGGACGGGTGCGGCTGCTCGCCCGGACCCGCGCCCACGTGGGGTCGAACAGCTCACCCCACGGGTAGAGGCGCCCGTCGACGCCGCGGGCTGCCTTCTCCCACTCGAGCTCGGTGGGTAGACGCCACGTCTGCCCCGTACGGCTCGACAGCCACGCGAGGAAGGCACGGGCCGCGGCCTGGTCGACCCCGACCACGGGCAGCTCCAGCACGCTCAGCAGGCCCTCTGGATCGGGCCGGAAGCCCGTCTCGTCGCGGAGCAACCAGGGCCGACCCCCGATCCCCCGTCGCGGCTGATGGCGCTCGGCCTCCTCCTCCCGGCCCAGCTCGAGCAGGGCGTTCAGGAAGACGATGTACTCGGACACCGTGACCGGGAAGCGGCTGACGACGAAGCCGTCGACCCAGACCCGCCGGGGCGGAGACGCGGTGTCGCAGCGTCGGTCCCCCGCCATCATCCAGCCGGCCGGGACGTATTGATCTTCCGAGCCGACCTGCCCCTTGGGCAACAGGACGACGGGGGCGGGCTCGTGGGCCTGGGGCGGAACGTTGTCGACGCGCCCGTTCCGCATGACCCGCACGGGCCAGCGGGTGCTGTGGTGCCTCGGGGCGTCGAGCTTCACCAGGTAGCGCCCCATGGGCAGCTTCACCTCGACGGGGGTGACGCCGAGCTCGCGGTCCTTGACCGCCACGTAGCGACGGTGCTTCCGCTCGTAGCGGTACAGCGTGGCCCGGGCCCCGGGAGGCTGGGAGCGCACGACCAGCACGCCGTCGCCCTTCAGGTAGGCCTTGTGGTCGTCGGCCAGGGAGCCTGGCAGCGCGCCGACGTGGTAGCGGAGCTGGTCGAGGGCCCGCTCGGCCAGCACCTCGTCGCCGGCCTCCTCTGCCATGGCGTGGTCGTGGCGGTAGCGCACGGCCAGCAGGTCGTGGGCATCCACGCAGTTGGCGTCGTGCACGATGGCCTGAGCCAGCTTGCGGCGGGCCATCAGCTCGACCTTCAGCGCGTCCCGGGCCTGGAGCGTGGCCTGCTCCTCGAGGGCCCATGCCTTGGCCTTTCGGGTCTCGCTGGCCCAGTCGGGGAGGGCCTCCAGCTTGGCCACCGCCTCCTTGCCGAGGGCGCGCGCCCGCTGCTCCAGCACCCGGGCCGAGCGGAGGAGCGGACGAGCGGCGTCGACCAGCCGGGCCGCCTCCTGCTGCTTCTGGGAGCCGTCGAGCCAGCGGTCGAGCCGCTCGGTGAACGCCTGGGCGGAGATGCGGTCCTGGGGCTCCCCGGCCATGGCCTCCTGGCAGAGGGACACGAGCTCCGGAGGGAGGGGCTTCGACGTGCGGCTGACCGGCGACGGCAGCTGGGCGTCGGCCAGGGCCAGCAGCACCGTGGCGAGGTCGCCCTTGTACGGCGCCTTCCCGGTGAGGATGCAGTAGAGCAGCGCACCGAGTCCGTAGACGTCGGTGGCGGGGCCGATCTGGTCGAGGGCACCTCGGGCCTGCTCGGGCGCCATGTAGGCCGGCGTGCCGGTGATGGAGCCGATGCGGGTGTGGGCGTCGGCATCCTGCGGCGACTCCACCCCCTCGCCGACGACCTTGACCAGTCCCCAGTCCAGCAGCTGCACGTCGCCGAACTCCCCGACCATCACGTTGTCGGGCTTCAGGTCGCGGTGCACGGCCCCGTGGGCATGGGCGAAGGCGACCGCCTCGCTGACCCGCGCCAGCGCACGGGCCAGGCGGTGCAGCGACCAGCCGTGGGCCGTGGTGCGCCACGCGGTGCTGTGGGCGGCGTGCACGGCGTCGATCAGGTCCGACAGGGTCTCGCCGCTCACCTCCCGCATCGTGTAGAAGCGGGTCCCGTCCGGCCGCTGGCCCAGGTCGTAGATGGGCACGATCACCGGATGCTGCAGCTGAGCAGTGACCACCGCCTCCCGCAGGAAGCGATGGGCCGACAGGCGGTCCGCCCGGTTCATGTGGAGCGTCTTCATGGCGACGGTGCGCTGCAGCAGCCGGTCGTAGGCGCGTCGCACCTCGCCCATTCCCCCCCGGGCGATGCGGCCGCGGTCCTCGTAGCGCTCCACCGAGTCGGCCGGCAGCGGGCGGTCCGGAGGAGGCGGGATGGGGGCGGGGGTCGGTCGGGTGCCCAGCGGGAGGGGCTGCGGCGACAGGTCGGCCTTCTTCCTCGGTGGCTGCTGGGCCAGGGCAGCCGCGAGCTCCTTGTCGACCAGCTCGGTGTCGACCACCTCGTTGAGCACGTCGCCGAACTGGTCGGGGAGCAGGCCCACCAGGGTAGTGTCGCCGCCGGTGGTCTCGTCGGTCAGCAGGAGCTCCGCCGTGCTCTGGTCGGCGGTGGTCTCCATGAGGGCGCGGAGCTCGGCGGTGGCCAGGGCGTCGAGCCCATGGCGCCGGGCGAAGGCTGCGAGGTCTTCGGGGTGCACCGCCCGACCCTACCGCACCCGGAGCGGCCCGGGGGCGCTCACCCGGATAGCCGCGTCGCCATGCTCCCCTTGCTCCTCGGCACAGCGCTGGCAGCCCCCCCGGTCGCCGATCATCCCTGCGAGCTCCCGTCCCCCGACGACCCCGTCCAGGTCTACCTCGTCACGGTGACGCCCGGATGGGACGCCATCAGCAGCCTCGGCCACACCCTGGTGCTGGTGGCGGGAGGGGGCCACGATCCCGCCCTCACCTACAACTGGGGCGCATACGACACCAGCAGCGACACCGTGGTGCAGGACTTCGTGCGCGGCGAGCTCCCGTACTTCCTGGCGACGTGGGTCTGGCCCGCGCAGCGGGAGGCACTGCTGGAGCAGGGGCGGGCGGCGCTGGCCCAGAAGCTCGACCTCGACGACCCCGAGGGCTTCGTGGGAGCCCTCGAGGAGGCCGCGAAGCCGGAGAACAACCGCTACGTCTACGACTGGCGCACGGCGAACTGCGCCACCAAGGCCCGGGACTTCCTCGACGACCAGCTGGACGGCACCCTCGCCTCCCAGTGGTCGGTGCCAGCGGACACCACGGCCCGGGAGCAGATCCGCCGCCACCTGGGCCGCGCCACCGCCCAGGACCTGGGGTGGAGCTTCGTGGCCAGCTCCGAAGTGAACGAGCCCCTCAGCGAGTGGGAGGCCGCCCTCTTCCCCGATCAGCTCATGGCCTCCGTGGCCGACACCACCGTGAACGGCGAGCCGCTGGTGAGCGAGACCTGCCTGTTGCTCCCCGGTCGCTTCGGCTGGGCCCCCGAGCGACCGCCCCCCACGTGGCCATGGCTGGTCCCGGGGGGCTTGTTCGGCTGGTTGGCCGTGTCCGGCGCCCAGGGACTCCGGGGGGAGAACCAGCGCTCGGGCCGCTGGCTGCTCGGTGGCTCCCTCCTCGCCTACGGAGCGTTCCTCGCCTTCCTCGGCACGACGACCCTCGCCCTGGCCCTGGGCACCAGCATGCGGGCAGCAGGCCCCACCCCAGCGTGGCTGCTGGCCAGTCCCCACAGCCTGGTCTTCGTCGCCGCGGCCGTGCCGGTCCTCCGCGGACGACCGATCCCCCGCTGGCTGGCGCTGGGCGGGGTTCTCAGCGCCGCCCTCGCCGTGGTCGGCCTCCTCGTGGCGCCCCCGGGGATCGGGCTGGCGCTCGCGCCGGGCACCCTCGCGTGTGCCTGGGCGATGTGGCGGGCTCAGTAGACCTGGAAGCAGGACGGGTCGGGGATGACCGTCCAGGCCTCCCGTGTGCCCGCTCCGTAGGAGGTCTCGCAGGACCAGGCCGACTCCAGGCACGCGCACGCCGCCTCGGCGTCGAAGGACTCGACCTCGTGGTACTCCTCGCCGTCGGAGGCCAGACAGTCGCCGCCGACGCACGCCACCCACTCCTCGCACACCCGGGCCGCGTAGCCGGCCGCGAAGGCCTCGGCGTCGATGCCCTCGTTGGCGCACAGATCCAGCGCGTCCGCGAGGGGGTCGGCGCGCTCCTCGGTCTCGGTCGTCGAGGACCCCGACCAGGGCGCATCGGTCGGCCGGGTCGACGAGTGGTCGGTGGTGGGGGGCTCGTAGTCCTTCGGTGCGGAGGGCTCGTCGGTCGGCGATGCCGAGGTGCCCGCATCCGTCGAGGTCGGCACGCTGGTCGGCAGCGACAGGGTACCGGTCTCGTCGCACCCCACGAGGGGGAGCCAGGCCATCAGGAGCCAGGCAGCGCGTCCCATCCGTTCGTCCTCCTGCTCCCCACGCTAGCTGCCGTCGCTACGACCCGCAGGAGAACGTGGTCGCAGGAGAGGTGGATGCCAGGAACTCGACATCGCCATCTTCCGGCGAACGGCGTACAAGGCAGCTTGCGAGGTTCCAATGCGTTCCCTGTCAACGTTCGTCGTGCTCCTCGGCGCGGCCTGCTCCGGAGCCCCCGAGGGCGATCCCAGCGCCAGCGACACCGTCACCTACTGGCGCGACGTGAAGCCCATCCTCGAGGCTCGCTGCGTGGCCTGCCACCAGGCGGGGGAGGTGGCCCCCTTCCCGCTCGACACCTACGACGACGCGGCCGCCGTCTCGGCCCTGGTGGCCTACGCCGCGTCCGAGCGCTCCATGCCGCCCTGGGGCCTCGAGCCTCATCGGGACTACCAGCGAGACCCGTCCCTCAGCGACGCTCAGATCGACCTGCTCGTGGCCTGGGACGACGGCGGCGCCCCCGAGGGTGACCCCGCCGACGAGGGCCCTCCCCTCGACATCGTCGCGCCCCCCACCCTGCCCCGCGTCGACCTGACCCTCGACCTGCCGGAGGTGTACGCGCCGGTGGGCTCCCCGACCGACGACTACCGCTGCTTCGTGATCGACTGGCCGGAAGACGAGCTCACCTACGTCACCGGCTTCGAGGCCCGACCCGACAACGCCCTGCTCGTGCACCACATGGCGGCCTTCCTGGTGTCCCCCGACACCCCCCTCGGCGAGGGCGTCTTCGACACCTTCTCGGACTGGGACGAGGCCGAGGAGGGCCCTGGCTACACCTGCTTCGGCGGTCCCTCGGGCAGCAGCGACCTGCAGATCCCCATCCAGCAGGTGGCCCAGTGGGTGCCTGGGGGCGGCGCCGTGGTCTTTCCCGACGCGTCGGGCATCGCGGTGCCCCCCGGCAGCAAGATCGTCCTCCAGGTGCACTACTTCGTGGGGGACAACGCCGGGGAGGTCGACGCCAGCGGCATCGACCTCATGCTGAGCGACACCGTCGAGCGGAACGGAGCCTTCGCTCCCTACCTCGACGCCCTCTGGCCCCTCTCCGGCATGGACATCCCGGCCGGCTCGGAGGACGTGGCCCACGGGATCCGCAGCGACCCGCGGGGCTTCCTCACCCTCTTCATGCCAGACCTCGACCTGTCGGCCGGGTTCGACATCCACTCCACCATGCTCCACCTGCACCGCCTGGGTCGAGAGGGCCGGCTCAGTCGTCACGACGCGGACGGAAGCGAGGAGATCCTGGTGGAGGTGAAGAGCTGGGATTTCGACTGGCAGATCGACTACCGGTACGCCGAGCCCGTCCCCTTCCGCCCGGGCGACGAGCTGGAGCTCCGGTGCCTGTTCGACAACCCCACCGACGAGGACGTCAGCTGGGGCGAAGGCACCGACGAGGAGATGTGCGTGGCCAACATGTACATCACCGAGGTCACCGGCGAGCGCTGACCCGGTACCCGTCGCTGGCCTGATGACCCCGTTGTCGGCTACGCTGACGCCGTGCGCATCGAATCCGACATCGAGAAGGCACTCGGCAGCGAAGACTCGGAGCCCTCCGTGTCGTCCGAGTACGAGGTGATGAGCCCCCACCTCATGGAGCGCTTCTCCGCCGAGTCCATCCCCAGCTCGACCCCCGTCCCCGCGCCCGCCGGACCCGCCCGGTGGATCATCGCGGTCGCGGTGGGCGGCATCGTGCTGTCGCTGGGGGCCGCCCTCGTCCTGGCCTTCGGCGGCGTCATCGTGTCGGCCCTGGCCTTCCTGTTCGCCTGAGCCCTACCGAACAGCGTCGACCATGGCGGTGAGGCGGTCGTGGCTGATCATCCCGACCTTGGCGTCGACCACCTCCCCATCGACCAGCACCACCGTGGTCGGGTAGTTGGTCACGTTGTAGGACCTGGCGACCGACGTGTCCCGGTCGTCGAGGACCAGGTAGTTGATCCCGAGCTGCTTGCTGACCCGCTTGACGACACCCGGGGGCTTGCGGGGGTCGACGTGGATCCCGACGATGGGGATCCCGGGGTTCTCGTTCTGCCAGCGCACCAGGTCGGGGATCTCCTTGCGACAGGGGGGGCAGTCCGTGAACCAGAAGTTCAGCACGATCACCTTCTCCGAGGCTTCGGAGAGGGTCCAGGACCCGCCGTCGAGGTCGGACAGGGTGAAGTCCTGGGCCGGCCCGCTCGGCGGCTTGCCGGGTCCGAAGAACACGTTGAAGCCCACGAACACCAGCACCACGACGATGAGGGCGATGCCCCAGTCGCGGAGGAGTCCGAAGAAGAAGTTGCTGTCGGGTCCGTCCTGCTCAGCCATGCCCGTTCTCTAGCCTGCTCAGGAGCCGACGAGCCTCCTCGATTCGACGGGCCAGCAGGGGGTCGCCCTCGGCGGACACCCCGTCGAGCACCCGACGGCCGCCAGCGACGTCCCCCCGCCGCCCCAGCGCCATCGCGTCGATCACGGTGAGCTTGGTGAGCTCGTCGGCGTCGCCGACCCGGGTGAGCAGCGCTCGGCCCTCCACCCGGTCCTCGGTCGCGTCGGCGCCCGTGAGCACGGCCCAGCGGGCCCGCGCTGAGCGCAGTCCCCCCTCGAAGCGTGGGTCGACCCCCTTGGCGAGCTCCACGGCTGCGTCCAGCTCCGGCTTGGCCTCGTCCCAGTTGCCGGCGTCGATGTGGAGGATGCCGATGTTGCCCCGGGCAAGGGCCTCCGAGCGGGGACTCCCGATGCGCTGGGCCAGCTCGATGGCCTCCCGCAGGGGTGCCAGCCCCTCCTCGCCGCGGTCGAGGACGGCGAGGCTGTGGGCCAGGTTGCACAGGTTGAGGGAGAGACTGCGCCAGGCGTGCAGCTCCCTCGCGAGATCCACCACCTCCTGGATGGCCTGCAGGGCCTCCTCGTGGCGGCCGAGGCGGGTCAGGGCGTTGGGGCGCTTCGCAGCGGCCGCCAGCATGCCGCGGCGGTCGCCGATGGCCCGGGCGATCGTGGAGGCCGACGCCGATGCCCCCAGGGCCGCCTCGGCGTCGCCCCGTGCGGTGTGGATCAGCGCCTGGTTGGACAGCGCCGTGGCCACGCTGGACTTGTTGCCCAGGCGCTTGAACAGCTTCTCGGCGACGCGGTAGCAGGCGAAGGCGACATCGTACTCACCGAGGTTGTAGAGGAGGTTGCCGAGGGAGAGGTTGCCGGCGGCTTCGTCCTCCACGACCCCCATCCGGGCGGCGTCGGCCACGGCGGTCTCCAGGTCCCGCCGGGCTCCGGCGCTGTCGCCCGCCACCCGACGGGCCACGCCCCGGCCGATGCGGAGGCTGATCTGCGCGAAGGGGTCACCAGAGGCGAAGACCTCGTCCCACACCTCGTCGGCGGCGATCAAGGCCTCCTGGGTCTCGTCGACGACCACCGCGAGCTGCCGGACCTTCAGGGCGAGGACCCGCGCGCGTCGCCGGGGGGTGGGGCAGGCCTCGAGCGCGTCGGCCCACCACCCGCGCCGGGTGTCGAGGTCTGTCTCCCGGGCGACGGTGCACAGGAGGCGCAGCGCGTGGTCCCGCGCGCCGAGCCCATCGAGGTCCAGCACCTTCTGGAGGACCTTCTCGGCCCGCTCGTGGGGCCCCCGTCGGACCAGCACCTCCGCCGCAGCGAGTCCGGCGGCCTCGGCGACCCCGGTGTCCCCCCGACGGATGGCGCGCTCGAGGGCCGCGATCAGGTCCTCGAGGTCGGCCGCGAGGGAGCGCACCAGCTGGGGTCCCTCGGTGCCCTGCATGGCCTCCAGCCGCGTTGCGTCGCCCATGCGGCCGTACCACTGCCCATGACGGACCTCAGCGCCGACCAGGGCATCCTCCACGCCGTCGAGGTCGGCAGCATGGCGCACCGCGAAGGTGCGCACCGCCGCGGCCATCCCCAGGCGGGGTCCCTGGCGGGTGTGCCGCACGTAGAGCATGCTGCGCTGCCACAGGTCGTCGATGAGATCGAGGGGCCAGGGGGCGTCGTCCCAGCCGCTGACGTCGACGACGGCCTCGGCGGCCTGCACAGGGAAGGTCCCGCGGAAGGTGGACAGCTGCACCATGGCGTGCTGGCTCCATGGGGGCAGGGCCTGCCACGCGCCCTGGATGGCTCCCTCCAGCGCGTCGTCGCCGTGAGAGATGTCGTCGAGGCGGGCCAGCAGCTGGCCCACGTCCAGGAGGCCGGTCCGCGCCGCCACGAGCTCGATGGCCAGGGGGTGGTAGTCGACCCGACGCACGAGCTCCGCCACCTCGGTGTGGGCGGTGTCGGGGACGTGCCGCAGGGCCCGCTCACAGAAGAGCTCCGACGCCGCCGCGGCCCCGAGGGGACCGAGCTCGACCACCACTTCCCCCGGGGCGCCCAGCGCCTGCCGCGTGGTGCAGAGGACCCGGAGCTCCGGCGCACGCCGGCGCCAGGACGCGAGGCGGTCGAGCACCGGCTTGCGGACCTCGTCGACCCGGTCGAGGACGACGAGCGCGGGGCCGAGGTCCTGCAGGGCCCCCAGGATGGCCTGCTCCGGGTCCGAGACGTCGAGGGGGACGTGCAGCGCCGTGCCCAGGGCCTGCAAGAGGCCCGCACTGCTCCGGGTGGAGCCCACGTCGGCCCAGAGCGCGCGGCGCTCCACACCGGGCTCGACCGTTCCGATGCGGCCGGACGCGTAGCGGTGAGCGACGTGGTTCGCGAGGCGACTCTTGCCGATCCCCGCCATCCCCTTGAGCGTGATCACGCAGCCGGGGCCAAGGCCCGACTCGACGGCCTGCCGCTCCCGCTCCCGACCATGGAAGGACGCATCTTCGGCCCGCAGCCCGCCGGTGCGCGCGCTCGTGCCCTCGCTGAACGTGGGCTGCTGGGGCCGGGCCGGGTCGGGCTCCAGATCCGGGGCCACCATGTGGTCCCGGAGGGTCTCGTACAGACCCGCGCCGGCAGGCTCCTCTAGGCGGCGGAGGGCATCGCGGAGCTCGCGTCCGTCGGCGTAGCGCCCCTTGGGGTCGGGGTCGAGGCAGGCGAGCACCACCTCGTCGAGGCCCGGCACCGCCTCGACCAGGGTGGCCCGGGCACGGAGGGCCTTGGACTGGGCCGTCATGGCGGCGCGGAGGGCCTGGGCCATCCCCTTGCCGCCACGAACGGGCGTCTTGCCGACAGCCATGGCCCACAGCACGATGCCCGCCGAGAACACGTCGGCCGTGGGGGCCGGCGCAGAGCCGTCGAGCTGCTCGGGGGCGAGGTAGCCGGGGGTGCCTTCGATGGTCTCGGACTGGTGGCCCACCAGGCGAGCGATGCCGAGGTCCGCCAGCTTCACGACCCCGGCGGGATCCAGCAGCACGTTGGTGGGCTTGATGTCACGGTGGACGAGGCCCTTGGTCCCCTCGATGTCGAGGCGATGCACATAGCCGAGGCCACGGCACAGCTGCGAGCCGATCTCCAGCAGCGTCGGCCCGTCGAGGGCGCCCCGCTGCTTGAGCAGACGCCCCAGCGAGGGCCCCGGCACCAGCTCCATGGCCAGGAAGACCCGACCGTCGTGGGTGCTGCCCAGCTCGTAGACATCGACGATGTTGGGGTGACGAAGGAGCGCGCCGAGTCGCGCCTCGTGCCGCAGGCCCGCGATGTCCCGGGCCCGGGCCGCCACCAGCTTCAGGGCGACCCGCTTGCGGAAACCGACGGGGCCCTCGAGGAGGGCCTCCCAGACCTCACCGGCGGACCCGGATCCGAGTCGCGTCAGGAGGGTGTAGCGGCCGATGCGGTCCTGAGGTCTCACGGCACGAAGGTACCGTGATCAGGACTCCCTGCGCACGATGCTTCGCTCGTTGCTCTTCAGGACCCGCTTCCGAAGCCGGATCGACTGGGGCGTGACCTCCACCCACTCGTCGTTGTCGATGAACTCCATCGCCTCCTCCAGGCTCATGACCTTGGGGGGCGCGAGGATCGTCTTGTCGTCGGAGCCCGACGCACGGAAGTTGGTGAGCTGCTTGCCGCGCACGGCGTTCACGTTGAGGTCGTTCTCGCGGACGTGCTCGCCCACGATCATCCCCTCGTACACCTCGGTGCCGGGTCCCACGAACAGGGTGCCGCGGGGCTGGAGGTGGAAGAGGCTGTAGGCCGTCGTCTTGCCGGCACGGTCGGAGATGATGCCGCCGTTGGGGCGCCGAGCGATGGCGCCCGCGTGGAGGTCCCAGCCGTCGAAGAGCGCATTGACGACGCCCTCGCCGCGGGTCTGGGTGAGCATCTCCCCGCGGAAGCCGATGAGGCCTCGGGAGGGGATGCGGTAGATCAGCCGGGAGCGACCGGAGCCGTCGGTGATCAGGTCCTTCATCTCGCCCTTTCGCGACGCCATCTGCTGGGTCATCGCGCCGACGTGCTCGTCGGGAACGTCGATGGTGACTTCCTCGTACGGCTCGAGCTCGTTGCCCTCGTCGTCTTCCTTCGTGCGGACCTGGGGTCGGGACAGCGAAAGCTCGAAGCCCTCCCGACGCATCTGCTCGACGAGGACGGACAGCTGCAGCTCCCCGCGGCCGTAGACCTTGAAGGACTCGGCGGTCTCACCGGGCTCCACCTTGATGGAGACGTTGAACAGCAGCTCCCGCTCGAGGCGCTCGCGGATCTGGCGGGCCGTGAGGAACTTGCCCTCCTTTCCGGACAGGGGGCTGGTGTTGATGGTGATGGTCATGCCGATGGTGGGCTCGTCGACCGTGACCCGCGGGAGCGCCCGGGGGTTGTCGCCAGCGGAGATGGTGTCGCCGACGGTGATGCCCTCGATGCCGGCCACGGCGATGATGTCGCCGGGCTCCGCCTCGGAGACCTCGGTGCGCTTGAGGCCGTTCCAGGTGTACAGCAGCTGCAGACGGACGTTCTTCTCACCGTCGGTGCCGAACCAGCGGACCTGCTGTCCCTTCTTGAGGGGGGCACCGAAGAGGCGGCCGAGGGCCAGGCGACCCACGTAGGGGTCGTAGTCGAGGTTGGTGACGAGGAGCTGCGGCACCGCGCCGGGCTCGGGCTCGGCGGGAGGCGGAACGTGCTCGACGATGGCGTCGAGGAGGGGTCGCAGGTCGGTGTGGTCGTCGCCGAGCTCGAGGTGGGCGACGCCGTCGCGGGCCACGGCGTAGAGCACCGGGAACTCGAGCTGGTCTTCGTCGGCGTCGAGCTCGATGAACAGGTCGTAGACCTCCTGCAGGACCTCCTCGGGACGGGCGTCCTGGCGGTCGATCTTGTTGATGCAGACCATCAGCGTGAGGCCCGCCTCCATCGCCTTGCGGAGGACGAAGCGGGTCTGGGGCAGCGGGCCCTCGCTGGCGTCGACCAGCAGCATCGCCCCCTCGACCATGGAGAGCACCCGCTCCACCTCACCGCCGAAGTCGGCGTGGCCGGGGGTGTCGCAGATGTTGATCTTGTGGCCCTTGTACTCGACCGCGGTGTTCTTGGACGCGATGGTGATCCCGCGCTCCCGCTCGAGGTCCATGGAGTCCATCACCCGGTCCACGATCTGCTCGTGTTCGGCGAAGGTCCGGGTCTGCTTCAGGATGGCGTCGACGAGGGTGGTCTTCCCGTGGTCGACGTGAGCGATGATGGCGATGTTGCGGAAGCCCATTGGCTGTCCTCCAAGCGGAGGACCGCACTAGCGCGGGCTCGGCCCCCTGTCGCCTGGGTCACGGGGTTGCGGGGATCTCGTCACCGGAGCGACCCCAGGGACCGCTGGCCGAGTAGTCCAGATCGCAGCGCAACAGACGCCCGACGGCCCCCTCAGCGGCGGCGGGTCGCGAGGAGGGTCAGCAGCAGGCCCCCCAGCGCGGAGCCGGTCGTGCCGGCGGTGGAGCAGCCGCCCGCACTCTCGAAGGCGTAGGCGTCCTCGGTGGCCGTGCCGTCGTCCCCGTCGTCGCTGTCGTCGCTGTCGTCGTCGTCGTCGTCTCCCGCGGCGGCGTCGTCGTCGTCGTCGTCGGTCGTGCCGTCGTCGTCGGTGGGCTCGTCGTCCGGCACCGTTCCGCCGTCGTCCTCCCAGTCCAGCTGCCCGTCGGCCCACCCCGCCTCGCTGTCGTCGTCGGCGCAGCCTCCGAAGGTGTAGGAGCCGTCCTCCGGGAAGGTCTGGGCCAGGCCCCCGGCCTCCCCCACGAAGTAGTACTCGTTGCAGCCCGACGCGATGGGGAGCCGCGCCGACCAGCCGGACCAGCCGCTGGGGTCACCGATGAACGCGTCGAGGTCGTGACGCTCGCCGTTGAGGACCACGAACACCGCGTCCGGCGCCTCGGTGAGGGTCCAGTCGACGCCGAAGTCCGCCTCGCCGCTGGGGTTCTTCGGCAGGTGGATGCCCATGGCCAGCGCCCGCTGGGGCGGGTTCCCGCCGCCGAAGTCCTGGGTGTAGTAGTCGCTCGAGACGCCGGTCCCCATCTCGTCGAAGTTGTTGGACATGATGTTGGCCCGGTGACCGCCGCTGCACATCCAGCCGTCGATCACCGCCGAGTAGGCGCTCTGGTAGCCCTGGGCGATGTTCTCGCCGATCCAGCTCCCACCGTAGTAGTCCCGCACCCGCGAGCCGAAGTCGGGCCCCCCCAGGGTGTCGTGGGAGAAGTAGTTGCGGTCGTCCATGTCGGCGGAGTGGACCCGCGCCGCCTCCCCCAGGCCGTGGTTCCACAGGAGGGGGACCTTGGGGGTCTGCTCGGTGCCCGAGAAGCTGTTGAAGCTACAGGGGTAGTCGTTGGTGAAGAAGGCCGGCTCGATGCGGACCATGTTGGTCCAGAAGTGGACCTCTCGCTCCACGTGGCTGGGTCGTCCGTCGATCGCATCGCCGTAGCCGCCGAGGGCCAGAGAAGAGAGCAGCATCCACATGTTCGACACCTCCGCACGCGTGTCCCACCCAAGCGATGATCGTGCCACGGCCCCTCTCGGATCGAGAAGACGCCGGTTGCAGCTGCTTCGGGGTAGTGACATGCTGTGGGCTCGGCCAGCGGATGTGCGACAAAAGTGCGCCAAGAATCCGGTCGGAGGAAGGGAGATCTGATGCACCGATGGGGCATCCTGGCGCTGGTGGCCGCGGCCTGTTCGGCCCCCGATCCGAGCCCGAGGGCGGGCCCGGCACCGGACCGGGAGATCTGCAACGGGGTCGACGACGACGGCGACGGCCTGGTCGACGCGGAGGACCCGGACATCACCACCCACGCCTTCCTCGACGCCGACGGCGATGGCTGGGGTGGGCTGTCGGTCCCCAGCTGCGGGGAGGCAGGGAAGGTCGAGCAGGGTGGGGACTGCGACGACGAGGTGGCCACGACCCACCCTGGGGCCCCCGAGCGCTGCAACGGGGTCGACGACGACTGCGACTCCCTGGTCGACGACGACGACGACTCCCTGGCCGACCTGGCCTACCCCGACGAGGACGGCGACGGCTTCGGCACCGGGACCGGGGAAGCCCGCTGCCCCGTCGACGGCGAGGCCCTGCACCCCGGCGACTGCGACGACACCCTGGCCCACGTGTACCCGGGGGCTCCCGCACGGTGCGACGGCGTCCCCGACAACGACTGCGACGGCCTCGTCGACGAGGGGGAGACCGACGAGGACGGTGACGGAGACGGCGTCTGCTCGGACTGCGACGACCTCGACCCCGCCCGCAGCTCCCGGGCCGAGGAGGTCTGCGACGGGGTCGACACCGACTGCGACGGCCTGACCGACGAGGCCGACCCCTCGGTCAACCCCTACACCTGCGGCGCGGTCTGCGGCACCGAGACCCGAGAGGAGCTGTACGACGCCGCCACCATCCGCCGAGACCGCTACAACCCCTGCTACCTCGACCCCCGTGCCGAGCGGCTGTGTGACCCCGAGGGCCACGACGAGCCCACCAGCGGCCTGCGGGTCCACCGCGTGCTCCTCCGGGAAGACGTCGAACACCATCGCGACGAGCTGTTCCTGTTCCTCCCGCCGGGCCCGGGGCACATGAACATCATGACCCTCGAGTGGGCGGCCCTGTCCGGCTTCCGGGTGATCTCCCTCGGCTACGTCAACGACGTCGACATCGACAAGACCTGTGCCGAGCAGGAGGACGGCTGCTTCTCGGACTTTCGGGAGGAGACGATCTACGGCCGCGACGTGTCCCCCTACCTCCAGATCGGGCCCGTCGACAGCCTGATGACCCGGCTGGAGGTGTTGCTCGCCGAGCTGGCCAGCCAGGAGCCGGAGCACTGGAGCCGCTACCTCGACGAGGACGGCGACGTGGTCTGGCCGAAGGTGGTGGTCGCGGGCTGGTCCGTGGGCTCCGGCAACGCCGCCATGGTCGCGAAGAACCACCCCGTGAAGGGGGCATTCCTCCTCTCCGGCCCGAAGGACCGCATCTACGACCCCCACCCCATCCCGAGCAGCTGGATCCGCGGCCCGCAGCTCACCGACGGCTGCCGCTTCGCCGGAGTCTTCCATCGCGACGAGCACTTCACGTCGAACCCGGAGGGCGACGTGCTGCGGCTGTCCTGGGAGTCGCTGGGCCTACCCTTCGACATCTACACGGACGACGGCGGCGACCTCGAGGACTTCGACCATCCGGTGCTCGAGCAGACCCTGTACGTGGAGGAGGACTGCCGCGCCCACTCGGGTCCGGGCTCCGACGACTGCCTCGACGAGCGCTTCTTCCCCGTGTACCGCACGATGATGTGTGCGGTGGCCAACGAGGGGTCCTGCGCGATGTCCGGGGCCACCCCGAACGACTGACCCTCCTGCAGGGCTACTGCAGGATGAACGGGTAGACGATCGAGGTGCCGTTGCCGGTGGTGGGCGGGAAGCTCACGCGGCTGATGGCGGCCTGCAGGCAGCGCTCGAGCTCGCTCCCGCGGAGGGTGGGCGGGCTACGCAGGGCGATCTTCGTGGCGTTGCCGGCGGGCACGATGGTGAAGCCCACGTCGACCCGAGGCGGCAAGGTGCGGGCCTGGAACATCGGGACGAAGCACTTCTTCACCTCGATGTTGTTGCTCAGGATCAGGTGGACGACGTCGGTGGGGACCGTGCCCATACCGCCACCGCTGGGCTGCGGAGCCGGAGCGGGCTGCGGAGCCGCGGGCACCGGCACCGGAGCCGGCGAAGGCGTGGGCGTGGGCGACGGGCGGGGCGACGGCCGCGGGGACGGCCGGGACGTGGGCTTGGGGGACGGCGAGGGCTTGGGGCTGGCATCGGCCGGCTCGGTGTCCGCGGCGTCCGTCGTGCCGTCGG
>Ga0213839_1000371_pt1 | contig 64407 bp, 48 predicted proteins | sample SWPATP21_FD_160075 | JGI IMG/M metagenome (GOLD analysis project Ga0213839, IMG submission 160075) | Coastal seawater microbial communities from Marineland, Florida, United States - SWPA TP2 #1 | ecosystem: Environmental > Aquatic > Marine > Coastal | place: USA: Florida | collected 2016-08-14
CGGCGTCCCGACGGGGCTGCTCCGGGCCGCCGCCCCGGGCCGCGTCGCCGAGCTGCTGGGCCTTCCCCTGCGCGCCCTCGCCGCCGTGCCCGCCCTCGTGCTGGTGGTGCTCGTCCTGTCGGTGTGGGGAAACACCTGGCCGCTCCTCGGGATGGCCACCGGCCTGGCGCTGGCGCCGCGGCTTCACCAGGCCGTCGTGCAGCGCCTGGAGGTGCTCCAGCACGACGACTACGTCCTCGCGATGCGGGCCCACGGGGTGCCCGAGCTCGAGCTGTGGCTGGGACACCTCCTCGTCGGCGCAGCCGGTCCGGCCCTGCTCCGCGCCCTTCTGCGAGGCCTCGCCCTGGTCCTGGTCCTGGAGTGCACCCTGTCCTACCTCGGCGGGCTCGGGGTGCAGGAGCCCTGGCCCAGCTGGGGGAACATGCTCGCCTTCGAGTGGGGACACAGCTGGGGTCCCGCGGTGTGGGCCCCGGTAGCCGCCCTCCTGGCCACGCTGTGGGCCTGCCAGGCCGCCACGGCGCTGGTGGAGGACCCCGACCATGGATGAGCTGGTGCTCGGCAACCTGTGGGTCCGGGACGGGTCCGGTCGCGCCCTGGTGGAGGACGTCGACCTCGCCCTGCGGGCCGGCGAGCTGTTGGGCGTCGTGGGGGCCAGCGGCTCGGGGAAGTCCCTCACGGCCCGGGCGCTGGTGGGCCTGGTGCCCGAGGGCCTGGCCGTGGACTGCACGCTGCGGGTCCCCACGGCCGCCGGTCCGGCCCAGCCCTACGCCGGCCCGCCGCGGGACTGGGGGCGCCTTCGTGGGTCGGTCGTCGGCCTCCTTCCCCAGGACGCCGGGCAGAGCCTCGACCCCTTCCGCACCGTCGCGGCCCAGCTCCGGGTCGCCGGTCGGGGAGGCCACCCACCCGACGCCGTCCACCGGGCCCTTCGCGACGCTGGCTTCCGCGAGCCCGAGGCCGTCGGCCCCCGCTACCCCCACGAGCTGTCGGGGGGGATGGCCCAGCGGGTCGCCCTGGCCAAGCTCCTCGTGGTGGGAGCCCGCTTCCTGATCTGCGACGAGCCCACCACCGGCCTCGACGCCGCCGTCCAGCGTGCGCTGATGGGGAGCCTGTCCCAGCTGGCAGCGGGCGGCCGGGGGGTGTTGGTCGTCTCCCACGCGCTGCGCTGGCTCCACCGGGGCGCGGACCGGGTGGTGGTGTTCTCCGCTGGGCGGGTGGCGGAGCGGGTACGCCGGGGCGACCCCTTCACCTCCGAGCCTGGTCGACGCCTCGTGGCGGCGGTGCAGCACACGGTGTCCCCAGGCTTTCCCGACGAGGGGGCACCATGAGGCCGGAGGTCTGGCAGCTCGACCAGGTCGACGTGGTGTACCGCTCCTGGCTTCGGGCCCCGTTTCGGGCCCTGACCGGCGCGTCCCTGGTGCTGCGGGAGGGGGAGCGCCTGGGCCTGGTCGGGCCCAGCGGAGGGGGCAAGAGCTCCCTGATCCAGGCCGGGCTCGGCCTGAGGCCCCCCGCGTCCGGCACGGTCCGCTGGTTCGGCAGGGACACCCGGTCCTGGTCGACCCGAGACTGGCAGCAGCTCCGAAGCCGGGTCCAGTGGCTGCCCCAGCGCTCGGGGGCCCTGCTCCATCCCCGGATGTCCGTGAGGGACCAGCTCATGGTCACCGCGCGCCATCATCGGCGTAGCGAGCACCATGTCAGCGACTTTCTTGCGAGGCTCGGCATCGAGCACCGGGCCGACGCCCTCCCCCACGAGCTGTCCGGGGGCGAGCGACGCCGGGCCGCACTGGCCCGCGTCCTGCTACCAGAGCCGATGGTGCTGATCGCCGACGAGCCCACCAGCGGCCTCGACGCCGAGCGCCGACACGACGTCCTCCGGGCGGTCCTCGACGCTCCGGCCGGGGGCGCGCGGGTCGTCGTCGGCCACGACATCGCCGCCCTGGCGGCCCACTGCGATCGCCTGGTGGTCGTGGTCGCGGGGCGGGTGGTCGCGGAGGTCGACGCCGCCGCCCTCCGCGAGGGTCGCTACCTGCCGGAGGACGCGGCCTTCGCCGAGATCCTGGACGCGGCGGGCTACCGGCACCTCGGGTAGCGTGGAGGTCGGACCTGCCTTCATGGATGGACGCGTGGCGCCGAGTCTCCTCGATGGCTCCAGGCTCCTGGCTCCAGGGAACCGCATGGGGCCAGATGGCAGGCGTGTCTCCGTTGACGTCCTGTCTCGGTCTCGGCGTCACCGCGCACGTCGCGGGTCGGCGCCGTGTCCTGCATGCCGAAGCCCGGAGCCCGGAGCCCGGAGCCCGGAGCCCGAAGCCCCCCCCACCGCCTGCGCACATCTGCCGAGGAGACCGTCGACCCGTCCCAGCGTGCCGTCGGCCATACTGCGTGCGTCGGAGGTCCACGATGTCGGACAGCTGGAGCGATCACGTCCTTCCCCACGGCCCCCTCGAGGAGGTGGTGCCGGGCCTGTGGAGCGTCCAGGGAAGCCTGAACCGCCAGCCCCTCCCGCGGAACATGGCGGTCCACCGCCTGGCCAATGGGGGTCTGTGGCTGCACTCGGTCATCGCCCTGGACGAGCCCCAGCGGGCGGCGCTCGAGGCCCTCGGCCCCGTGGCGTGGATCGTGGTGCCCTCCGGGATGCACCGCCTCGACGCGGCGGTGTACGCCGAGCGCTATCCAGAGGCCCAGGTGGTCTGCCCCGCGGCCGCTCGCGCCAAGGTCGAGCAGGTGGTGACCGTCCACGGCCACGCCGAAGACCTCCTCCCCGGCCAGGGGGTGGGCTGTCTGAGCCCCCGCGGCCTCAAGCCGGACGAGCTGGTCTACGAGCTCCCCGTCGACGGCGGCGTGGCGCTGGTGTTCTGCGACGCGCTGTTCAACGTGGGCGACCTTCCGGGATGCTCGGGCACGATGATGCGCTGGCTGGGGTCGTCGGGCTTCTTCGGCACCACCCGCATCGGACGGATGTTCCTGTCGGACACGGCGGCCTGGAAGGCCTGGCTGCAGGAGCAGGGGCGTCGCGACGACCTGAAGGCCATCCACATGGCCCACGGCACGCCGATCACCTCGGACTGTGCGCGCCGCATGGGAGAGGCCGCCGCCCGGCTATGACGACAGCACCCCGTCGACGTCGTCGAGGACCCCTCGGTGCTCGATGGGGACCTGGAGGAGGGCCCCGGGGGCCGCACGAAGGAGCGCGCGTCCGCCGACGTCTCCCCGCAGCCCCTCCAGCTCCGGAAACAGCCGCGCCGGCCACAGGACGGGATTCCCCGGGCGTCGCCTCTCCCCCTCCCCCGCCACCGGCACGATGACCAGCTGCTGGGTGGCCGGTGTCTGGGCCGCCACGAGGGTCCGCAGGTCCCGCGCCCGCAGCCAGGGCATGTCGCCGAGGACCACGAAGAGCCCGTCGAGGTGGTCGCCCCGACAGGCCCGCACCCCGACCCCGATGGAGCGCCCCATCCCTTCGTCGTGGTCGGGGTTCTCCACGAAGCGGACGGGGCGGTCGCCCAGGGCCTCCCGCACCCGGTCGGCCTGGTGTCCGAGCACCACCACCACGGGATCGAGGCCCGCCGCCAGGGCCGCGTCGACGCCGTGGGCCACCAGGGGCTGGCCGTCGAGGGGCTGGAGGAGCTTGTTGACCTCACCTGCCCGTCGCGACGACCCCGCCGCCAGCACCACGGCACCCACCCTGCGGCGCCGCTCGGCCCGACGGCGGGCGGCCACGACCTCCGCGAGGATCGACAGAGCGATCTCGCCGGCCCCCTTGGCGCCGATGGGGAGCCCCGCCGGGCCGTGGACGCGGGAGAGCTGGTCCTCGGCGACACCGGCGGCACGGAGCCGCTCCAGACGCGCCCGCTGGGTCTTGCGGCTCCCGAGGGCGGCGATGTGGAAGGCGGGGCTCGCGAGCGCAGCGTGGAGGGCCGGGTCGTCCAGGGCCGGATCGTGGGTGAGCATGACGACAGCGGCGTCGGGACCGAGGAGCTCGGGAAGGGCCTCCTCCGGCCGACGACGCACGACCTCCACGTCGGGAAAGCGGTCGGGGGCCGCCCAGCCGCTCCGGGGGTCGACGACCACGGGTCGGTGGCCCACGGTCGTCGCCAGCTCCGCGAGCTTCTGGGCGATGTGGGTCCCCCCCACCAGCACCAGGAGCGGGGCGTCGGCCCGGTCCTGCCGCTCCCGGTCGGCCAGCGCCTCCTCGGTCGGCGCCCACCCGATGGTGATGCGCACCTGCCCTCCGCAGGGAAGCCCGACCTCCCCCGCCTGGCTGTTGCTGATCTGGTAGGTGTGCACCCGCTCGGCGCGGTCGCCGGAGGCCAGCAGTTCGAGCGCCGACTGCACCACCGCCGACTCCACGCAGCCCCCCGAGACCGAGCCCCAGAAGCGCCCGTCGTCGGCGACCACCATGGAGCTCCCGAGGGGGGCCGGGCTCGAGCCCACGACGTCGGTCAGGGTGGCGAGGGCGACGTCGTGCCCCTGCCCCCGGTAGGTGCGCACGGCCTCCCAGGGGGTCCGGCCGCCGCCCGACGAGGTCGGTCGGACCGGAGGTGCCGCCCCCTCGTCGAGGGCTTGCTGGAGGGCGTCCCAGGGAAGGCGTGCGCAGGCCCGTCGACTGGCGTGGGCGGCCACCGCCGCGAGCACGCCGAAGGCCCCTCCGGACGCCTGGCCGTCGAGCACTCCGTCCAGCTCGGCCCGAAGGGTCGGAAGCCCGTCCAGCTGCCGCCCCGTGACAGCGTCGACCAGCAGCGCCGCCGACGCCCGGCAGACCTCGCAGGCCGAGCCGGACCACCCGGCCGAGGCGATGCGGCCGTCGACCAGGACCACACCGAGGTCGACCTCGTCGGCACAGTAGGGATTGCGGAGCCTTGCTCTGTGGGTGCAGGCGTGGGGAAGGGGGTGCAGCGTGCCGGCCAGCGCCCGGAGGTCATCGCTCACGGAATCTCCCTCACGGTGTCCACCAACCGCTCCACGTCGTCGACGGTCGTGGCCAGCCCGAAGCTGGCCCGTACCACGGCGGACACGCCCATCGCAGCGAGGGCAGGCTCGGCACAGTGCTGGCCGGCCCGCAGGAGGATGCCCCTTTCCTCGCATCGCTGGGCGACGTCGTGGGGATGCACGCCGCGGACGGTGAAGGACACCAGGCCGACGCGGTCGAAGGGAGCCCCCAGCACCGACACCCCGTCGATGGCCCCGAGGGCCTCCGCCGCCCGCCGGGCCAGCTGCCGTCCGTGCCGGGGGTCTCGGTGCTCCTGAAGGAAGGCCGCCCCGACCGCCGCGGACACGACCGCCGGATGGTTGAGGGTTCCCGCCTCGAATCGCGACGGAACCTCCCGAAGCGAGACGCCGTCGACCCCGACCTCGCTCACCATGCCGCCGCCCCAACGGACCGGCTCGACCTGGCGCCAGCGATGGGCCGGCGCCCAGGCGAAGCCACAGCCCAGGGGTCCGTAGGCCTTGTGGGCCGACCACAGGTACAGATCGACGTCGAGGTCGGCGGGCCGCACGTCGAGCTGGGGGACCGCCTGGGTGCCGTCGACGACCACCCAGGCCTCGGGGGCTACGGCGCGCACCTGCTCCGCGACGCGGGCGACGGGCAGCACCGCGCCGGTGACGTTGCTGACGTGGGTGAGGGCCACGGCGCGCACCGACGGCGTCAGGGCCTCCCGGAGCGCGGCACGGTCCAGCTCGCCGGAGGTGGTGAGACCGACCTGGACCAGCTCGGCGCCGGTCCGCTCCGCGAGGGCCCGCCAGGGGAGCAGGTTCCCGTGGTGGGCGTCGAGGCCCACGACGAGGCGGTCTGCTGGTCCCAGGCGCGGTCCGACGGCTCCCTGGGCCGCCAGCATCAGTCCGTCGGTGGCCGACCCGGTGATCACCAGCTCCTCGGCCGGGACCCCCATGGTGTCGGCCAGGCGACGGCGAGCACCGGCGAGGGCCTCGGTGGCGGCGCTGCCCAGCCCGTGGCCGCTCCTCCCGGCGCTGCCTCCGGCGGCGAGGGCCTCGGTCATGGCGTCGAGGGCCACCTGGGGCAGCAGGGAGGTGGCTGCGCTGTCCAGGTAGCACAGCTCGGGACGAGCCCGCAGCGCGGGAAAGGCCTCGCGAGCGACCGGCACTCAGCTCCCCACCAGGGGCAGCTTCCGGACCCGCTCCCCGGTCAGGGCGTACCAGCCGTTGACGATGGCGGGCGCGACGGGCGGCACCCCGGGCTCCCCCACCCCACCCGGCGCCTCCCCGCTGGAGGCCAGGACCACGTGGGTCTTCCGGGGGGCGTCGGTGATGCGGGCGACGGGGTAGTCGTCGAAGTTCCCCTGCTGGACGGCGCCGTCGTCGACCGAGATGCGCCCGTACAGGGCGATGGAGATGCCGAAGATCACCGCACCCTCCATCTGGGCGCGGACCCGGTCCTCGTTCATCACCTGTCCGCAGTCGATGCCGATCCACGCCTCCTCGACCCGGGGGCGGCCCTGGGCATCCTTCCCCACGGCCACCACGCAGGCGCAGTAGCTGTTGAACGACGCGTGGGCCGCGAAGCCGAAGGCACAGCCGTCCGGGGCCTCGCCCTCGTAGCCACTGGCCTCCACCACGGCGTCGACGATGGCGTACCAGCGCCCGACGTCGACAGGGTGTTCCTGGTGGGACGAGCCGTAGTTCATGATGTTGGCGTGGGCCTCCCGCTCGGTCAGGATGCGCGGGGGTCCGAGGACCCGCTTGAGCATCGCCGGGGTGGAGATGCCCTCCCCTCGGGCCAGCTCGTCGACGAAGCACTGGTTCGCGAAGGCGTGGTTGATGTTGTAGACGCTCCGCATCCAGCCGATGCGCACCCGAGACGGTGCCGGGTGGGTCTCGAAGGCGATGTTCGGCACGTCGAGGGCGAAGTCCATCAAGCCCATGCCCAGCTCCATCCCCTGGGGTCGCTGGATGAAGGGAACGAAGGTGGAGAAGATGCTGGGCGAGCACACCCTGTGCCGCCATGCCACCAGGGAAGCTTCTTCGTCGAAGCCGGCGTCCATCCTCTGGATCGAGCAGGCGTGGTAGTAGCTGTGACGGATGTCGTCGGCGCGGTCCCACTGCATCCGCACCGGGCGCCCGACGGCCTTGGAGAGGATGGCGGCCTCCCGCACGAAGTCCGGCTTGGACTTGCGCCCGAAGCCACCCCCCAGGAGGGTGACGTTCACGGTGACCTTCTTGTGGGACAGACCCACGGCGGCGGCCACCTGCTTCCGGGTCCGCTGCGGGGCCTGGACCGGCGCCCACACCTCGCAGTGGTCGTCGGTGAACGACACCACGCAGGCCGGCGGCTCCATCGGGGCATGGACCAGGTGCGGCACCTCGTAGACGGCGGTGTGGACCCGCTCGGCGCGGTCCAGAGCCCGCTCCACGTTGCCCACCTTCCGCTTCCGGCGGCCGCGGGTGTCGACCAGGGCCCGCATCGCCACCTCGTCGCCTTCGGTGGTGCTCCCCCCCTGCTTTCCCTTGGCGAAGGTGATCGGGAGAGCGGCGCGTCCCTTCATGGCGGCCCAGGTGTTGGTGGCGACGACGGCGACGCCGCCCACCTCCTTGAACATCGCCGGGGCCCTCCAGCGGGGGAGCTCGATCACGTCGAGGACGCCCGGGACCGCCCGTGCCGCGGTGTCGTCGAAGGACACCACGTGGCCGCCGAGGTCCGGGGGGCGGGCGACCACAGCGACCACGAGATCGTCGAGGAGAGTGTCGGCGCCGAACACCGCGCTGCCGTCGACGATGGCGCGGGCGTCGGTGAACGGAAGCGCCTTGCCGGCGTGGGCCAGCTCCGGTCGGAGCTCCACGTGGTGGGGAACTTCCAAAGCCGCCGCCGCCGACGCCAGCTCGCCGAAGGGGATGGACCGCTGGCTGGCCGGGTCGGAGACGTGGTGATCCTCCACGACGAGCCCCTCCACCGGCACGCCGAGCTTCGCTGCGCCGGCCTCCGCCAGCATCCAGCGGGCCGTGGCCCCCAGCTCCCGCAGCAGCGGCCAGAACTCACGGATCGACGTGGATCCGTCGGTGTTCTGGTTCCCGAAGCGCTCGTCGCCCGGAGCCTGGACCACGGTGACCCGGTCGAAGTCGGCCCCCATCTCGGCGGCGACGATCCAGGGAAGCGTGGCGCGGACCCCCTGCCCCATCTCGGAGCGGGAGCAGGTGAGCACCAGCTCGCCGGTGGGCTCCAGGCGGACCCATGCGTTGGGCTCGAAGGGGATGGCGGCCACCGCGGCCGGCTCGAGGCTTCGAGCGTCGGCCCGCTGCGCGCCGAGCACCAGCCCGGTGCCAGCGCCGAGTCCCACGAGGAAGCCACGTCGGGTGAGGGTGCTCATGGCGACTCTCCCTTCGCCGCCGCCCGCCGAATGGCCCGACGGATGCGGTCGTAGGTCCCGCAGCGGCAGATGTTGCCCGCCATGAAGCCGTCGATCTGCTCGTCCGAGGGGGACGGGTGGTTGGCCAGCAGGGCCGCGGCGCTCATGATCTGACCCGCCTGGCAGAAGCCACACTGGGGAACGGCCTCCGCCATCCAGGCCTGCTGCACGGGGTGCTCCGCCGCAGAGCCACCCAGGCCCTCGATGGTGGTGACCCGCCGCCTTCCGACCGCCGCCACCGGCGTCACGCAGCTCCGCACCGCCTGGCCGTCGAGGTGGACGGTGCAGGCACCGCACAGGGCCTGCCCGCAGCCGAAGCGGGTGCCGGTGAGGCCGAGGAGGTCTCGGAGGACCCAGAGCAGCGGCATGTCGGCGGGGGCGTCGAGGGACCGCTCCTCCCCGTTCACCGTCAGGGTGTAGGTCATCGTGTCGGACATGGTCCCCCCGCCGCACCCCAGGTCTGAAAGCGCTCCACCAGCTCGGGGTGCGAGATGGGGGGCGTGGTGCGTCCCGAGTGCCAGCTGGTGAGGAGCAGGTGGTCCTCCTCGACGTGCTCGGCCAGGCCGATGAAGCCGCGGCCGCCGTTGACCGAGCGGTCCTTCAGCTGCTCGCAGAGCTCGGCGGGGCTGCGGTCCTGGAAGGCCATCCCCACCGGCGGCATGCTCCACAGGGAGTCGGCGGGAGGGAGCGGCGCCAGGCCGTCGCCGGCGGGTCGGGCGGCATGGCAGGTCGAGCAGTGGACCCCGTCGAGGGGGCTGAAGCGCGTGATCCCGAGGATGTGGGGACGGCTGGCATCGGTCTGCAGCGGCGCGTCCCCCGCCGGGTGGCAGTTCATGCAGCGGGGGTGCTGGCTGACGGCGTAGATGTCCGCGAAGGCCTCCAGGCCCTCCTCCTTCGTGGCGGTCACCTCGGGCTGCACGAGGGGCGGCAGGGGCGGACGCAGGCTGGCCACATGGTCGACGAGGGCGTCGATGGTGGCGTCGTCGAGTCCCTGGGCCATCGCGGCCATCGACAGGGCGAGGGGCGCGTCGCCCTCCCCTCCCCGCAGCCCGTCCCGGTAGCTCTTCAGCTGGGCCCTCAGGTAGCCGGGCTCCTGGTACAGCAGCGAGGGGGCCTGCATGGCCTCGTTGCCCCGCGCATCCTCCCCGTGGCAGGCCACACACGGGGCCCAGGCAGCCGCGCCCGCCTCGCTCGGGGGGCCAGGGGGCAGCAGCTCGGGCTCCATGGCGGCGACCGTGGTCGACAGGGCCGCGACGGCCTCGTCGTCGAGCCCCCGGGCCAGGGCCGCCATCGCGGAGGCGCCTCGGGCCTCGTCGGGCCAGCTCCGCTGTCCGTCCCGGTAGGCGGTCAGCTGGGCCGCGACGTAGGAGGCGTCGAGGTCTCCGATGCGGGGCGTCCACAGCTCGGGACGCCCCTCGCCGTGGGCCCCGTGGCAGTGGACGCACACAGCATAGGCGAGGTCGGCGTTCGTCGCGGTGGGCTCGGCGGCGAGCCCCAGCAGGGGGATGAGGAGGAGCATCGGGTCTCCGGGAGGATGGGGCCTAGCGGTTCGACGGGGCCACGACCAGGGGCTCAGGCGCGAAGCCGCGCCCGCATCGCCTCGGGGCTGTGGCCGGTCCACTGGTGGAAGGCGCGGATGAAGGAGTTCGGGTCATCGTAGCCGAGGAGGAAGCTTATCTCTGCGCCGCCCATCTCAGACTCCGCGAGGTAGTATCGGGCGAGCTCCGAGCGGGTCGCCGCGAGCACGTCCTGGAAGCGGGTCGACTCCTGCTGCAGGCGGCGCTGGAGCGTTCGGGCGCTCACCCCGAGGGCGCGGGCCACGTCCCCCATGCCGCTCCGGCCGGTCGGCAGCAGCTCCAGCAGGCTGGCGCGGACCCGCTCGGCCATGGTGGCGTCGTCGGCGACCTCCGACAGGCGTCGGCGGAGCTCTGGCTCGAAGAACGCCCACATCCCCTCGTCGTGGGTGACGAAGGGGCGTCGGGCGTCCAGCAGAGAGAAGCGGACGGTGACCTGCTCGCTTCGCACCGCAGGGAGGCCGAAGTAGGCCGTGGATGGGGCGGGGTCGTCGAGGACGAACGGGAGCCCCACCCGGAGCGGGCGGACGTCGACCCGGGTCGCCATGCGGGCGAAGCGCACCCAGAAGGCCGCCTCGGCCACCGCATACTCCTCCGGGAACGCGAGGCGACCCACCGGGCGCAGGGTGAGCTCCAGGCCCTCGTCGTCTCGATCGACCGTCATCCGACAGGGCCCCACCAGCCGCTTGTAGGTCCGGATGCGGTCCACCGCGGTGTCGAGGTCCGGGCTGAGGAGTCCCGCGAACAGCGGCGGGTCGAACATCTCCGCCGACAGCATCTGGCTCACCTCGAGGCCGAAGTGGGGTCGGCCGATCAGCTCGACCAGTGCGTCCCAGAGCCGGAAGTACTGCTCGGCGGTCACCGTGGGCCGCGAGCGGGCCAGCAGGTCGCCCGGAAGGTCCGCCCGCTGGAGGAGTCGACCGGACGAGACGCCGAGGTCGGCGAGGGCCAGCTTCCACGTTCGCTCGAGGGGAAAGGTCTGCATGGACCCAAGGGTAGTCCCGTCGGAGGGCGGCGTCGCTCGCAGATGACGCCAACCGCCACGCCGATGGCGCCAGCGAAGGCTTCCCCAAGCTTCCCTCAAGGGTCGCTCCCCGGCACCTCCGTACCTTGCCCGAACCATCGATCGGAGGTCCCGTGCGACACCCTCTTCCCCTCAGCGCCCTGTTCCTCCTCGCCTGTGCCGGGGGTGACGACGACGGCACCACGACGGCCGCCACCGGCGTCCCCATGGACTGCGGCGCCGACATCGAGCAGCTCCCCTCCGGCGCGACGGCGCCGGTGCCCACGGGCCAGGAGGGGGCGCTGGCCGACGTGCTGCCCGGGGTGTGGCAGCACACGTGGATCGTGCAGGACGGGCGAGCGGACAACCCCGTCAGCGACGACGTCAGCGACCTGCGCTTCGCCATCGACGAGGATCTGGACACCTTCGTGTACTGCCAGGGGGTCGACGTGGCGTCAGGAAACAACAGCTCCTCCCTGAGCGTGGAGGGCACCAAGCTGGCGATCCAGGGGGCCGGCTACACCGCGGAGGCGTGGACCCGCGACACCATGCTGTGGCGCAACGACTTCTTCGACGACCGCGACGAGTACTTCGTCCTGGAGCGCCTCTTCTGACGTGGTAGATCGGGGTGGATGACGCCCCTCCTGCTCACCCTGGCCTTCGCCCAGGAGACCACCGAGTCGGTGGACTTCCGCGGCTACGTCGACCAGGCGCGCTTCTTCATCAAGCGGGGCTGGTACGACGACGCCGAGGAGCAGCTGGAGCTCGCCACGGCCACCGAGGACGGCACGCTGGACCCCGAGGCCTGGTTCCTCCTGGCGAAGGTTCGCTACGAGCGGGCCGACGTCTCGGGCGCCCGGTACGCCGCCGACCGCGCCCTGGTGAACAGCCGCGACGACGACACGACCCGCCAGACCCGTGAGCTGCTGGCCTTCTTCGAGGAGAAGTTCGGCACGGTGATGCTGGAGGGCCCTCAGGAGGCGACCGCCACCCTCCTCGACGTCGAGCTCACGTCCACCCTGTTCGACCCTGACCTCCGCGTCTTCTTCAACACCCTGAAGGACCGTGTGCGCGAGGAGCCCACCGTTCTCCCCCACGGCCTGGGCCTGCCGGCGGGCAGCTACACCATCAACGGCGCCGAGGTGGAGGTCACCGCGGGGGAGCGCGCCCCCCTCGTCGTCCCCCTGCAGGGAACCCGGTCGACGGTGCTCCAGACCCTGCAGGTCGAGCTGGCTGCTGGTCCCTCCCTGTGGTTCGGTCCCGATGCCGGCCACCTCCTCCCCTCCCCGTCGGCGCAGCTGTCGATCTCCGCGCCGTCGGGCCCCTGGGTGTTCGGCGCCACCCTGGACTGGGTCCCGACCCTCACCCAGGCCAACAGCGGCGCCTTCGCCTTCGGCGCCGCGGGGCTCGGCGTGGGGGGCCGGGTCGGGTTCGAGCTTCCCGGCACTCAGCCCATCGTGGTGCGACCGAGCGTCGGCTACCGGGTGTTCTCGCTGCCGAGCCTCGAGGCGGCGTGCGCCGTCGATGGCACCCAGGCCACGTGCGGGAACGCCGAGCCTCAGCTCTACGTGTACGGGAAGGGGCTCGCCCACGGCCCTCTCGCCGAGTTCACGGTCTACTACCAGGACCGTCGCAAGCGCAGCTCCTGGGGCGCCGGCATCAAGACGATCGGTGAGGTGGCCTTCGCCACGCTGCCTGCCACCTCTCGTGCGGAGTCGCTGGGGGGCAGTGGCTACGACGTCACCCAAGCCGAGGGAACCCGCAGCCGCGTGCTCCCCGGAATACGGCTGCTGGGCGAGCTGTCGTTCGCCTTCTAGGAGTCGTGTTGCTGTTCCTGTTCGCCCTGGCTGCTGCCCAGACCGCCACCCCGGCGGCGTCCGTACCCCACGCGAACCTGCAGGCCCCCACCTGGTCACCGGACGGCCGAAAGGTGTCTGTGGAGGCCAACTTCCACGAAGAGAAGCGCATCGAGCTCCACGTGGGCCCCCCGGGGTCCCTGGAGCTCGTGCGGATGCCCACCCGAGGCTCCACCTCCCTCGAGGGCTTCGACACCCGTGGCGGCGCGGCCGGTCGGGTCATGCACGAGCTGGTCTGGGCGCCCCAGGGCGGCGGCGTCTTCGTGTACGGGGCCAGCACCGCTGCGAGCGACTACGACCTCTACGTCAGCGAGGGTTCCCCCCTGGCTCCGGCCCCCGGCGCCGACGGAGGCCCTGCCTGGTCCTCCGACGGCCGCTGGCTGGCGTTCACCAGCGCCCGCACCGGCCAGGGCGACCTGTACCTCCTCGACGTGCAGGCCCTCGAGAAGCCGCCCCGGCGCCTGTCGAAGGACGACACCCACGCCGAGCTCTTCCCCACCTGGGCCCCGGACTCCGAGCAGATCGTCTACGTGGGTCATGCCGACGAGGGCGATGCCCTGTGGCTGATCAGCCTGCGCAACGGCGTGCCTCAGCAGCTCACCAGCTGGCCCGGCGAGCAGCTGCGTCCGAGCTTCTCCCCCAACGGCGCCCTGGTCGCCTTCTACGCCAACCGGGAGCAGGGAGACCGCTTCGACCTGTACGTCCTCGAGCCCCGCGTGGGGGCCGAGCCCCGCAAGCTCGTGGAGGGCGTCGTCCCCAACGTCCACGGCCCCACCTGGACCCCCGACGGGCAGCACCTGGTCGTGGTGGTCGACGACGACGATGCCTTCGACCCCATCGTGGCCGTGTCGGTGACTGGCGAGGGCCGGCACGTCCTCGACCTCGGCACCGTCGGGCACGGCGACCTCGACCTCGGCCTCCACGACGGTGTGCCCACCCTGGCCTTCGTCGCCCAGGGGTTGGCCAGCGACGCCACCCGGGACTTCAAGCGCCTCTTCGTCGCAGCCCTGCCGACGCTTCCCTGATCCGGGCGTCGTCCAGGGTCGTGCCTTCCCTTCCCTCGCTGAGGTGCGCCGTGGGGCGGTCACGTCAGCGACGGGGCCACGGCCCATGACGGCGGTCTGGCCCCGGCGCCAGGCACGGGTGGGCCAGGAGGGCTGGCCCTTCGGCGGGGTCGAGAGGGGCGGAGCCCCCGTCAACTGGTAGTGGCGGGCGGTGGCCAGACCACCCGGTCGGTGGCCGAAGCGCCTGTCCGCAGCCACGCCAGCGGTCGCCGGGGCTCCTCTGCGTCGGCGAAGACGGTCCGAGGTAGCTCTGTGGGGCCGTCACGTCAGCAACGGGGCCCATTCCAGTGTCGACGACGGCGGTCCGGGGTCAGGGAACGGCACGGAGGACCCGGGACGGCGGTGCCGTTGCGCCGACGTCGATGCCGTGGGTGGGACGTGGTTCCACAGGAGGACGCACGGAGGGTGCGGCGCCGAGCACCACCATCGTCGCCGACGTGACCGCCCCACAGAGCTACCTCCTGCCCCTCCCGCCACGTCGCAGGAGCCCACGCGACCGCCGGCGTGGCTGCCGGCAGGCGCCTCGCCCACCGACCGGGTGACGGGTCCACCGCCCAAACTACCAGTTGCCGGGGGCTTCGCCCCTCTCGACCCCACCGGAGGGCCAGCCCTCCTGGCCCTCCCGTGCCTGGCGACGGGGCTTCCGTCGGCGCGGACCTCTCCGTGCGTCCTCCCGTGGGACCACCTCTCACCCACGCACGTGGGCGGCCCGGCGCAGAGGCCGGCACGGCCGTCGTCGCACCGGGTCCTCCGTGCCACTCCGTGACCCCAGACCGCCGTCATCGACGCCATACCCTGTCGCGGACGTGACCGTCCCACAGAGCTACCTCCTGCCGCTCACGCCACGTCGTAGGTGCCCACGCGACCTTCGGCGTGGCCGCGGGCAGGAGCCTCGCCGACCGACCGGGCGACGGGCCCGCCGCCCCACAGAGCTACCTCCTGGCGCTCCCGCCAGGTCGCAGGAGCCCACGCGACCGCCGGCGTGGCTGCGGGCAGGCGCCTCGCCCACCGACCGGGCGACGGGTCCACCGCCCAAACTACCGGTTGTCGGGGGCTTCGCCCCTCTGACCCCACCGGAGGGCCAGCCCTCCTGGCCCTCCCGTGTCGGCGCCGTGGTGTGCGCCATCGCCGAGCTGCCTCCCGAGCGAGCTGGGCGGCTCTATCGCTTTCGATGGGGCCGGAGGTCGCTCTCCCAGTCCCGCCGCAGGAACTGCTCCTCCGGCTCGAGGATGCCCTTGACGTCCTCCACCAGGAACACGACGACCCGGGCCCCCAGCTCCCTCAGGGTACGTGCGGCATCCCCCCGGATGACGACGTAGTCGACACGGTTGCCGTGGTCGAAGGCGGCGATGGCCAGCTCCCCCCGTCGCAGCTGCTCAGCCGCCCGCAGGCTGACGTCCATGCGCAGGAGCTGCTTGCCGTCGAGGGTGGGGTGCCAGAAGGGCTGCTTGCCACCTACCCGGATGCGGTTCCCCCACACCAGGTTGCGGATGCGGAGGGCCCGCTCCACCTGGGCCTTGGCCTCGTCCCGCTCGAGGCGACGCTTCCGTCGCTCCTCCAGCTCGGCGGCCTCCCGTTCGGCGCGGGCCTCGGCGGTCTCCCGAGCCACGACCTTCTTCTTTCGGCGTGAACCCTGGTCCTTCTTCCGCGCCTTCTTCAGGGCACGGTTGGCCTCTCGAGCCTGCTTCTTGCTCACCAGGCCCTTCTTCAGGAGCTGGTCTCGGAGCGACACGGGGCTACCCCACCTCGTAGAGGTTGATGTAGCGGTTGCCGAGGATGCTGATGCGTCCCAGCAGAGCCGTCTTCTGGTCGTTCTCCACCTGCTTGGCCCCGACCTCGGTGAGGAGGGGGCGGCCGCGGTGGGCGGAGAGGTTCATCATCCAGCGAGCCAGGTAGAAGGGCCCGCCCAGCTCCCAGCCATCGCCGGGACGCTGGGTGTCGCGGTTGATGCGCGCCACGCCGGGGGTGACCCCCGCAGAGAGGCGGTAGCCGGCCTTGGTGGTGGCCCGCTTCAGCGCCAGCACGGTGTCGACCGCGCCTCCGACCATTCCCTGCAGGTCGGTGCTGCCGCCTTCCTCGTCGGTCCAGCAGATCAGCATGGAGCCGTCTTCCTGCTCCCAGACCTGGCCGCCGGTCTCCGCGATGATGCCGGACCACTCCTGGGTGAGCGCCGCCAGGGACTGCTTGGGGGTGGCGAGGGTGCGGGGGGGCGGGAAGGCCTCGCAGGAGAGCACCACGACCGCCGAGGGGTCGAGGCTGCTGCTGCTCTGCTTCGCCTTGCTCTCGGCCCGGGCCCGGTCGGACTCGATGACGTTGCGGACGAAGGCGGCCAGATCGTTGTTGGTGGCCCGGTGCCCCTCCCGCACCATCAGCACGCCGATGTCTTCCAGCATCTGGCCCGCGGTGAGGTAGCGGTCCTGGGGACGGGCGGCGAGGGCCTTGAGCAGGATGCCCTCGAGGTCTTCCGAGATGTCGGAGCGGTAGGTGCGGGGGCTCGGCACCTCGGCCCGACGGACCCGGGCGATGGTCTCGTCGCGGGTCTTGGCCTTGAACAGGCGTCGGCCGGTGAGGAGCTCGAAGAGCAGCACGCCGAGGCTGAACAGGTCGGAGCGGCCGTCGAGGGCCCTCCCCTCCACCTGCTCCGGGCTCATGTAGGCGTACTTGCCGCGGACCACCTCGTGGAGAGCCTTGGCCTGGAAGGCGGCCCGACTGATCCCGAAGTCGGTGATCTTCACCTCGCCGGCGTAGCTGACCAGGACGTTCTGAGGGGAGATGTCGCAGTGGACGATGTGGAGGTGGTTGCCCTCTTCGTCGCAGCGAGCGTGGGCGAACTCCAGCGCCTTGAGGATCTCGCAGGTGATGAACAGCGCCAGGGGCAGCGGGAAGGGCTGGTTGGGACCGGTGCGCGAGCGGGAGCGGGCCACGAGCCGGGCCAGATCGAGCCCGTGCACGTACTCCATGGCCATGTAGTAGGAGTTGTTGACCTCGCCGAGCTCGAAGACCTGCACGATGTTCACGTGCATGAGCTGCACGGCGATCTTGGCCTCGTCGATGAACAGCTCGAGGAACTCGTCGTCCTTCGCGAGGCTGGCGAGCACCTTCTTGATCACCAGGATCTTCTCGAAGCCCGCCAGTCCGTAGGCGCGCGCACGGTAGACCTCGGCCATACCGCCGGTCGCGATCTTCTCGAGCAGGTGGTAGTCGCCGAATTGCTGGGGCGTCGAGGACAAGCGTGGCTCCGGGGGCGCCATCCTACCGCTTGGGCTCCCTCGGCGCGACCCTTGCCCGTAGCAGCGCGGTGGCTACGTTCCGACTCTTGCCCACGGCCCCGTCGGGCAGCCCACCGTTCGACCCGGGAGACCCCTTGAACGCCTTCGACGAGCTCGTCGACATCGTGGCCCGTCTCCGCGGAGAGGGCGGCTGCCCCTGGGATCGCGCGCAGACCCCCCAGACCCTGCGCCCCTACGTCCTGGAGGAGTCGTACGAGGTCCTCGACGCCATCGACCTCGGCGACGCGAAGCTCCTCCGCAAGGAGCTGGGCGACGTGCTCTTCCAGATCGTGCTGCTGGCCCAGATGCACAGCGAGGCGGGCGACTTCGATATGGGCGACGTCCTCGCGGCCATCAACCGCAAGATGGTCGACCGTCACCCCCATGTCTTCGCCAACGAGGCCCTCGACCTGCACGGCGACGTGGACCCCACCGAGGTGGGTCTCGCCGCGTGGGAGAAGCGCAAGGCCAAGGAGCGGAGCGCCGATGCCAGTGTCCTCGACGGGGTGCCCCGGGCGCTGCCGGCCCTGCTGCGGGCCCACCGGGTCTCCGAGAAGGCGGCGGCCACCGGCTTCGACTGGCCCGACGTCACCGGCGTTCGGGCGAAGCTGTCCGAGGAGCTCGCCGAGCTCGACGAGGCGATGGCCAACGGGGATGAGGAGGCCATCGGCGAGGAGCTCGGAGACGTCTTCTTCACCCTGGTCAACCTGGGGCGGCACCTGCCCGTGGGCGGCGAGACGGCCCTTCGTCAGGCCACCAGCAAGTTCGAGTCCCGCTTCCGCCGGGTCGAAGCCTTGTGCCGGGACCGCGGCCTCTCCCCCCACGACGCCAGCAGCGAGGAGCTGGAGGCGATGTGGGAGGAAGCCAAGGGAGAGGCACGATGATCCGCCTGCTGCTCCTGTTCACCATCGTCCCCACGGTGGAGCTCTTCCTGCTCCTCCAGCTGGGGGCGGTGATCGGCCCCACCGCCACGGTGCTCCTCATCCTGGTCACCGGCTTCGTCGGCGCCTGGCTCGCCAAGCGGGAGGGCCTCGGCCTGCTGCGCACCCTGGCGAAGGAGCTCCAGCAGGGAATGCCCCCCGGGGCGCGGCTGATGGAGGGGGCCCTGGTGGTGGCGGGCGGCCTGCTGCTGGTCACCCCTGGCGTGTTCACCGACCTCACCGGCTTCCTGTTCATCGTGCCCTTCACCCGTCGGCGCCTGGCTCCTCTCATGCTGGCCCAGCTGCTGAAGCGCTTCCAGATCGACGGGAGCTTCGGGGCTACCTCGGTGCACGTCGGTCCTGGCCGTCCCTCGGCGGGCCCCCGCGACCACCTCGGCGACGCACCGGTCGACCACGGGCGCTCCGAGCAGCCCACCCCCTTCTCTTCTCCCTACGACTGAGGCCCCATGCCCAACGAGCCCCACGGTCCCCAGGTCGACGAAGGCGCCGAGCGCGCTGCTCTCGACGACCTCGGCGCCCGCTTCATGAACGCTCTCACCCTCAAGGACGCCGGCAAGGTGGACCAGGCGGAGGACGAGCTGCGCGCCATCGTGAAGGCCGAGCCGCGCCTCCCCGAGCCCCACATGGAGCTGGCACGCCTCCTCCTCGACACCGACCGCCTCGGCGAAGCGGAGACCCACGCCCGGGAAGGCCTGGCCCACGTCGAGCAGACCGGTCCATGGACCGACGAGCTCCCCGAGCACATCGTCAAGGGCATCGCCCACGCCCTGCTCGCCGAGATCCTGCGTCGCATCGCCGACGAAGACGACGTGATCTTCGGCGACCCGGACCGCTTCCGGGCCCTCGTCGAGGAGAGCAAGCAGCACTTCCAGACCGCCAGCGACCTGGACAGCGACGACAGCTACAGCAGCTACTACGCCTTCTTCCTGGGCGAGTCCGGGCACTGACGTCAACGGCTCGATCGTCGCGGCGATCGGGGCGCATGCTTGGTGCTGCACCACAGAGGCCCACCGAGGTCCACAGAGGATGGATGGGGCGATGGCGCGTGGCCATCCGGGCTCTGCGTGCCTGTGTGCACCTCTGTGGTGGGTCCGTCGTCCAGCAGGGACCGGTGTCGTGCTCGTAGGCCGGCCGGTCTCGAGGGTCAGGCTCCGCCTGAATCGGGTTACCGCCTCAGTTGACGAATCCGCTCATTCATCAGTTTTGAGCGGCATATTTCGTCCACACCAACAGTATACCCCACACCTCGGGAGACCCGCATGCCCTTTCTCGCCGACCCGGATCAACAGAAGGTCCTCGACGCCTCTTCCCGCGACTGGCTCTGTGTCCGCGGCGAGGCGGGCTCCGGGAAGACCACCACCGCCATGGTCCGCGCCCGTCGCCTCGCCACCCGCCGAAGCCGCACCCTGATCCTCTCCCCCACGGAGGCCCTCGTCACCCACCTCCACAGCGCCGCCCGCCGCATCCCCGGTATGGTTGACGTGCTGGCGGTCGACCGCTGGCTCCACCAGGAGGCGGAGCGCCTCGTCGGACGCTGGGACCGCGCCGAGGAAGCGCCGGCGGCCGTGGTCCGCGCCAAGCGTCACCCCGCGGTAGCGTCGATCGTCGAGGCGACGAGCCGGGAGGTCGAGGCGCTGGCCCGCGACGTGCTCCACCACCTGTTCGGCGACGCCCATCATCGGGAGCAGCTGGAGGACGAGGCCGACGGCGCCCTCGACCGTCCGACCCTCGAGGCTCTCGCCGCCTACGTCGAGGTCCAGTTCGCGGAGATCGACCGCGACGAGCGCGGGCGGCCACTGCTTGGCATGGACGGGCCCGTCCACAAGGGAACCCCACTCCACGACGCCGACAGCCTCGACCGCGGCGACGCGTCCACGCTGATGGCCCTCGGTCGCCTGCTGGAGGTGCCCCGACGACGCTACGACCACGTTGTCGTCGACGAGGCCCAAGAGCTCTCCCCGCTGGAGCTCGCCGCCGCCGCCGCTGCGGTTCGACCCGGTGGTGCCCTGACCCTCGCCGGAGACGCTGGCCAGCAGCTGGACCCGGGGGCCTGGTTCGCGGGTTGGGACGGGGTCGAGCGGTCCGTGGAGCGACCGACCGCCCACCACCGACTCGGCGGCACCCATCGCTGCCCCCCGGAGGTGCTCGCGGTGGCCCGCGCCGTCCGCTCCGGCACCCCAGCCCCCCGGGACACCCTCCCCGTGGTGCGCTGGACCTCCTGGGAAGACGCGGCCGCTCGACGCGCCGCGCTCCAGGACGCCCGCGGCCAGCTGGTGGCCCCCGACGCTCAGAGAGCACGGCAGCTCCAGCGCGCCCTGCCAGGCCACCGGGTCACGATCGTGGACGAGCTCCGGGGACGCGAGCTTCCCGACATCCTGCTGCCGGACCTCTCCCCCGATGGCTGGCCAGCCGACGAGGCCGGTCGACGGGCGCTCTACGTGGCGCTGACCCGGGCGACCCGGTCGGTGTGGTGCGGCACCGTCGGGCCGTGGTCGCCCCTGCTGGGAGCTCAGATGTCGAGCTCGTCGGCCTCCTCGGCACGGTCCATGATGAACCGATAGCGCTGGCTCGCGTCCTTCCCCATCAGGTCGGCCACGGTGTTCTCCGCCGCCATCGGCTCGTCGAGGGTGACCTGCAGGAGCCGCCGGTTGTTCGGATCCAGGGTGGTCTGGAACAGGGTCTTCGGCGGCATCTCACCGAGGCCCTTGAAGCGGGTGATCTCCGGCTTGCTCCGCGCCGGGAGGTCCGAGAGGATGCGGGCCCGATCGGCGTCGTCGAGGGCCCAGTAGGTCTGCTTGCCCACGTTGATGCGGTACAGGGGCGGGAGCGCAAGGTAGACGTAGCCCCGCTCGATGAGCTGCCGCATGTAGCGGAAGAAGAAGGTGAGCAGCAGCGTGGTGATGTGGTGGCCGTCGGAGTCGGCGTCCATCAGCAGCACGATGCGCTGGTAGCGGATCCGGTCCTCCCGGAAGTCCGCGCCGAGCCCACAGCCGAGGGCCGTGACCACGTTGTTGAGCTCCTCGTTCTTCAGGACCTTCTTGAGGGTGGCCTGCTCGGCGTTCAGCACCTTCCCACGCAGCGGAAGGATGGCCTGGATGCGTCGGTCCCTCCCCTGCTTGGCGGAGCCGCCGGCGGAGTCGCCCTCGACGATGAACAGCTCGCACTCCTCGGGGTCGGTGCTGGAGCAGTCCGCCAGCTTGCCGGGAAGCGCCAGCTTGCTGCTGGTGGCCGACTTGCGCCGCACCTTGTTGGCGGCCTGCCGGCTGGCGATGCGGGCCCGGGCAGCCTGGACCGCGCGGGCGACGATCTGCTCCCCCGTGCTGCGGTTCTCGTGGAGCCACTGCTCGAAGAGAGGACGCACCATGGCGTCGATGCCCGAGCGGACCTCGGGGTTGTTGAGGCGCCCCTTCGTCTGCCCCTGGAACTGGGGGTCGCGGACCCGGGCCGAGAGGATGGCCAGCACCCCCTCCCGCAGGTCGTCGGCGGTGAGGGTGACCCCCCGAGCCCCCAGGGAGTGGGTCTCGATGAAGGCACGGAGGCCCTTGAGGAGGGCGTCGCGCCAGCCCTGCTCGTGGGTACCGCCGTCCGCCGTGGGGATGGCGTTGACGTACGAGAGGTTCTTCTCGCGGCTGCTGTCGGTCCACGCGACCGCCAGCTCGATGGACAGCCCGTCTTCGTCGGTCTTGTCGACGGTGAACACCGCGTCGACGACCTTTCGCCGCTCCTGGCGCTTCAGCAGGGCCGCCAGGTAGTCGACGAGCCCGCCGTCGTGCTGGAACTCGTGGGTCTCCTTGTTGACCTGGTCTCGGAAGACCACCTTGAGCCCCGAGTGGAGGAAGGACTTCTCCTCCAGCTGCCGCCCGATGCGCTCGGGGTCGAACTGGGTGTCCTCGAAGATGGTGCGGTCGGGGGTGAAGGTGATGCGGGTGCCGGTGCCCCGCGCCGGGCCCACCTCGGCCACGGGCGCCTTCGGCTTCCCCTTCCGGTACTCCTGGACGTACTCCTTGCCGCCGCGGCGCACCCGTGCCTCGAAGTGCTGGGCCAGGGCGTTGACCGCGGAGCTGCCGACCCCGTGGAGGCCGCCGGAGGTGTCGTAGTTCTTGGCGTCGAACTTCCCACCGGCCCCGAGGGTGGTGAGGATGACCTCGAGGGCACTCACCCCCTTCTTGGGGTGGATGTCGACGGGGATGCCGCGGCCGTTGTCGTCGACCGTGACCGTCTCGCCGTCCTTGTGGAGGGTGACCGTGACCTTGTTGGCGTGGCCGTTGAGCGCCTCGTCGGTCGCGTTGTCGACGATCTCCCAGAGGAGGTGGTGGAGCCCCGCCGCATCGGTGCCACCGATGTACATCGCCGGGCGCTTGCGGACGTGCTCGATCCCCTCGAGGACCTGGATGGAAGACGCGTCGTAGGTCTCGGACATCACTCCTCCCCGTCGCTGGAGTCGCCGGCGCTCGTAGAGGCCAGGACCTCATCCGTGGCGTCGACCTCGTCGTCGTCGCCGCGGGTGGACGAGCGGGACGGCTTGGGGGCCTCCAGCATGATCATCGGCTCCCGATGCCAGGCGTCGATGGTGCCGCGGGTCAGCACGACCTTTCCGCGGCCGCCCCGCTTGGTGATGCCGAACTTCCGCTCCCGCACGACCAGGTCGCGGCCGAAGCTGGTGGTGACGGACGGGCCGTCGAGGCTGCTGCGGCCGAGCTCGAAGGCCATGACCTCGTCGGCGTCGCGCAGCTTGATGCCGGTGACCCCCTTGCCCGCCGCCTTGAGGACGGGGACGTCGGACAGTTCGAAGACGATGGCCCGCCCCTTCTTGGTGGCGATGCAGGCCCGCTCGTCGCCCTCGCAGGGGTAGACGACGAAGACCTGGTCTCCCTTGTTGAGGCGCGCGTACTTGCGGCCCGACTTCGTGCTGACCTCTTCGTGGGACTTCAGGGCGAAGCGAAGGGCACGGCCCCCGAGGGTCATGCCGATGCCGTAGGGGGGCGGCGGGTCGTCGCCGGCGGCGGTGAGCAGCGCCTCCTGTCGTTCGCGGCGGTGCCGGGCATCGTGGGAGGCCACCCCCACGACCCGCTCGCCGTCGGCGAAGGAGAAGGTGGCCTGGAGGGGCTCGCCGTAGCCGGTGGTGCTGGGGACGTCGTCGACCCGCATCACGTAGGCCGACCCCAGGTTCGTGAAGAACGTGAGGGTGCTTCGGGTGTGGGCCTTGATCAGCCAGCCGATGGCGTCGCCATCGCGGACGCGGATCTTGTCGATGGTGGAGTAGCTGGACTGGCGCTTGATCCAGCCGCCCTCGGTCACGACGACGAAGGTGTCTTCCTTGACGATGTACGCGTCTTCGTCGAACTCGAGCTTCTTCTCCGGCATGGCGACCAGGGTGCGCCGGGGAATCGCGTAGACCTCGCGAACCTCCAGCAGCTCCCGCTTCACCACCTTCCACAGCTTGCGGTCGCTGGCGAGGATGCCCTCGATGCGGGCCGCTTCCTTCCGCTTCTCCTCGAGCTCCTCGAGGATCTCCAGCATCTCCAGACGAGCCAGCTTGTACAGGCGCAGCTCGAGGATGGCCTCGGTCTGGATGTCGTCGAGATCGAAGCGGTCCATCAGGCGGTCGGCGGCGTCGCGCTTGCCCTCGGAGGCCCGGATGATGGCGATGGCCTCGTCGAGTGCGTCGAAGAGGAGCGCGAAGCCCTCGAGGATGTGGATGCGCTCCTCGAGGACGGCCAGCTGGTACTCGAAGCGCCGCCGCACCGTGGTGAAGCGGAAGTCGAGCCAGTAGGTGAGCATCTCCTTGAGGTCGAGGCGGGCCGGGGTGGCGACGTCGGCGTTGACCGAGGGGATGAGGGCCGTGAGGTTGACGGGCCAGGTGGTCTGCAGGTTGGTGCGCTTGAACAGGTAGGCCATCACCGCCTCGGCGCTGGCTCCCTGCTTGAGCTCCACCACGATGCGGACGTCGTCCGTGGACTCGTCGCGCACGTCGGTGACCTGGGGGAGGCGCTTGTTGCGGACCTCGTCGCCGATGCGCTCGATGAGACGGCCCTTGTTCTGGCCGTAGGGGATGGAGTCGATGATGACCTGGCGACGCCGCCCCTCCTTCTCCAGACGCCAGGTGGAGCGGACCTTCAGGCTGCCCCGGCCCTCCGTGTACGTCTCCAGGAGCTCGGCCCCGTCGGCCAGGATCTGCCCTCCGGTGGGGAAGTCGGGGCCCTTCACGTACTCGAGGAGGTCCTCGATGGTGAGCTTGCGATTGTCGATCAGCGCGACGGCTGCGTCGACCACCTCCCCGAGGTTGTGGGGAGGAATGCGGGTGGCCATCCCGACGGCGATGCCCTCCGAGCCGTTGACGAGCAGCTGGGGGAAGGTGGCCGGGAGGACGATGGGCTCGGAGCGCTGGCCATCGTAGTTGGGCCGCCAGTCGACCGTGCGCATCCGGATCTCGCCCAGGAGCTCGTCGGCCAGGGCGCGGAGCTTGCACTCGGTGTAGCGCATGGCGGCCGGAGGGTCGCCGTCGAGGCTGCCGAAGTTGCCCTGACCATCCACGAGAGGCGCACCCAGGCTGAAGGGCTGGGCCATCCGCACCATGGCGTCGTAGATGCTCTGGTCGCCGTGGGGGTGGTACTTGCCCATCACCTCGCCCACGACCGCCGCACACTTCCGGTAGCGGCCGGAGCTCGTGAGGCGCATGTCGTGGAACATGGTGAAGAGGATGCGTCGCTGGACAGGCTTGAGGCCATCGCGCACATCGGGGAGCGCGCGACTGGTGATGACCGAGAGCGCGTAGTTCAGGTAGCGATCGGCGGTGGCCTGATGGAGCGGCACCGTCTCCACGACGGCAGTGGCCATGGGAACTCCGGATGGGGGGGCAGCATTGGCGGTGGCGCCAGGATGGGGAGACGGCGCCGGTCAGCCGCGGGAAGGAAGGGCCCGCGACGGAGGGAAACGCAGCCTATCACGGGTTCACCAGGTGGGGCGGACAGGAACTGACCGCCAGAACGGGCTAGGGCTCCAGGCCCCTGGCCCTGAGGGCCGCCCTCAGATCCGCGAGGCCACGGTAGACGAGATTGCTCGCCCGCTTCCGATCACAGTCCAGGCGCTCCGCTATCTCTGGAACCGGGTGATCCTGGAGGTAGAGGGCGACGGCGCGGCGACGGTCCTTCTTGAGCTCGCCGAGACACTCGAGCATCACCTGTCCGACCTGAGTGCCCCGGGCCCGGGTCTCCGGGCTCAGGTCCGCCGAGTTCACGATGCGGTCCGGCATCGACGGCGACATCCCCACCTCGTTGCGCCGCCGCTTGCGTCGGATCTCGTCGATGACGACGCTGTAGGCCACGCGGGAGAGGAAGCCATCGGTCCACTCCTTCTCGGAGGCGGTGCGCATCAGCTTGATCGCCGCCATCTGGACCAGGTCGTCGGTCTGGTCGCGGAGCCAGGGAGGAGCCACCCGCCGCACATAGCGGACGAGCTTCTCTCGGATCTCGCCATCGACCTCGTTCACGCCTGGCTCCTTGCAGCCCCGTCGTACCACGGAGCGATCAGCGACCGCACCACGTCCACCGACAGAGCATTCCCCACCAGCTTCCAGCCCTTCGCCCGCTTGGGCACCGACACCCGAAAAGTGTGTGGGAACCCAAGGAGTCGCGCGATTTCCTCCGGCAGCAGCAGCCGGAGGCCGTCGTCGGTGACGAGCCAGCTCCCCGAGTACACGGGGGACCGGCCGTAGGCGCCGGTGAAGCAGTGGGCCACGGCGTCGGGGGCTGCGGGGTCGACGGTGGGCAGGTTGGTCCCGTAGCGCTCGAGGACCTCGTCGGAGGCGTAGAGCTCCGGGTGGGTGCCGCGGGTCACCCCCTCGTCCAGGGCGTCCGAGAGGGGTCGATGCGCCACGGGGGCCGGGGGCTGCGCCACCTCCGCCTCTCGGTCCGCCAGCAGGTAGTAGCGCCGTCGCACCATGGGCACACCGAGCTCCGTAGGGCACCGCTCCAGCTCGCACACGTCGTAGTCGAGGGCCCGGAGCACCGCCCTCAGCCGCCCGTGGGCCCTGGAGCCCGGGAAGCCGGGCACGTTCTCCAGCCCGAGCCGTCGCGGCGGACGGACCCGTCCGTCCTCCAGGAGCTGCAGCAGGTGCACGAAGCTCTCGGCACGGGGGTCGTCCAGGTCCCTCCCCTTCCCTCGCACCGTGTAGGGCTGGCACGGCGGGCTCATCCACCAGGCATCGGCCCCCTCCAGGAGCGCCGGCTTCACAGAGGCCAGGTTGCGCCGCATGGCGTGGTCGCCGTGGTTGGCGACGTAGACGGCATGGGCATGCTCGTCGTGGTCGATGGCACGCCACACGGCCCCAGCAGGCAGGGCCTGCGCCGCACCGCCGATGCCCGAGAACAGCTCCAGCCAGCGCACCCGTCAGTCGACGACGACGTCGACGAAGTCCAACAGCAGCTTGTCGAACTCGATCTCCGCCCGGTCGATGGTGGCGGTGTTGAGGACCACGAGGAGCCGCTCGGGGGGCTCCGGGCGCATCTTCTTGACGGACTCGCCGTCGAGGATGCGCTGGGTGAGCACGGCCGCCTGACGCCCCACGGCCTCGGCGTCCGGCGTGAGGGTGTAGAGCCCCCCGGCCTCCACCATGTTCGCCGTGTCGACCAGCAGCGGCAGGTGACGACGTCGGGCCTCCTCGGTGATGGTCCGGTAGTTGTCGCTGGTGATGATGGAGCGGTCCGGCGGGACCCACACCGCGTCGACCTCCTTCTTGGCCAGCAACACGGCGGCCTTGCGGACGTCCTTGGTGGCGCGCACCCGCTGATCCACCACCGCCAGATCGAGCTCGACGCCGGCGGCCGCGATGGCGAGCCACTCGCTCTCGGTCATCGACGGCCCGCGGACCACCCCGATGGACCGGACCTGGGGGAACAGCCCGGTGAACTGGGAGAGGTACGTGATGGGCGCCACCTCCATGGTGACGCCGGTGACCTTGTCCCCTTCGATGCCGTAGCGGACGGGGTCCATGATGGTGGAGTAGACCAGCGGCAGGTTCGGCATCGCCTGCTTGACCGCGTAGCAGGCCTTGGCCCCCACGCAGTACACGACCTTGGGGCCGATCTGATCGAGGCGCTCCACAGCGTCCCGTGCCTCCCCTGCCCGGCCGTGGATCTGCAGCACCTCCACCGACTGGCCCAGCTGCTCCATGAAGGGACCGACGGGGTCGGTGTAGGCGGAGATGGTGTCGGACACCACCACGGCCACCTTCTCGCGGGCGTGGGCGGGACTGACCAGGAGCAACAGCAGGGAGAGCATCGAGGACCTCGGGCAGCGCAGTCTACTAGAATTGCTCGAGGATGCGCTGCCGGGCCTTGATCACGACGGTCCGCTCCGCGCTTCCCTCCACACGCACCTGATACGTGCCCACGGGCAGCTCCAGGCCCCTGATTGGCGTGGGCTGGGCCTCCTTGCCGTCGATGTAGACCATCTTGCCCTGTGGGTTGGACGAGACCTGCAGCGTGCCCTTCGCGACCGGCTCGGGATCGGGCTGCACGGGCTTGGGCTGCGGCACCGGATCCGGCTGCACCGGGTCGGGCTGGGGCACCGGCTGGGCCGGCACCGGGATGATCACCGGGTCGGGCTTGGGCTCCGGCTTGGGGTCCGGACGGGGCTGGGGCTTGGGGTCCGGCCGCGGGTCCGGCTTCGGCGGCGGCACGGGATCCGGCTTCGGGGTGGGCTCCACGGGGGAGGGCCGAGGCTGCGGCGTGGGCGGCGGCACGACGGGCTTCGGCTCCTCGGGCCCGGGCATCGAGGGGACCGGACTCGGCACCGGCTGCGGCGCCACCGTCTGGGTGTAGTACCAGACCCCCACCAGCGCCCCCGCGACCACCACCGCAGACACCAGCGCGCTCAGCATCGACATGGCCACGACGCTGCCGCCCACCACCAGCCCGGTGCGGGTCACGGCCGTCATGCTCTCGCTGTCCGTCCCCTTGATCTCGGGGACCATCGGGGCCAGGGCGCTGATGCTCTCCTCGGCCGGTCCGGTCAGCTCGCCCTCGGCGGTGATCTCCAGCGCCGCGTAGGCCTCCATCTTGCGCTGGATGTTGTCGATCAGATCGGGGTCCACCGACGCCAGGAAGGCCGCCATCTGCTCCCGGGTCGGCAGCCCGCCGACCATGCGGGCCACCTCCTCGATGCCCTTCCGGAACTGGGTGGCGTTCCGGTAGCGGTCCTTGGGGTTCCGGGCCATGGCTCGCTGGTAGACCCGGGCCAGCGCCGTGGTGTCGGGCAGCTCCGGCACCGACGGGAGGTCTGCCACCTGCCCGTGCATCATCCGGTGCATGATCTGGATCTGGTTGAGCCCGTAGAAGGGACTGACCCCCGCCAGGAACTCGTGGAGGGTGAGGCCCACCGCGTACAAGTCGGCCCGGCCGTCGATGTCCTGGCCCGAGATCTGTTCCGGGGCCATGTAGGAGAACTTCCCCTTCACGTGGTCCGTGCGGGTGCGCTCGAGGCGGTCGGTCGCCTTGGCGACGCCGAAGTCGATGAGCTTCACGTCGCCTCGGATGGAGAGCATCACGTTGCGGGGGTTGACGTCGCGGTGGACGATCTCCATCGGCTTGCCGAAGGTGTCGCGCTTCTCGTGGGCGTACTCGAGGGCGGCGAGCACATCGTGGATGACCCGAAGGGCCACCCGTACGGGCACCCGCTGGCCCCGCTCCCGGAGCACGTTGATCAGGTAGCGGACGTCGACCCCGGGCACGTACTCGAGGGCCATGTAGTACTCCATGCCCTCCTTGCCGAAGTCGTAGACCTGACCGATGTTCTCGTGATGTAGCTCCGAGGTGATGCGGGCCTCGTCCTTGAACATCCGGATGAACGACTGGTCGGTGCTCTTGTCGGTCTTGATGCGCTTGATGACCGTGAAGCGCACGTAGGTCTGGTCCTTGTCGACCGCCTTCCGGGCGAGGTCGACCTCGGACATGCCGCCCTGCCCGAGCCGCTCGAGCAGGACGTAGTCTGCGTATCTGCGCGGGTAGTCCTCGTGCACGGCCGCACTGTAGCGTGGTTGACGGGCCGTCGTGGAGTCCGACGCGTGCACCCACGGTTCACGGCCGTCATCCAGCGTTCCCCGGTGGATTCGTGGTGGAGGGGATGCCGGTCCCCGATTACCGGCGCCCCCTGCCCGGAGGTGCGAGATGCGCGGGACCCCCTTCCGTCCCCCAACCCGAACGCGGCGCCCATGGGGCGTCCTGCTGTGGATGTGGGTCGCCTGGCAGCTGCTGGCCTCTCCGGCGGCAGCCCTCGCAGCGCCCGCGGAGCCGAACTGCAGCAACCCCCAGGAGGCCGCCGACACCTTGTTCCGGTGGCTTCAGGCCGACGCCTACGACCCCCGGAAGGCGGCCACCTGCCTGGCGCTGCCGGAGGGCGCCCAGGGGGAGCGGCTCGCCGTCCAGCTGAAGCAGGTGCTGGACGCCCGGGGCATCTGGGTGCCCGTAGCGGGCATGCCCACCGACCCCGACTACGTCGACGAGGAAGGCGAGCACCGGGTCGTCCCCATGCCCGAGGAGTTCCCGCTCTACGTGCTCGTGCGCGGCGCCGACGAGCAGTGGCGCCTCGCGGCCCCGACCCTCACGGCCGTGCCCCACATGTACGGCGAGACCTTCTCCCCGTGGTCGGTCTGGTTCCAGCAGAACCTGCCCAGCTTCATGTACACCCGCATCCTCGGCCTCCACCTGTGGCAGATCCTGTACGGCGCGCTGCTGGTGGGCCTCGCCTTCCTGTCGGGCCTCATCGCCCGCGTCCTGCTGCGCACCCAGGTGAAGCGGGTCCTGAAGCGGAGCAAGCTGGAGCTCGACGACGAGGCCTACCGCCGCACCAACACCCCCGTGATGCTGCTGGTGGTGTTCGGCGTCCTCCTGTGGGGCCTCGCGGACGTCCAGCTGGGCATCGGGCTGTCGTACGCCGTGCGGCGCATCCTCACCATCGCCATGTGGGTCGTGGGCCTGTTCACCCTGTCCCGCTTCGTCAACGTGGGCAGCTCGGCCGCACGTAGCTGGGCGGGCGACACCGACAGCAAGCTGGACGACCAGGCCATCCCGTTGATCCGCCAGGCCATCCAGGTGCTGCTCCTGGTCATCGGTGGCCTGTACATCGCCGACGCTGCGGGCATCGACGTGTGGCAGCTTGCGGCCGGCGTCGGCATCGGCGGCCTCGCCTTCGCCCTCGCTGCCCAGGACACCGTGGCCAACGTGTTCGGCAGCATCAACATCTTCGTGGACCGCCCCTTCCAGATCGGCGACTGGGTGAAGATCGGAGCGGTCGAAGGGGTGGTGGAGGAGGTCGGGTTCCGGAGCACCCGGGTCCGCACCTTCTACAACTCGCTGGTGACCATCCCCAACAGCCAGATCACCAACGCCAACGTGGACAACCTGGGGGTGCGACCCCGCCGTCGCATCAAGATGACCCTCGGACTCACCTACGACACCCCGCCGGACAAGGTGCAGGCCTACGTCGAAGGCGTCCGGGCCATCCTCGCGAGCCACCCATACGTGCAGCGGACCTACGAGGTGCACTTCTACAACCTGGGCGGTTCCGCCCTCGAGATCCTCGTCTACTACCACGTCATCACGCCCGACTGGCACGAGGAGCTGGCCGCCCGCAGCCAGAACCTGATGGAGTTCATGCGCCTGGCCGACCGGCTGGGGGTGAGCTTCGCCTTCCCCAGCACCAGCGTGTACGTCGAGTCCACCCCCGAGCGTCCGCTACCGCCACAGGAGAGTCCGAGCCTGGTGGAGCTCCAGGGGATTGTCGACGGCTTCGCACCGGGCGGCGCCGACGCTCGCCCGGGCGGCCCGGCCTTCGAGCGCAGCTGGTCCGTCAAGGGGCGGGAGCGCGGCACGGCCAACGACGACGGCGGCTGACGGGGGCGAGGCCTCGACCGGGGGCGGCAGCTCTGGCGCCCATCGACCCGCCCCAGCCCCAAGTGCCCCCTCAGCCCCTCATGGGCTGCATGGCCACCCGCGTCGACCAGCCGTCCTCGTACTTGACCACCAGGAAGGTGCCGCTGCCGTGGCGAACCAGCTTGAGGCGGGGGTCGCGGCTCCCGGTGGAGATCCAGCCGTCCTTGGCCAGCATCTCCAGGTCCCGGAGGCTGCGGATGCCCTTCAAGCGCTGCACTTCGTCGGGCCAGCGGGCGGAATCGATCTGACCGACGAGGGCTGCGAGATCGGCCTGGAACGACATGGGGGCTCCTTCGTGAACGGGTCGGGTCGCGCGGGCACCCATCCTACTGTACACTGCCCCGCCCGGTGGAGGCGCCCCGTTGAGGCGCGCGGCCGCCGGACCACGCATGACCCATCGGAGGATCCCTACATGGCCGAGTTCCAGAGCCTCGTCGACCTGTTCGAGAAGAGCTGCGAAGCCTACGCCGGCAACGAGCTGTTTGGCACCAAGAAGGACTCTGGCTGGCAGTGGATCACGTACGGGGAGTTCAAGTCCCTGGTCGACCGCTTCCGCGGTGGTCTGGCAGCCATCGGGGTCGGCGAGGGAGACCGGGTCGGCATCGTGTCCGACAACCGCGTGGAGTGGGCCGTGGCCGCCTACGCCACCTACGGTCGCAAGGCCCAGTTCGTGCCGATGTACCAGGCCCAGAAGCCCGAGGAGTGGGCCTTCATCCTCGGCGACTGCGGCGCCAAGGTCGCCATCGGTGCCACGAAGGACATCGCCGACAAGCTCCGAGGTCTCGACCTCGACGGCCTGGAGAGCGTGATCTCCCTCGAGGGCGGGGCCGACGAGGAGCTCTCCTTCGAGAACATCCTCGCCAAGGGAGAGGCCAACGCCGTCGACGCGCTGCACCCCGACCCCGCCGACCTCGCAGGCTTCATCTACACCTCCGGCACCACCGGCAAGCCCAAGGGCGTGAAGCTCTCCCACGGCAACATCTGCAGCAACGTCAACGGCATCCACGCGCTGTTCACGTTCGAGCCCACCGACCGCTCGCTGTCCTTCCTCCCCTGGGCCCACAGCTTCGGGCAGACCTGCGAGCTCCACGGGCTGCTGTCCATGGGGAGCTCCATGGCCATCAACGACGAGATCCCGAACCTCGTGGGCAACCTCGCGGACGTGAAGCCCACCATCCTCTACGCGGTCCCCCGGATCTTCAACCGCATCTACGACGGCGTGAACAAGCAGATGGCCGAGCGCGGCGGCGTCGTGAAGTCCCTGTTCGAGACGGGCATCGCAGCCGCCGCCAAGAAGAACGACGGGCAGTCCATCGGCATGATGGAGGGCTTCCAGCTCTGGCTGGCCGACACCCTGGTGTTCAGCAAGGTCCGCGCCCGCTTCGGGGGCCGCCTCAAGTACGCCATCAGCGGCTCTGCCGCCCTCAACCGCGACGTGGCAAAGTTCATCGACGCGCTCGGGATCGACGTGTTCGAGGGCTACGGCCTCACCGAGACCAGCCCCATCGCCACCGCCAACTACCCGGGGCACGCCAAGATCGGCAGCGTCGGCAAGGCCATCCCGGGGGTGCGCATCGTCATCGACAAGGAGGTCACCGGCGACGCGGAGAACGGCGAGATCATCGTGTACGGCCCCAACGTCATGCAGGGCTACCACAACCGGGAGGACGAGAACGCCAAGGTCCTCATGGAGGACGGCGGCTTCCGCACCGGCGACATGGGTCGCATCGACGACGCCGGCTACGTCTACATCACAGGCCGCATCAAGGAGCAGTACAAGCTCGAGAACGGCAAGTACGTCGTCCCCTCCCCCCTCGAGGAGGAGCTCAAGCTGTCGCCGTTCATCATCAACGCGATGATCTACGGCATGAACAAGCCCCACAACGTCGCCCTCATCGTGCCGGACCCCATCGCCCTCGAGGCGTGGTGCAAGGACAACGGCGTCGACTACGCCACCGCCTGCGACAACGAGAAGGTGGTCCAGCTCATCACCGACGAGATCGCCGCCCACAGCAAGTCCTTCAAGCGCTACGAGCTGCCGAAGAAGATCGCGCTCGTGGCGGAGGACTTCACCACCGAGAACGGCCTGCTCACCCCCACGATGAAGCTCAAGCGCCGCAACGTGATGAGCATGTACGGCGACAAGCTCGAGGCCCTGTTCGGCTGATCGGCTGGGGCACGGTCCAGAACAAGCGCTCGCATCGAGGACGTGATGCGCGTTCGAGGGCAAGGAGGAGAGTCGAGGGTATAGCGAGCTATCCCGAGATCTCGACGACGCAGCCATCGGGCGTGCAGCACGTCCGAATGCAGCGTTTGTTCTGAGCCGGGCCCCTACTGCAGGAAGCGCGCGAAGGGGCGGAGCCAGCTCTGCTGCGGCAGGATGGCGCCGTCGTTGACGAACAGGCAGAGGCACCGCTCCCCGGGGTCGACCAGCACCTCGTGGACGCCCTCTCCGGACTCCATCGAGACGTCGCCGGGCCCGTAGGACCGATCGTCCGACGAGAAGCCACCGGTGAGCACGAGCACCCGCTCGACGCCCTCGTGGATGTGGCTCGGCAGCGCGAGCTCCGGCGGGAGATCCAACAGGAAGGCCCCCTCCCCCAGCTCGGGAAGCATCCGCTGGCCCACGTCCATCGGGAAGCGCCGGAAGGACAGCTCCCGATAGGGGCCGATCCGGTGCCGGAGCGGCGCCGGCAGGACCTCGTCGGCTGACACGGGCTGCGGGGGGGCCGGCGGAGGCATGGGCCCGTCCACGGCGGCCATCAGCGTCTCCAGCGCCACCGATGAGGGACGGCCATCCTGCTCGTCGTCGAGGAAGAGGCTCGCTGCGGCCGCCTCCAGGTCTGCGACGCGCTCACGGCAGGTCGGGCAGAAGGTCAGATGGCACGCCACCATCACCGCCATGCCGTCACGGAGGGACCCTGCAGCGTACGCTGCGAGATCGGCATCTTCGACATGGTGGGTAGGCATCACGGGTAGCTCGCTCTGGAATATGGTACGCGCCAACGCGCCGCCTGGATCGGTCCTCGGCGAACTTGTCAGTCGGAGCACCTGTCGTGAACGTCGTCTTCCTAGGAGCCACCAAGGGCATGGGGCGGGCACTCGCCCGACGCATGGCCGCCCGTGGCGATCGCCTCTTCCTCCTCGGCCGCAGCGACGACGAGCTGAGAAAGTCTGCGGGCGATCTCCAGGCCCGCGGCGCCAACGGCACCGTGGACCGCGCCCACTGCGACCTCCTCGACGCCGACACCCTCGGTCCCGCCATGGATGCCGCCGAGGCGTCGCTGGGGACCATCGACGCCGTCATCGTCACCGCCGGCCTGTTCGGTACCCAGGACCAGCTGGAGGCCGACCTCGAGCTGGCCCGCAGGGTGCTGGTGGCGAACTACGCCCACACCGTCCTGTTCTGCGAGCACGCCCGCAAGAAGCTGCTCGCCCACGGCGGCGGCACCCTGTGTGTGTTCTCGTCGGTGGCCGGCGACCGCGGACGCAAGCCCGTCGCGCTGTACGGCTCCAGCAAGGCTGGGCTGTCCCACTACCTGGAGTCGCTGGACCACAAGTACCGGAGCGAGGGCCTCGTCACCCTCTGCGTGAAGCCGGGCTTCGTGAAGACGTCGATGACCGCGGGCCTCAAGCCCGCCCCCTTCGCTGGGGAGCCCGAGGGCGTCGCCACCCGCGTGCTCTCCGCCATCGACCGCAAGAAGCCCATCGTCTACGCGCCGTGGATCTGGGGTTGGATCATGTGGGTGATCGGCCTGCTCCCCCGCTTCGTGATGCGGAAGGTCGGCTTCTGAGCACGAAGGGCGGCCCCGAAGGACCGCCCTTCTCTCTCGACGCTGGATCGCCTGTGCGACGTTTCCGAAGTCCTTCGCCAGATGTCCGCTGGCCGTGGCGCGAGGCTTCAGGCTCCAGACTTCGGGCTACGGCATGCAAGGGCGCATGGACCGGCTTCGAAGACCTCTGCGGCGTCGCGCCTCGGGCAGCGCGGCCGCATTGCTGCGAGCTGAAGTCCGTAGCCTGACGCCCGCAGCCCCCGGCCAGGCTCGGCGCTACGCGTGCAACTGGGGAGGCACATCCAGACCTCCGCACTAGCTTCCGTTGCCGGCGGCGAGACGGGTGGACGCGTCGCGGATGTTGGCCTGCTCCCGCAGACGGGTGAGGGCCTCCCGCTCGATCTGGCGGACGCGCTCCCGGGAGAGGTTCATCCCCTTGCCCACCTGGGAGAGGGTGCGGAACTGGTTGTCCTCCAGGCCATAGCGGCGGGTGAGCACGTAGCGATGCCGCTCCGTGAGCACGTGCTGGAAGGCCTCCAGCATGCGGCGGATCTCCTGGGCGTGGATCGCCTCGGAGTCCGGGTCGGCCGCCGACTCGTCGGAGAGGAAGTGCTCGAGGCTCCGGGCACGAGGACCGTCGTCGACAGGCTGGTCGATGGACACCGTCTGGCCCTGGGAGAGCAGGAACTCGGCCCGCTTCTTGTCGATGCCCACTTCCTCGGCCAGATCGGCCACGGAGTAGTCGACGCCGAGATCCTCGAAGCGCTTGATGGCCTTCCGGAGGTTCCGGGTCTGTTCGACGGCGCACCCTGGGAGCCGCACCGGACGACCCGTGTGGTCGATGGCGCGGGTCATCTGGGCGCGGACCCACCAGCGAGCGTACGTGCTGAAGCGGATCCCGCGGTCGGGGTCGAAGCGCTTCGCCGCGCGCAGCAGGCCGATGTAGCCCTCCTGCACGAGGTCGGCCTCGTCCATGAAGGGACCCGCGAGCTTGCGGGCCTCGCCGTGGGCGATCCGACGTCCCGACATGGCGAGCTCCCAGCGGATCGCCTCGACCTCTGCCCAGGCCTGACGCGCGGAGCGAGCCTGCTGCTTGGTCTCGGGGTCGTTGCGGTGGGTCTTCCACACCGCCGTGACCGCCGCCTCGAGTCGATCGACCCAGCCCGCACGCGTGCGTTCTGCGCGCTTGGGCTTCCGTCCGAGCTGTTCATCGGCCACGGGGAGGCCGCGGATGGCATCGAGTGCACGCTGCTCAGCAGCGCGAATCCGACGAGCCATCACCTTTTCCTGCTCGGCTGTAAGCCGTTCGCCCCTCGTCTGCCGTGGCACGAAGGACTCCATGCAACCTCCATCTGCGCGAAGAGATGCAAATAACCCAAACCAAGGAACAGCTGGGCTAGTTTGCTCTCGAAAGTCCCGTCTGCAACCGCTTTGTCACCTTGGACCGGGGTCCATGGCACGGTCGAGAAGATGCTCTCGCCCCCGGTCGATCCTTGGCCGACCGGACGCGGGAGTGTGCCACAAGTGGCCGTCACCTCGCCATCCTCTCGGCCCTGGTTGACAGAAGATGAACCCCGACCGGGCCACTCGCCGAGTCGCGGCCTCCGCGCCACCGCGATCGCCGCGGCGCTTCCGCAGGGATCGCCCCCGTGACGCCGGTGGGGTCCGAGCCCGCCGACGCAGGTTGCTGGCGCCCGCACGAGCGGAGCGCGCGCCCCTGCGCCACGGGTCGCTCAGGGAGTGGCCTGCCTTCTACAGGGACACGGAGGGGCGCACCTGCATCCACAAGCGGACGGTGTCGTTGGGCACCGCGGCCCGCTCCTCCCGGTGGATGTAGCCGCCGCCGAGATCGAATCCCGGAAGGGCGTCCCGCCACGACAGCCCGCCGTGGATGATCTGCACGTCGCCTCCGTTGTCGACGCTCCGGTCGTCGTCGAAGCTGCTGTAGCGACCCGCCACCTCGACGCCACCGGCGGGCAGCGGCACGTACACCGACAGCTGGCCGTTGACCCCGAACCGGATGGTCTCCGCGAAGACCTCCGGGGCCACCACCGTGGTGTCGCCGAGGGTGACGCGGGAGGTGATCAGCTCGCCGGTCACCGTGACCCACTTGTAGCGGGCCAGCAGGTCGACCTCCCGGCTCGCCGTGTCGCTGGGCAGCTCGTTGTCCTGCAGCAGGCTCCCCCCGACGCCGAGGGCGTTGGAGAGGTCCGGCGACCACGTCTGGTAGGCGTCGCCGTACAGGAACTCGGCCCGCAGCGCCGCCATCAGGCCCGGGTCCTGGTCGCCGAACAGCGAGCCGTTGCCGTTGTACAGGCCGGCGCGGAGGAGCGCCTGTGGACCACCTTCGCCGAACTGGACCGACTGGCCCACCACGGCACCCACCTCTCGAGACGGGGCGAGCCAGTTGGTGGAGACACTGCGCTCCTGGAACACCAGGCGGGCCGACGACATCATCGCCTCGCGGCCGAAGGGCACACGCTGCATGCCGGCCGCCACGCTGGTGACCCCCCACTTCCAGGGCATCGCCCAGCGCCCGAAGGCGTCGACCATCTGGACCGAGCCGCTGGGGGCGCTGGACAGCGCGTCGTAGGGAGCCCCGATGCCGACGCTGACCGCGTAGTCGACCTGACCGCAGCAGCCCCGGTCCCCCATGGGGAGGAAGCCATCGAAGCCCAGGCGGGCGCGGGCCACCGAGAAGCCGGGGTCGGCCTCCGGGTCGCCGTAGGTGGCGGGGTCCGCCTGGAGATCCGTGTCCTGGTCCGCCACCGTGGCCCAGGTCTGAAGCTGGCCCCAGATGTGGAGGGAGCCATCCGCGCGGGTCGCCTCATCGGCGATCGGCACCGCGCTCCAGGACTGCAGGGCGCCACCGACCCCCTGGTCGTGAGTGTCCTCGCCGGCGAAGGCGGGTGCCGAGAGGAGGCAGGCAGCGAACAGGGCGGGGCTGGTACGCATCGGTCGAGCTCCAGGTGTCGGCCGGCACCTACCACACGATGACCCGTCGCGCCGGTCGGCGCTCTGGGGTTAGGTGCCGCTCGACGCCAACCCCCTGCTCGCCGGTGGACCATGACCCGCTCCCCTGCCCTGCTCTCGTCGCTGGCGCTGCTGCCCGTCCTCGGCTCCTGCCTCGACGCCGACGAGCCCTTCGCCCGAGCCGCAGCGATCGAGTCCCTCGCCGACGCCGTGGGAGGCCCCAAGGCGATCGCCCAGCCGGGCGACTTCATCCTGGAGAACGAGCACGCCAAGGTCGCCGTCCTCTCCGGGCGAACCTCCCTGGGCCCGGGCCTCTACGGGGGGTCTGTCGTCGACGCCGACCTCCAGCGCCGCGACCAGCCCGGTGCCGGCGGCGGCCGTGGGAACGACCAGTTCGCCGAGATGTTCCCCACCGCCAACATGGACATCATGCTGGCGGAAGACGGCAGCGTCGAGATCGTCGCCGACGGCAGCAACGGTGTGGCCACCATCCGTACCGAGGCCACCAAGCTCCCCTTCATCACCCTCCTGCAGCCCCTGTGGGACATCACGTCGGCCCCCGACTTCGTGTTCGCCAACGAGCTCACCGCCCGCGCTGGTCAGCCGTGGTTCGAGCTCCACACCGAGATCCTCTACGGCGCCGAGGTCGGCGACACCCCTGACGACCTCCAGCCCGGCACGTCGTGGGACGAACCCTTTCCCCTGATCAACTGGGCCATCGAGTCCGGCGTGGTGCTGGGGGACTTCTACCTTCAGGGGGGCTCGGTCGACGTGTTCGCGCCCGGCATCGGCTTCGACGAGGACGGTGCGGTCTACGAGAGCCAGCAGCGGGGCGAGAACACCTTCAACGACCCCTTCCAGTTCGACTACCTGGCAGGGGTGGCCGACGGGGTGAGCTACGGCCTCGCCGCTGCCGAGGGCGACCTGTTCATCCCCCTGTTCACCGCGAGCCAGACCGTCGCGGTGGGCGCCGCTCAGGACGGCGACGGCAGCGCCCAGCGCTTCCCCGCGGGCACCGCACTCTCCTACGACCGCTACTTCTTCGTCGGTCATGGCGACGTGGGGAGCATCGTGGATCAGTTCGTGGAGGCCCGGAACATCCCCTACGGCACCGTCGAGGGCTTCGTGACGGAGCGGACCACCGGCGACCCCTTGTCCGGCATCGACGTGTTCGTCTACGAGCCCGGCGCCGAGAAGCCCTGGTCCCAGATGGAGACCGACATCCACCCGCAGGACCGCAGCGCCGATGGCTCCTTCACGGGTCGCCTGCCGGTAGGGACCTGGGAGCTCGTCGCCCACGAGCGGGGCCGCCCGCGCCAGGACCGCCTGACCGTCGAGGTCACCGAGGGCAAGACCACCTCCGTCGCCCTGCTGGCCGGACGCAACGGGTCCCTCCAGTTCGACGTGCGGGACATGCGGGGGCGCCGCATCCCGTCCAAGGTCACCATCTTCCCGGCCGACGGCACCCAGGCCTCCCGCGACCCCGTCCTCGGGGACGGCTTCATCGGCGGCCAGCCCGAGGCCGTGCTGTTCACCCTCGACGGGCGCGGCGTCGTCGAGCTGGCGCCGGGCTCCTACCAGGCGGTGGCCTCCCGGGGCATCGAGTACGAGATCGACGTCTCGCCGGTGTTCACCGTCTCCGAGGACCAGGCCGCCGACCTCGACTTCGTCCTGGACCACAGCGTCGACACCACCGGCTGGGTGAGCGCCGACCTCCACGTGCACGCCCAGGCGAGTCACGACTCCGGGGTGCTCCTCGCCGACCGCGTCCGCACCATGGTCAGCGAGGGCGTCGAGTTCTTCAGCAGCACCGATCACGACTACCTGGTCGACTACGCCCCCACCGTCGAGGCCCTCGGCATGGAGGAGTGGGTCCAGACGGCCGTGGGCAACGAGACCACCACGGTCGAGGTCGGCCACTTCCTCGGCTTCCCTCTCGCGCAGGACTTCGTCTCCGAGGCGGGCGGCGGTCGGGAAGAGGTCGACTGGACCGGCAAGACCCCCGGCGAGATCGTCGACAGCCTCCGGCTGATGGGCGAGATGGGCGGCCACGACCCCGCCATCTTCGTCGGCCACCCTCGCGACGGCATCCTCGGCTACTTCGACCAATACGGCTTCGACCCCACCGGCGGCGTTCCCGGAACGGGGGGCGAGCCGGGGGAGCCTGTGGTGTCCCGGCCGGTCCTCAACCTGGCCAACCCTCTCCTCGAGCCCGACAACATCACCTGGGACTTCCACGGTCTGGAGATGCTCAACGCCAAGCGCTTCGAGCTCCTCCGTACGCCCCTGCAGTCCGAGCTCGAGGCCTTCGCGGCCGGCGACGCCACGGTGGTCGACTGGTACGAGCGCGAGCTCGACGAGCAGCAGGCCCTCCTCGACGGCACCGCCACCCTGACCGACGAGTGGGAGGGCCAGGTCGACGACTGGTTCACCCTCCTCAACCTCGGCTTCCGCTTCACCATCCTCGGCAACTCCGACACCCACGGCACGACGAGCACCGAGAGCGGCTGCCCCCGGAACTTCGTCATGTCGGACACCGACGACCCCGCCCTCATCGACGACCAGGCGGTGGCCGAGGCCGTCAAGAACCACCAGGTGGTGGCCAGCTACGGCCCCTTCGTGCAGATGTGGGTCGACGATGCCCCCATCGGCTCCGACATCTCCGCCAGCGGCGAGGTCGAGGTGACGGTCGAGGTCCAGGCCCCCACCTGGATGGGCACCGACCGGGTCGAGATCTATCGGAACGGCGAGCTCGTCGACGTGTGGACCATCGAGCCGACCGAGAGCGTCATCCGCGAGGTCCGCACCGAGACCTACCCGGTGGAGGAAGACAGCTGGTTCGTGGTCGTCGTGACGGGTCGAGACCCCCTCTTCCCGGTGTTCACGCCCGTGGAGATCCCCTACATCGACCTGCAGACCATCGTGACCGAGGCCCTGGCCGGGGTCGGCGGACTCGGCGCCCTCCTCGGAGAGGCCACCCCCATCCCGCGGGAGTTCCCGATCCGGCCCTTCGCCATCACCAACCCCGTGTGGGTCGACACCGACGGCGGTGGCTTCGACGCGCCGGGCGTCCCCGAGTGGGCGGCGCGGCGGCCCTGAATCCCGAGAGGGCCGCCATGGCGTGTGCCCTGGCATGCTGCATGGCTCGCCGGAGGTGGACCGCTTAGGAGGCGGGGCCTGGAGGCCCCCCATGGCACGCATCCTGATGGACCGCTTCAGCAGCGCGGTCATCGTCGAATCCCCCCACAAGGCGCTCGACGGCCTTCTCCGCGCTGGGGGCATCGAGCCCCACCGCCTCGACTCCGTCCCCGACGAGGACCGCCTGATCGAGGTCATCAACGAGAAGGGCGCGCAGCTTCTCTTCAAGCGCAGCCGCGTCCCCGTCACCCGCCGGCTCCTCGAGGCCTGCCCTTCCCTGATGGTGGTGCAGCTGTGCTGCATCGGCTCCGACTCCGTCGACCTGCCGGCCTGCGCCGAGCATGGCGTCCTCGTGTTCAACGACCCCATCTCCAACGGCCGCTCGGTGGTGGAGCTGGTCATCGGCCACCTCGTCGCCCTGTCCCGCCGCCTCTACGAGACCGACGTGGAGATGCACGACAACGACTGGAAGAAGACGGCCGCGGGCCGCTTCGAGATCCTCGACAAGACCCTGGGCATCGTCGGCCTGGGGAACATCGGTCGCGCCACCGCCCGGGCCGCCGAGGCCATGGGCATGGACATCGCCTTCTTCGACAACCGCTTCGTGGCGCAGGAGGTCGGCGTCGAGATGGGCTGGCGCAAGTGCGAGAGCCTCGAGGAGCTGTTCCGCACCAGCGACTGCGTGTCGATCCACACCTCCGCCCGCGATGCCCGCGACAACGACAACGCCGGCTTCCTCGACGACGTGCTGGGCGAGCTGGCCGCCGAGCGGGGCGACAACAGCCCTCGCATCTTCCTGAACCTGGCCCGCGGCAACCTCCACACCACCGAGGCCCTCCGCGCGGCCATCGACGCCGGGTCCATCCGCCGTGCCGCCGTCGACGTCTACCCGGAGGAGCCCCGTCCTGGGCAGCCGGCCTGGGAGAACCCCTACGCCGACGAGCCGAGGGTCACCTGCACGCCCCACATCGGTGCGGCCACCCAGGAGGCTCAGCCCCGCATCGCCCGCCGCGTCTCGTCCACCGTGCTGCAGTTCAGCCAGTACGGCGCGCTCCGCGACTGCGTCTTCCAGCCCCGAGCCACCATCGACCTCGGCGATCAGGTCCGCGGTGCCGCCTTCCTGGCGGTGGTCCACAGCGTCAGCCGCGGCACCAAGAAGGCCGTCGACGACGCCATCTACGAGGCCGAGGCCAGCAACCTGGGCTCTGCTCACCGGGACTTCCCGAACGGCGTTGCCTACGACCTGTCGGTCCTCGACCGGCCGCTGTCCCGTGCAGAGCTCGACCAGCTCGTCGAGCGCGCCAAGGAGCTCGCGAAGGACGACGAAGCCATCCGAAGCGTCCGTCAGGTGACCGTGCCCGAGGGCGGCTTCTAGGGCGGACGTCCGGATATCTCCCGGTTGAACGTGTGGTGCTGAGTCGGCTCGAGGGCCTCGGCTCCAGGCTACGGGCTACGGGCTACGGGCTACAGAGCGCGGAGTGGACCGGGCTTGTGGGAGGCAGGTGGCGCCAGGGGGATTCGAAGACGGCCAATGCCCCCATGCAGGCCGAAGCCTGGAGTCTGAAGCCCGAAGCCCCCGCGCAACGGCATGCGGACGCCTGGCGAACAACGTCCGATCCGTCGCACCAGGTCACGGGGCGAGGCAGTCCAGCAGGGCCTCCTCGACGGCGTCCGCCCGGCTGAGCCACGGGCGGATCCGGCGCCAACGAGGGATGTCGACGGCCTGGATGTGCCCCATCCACGGGGGGAGAGGCGTGTCGTCGACCCGGAGCACCCGGCGGGGAAGCTGGAGCGCGGTCGCCAGCCCGAACTCGAAGGCGCAGTAGGTCGACGCGAAGCTGGCCGCCGAGCCCACGAAGACCAGGCGCTCCGCCGATCGGAGCGAGGTCTCGATGTGCTCTCGCCATGCAGACCCGGCGGGGATGCTGTCGGCGCACACGAACAGCTCGGCCCCCGCGTGACGTCGCAGCGTCTCGACGGCGGGGAGCAGCCAGGACTCGTCGGCGGCGGCATGGCTGAGGAAGCCTCGGGCGAGGGGCGGCGCCGGCGTGGACTCGCCCCGCAGGGCATCCCGCACAGCGGGCCAGATCCGGCGTGGGTCGTCGGGGCAGGCGGAGGTCACGGGGCCTCCCGCCAGCAGCTTGCCGAGCGCTGCGCCGGGGGCGTCCACCGCCACGCCCAGCACGGACGCGGCCGTCAGGCGCTCGAGCTCGGCCGCCAGGAAGGCCAGGTCGGTTCCGTCGGAGAGCACCACGGCTCGGCTGGCGGTCACGGCGCCCTCGAGTCGGTGCAGGGGCTGTCCCCCCTCCTCCCACGCGAGGCGCTCGGCGAGGCTGGACAGGTGGGGGCCCGCCACCACGCAGAAGCCCACCGTGGTCGTGGGCGTGCCGCAGGTCCACGCGTCCCCGTGGGAGCCGTCGCAGATCGGAAAACGCTCGGACCGTCCGCACACACAGCGGGGGGGCATCCCGGACCTCCAGGTTCGGCCCAGCATACCGGGCCGGCTATACGGTCCGCGAAAGCGGAGGTGCCTTGGACCCGTTGACGATGTGGAAGATTGGCGGCGTGGCCGTGTACCTGGCCGTCCTGCTCGGCCTGGGGGTGGTGGCCTCGCGCCGGATGAAGGGGCTCGAGGACTACTTCGCCGCCAGCAAGGGTGTGGGCTACTGGGCCGCCGCCTTCTCGGCGCGGGCCACGGGGGAGTCCGCCTGGCTCCTCCTGGGGCTGACCGGCATGGGCGCCACCATGGGGGTCCGGGGCTTCTGGGTCGTCCTCGGCGAGGTCCTCGGTGTCTCGGGGGCCTGGCTGTTGATGGGCCGACGCTTCAAGCGGCTCACCGACCGCTACGAGTCCATCACCGTCCCCGACTACCTGGCGTCCCGCTTCCGGGACGACGCCCACGTGCTTCGGCTCGTCTCCGCGACCGCCCTGGTGATCTTCGTCACCATCTACATCTCCGCCCAGATCGACGCGACCGGCACCGCCTTCGAGAGCTTCCTCGGCATCGACTACTTCGTGGGGGCCCTGGTGGGCTTCGTCGTCGTCATGGCCTACTCCACCGGCGGCGGCTTCCTCGCCGTGGTGTGGAGCGACGTCTTCCAGGGCACGTTGATGTTCCTGGGGCTCGTGGCGCTGCCGGTGGCCGGCGTCATGGCCCTGGGCGGCTGGGGCCCGATGACCGCCAACCTCGTGGCCCAGGACCCCAGCCTGATGTCCTGGACCGGCCCCGACGGCCTCACGGCCCTGACCGGGGCCTCCATCCTCGGCCTGTCCCTCATCGGCTTGGGCTTCCTGGGCTCACCCCAGGTCTTCGTCCGCTTCATCGCCATGCGCCGGGACGACGAGATCGGCAAGGGCGCCGCCGTCGCCATCGTCTTCACGCTGCTGTCCGACGCCGGGGCCGTGGTGGCGGGCATGGCGGGACGCGCCCTGCTGGTCGACGGCGACGTGGGCGTGCTGGGGAACGGAGGCCAGGACGTGCTGCCGCTGATGGTGGAGCACCTGATGCCGGCCGCCATCGTGGGTCTGTACATCGCCATCGTGCTCTCCGCGATCATGAGCACCGTGGACAGCCTGCTGGTCGTCGCCAGCAGCGCGGCGGTGCGGGACGCCTACCAGAAGGTGCTCAACCCCCACCTGAAGAGCGACGAGCTGCTCTCCGTTAGCCGCATCGCCACCGTGGCCATCGCCCTGGTGGCCCTCGCACTCTCGATGGCGGTGGCACTGCTGGTCGAGGGGCGCACCGTCTTCTGGTTCGTCATCTTCGGCTGGTCCGGCATCGCGGCGACCTTCTGCCCGGTCACCATCCTGTCGTTGTTCTGGACGAAGATCACCCGGAACGGAGCGCTGGCCGCGATGGTCACTGGCTTCCTGTGCGTGCCCCTGTTCAAGTTCGGCGGCCCCCACCTTCCAGGCGTCGGGCCGTACCTGGCGGAGCTGGCGGAGCTGCCGCCGGCCTTCCTGTGCTCCTTCCTGGCGGGCATCGTCGTGAGCCTGCTCGACACCGCCGGACAGGCGAAGGTGGCCGACGCGGCGGCCGATCTGGCCGATGCCAGCGGCTGAGCCCTACTCGGCGTCGGGCATCGAGCGTCCCTGGCTCCGTGCCAGGTCCAGCGCCCGCTCACGGAGCGACGACTCCACGAAGGTCCAGCCCTGCTCCCGGGTGACGACCAGGCCCGCACGGAACAGCGCGTCGGCGACGTCGATGCACAGCAGGGGCTGCTCGGAGGCCTTCCACCACCACTTGGTGGAGACGTACCGTCGGCTCAGGGCCAGCTCGAAGACCCGTCGCGTGGGCGGCTCCCAGCGCTTGTAGAGCCACGAGAGCAGGCGCGCCCGCTCCTCGGCGCAGGTGGGCGCGAGGGGCAGCGGACGCAGGACGTGGCGCTCGCCCCGTCGCACCAGGGCCCCTCGGATCCCGTGGCCCACCAGGCGCGCCGCAGCGTGCCCGGCCTCGTGCACGTCGACGAGGAGCCGCTCCACCTGCTCCGACCCCAGCCCCGTCAGGCCGACGACGGCTTCCTCGAGGGCCTCGGGCGTGGGCCTGCACGCGCGGAGGTCCAAGCGTTCGGGATCCGGCATCGTCGGCTCCACCCACAGGACCAGGACGGCGCCGCGAACCTCCCTGAGGGCGTCGAGAAGCCGCTCTCGGCCGTCGAAGGCCTCCAGGCAGAGGACCACGGTCGAGCGACCGGCCAGCCACTGCAGCGCATCCCGTACGTCCTCGACGGACAGGCCCCGCCGGGCGTTCACGAGGCGGTCCGCCAGGTGGCCGTCGAGGCCCCGCGCCACCAGACCGTCCCAGGCCGCGCGCGCGTGGAGCGGCCCCTCCAGGCCCACCAGACGGACCATGTAGCCTGTGAACGAGCCGTCCTCGCGGCGCACGTGGAAGGGCCGCAGTCCCGCCTCCCGCGAGGCCGTCAGGAAGGCATCGACGAACCGGTCGAGGGTCTCTGCGGTGTCGGAGGTCAGCCCCAGATGGACCACCCGGGCCTCATCGGTGGCACGCAGCAGGGCCTCCCAGCAGCCGTCGAGAGCCTCGGGGTGGTGGGCCTCCAGGGCGGGCCACAGCCCCAGCAGGTCGAGGTGGGTCTTCGGGACCGACGGCTTCCGGCGCCTGGGGTGCCTCGGTAGCTGGAGCCTCCGCCCCGATGGCATGGCGTCCAACGTAGCGGCCTCCCCTTCCCCGTCGGCCACCGGCCCTTCCACCCAGGTCTCCTGATCCGAGGGCCGGCTGTCGAACGGAGCCGCCACCTGAAGGGTGCGGATGGTGTCCAGGCCCAGCTCCAGGTCCAGGTCCAGGGTGGACTCCATGCTCCGCACGCCCTCCTCGTGAGCGCCGGCATGCCGCGTCGGCTTCCCCAGCGCCTGGAGGGCCTGGATCGCGAGCGCGGCGGACGGAAACCGATGCTGCGGCGCCTTGGCGATCAGCGACAGCAGCCAGTCCTCCAGGCCGCTCGGCACGTCGACCGCCGGCTGGAGAGCGGGCAGCCGCCGCAGGTGCGCCTCCCTGAGCCCCGCGACGTCGGTGACCCGGAAGGCGGGGCGTCCCTGGAGGAGCTCGATGGCGACCATCCCCACGGCGTACAGGTCCGTCCACGGGCCGAGGCTCTGCCACCGCCCCCGCCACTGCTCTGGCGCCATGAAGGCGGGGGTCCCCGCGACCCGGTCCTGGTGGACTCCGACCGCGCGGGCGATGCCGAAGTCCGCGATGGCCACGGTCCCGTCGCTCCGCAGGAGCAGGTTTCCGGGCTTGATGTCGAGGTGCAGCATCTCGCGCCCGTGGGCGTGGGCGAGCCCCTGCAGGACCTGCAGGAGGACCTCTCGGACCCGCTCCCAGGGCCACGCGCCCCGGGAGGCGCCCAGGCTTCCCCCCTCCGCGAGCTCGATGACCATGTACGGAGCCCCCCGTACCAGCACCGGCGATGTCAGCGCCTCGGTCTCGTCGATGTGTCCGTAGTCGAGGACCTGGAGCAGGTTGGGGTGCTGCATCCCGACCATCGTGCGGGCCTCGCTGAACAGGCTCTCGATGTGCCGAGGGTCCTGGGTGCCCTCGGCGAGGAGTAGCTTCACGACGACGGCCCGCCCGTCCCGCACATCCTCCGCGAGCCACGCCTCCCCCATGGCCCCGCGGCCCAGTCGACGCACGAGCGCCCACGGCCCGACGATGCCCGGCTGGTCCCCGCGGCTGGCCTCCAGCAGGGCGCCAACCTCGGCCTCGAGCCGACGGTGCCCCGTCCCCCGTGCGAGCCGATGGGTGAGGACCCGGAGGTGTCGAACGAGCGCGGGGTCGACGTCCCGCGTGGCCAGCTCCTCCGCTGCTCCGTGCACCAGGCCCACCGAGTAGGGGTCGTGGGCATGCCCGACGAGCGCCAGCGCATCGGCGATGGCGACCGCGATGTCTGCGGGGTCGCCCTGATCGGCGAGCACCCGCAGCCAGGTCGACAGGGCCTGCATGTTGTTGCCGTCCCCGCCCGCCACCATGGTCGCGATGCGCCCGTAGGCCGCATGCCAGCGCCCGCTCGCCCGATCGAGCAGCACCTGGAGGAGGTCCATCAGGCGATCGCCGATGGCGGTCTGGCGCATCTCGGCCTCGATGACGAGGAGCTCCTCCCAGTGCCTCTGGGCGGTAGGGACGTCGCCCCGCGCCAGCGCCACGGAGGTGCAGTCCGCGTGGTACAGCCCGAGCCCATCGGTGTGATCCAGCTCCTTCGCGAGCTCGTAGCCCCGGCCCACCCAGGTCAGGGCGTCGTCGTAGGCCTCTCTCGCCAGGTGGATCGCGAACAGCTGGTTGCACACCCGACGCTCCTCCGTCCGCCAGCCGAGGGCCCGCACCAGTCGCAGGGCCTCCTCGCCGCGAGCCAGAGCCGTGGGGTCCCACTGACGGCCGCCACCCGACGGGAGCGACCACGCCAACAAGCGGAGGCGCCACTCCGGGTCGGTGACCTCGTCGAGCTCCTCCAGCATCCGGTCCTCCATCTCTCCCGCCCCGTAGAGATCGCCCTCCTGACCGCGGTGCCAGTAGCTGAGGGCGTAGAGGACCTGGCACCGGGCCAGTGGCGTCAGCGGACGATCGAGGAGCTCGTACAGGTCGTCGGGCCGGACGGGTCGGCGCACGATGGCCGACGCCGTGACGTCGATCACCCCCAGGAAGGCGCGCTGCTCGTCGGAGAGCCCCGGATCGTCCCGTAGGGGCTCCAACCGCTCGAGGGCCCGCTCCTCCTCCCGGAGGTTCCTGTGGAACCAGGCCCTGTGCAGTGCCAGGTCGACCCGCTGGGCCCGCCCGAGCGCCAGGCGCTCCAACCCCTCGAGGATGGTGACCGCCGCCTCGGTCTCGCCGGCGCGCAGCCGTGCGTAGGCTCCGTCGACCTGCTCCTGGAACACGGCGGCGTCCATGCCGGCTCAGGCGCCGCGCAGCACGAGCGGCACGCTGCGATCCCGGAGGATGTCGATGGGGTCCTCCTGAGCCCACCACAGCAGCCGAGCCGCCCCCCCCACCTCGATGCTCGGTGGCCCACCGAAGGGCAGGTGGTTGTCGTGGTGCAGGGTCCGGAACACCTTCCGCATGTCGTCCTCCCCGGTGAGCTGCGCGACATGGAGCAGCATGTAGGCCGCGTCGATCATGGCGCCGGTCCCGAGGCGGTACCAGGGGTCCTGCACGCTGTCGTGGCCGATGCCGACGGCAACACCGGCGGCCCACAGCTCATCGACCCGGGTGACCCCACGGCGCTTGGGGTAGCTGTCGAAGCGCCCCTGGAGGACCACGTTGTCCAGCGGGTTCGCCACCACCTGGATGCCGGCCTCGGCGATGAGCTCGATCAGCTTGGCGGCGTAGGGATTCGGTGCGGAGTGCAGCGCCGTGCAGTGCCCGCACACGATCTTCCCGGCGAAGCCCCGGTCGATGGCCTCGGCACAGACGACCTCCAGGTTGCGGGCCATCGGGTCGTCGGTCTCGTCGCAGTGGAAGTCGATGAGGCGGTCGTGCTCTTCGGCCAGATCGAAGACGAGGCGGACGCTGGCCCAGCCCTCGTCGGTCGTCCGCTCGAAGTGGGGAATGCCGCCGACGGCATGGCAGCCCATGGCCACGGCCTCCGCCCACTGCTCCCGTCGCCCCTTCGCCCGCAGGATGCCCTCCTGGGGGAAGGCGACCACCTGCAGCTCGATGCCGCGGGACGCCAGCTCGGGCACCAGATCGAGGAGGGCCTCGACGGCGAGGAGGCTGCCGGTGTCGACGTGGGTGCGGAGCCGCAGGGTGCCGGTGGCGGCGTACATCTCGGCCGTCTCCAGGGCACGGTCGCGGACGTCCTGCGGGGTGAGCTGCTCCCGGAGGACCGCCCAGTTGGCGATGCCCTCGTGGAGCGTGCCGGAGCGGTTGGGCATGCGGGCCCCGAGCAAGGCCGCGTCGAGGTGCACGTGGGGCTCGGCGAAGGGTGGCGTGATCCGTCCGCCGTCGTGGGTCACCTCCCCCGCAATCGGCGCGAGAGAGGCCCCATCGTCGTGGAAAGCGATGGCCGCGACCCGGTCTTCGGCGATCCGCAGGTCGCATCGACGGTCGTTCAGCAGGGTGTTCGTGAAGAGCATGCGAAGAACCCTACCAAAGGCCGGGCCTGCAGCGGTCGGTTGCTGTATAGTTCGCGGCCCTGACGAGAGAGTGCCCATGCGTGAGCTGCCCGAGGGCCGGAGCGAAGACGTCTTCGACGACTACAAGCCGGCCTACACGACGAACCAGGCGCGGGTGGAGGCGAACCGATGCCTCTACTGCCACGATGCTCCCTGCATCCAGGCCTGCCCCACTGGCATCGACATCCCGACCTTCATCCGCAAGATCGCCACGGACAACGTGCGCGGCAGTGCGAAGACCATCTTCGACAGCAACATCCTGGGGATGAGCTGTGCCCGGGTCTGCCCGGTCGAGGTGCTCTGCGTCGGGGACTGCGTGTACAACGAGATGGGCGTTCCCCCCATCCAGATCGGCAAGCTGCAGCGCTACGCGACGGACGCCGCCTTCTCCCAGGAGTGGAGCTTCTACGAGGCCGGGGAGAGCACCGGCAAGAGCGTCGGCATCGTCGGCGGCGGCCCGGCTGGGCTGTCCGCGGCCCACCGCCTCCGTCGCTTCGGTCACGCCGTGACCATCTACGAGAAGCGGGACGTCCTCGGAGGCCTGAACACCACCGGCGTCGCCCCCTACAAGATGCCTGCCAGCCGCTCGGTCCAGGAGGTCGAGTGGGTGATGGGCATCGGCGGCATCGAGGTGAAGACCGGGGTGTCGGTGCCCTCCGACATCTCCTGGGAGGACCTCGAGGCCCAGCACGACGCCCTGTTCATCTGCTTCGGACTCGGCCCCGACAGCCGCCTGGCCGGCGACGGCGCCGACCTCGAGGGGGTCGAGGGCGCCGTCGACTGGATCGAGCGCATGAAGCTCTCCACCGTGGACGTCGCCAAGACCCGCTGCCTGGTCATCGGCGGCGGCAACACCGCCCTCGACTGCGTCCGCGAGGCCTGTGGCCTGGGCATGCCCACCACGATGGTCTACCGGGGCACCGAGGAGAAGATGAGCGGCTACGCCCACGAGTGGGCGGCGGCCAAGCAGCTCGGCGCCACGGCCGCCTGGCAGACGCAGCCCACCGGCTTCGTCGGCGAGGGGGGCAAGGTCACGGGTGTGAAGGCCGTGAAGCTCGACGACGCCAAGCAGCCCATCCCGGGGAGCGAGCACGTCCTCGAGGGGGATCTGGTGCTGCTGGCCATCGGTCAGAGCAAGCTCGGGGAGCTGGCCGCCAGCCTCGACGGCGTCACCCTCGAGTGGGGTCGCATCCAGTGCGACGAGCACGGAGAGACGGGTCATCCCGGCGTCTTCGTAGGCGGCGACTGCCGCAACGGCGGCAAGGAGGTCGTCAACGCCGTCGCCCATGGCCGTGACGCAGCCATCGCCATCCACGCCCGGCTCACGGGAGGCAACTGATGCCCGATCTGTCGACGAACTGTGCGGGCATCAAGTCCCCGAACCCCTTCTGGCTGGCCTCGGCGCCACCCGCGAACTCCGGTGCCCAGATCCAGCGGGCCTTCGACCACGGCTGGGGCGGTGCGGTCTGGAAGACCCTCGGCACCCCCATCCAGAACGTGTCCAGCCGCTTCGGCGCCATCGCCTACGGCGGCCACCGCGGCGTGGGCTTCAACAACATCGAGCTCATCACGGACCGTCCGTTGGACGTGAACTTCCGTGAGATCTACGAGACCAAGAAGAAGTACCCGGACCACGCCATCATCGTGTCCCTGATGGTCGAGACCCGGGAGGAGTGGAAGGAGATCATCAAGCGCTCGGAGGATGCCGGCGCCGACGGTCTCGAGCTCAACTTCGGCTGCCCCCACGGCATGTGCGAGCGGGGCATGGGCTCCGCCGTCGGCCAGGAGCCGGCGGTCAACACCCGCATCACCGGCTGGGCGAAGGAGTTCGCCAACGTGCCGGTGCTGGTCAAGCTCACGCCGAACGTCGGCGACATCCTCCCCCACGGCCAGGCGGCCAAGGCGGGCGGTGCCGACGGCGTGTCGCTGATCAACACCATCAAGAGCCTGATCGGCGTCGACATCGACACCTTCGTGCCCCAGCCCGTCGTCGGAAACAAGTCGACCAACGGCGGCTACTGCGGCGCGGCGGTGCGTCCCATCGCGCTCCACATGGTCGGCCAGCTGGCCCGCGACCCGAGCTTCCGGCTGCCCATCAGCGGCATCGGCGGGGTCACCAACTGGCGCGACGCCGTCGAGTTCATCCTCCTCGGCAGCTCCAGCGTGCAGGTGTGCACCGAGGTCATGCTCAAGGGCTACCGCATCGTCGAAGACATGATCGAGGGCCTCGACACCTACATGGCCGAGAAGGGCTTCGAGACCATCGACCAGATGGTGGGCCGGGCCATCCCCGCGTACAGCGAGTGGGGCAACCTGGACATCAACTACGAGTCCATCGCCAAGATCGACGCGGACGCGTGCATCGGCTGCAACCGCTGCATGGTGGCCTGCCACGACGGCGCCCACCAGTGCATCCACCCGAACCCCGACCCGACGAAGCACGTGCCCGTCGTGGACGAGGACGAGTGCGTCGGCTGCAACCTGTGCCAGATCGTCTGCCCCGTCGAGGGCTGCATCTCGATGGTCGAGGTCGACAACGGCTTCGCCCCGGCGAGCTGGAACCAGCACATCTCCGACGGCGCCGTCGTTCGTCCCAAGAAGGGAGCGCACTAGGGCGTCGGAGGAGGAGCGGCTGACGGCGGAGCACGTCGACTCGGAGACGGGTCGAGCAGAGACGGGTCGAGCGGTCAGCAATCAGCTATCAGCTGTCAGCCCGGCAGCGGTTTCGCCGGTTCGGGCCTCGCAGATGAGGCCGAGCGCTCCTCCCCACCGGTTCGAGCCCAGCAGATTCGCCCGAGCGCTGCACCGGAAACGCTGATGGCTGACAGCTGATGGCTCGAAGCCTCGCCGCCTCGCCGGCCCCCGACCCGCCGAATCCCCATCCCATCCACTCCAAGGTGAACCATGAGCTCCAGCATCCTGATCCGCGGCGGCACCGTCGTCCGTGCCACCGGTGAGTCCCGCGAAGACGTCCTCGTGGTCGGCGAGACCATCGCCGCCGTGGGCAACGACCTCGACGCCCCCGCCGGCACCCGGGAGATCGACGCAGGTGGGGCGTACGTGATGCCCGGCGGCATCGACCCCCACACCCACATGGAGCTGCCCTTCATGGGCACGGTCGCCAGCGAGGACTTCTTCACCGGCACCTCCGCCGGTGCGGCGGGTGGCACGACGATGTGCATCGACTTCGTCATCCCCGCCCCACAGCAGGACATCCTCGAGGCCTACCAGGAGTGGCGGGGCTGGGCCGAGAAGGCCGCTCTCGACTACTCCTTCCACGTGGCCATCACCTGGTGGAGCGAGAAGGTCCGCCAGGACATGCACACCCTGGTCCACGACCACGGCGTGAACTCCTTCAAGCACTTCATGGCCTACAAGAACGCCATCATGTGCGACGACGAGACGCTGGTGAACAGCTTCTCCGAGGCGGCCAAGCTCGGCGCCCTCTGCACCGTCCACGCCGAGAACGGCGAGCTGGTGCATCGCCTGCAGCAGGCCATCTACGACAAGGGTATCCACGGCCCCGAGGGCCATCCCCTGTCCCGTCCCCCCGAGGTCGAGGGAGAGGCGGCCAACCGCGCCATCCGCATCGCCGAGGTCCTGGGCGTTCCCCTGTACCTGGTCCACACCAGCTGCATCGACGCCCTCGAGGCCCTGGCCCGTGCCCGCATGGAGGGCCAGCGGGTCTTCGGGGAGGTCCTGGCCCAGCACCTCCTCATCGACGAGTCCGTGTACCGCCACCCCGACTGGAACCACGCGGCCCACTACGTGATGAGCCCCCCCTTCCGCTCCAAGGAGCACCAGGACGCCCTGTGGCGGGCCCTGCAAGCGGGCGTCCTCCAGACCACCGCGACCGACCACTGCTGTTTCTGCACGCCCCAGAAGCAGATGGGCGTCGACGACTTCCGCAAGATCCCCAACGGAACGGCGGGCCTCGAGGACCGGATGACGGTGCTGTGGCACCACGGCGTGCGCACGGGTCGCCTGACCCCCAGCGAGTTCGTGGCGGCCACCTCCACCAACGCCGCCCGCATCTTCAACATCCACCCGAAGAAGGGCGCCATCCAGGTGGGGGCCGACGCCGACATCGTCGTCTGGGACCCCGACAAGCACCGGACCATCTCCACGAAGACCGACCACCAGAACATCGACTTCAACATCTACGAGGGCATGGAGACCATCGGGAACCCCGCCATCACCCTGTCCCGGGGCTCGGTGGTGTGGGAGAACGACGAGCTCAAGACGGTCCGCGGCGCCGGTCGCTACGTCAACCGTCCCCCCTTCGCCGACTTCTGGACGGCCCAGCGGCTCCGCAACGAGCTGGCCGAGCCCACCAAGGTGGAGCGAGAGCGTCCGGCCCCGGCTGAGTGACGCAGATGTCGGAGCTCCGCTGGAAGGTCACCAACCCCGACCCCTCCCTGATCAACGACGACTTCCGCCCGGCCTCCCCCGAGGAGCGGCACTGGTCCGTCGGCAACATCGCCAGCCTGTGGATCGGCATGGTGGTCTGCGTGCCCACCTACATGCTGGCCAGCGGCCTCGTGCAGCAGGGGATGAACTGGTGGCAGGCCGTCGCCACCATCATGCTGGGCAACCTCATCGTGCTGGTCCCGATGGTCCTCAACGGCCACCCGGGCACCAAGTACGGCGTCCCCTTCCCCGTCCTCACCCGCGCCAGCTTCGGCATCCACGGCGCCCACATCCCCAGTGTGCTCCGCGGGCTGGTGGCGTGCGGCTGGTTCGGCATCCAGACCTGGTTCGGCGGCTTCGCCATCTACCAGCTCCTCAACGCCGTGCTTCCCTCCCGCACGCTGTCGGCGGCGGTGGCAGCGGGTCCGGAAGGCACCGCCCTCGAGGCCGGCGCCGCCATCCCTTTCCTGTGGACCTCGGACCTCGCCTTCCTCGGGGTCAACGGCGGCGAGCTCGTCTGCTTCCTCGCCTTCTGGCTGATCCAGGTGGCCGTCATCTACAAGGGGATCGAGTCCATCCGGGTCCTGGAGACCTGGGCGGCCCCGTTCCTCATCGGCATCGGCCTGCTGCTGCTGGGCTGGGCCTACGTGGCCGCCGACGGCTTCGCCGCCATGCTGGACATGCCCAGCGCCTTCGACCCCGGCGGGGAGAAGGAGGGGCAGTTCATGTCGGTGTTCATCCCGAACGTCACCGCGATGGTGGGCTTCTGGGCGACGCTGTCCCTGAACATCCCGGACTTCACCCGCTACGCGAAGTCCCAGCGGGACCAGGTGCTGGGCCAGGCCATCGGGCTGCCCACCACGATGACCCTGTTCGCCTTCATCAGCGTGGCAGTCACCGCCTGCACCACCGTCATCTTCGCGGACCCCGCCACGGGCGCCCTGGCCGAGCCCATCTGGGACCCCACCATCCTCGCCGGCAAGATCGGCGGCGGGCTGACCGTGGGCGTGTCGCTGTTCGCCCTGGCCATCGCGACGATGTCCACCAACATCGCCGCCAACGTGGTGTCGCCGGCCAACGCCGTCATCAACCTGGCCCCCGAGAAGATCAGCTTCCAGCTGGGCGGCTACGTCACCGCGGGTCTGGGCATCGCCATCCTCCCGTGGAAGCTCATCGAGAGCACGGGCGGCTACATCTTCACCTGGCTCGTCGGCTACTCCGCCCTGCTCGGTCCCATCGCCGGCATCCTCATCGCGGACTACTTCCTGCTGCGACGCACCGAGCTCGACCTCGAGGGGCTGTACCGCCGCGAGGGGCCATACACGTACACGTCGGGCTTCAACATCGCCGCGCTGGTGGCCTTCGCCGCCGCGGTGCTGCCGAACCTCCCGGGCTTCCTCCACGCCGCCGGCCTCATCGGCGACGGGGTCGTGCCCACCTTCTTCGACACCATCTACACCTACGCCTGGTTCGTAGGCTTCGGCCTCGCCGGAGCCCTGTACCTGGGCCTGATGACCGTTCTCCCCCATGGCTCCATGGAGCCGACGCCGGAGGTGTCCCGATGACGCCCACTACTGGTTCGCGCGAACAACACGCGCGGAAGTTCCCCGCAACGTCCTACGACTTCACCCCCTACACCGACGCCCTGAACTTCATCGGCGGCGAGTGGCGGGCCCCCAGCGGCGAGGGCACCCACGAGGTCCTCAACCCCCGCTTCGGCAAGGCCATGGCCACCGTGGGCGAGTCCACCATGGACGACGTCGACGCCGCGGTCCGGGCCGGCAAGGCCGCCCAGCAGGACTGGAAGCAGTGGCCCCTCCGCGAGCGGGCCCACATCTTCTACCAGGCCCGCGAGATCATGATGCGGGACATCGAGGAGCTCACCTGGCTCGTCAGCCACGAGAACGGCAAGACCTACGCCGAGTCCAAGGCCGAGGTCCTCAAGGGCATCGAGTGCGTCGAGTTCGGCTGCTCTCTGCCGAACCTGGCCGCCGGCTCCGGCCTCGAGGTCAGCCGCGGCGTGACCTGCGAGATCACCTACGACGCCGTCGGTGTCGTCGCCGGCATCACCCCGTTCAACTTCCCCTTCATGGTTCCCCTGTGGATGATGCCCCAGGCCATCGTGGGCGGGAACGCGTTCATCCTCAAGGCCAGCGAGCAGGTGCCCCTGTCGGCCCTGAAGCTCGTCGAGATCTTCCGCGAGGCGGGGCTCCCCGACGGCATCTTCCAGCTCATCCAGGGCGGCCGTCAGGCGGTCGAGGCCCTGTGTGACCACCCGGGCATCCGTGCGCTGGCCTTCGTCGGCTCCACCCGGGTCGCCAAGCTGGTGTACGGCCGTGCGGCGGCCACCGGCAAGCGGGTCCTCTGCCTGGGCGGGGCCAAGAACCACCTCATCGTCGTGCCCGACGCCGACCCCGACGTCACCATCGAGAACGTCGTCGCCAGCTACACCGGCTGCGCCGGACAGCGGTGCATGGCCGCCAGCGTCATGGTGGCCGTCGGCGACGTCGACCACCTCATCGAGGGCATCGCCAAGCGCTCGACGGAGATCGTGCTGGGCACCGACCTCGGAGCCATCACCAACGCCTCCAGCATCGACCGCATCACCGGCTACATCGACGCCGCTGAGAAGGCGGGCGCCAAGGTGCTGGTCGACGGCCGCGGCCAGAAGGCCAACGACGAGGGCTACTGGGTCGGCCCCACCCTCCTCGACCACGTCACCCCCGACATGCCCGCCAGCAGCGAGGAGATCTTCGGCCCGGTGCTCTCCATCGTGCGGGTCCCGAACCTCGAGGCGGCGCTGCAGCTCGAGAACAGCAACCCCTACGGCAACGCCAGTGCGGTCTACACGACCTCCGGCGACGTCGCCCGCAAGGTGATGGGCCGTGTCGAGGCCGGGATGTGCGGCGTGAACATCGGCGTGCCCGTCCCCCGCGAGCCTTTCGGCTTCGGTGGCTGGAACGACAGCAAGTTCGGCCACGGCAACATCACAGGCTGGGACGGCTTCCGGTTCTGGACGCGCCAGCGGAAGATCACCAGCAAGTGGGCCCTGCAGAAGGACCAGAACTGGATGAATTAGGCCCAGCCGACCCGGACGGGCCGTCGCTGCGGCGGTCCGCTGCCGGGGGGTCACGGAGGACCACGGAGAGACACGGAGGGCACACGGAGAGGTCGTCGCGACGCCCTCACTCCGCCGCTCGACCCGCAGCTCCTGGCGTCCGATCGTTCGATGAACCCTCCGCGTCGTCCTCCGTGCCTCCGTGCCTCCGTGGTGATTCGGGCGCTCCAGCCCTTCACAGACCGTCCGCCCCAAGCCTCCCCTCTCCCAAGCTCCCAGGTGACCTCATGGCTACGAAGAAGACGACGACCAAGACCCGCTCCACCTCGAGCCCCATCGACGACCTGCTCGCCGACAAGCCCGAGGTCCACAGCCTGGAGTCCATCCTGGCGAGCATCCCCGACGAGCACGCCCGTCGCGAGGCGATGCGCATCCTCTACGGCGACGTCCCCGAGGCCCTGCCCATCCCCGACGTGGTGAAGAAGCGGGCCGACAAGCACGACTTCGACGTCGAGGCCTACAAGTTCGAGGCCGCCCTCGAGCAGCGCCGCAAGCCGCGAGTCACCCGGGCGGGCGTCATCCAGACCCAGATCATCGCCCCCACCGACGCCCCCATCCTCGAGCAGTACGAGGCCATCCGGGACCGCACGGCCCAGCTCATCCACGCCGCCGGCGACATGAACGTGAAGGTCCTGTGCCTGCAGGAAGCCTGGACCATGCCCTTCGCCTTCTGCACCCGGGAGAAGCACCCCTGGCTCGAGTTCGCCGAGGAGGTCGACGGCCCGTCGACCCAGTTCCTCCAGGCGCTGGCCAAGGAGCACGACATGGTCATCGTCTCCCCCATCCTGGAGCGAGACGAGGCCCACGGCGGCACCATCCACAACACCGCGGTCGTCATCGACAACCACGGCGACATCCTCGGCAAGCACCGGAAGAACCACATCCCCCGGGTCGGCGACTTCAACGAGTCGACCTACTACATGGAGGGCGAGGACGGGCACCCGGTCTTCGAGACCGAGTTCGGCAACGTGGCCATCAACATCTGCTACGGCCGCCACCATCCGCTCAACTGGCTGATGTTCGGCATCAACGGCGCCGAGATCGTGTTCAACCCCTCCGCCACCGTCGGCGCCCTCTCCGAGCCGCTGTGGCCCATCGAGGCCCGCTGCGCGTCCATCGCCAACAACTACTTCACCCTGGCGATCAACCGCATCGGCACCGAGCACTTCCCCAACGCCTTCACCAGCGGCGACGGCAAGGAGTCCCACCACGACTTCGGCCACTTCTACGGGAGCTCCTACTGCGCAGCCCCCAACGGCAGCCGGACCCCCGGCCTGTCCCGGACCCGGGATGGGTTGCTGGTGACCGAGTTCGACCTGAACCACTGCCGTCAGGTGAAGGACAAGTGGGGCTTCCAGATGACCCAGCGCCTGCCGGAGTACGCCGAGGCGCTGGCCTGGGCGGCGGACCCGGACTTCCAGCCGCAGGTCATCCGCAAGAGCCGCTGATCCACAGCGACCGCCGCCCGCGCCCGGACCAAAGAAGCCCACCATGGTATCCTTCCCTTCGGAGGGCCATGGTGAGCCGCACACTCTTGCTGCTGTCAGGTCTGATGGCCTGCACGACACCTCCGCTGTACGGGCTGGAGGCGGTGCCCATCGACGGGGCGACACCGCGGGAAGAGGCTGCGCTCCGAGCCGAGCTCGACGACATCCTCCAGACCCTGGACGCCCGCAGCGTCGCGCTGACCCGCATCGAGGTGCGCGAGCGCATGCCCAACCACCGAATCACGGGCCAGTACCGCGGGTTCAACGCGAAGATCGTCGTCGTCAAGGGGAACACGGGGCGTATGCGGCAGACGCTCCGCCACGAGGTCTGCCACGGGATCGACGCCCAGTACGGGGACCTCCACGACGGCTTCGCGGCTGGGCTCCTCCACGTCTACCGCACCCTGGTGGACGACGACGACATGTACGACTCCGATCAGCACCGGCGGGCCGAGGGCTTCGCCCAGCTCTGCGAGAACGGCGCCGGACCGCTCACGGCTCTTGCGGCGGACGACTACCACGACCTCATCGTGCGCGAGGCGGCCGAGTGGGTGCTCGACGAGATCGTGGTGGCCGACCCCGAGCCACCGGCGGGCCATGTCTGGGTGCAGGTCCCCGACGACGAGTGGCCGGACGTCACCGTGCACGAGAACGGTGTCGTGAGCATGGACTGGGGCACAACGACCGAGTACATCGACTGGGACGGGCAACCCGTCGCGAGCGACGATGGCTCCCCGGCGCTGCCGCTGGTCACCCACCGCAACCTCGTCGACAGCGAGGTCGGCTTCCCGGGCCACATGGCGATCGCCGGAAGGGCCACCTCCGGCGCCATGGTGGCGTATGGAACGGCGAACGGCGGCCAGCGGGTCGAGGTGTTCGCCCGCCGCCCCGACGGCCCCTGGGCCTGGCTGGGTCCGGTCCGGTGGCTGTACCTCGGGGAGAGGGAGGGCGAGGTGATCCGTATCCACAACGACGTCGATGACACCGTCACCATCGAGCGCTTCCGGTAGGATGGGCCATGCTCCCCCTCTGGCTGGCCACAGCACTCGCCGGCACCTGCTCCGGCTTCGTCGGCCCCTTCGGCGCCGGCGAGTGGTCCACCTCCGGTTCCCCCGACTGGGTCATCGACGGCACCTCGAGCACGGCGACGATGTCCTACGTCGTGCCCGACGCGCCCGCTCCCTTCAGCACGTTCCTGGTGGGCGCCTCGGTGAGCGACGTGGACGACGTGCAGTTCGACTGGACCTACGACTACAACCACGGCTACTTCGACACCGAGGCCCTGCTCGAGGTGTCCACGGACCAGGGGGACCGGGTCCTCCACGAGGGCACCGGCATCGCCTTCGAGGGGCCCCAGGCCGCCAGTGGCTCGGAGTCCATCGACCTCCGTGGCGTCGACACCCTCGGCCTGCGGGTGGAAGGCGACAACTTCGATGGCGGCACCGGCCTCAGCGGCTCGGTCGTGCTGACGGGTCTGACCTTCAGCTCGGACCTGTGTGACTGCGCGGGCGCCTTCGAAGGGGAGGCCGTCGAAGACCCGTGTGGGACCTGCGATGCCGACCCGACCAACGACTGCGTGGAGGACTGCGCGGGGGTGTGGGGCGGTACCGCCAGCCTCGATGCGTGCGGTGACTGCGTCGGTGGCACCACGGGGCGCGACCCGTGCAGCCCCAGCACCGACACCCCCACCGAGCCGCCCATCACGAGCGGGACCGACTCCGGGCTTCCCTCCACCACGCCGAGCACCGACCGGACCGCGTCGGGCACGACGCTTCCCGCCACGCACCGAGCCGTCGATGGCTGCGGCTGTGCCAGTCGCCCGTCGATGCAGGTCTGGGGCCTCTTCACCCGCCGTCGCTGAGCCCTGCCGACCTGCTAGACTGCGCGCTTCCTTCCCCAGCCCCCGGAGCGCCCATGGACACCCAGGAGATGATCGACCTCTGCAAGGCCCACAGCATGTACAGCTGGTCGGCCACCGGAGCCGTCGACCCGCTGCCCGTCGCCCGCGCCGAGGGCGTGTACTTCTACACCCCCGAGGGCAAGCGCTTCCTGGACTTCAACAGCCAGCTGATGAGCGTGAACATCGGCCACAGCCACCCCAAGGTGCTGCAGGCGATGAAGGACCAGCTCGACGCCCAGCTCCTCTACGTGTTCCCCGCGACGGCGACGGAGGTTCGAGCCAAGCTCTCCAAGAAGCTCGCCGAGATCGTGCCGGGGGACATCAACACCTTCTTCTACACACTCGGTGGGGCCGAGGCGAACGAGAACGCCATCAAGGCGGCGAAGCAGTTCACCGGTCGTTCCAAGATTCTCGCCCGATACCGCTCCTACCACGGGGCCACCAACGCCTGCATGCAGCTCACCGGCGACCCGCGACGCCTCGCCAACGAGCCCGGCATGCCCGGCGTCATCCACGTGATGGACCCCACCCCCTACCACTACAGCTTCGGCACGACGGACGCCGAGATCGTGGAGAACAACCTCCGCTATCTCGAAGAAGTCATCATGTACGAGGGCCCGAACACCATCGCCGCCATGTTCATCGAGACGGTCACGGGCACCAACGGCATCCTCCCGCCGCCGGACGGCTACCTCCAGGGCCTGCGGAAGCTCCTCGACAAGCACGGCATCCTGCTGGTCTGCGACGAGGTCATGGCCGGCTTCGGCCGCACCGGGAAGCTCTTCGCTTTCGAGCACGGTGGCATCGTGCCCGACATCGTCACCATGGCGAAGGGCCTGACGAGCTCCTACACCCCCCTCGGCGCCATGGGGGTGCGCGACGAGATCGCCCAGCACTTCAAGGACAACGTGTTCTGGGGAGGCCTGACCTACAACGCCCACGCTCTGTCCTGCGCCACCGCCCTCGCCAACATCGAGGTACTCGAGGAGGAGGACCTCATCGGCAACGCCGCGCGGCTGGAGTCGGTGATGCGGGAGGAGATGGACCGCCTGACGGAGAAGCACGTCTCCCTGAAGGGCGGTCGCTGCATCGGGCTGTTCGGCATGCTCGACGTCCAGAAGAACAGCCAGGGGGACCTCATCGCTCCGTACAACGGCGGACACCCCGCGATGGCGAAGGCCAACGCGTACTGCCGCGAGCAGGGGTTGTTCACGTTCTTCCGGTGGAGCCACATCATGTGCAACCCGCCGCTGTGCATCGACGAGGCGACGCTGCGGGAGGGCTTTGGGATCATCGATGGGGCGCTGGACATCACGGATGAGGCGTTCGAGGGGTAGGCGCCGAGGCAGGGCGAGGGCGGTGGTGGTGGACGGGCGCGGCCCACCGAAGGCCGACGGCCGACGGTCATCCTGGTCTGGATCGGGTTGCGGGGATGCCACCCTCAGTGGGGAAGCGACGGAGGCATCTCGCTCCTGTGCGACACCCCGAGGAGGCATCCGCCTTCGTTGCGACAACTTGCGGCGTCCAGGGAACCTGTGCCGATGAAAAGGTGGTTTCGCCCGTCCCGCGTGAGCGCGACCTCGCCGGATCTGTCGCAACGGGGCGAGATGGTCCGTGAGGTTGTCGCAGAATGGCGAGATGCCTCCCCACACCGACCCCGGCGCGAGGTGTTGGGGGTTGGTACCTGACCCCCCTCAACCCCTCGTCGGAGCGGTCGTCCGTGCCGAACGACAGCTCCAGCGCCTCCCCCGGGCGAGGGCCAGCGAAACGACAGGTTCCCCGCTCAGCGTGCCGCAGCAGGAAAGCGGGGAATCGCCGCGTGGACCCGCTCGTCGTGGGCCGGCACCACCACCAGCTCCGGCTGTTGTCGGGCCAGGCGATGGAGGACGTCGAGCTGAGACCGCACCCCCTCGGCATCCTTGTCGACGAGCCGACGGGCGATCCAGGGCTTCTCGGCGGGCCACGACACCCCTTCCCCCGCCCAGGCCGTGTCCCCGATGAACAGGTAGCGGGGCCCGGAGGCCAGGTTCACGAACACGCCGATGGAGCCGGGCGTGTGACCCGGCATGGGCACCACGACCACGGAGCCGTCGTCGAACCAGTCGAGGCTTCGCTCGAAGGGACCGTACGGGCCGTCGTCGAGGACCAGCACGTGGAGGTCGATCGGCTGGGCTTCGTCGATCTGTCGGTAGAGCAGCGCACCCTCGTCGTGGGCCAGGTACGCCTTCTCCTCCACCGTCGTCCACACCGGCACCCCCGGGAGGTCCTCGAGCCCCGACACGTGGTCCCAGTGGCTGTGGGTGAGCAGGACGCCGTCGAGGTCCGCCGGCTCGACCCCGTGAGCGGCCAGAGCGTCGGCGGTCCCGTGCTCGAGCTCCAGGTCGACGATGAGCTGCATCAGCATCGGGGTGGTAGCGACGTGGGCGACGCCGTTGCGACCCATGCCTGCGTCGATCAGCAGGCGACCCCGGGGATGGTCGACCACGAAGGCCACCATGGCGCTGGTCAGCGGCGCGGTGACGGATGCCCCTCGCACCGACAGGCCGTGCTGGGTCTCGACCCGGGCCGTGGGCAGCACCGACAGGGCGACGTCGACCGACCCGGCAGCAGGGAGCGCGGCGACCTCCCCCGGCCCGACGGGCAGCGTGACCGGGGCGAAGGTCCAGCCGAGCCCGCTGCAGGCACCAATACCCACCGCCAACACAGCGCTCGCGCCCGCCACCCGTCGATCCATGGCCCCTCCGCAGCGGAGTCTACGACGGTAGGCTGCCCGCGGAGGGTCCATGTCCGCCATCGAGGGTTCCTGCCACTGCGGCGCCGTCCGCATCCGGGTCGACGAGGCCCCGACCCAGCTCACTGCCTGCAACTGCTCCATCTGCCGTCGCCTGGGGTGGCAGCTCGCCTACTACCGGGAGGCCCAGGTCACCGTGGAGGCCGCCGAGGACGCTGTGCACGACTACGTCTGGGGGGACCGGCTCCTCGCCTTCAAGCGCTGCGCGACCTGCGGCTGCGCCACCCACTGGGAGGGGATCGGTCCCGACCGGAAGGACCGCATGGGCGTGAACATGCGCCTGTTCGACCCCGCGGACCTGGAGGGGGTGGTCGTGCGACGATGGGACGGAGCCGACACCTGGACCTGGCTCGACTGAGGCACCGCTCCTGGCCGTCGACGAGCCCCTCCCCCGCCCGCTGGTGGAGGCGCTGCTGGCGGCCCGTCGGGAAGGGCTTCAGTCCACCGGATCCCAGGTGAGCTCGGGGAAGACCGACAGCTCGTCTTCCTCGAGCCACGGCGCGTAGCGGTCGTCCCCCGCCACCTTCACCTTCCAGAAGGCCGTGACGATGGTGTTGGTGGTGGCCTGGGCCTGCTCGATGTCGAGCCAGCCCTCCTCGGGTCCGCTGCAGTCGGGGAACAGACCAGCGACCAGCCGGCAGATGTCGGAGAAGGCGTAGTGCCCGGCGTCGGCGAAGGTGGCGAGGGTCTTGGGGCTCCCCAGGCTCTCCCACACGGGCAGGACCTCGGTGTCGTAGGGGAGCACGTCGTCCTTGTCGCCGGCGAGGACCAGCACCTCGGACACGCCGGCGAGGCCGGAGCCGTCGAGGCCGAAGCCGTACGGGAGGCCCGGCGACATCGGGACGGAGGCCAGGATGCGCGGGTCGGCCGTGCCATGGTCCGACGGGTCCAGCTCCGTGACGGTGATCAAGCGGCAGGCCAGGGCGTCGACGCTGTCGTCCTCGCAGTAGGTGATCACTCCCTCCCAGTCCGGCACACCGCCGGCCAGCACCTGGGTCGTCACCGCGCCGAAGCTGTGGCCCATCATCCCGTAGCCGGCGTCCGCATCCAGCTTGCCGCCGAGCACCCCCTCCCCCTCCGCTGAGCGGCGCAGCGCCTCGTCGACGGTGAAGCGGATGTCGTCGGGCCGCTCCAGCAGCACCCTGGGAGTGACGTCGGGGTCGAGGTCGAGGAGGGTGTTGTCGGGGTGGTCGGGGGAGACGATGACGAAG
>Ga0213839_1000374_pt1 | contig 63544 bp, 48 predicted proteins | sample SWPATP21_FD_160075 | JGI IMG/M metagenome (GOLD analysis project Ga0213839, IMG submission 160075) | Coastal seawater microbial communities from Marineland, Florida, United States - SWPA TP2 #1 | ecosystem: Environmental > Aquatic > Marine > Coastal | place: USA: Florida | collected 2016-08-14
AGACGTGGACGAAGGCGGTGTGCCCGTGCCGCAGGGTGGAGATGCGGGTGCTGGTGGACCTCGCCGAGGGAACCCGGCGGTGCAACTGCACCTGCTGCCGAAAGCGGGGCTGGTGGTCGGTGGCGGTCCCCCCCGACGCCGTGGAGGTGGTCGAGGGAGCCGAGGACGTGGTCGAGGACGAGGGGAACCCCTACTGGACCGGCCGGAGGTGCGGACGCTGCGGCGTGACGCTGTTCGGAACGGTGTCGGCGCCCGAGGCCGGCGGCCCGAGGGCCATCGCGAACGTGCGACTGCTGGAGGGGGTTTCCTTCCACGAGGTGCCGGTGGAGTGGCTCGACGGCCTGCACGACACCTGGGCCTCCCTGGGCACGACGGTGCACCGGGAGCCGGAGCCGGTTCGGTTCCCAGTGGAAGCCCCGGCGAAATGGGGCTAGTGTCGACGCCTCCGGTACGACCCCCGGGGACCGGAGGCTCCCATGACGCTCGCACTCTCCCTGGCCATCGTACTGGCCTTCGCCCAGGAACCTGCCGCGGACGCGCCGCTCACCGAGGAAGGCGCGGCGGCCCTGGAGGAAGAGATGGCCGAGTCCCTGGCCCCGGCCGACGACCCGCGGGTGAAGACGTTGGTGGAGTGGGCCGAGGCGGCGGATGATCCCGAGGCCGTACTCACCATGCGCTTCCTGGTGAAGAAGGAGCGGAGCCTGCCGTTCCAGCACGGGAACATCACCGTGGGTGACGGAGCGGTGCAGCTGGAGCTCGGGGATGACCTCGTCTACCTGGGACCCGCAGAGACCGCGGTGGTGCTCGAGGACTGGGGCAACCCCCCCGGGGTCGAGACCCTCGGCCTCATCAAGCCGGCCGACGGGTGGCTGTTCGGACCAGACTCCTGGGCGGTCATCCTGGGCTACGAGCAGGATGGCTGGATCGACGACGCCGAGGCCGCCAGCATCGACTACGACGACCTCCTGGACTCGATGAAGGCCGGCAACGTCGCACAGAACGAGGAGCGCGCCAGGCTGGGGCTCGCCACCATGCACCTGAAGGGTTGGGCCGAACCCCCTTCCTACGACCCGCGCGCCCGGCGCCTGTACTGGGCCAAGGCGTTCACCGGCGAGGAGGGAGAGGGCACGCTGAACTACGACGTGCGAACCCTCGGCCGCTACGGCGTGCTCTCCATGAACGCGGTCGCGGGGCTCGAGATGCTCGATCAGGTCAAGAGGGACATGGGCGGCATCCGCGACGTGGCTCACTTCACCGACGGGTACCGCTACGAGGACTACCAGCCAGGTGTCGACCGGGCCGCCGGCTACGGCCTCGCCGCCCTGGTCGCCGGAGGCGCGGGTGCTGCGGCCATGAAGGGAGGCTTCTTCAAGGGCCTCATCGCCATGCTGGTCGCCGGCAAGAAGTTCATCATCATCGGCTTCGTCGCCTTGCTGGGGATGCTGAAGACCCTGTTCGGTCGTGGGAAGTCGACCGAAGAGTAGGTCGCTTCAACAGAACGGCAGCGTCCTGCATCCGGAGATCAGCCCTTGCGAGCCTCTGCACGACGGCGCTTCCGCCGCTTGCGTCGCTCCTTCGCGCTCTCGACCCGAAACGTCACCCCCACGGTCGTCTGGCTGCGCACCGGCTCTCCTCCGACCAAGACCGGACGCCAACGCCACTGGAGGAGTGCCTCGCGGGTCGCAGCGTGGAACACTCCCGCGCACTTGTCGATGGCCACGTCGTAGGGCACTCCGTCCAGGCCGATGTACACGGCGGCGATGCAGCGCGGAGGCGTCTCGAACTCCATCTTCTTGGCTTCCTCCGGGTAGTCCGGAGACACCTGCTTCACGAGCACCAGCTCTGGAGCGTCCGAGTCGCTCGGGGGAGGCTCGGCGAGCGCCAGTCCCAGCCACAGCCACGCCAACATGATGCCTCCCCTCCAGCGGTCGGAATCGTTTCCGTTCGCGGTCCTTCGGGTGTCGTACCGTGCGACCCCGGAGACCACCATGTCCCTGCTTCTGCTCGCCCTGGCCTGCACGCCTGGCCTCGAGGACCTCCCTCCCCTCGACGTCGAGTGCACGCCAAGCGACCGAATGCCCGCACGAGACGTGGTGGGCCTGTCCGACCCCCACACCATCGAGCCCGTGGTCATCGACCTCATCGAGGAGGCCGGAGCGCCGTGGGTCCGCGCGGAGCTCCACTGGTCCGTCATCCAGCCCGAGAAGGGAGGCCCGTACCGCTTCGAGGCCTACGACGCGATGATCCAGGACTACCGCGAGCGGGGCATCGAGGTGCTGCTCATCCTCACCTACATCCCCGAGTCGTACGAGCGCGACTGGGAGGCGATCGATGAGGACTTTCGGGCCTTCGCCACGGAAGCCGTGCAGCGCTACGCGGCGATGGGGGTGCACTACTACGAAGTGTTCAACGAGCCGAACCTCCCGGGCTACGGCTGGCTGACCGACGACGACGACGCGTGGACGAACCTGCCGAACTACACGCGACTGCTGGACATCGCCAACGACGTGGTCCGCGAGCACGACCCCGAGGGCTTCGTGGTGCTGGGCGGCATCGCGTCCGAGCAGCACCGGGGCCTGACCCTCGACGAGACCATGGGGGCCCTGCTGGGTCACTACGAGGCGCAGGACTGCTTCGACGTCATGGCCTTCCACCCGTACGGCTTCCAGAACCAGTTCGCCGAGGCCGCCGCGCTGGTGGACGGAGTGATGGCAGACCACGACGCGGACCACCTGCCGGTGTGGTTCAACGAGTACGGCTGGACGGACTACGAGAGCATGGACCTCGCGGTGAACGGCACGGTGGCCACCAACCCCATGCTCGCCGCGTTCGACCAGCGGGACGAGGCCGACGCATTGTTCTGGTTCGCGGCGAAGGACTACAGCAGTCGCTCCAGCGCCCCCACCTTCGGCCTGGCCGACTTCGACGGGAACAAGCGGGGGAGCTTCGCGACGTTCCAGAAGGTGATGGACGAGCTCTGAGCGTGGTCAGAAGTGGTAGCGGAGGTTCCCGAGCACCCGCGGCCCCGGCGCGTTCGCCAGCTCGATGGCCGGGGACTGCCAGCCCTGCAGGACCCCCAGCTCCCGCCCGTCGGCCAGCAGCGTCATCCACGACCCCTCGGCCTCCAGGACCAGCCGGCCGCGAGGGAGGTCGAAGGTCTGGGCCAGGCTCAGCCCGGCGCTCCAGCGGGGAACGTTGCCCAGGCCCCCCAGGGACGGGTCGGCGGCCACCGAGCCCAGCGGGTCGGCCAGCATCGAGCCCAGCAGACCCACACCGAGGGTCCACGGGTCGGTGGGCAGGTCCCACCCCAGGGTCGCCGTGCCCTTGTGGGCGAAGCCCTCCAGGGCCCCCGTGTCCACCAGGGTGCCGGTGGCCTCGGTGAGCAGCCGGGTGTGGGTGTACGAAAGATCGGTAAACCATCGCCTGGACGAGACCTTTCGAAGGAAGAGCTCCCCCGCGACAGTGGTCCGGTCCTGGCGCGTGCCGTCCAGGGAGGCGATGCCGGTGCGGCGCCGGAAGGTCCCGTGGCCGCCGAGCGCCAGGTCCCGCACGAGCTCCCGCTCCACGGTGCCGAGCCACTCATCCATCGCCGTCGGGCCCAGCTCGGGGGCGATGGCCAGCACCGCGAGGGACACGTTGCCGTGGTAGCGACCGAGCCCGGCGGCCACCTTGGTCCGCTGGTCGCCGAAGGGGTCCCAGGCGGCATGCAGCCGAGGGCCGAAGCGCGCCTGGCTCGCCATCCCGTCCAGCCGGGCGCCGACGTTGATGGTGACGTTGTTGCGGGGCTTGTAGCTGTCCTGGGCGAACACCCCGGCCCGCAGCCCCGCGGCCTCCGCCAGCGTGGTCGGCAGCCAGGGTGCGAGCTGTGCATCCGAGAGGGTCCAGCCCACCCGGTCCATGTCGGCCCCGGCCTTCAGGTCGTGCTGCCCCCCGATTGGGTCGTCGACCGAGAGCATCGTGAGGTGGGTCGACGCCGTCTGGCGCTGCCGTCGGTCGCCGGCGAGCTGCAGCTCCTGGGTCGACACCCTGGTGTCGACGTTCCACTCGGGGGAAAGGAACCACTGCCATCGGGCGGTCCCGATGCCCGTGCCCTGGGGCGTGCGGTCCTCACCGTCCACGACCGCGGCGAGGTCCGCCGTCCCCGTGACGGTGATGCGGGTCTCCGGGTTGGGCTGGATGGTCGACTTCGCGAAGCCGCTGTGCCCCTCGTAGGTGCGGTCGCCCACCACGGTGCGGTCGTAGCCGTAGCTCCCGAGGGCCCAGGCCTTGTCGGTGCGGATGGGCCCGGAGGCCAGGAACGATGCTTGGTTCACCCCGACCATGTCGGCGTCGCCGGCTCCCTCGGTGTGCCCGTAGCGGGCGTCGATCTCGGTGTTGTTGGTGCCGTGGTCGGTGAGGATGTCGACCACCGGGCCGGTCACCCCGGGACGCTCGGGCAGGACGCCGCCGAGGAGTACCTCCACCTGCTGGATGGCGTCGACGTTGAGGTTCAGCGAGTACGTGCCGGTCACGGGGTCGTTGATGGCGACGCCGTCGAGCAGGTAGGTGGTCTGCTGCAGCGGGCCGCCGGCGAGGTTCGGGTTCGACACGCCGGCTGAGAGGGCCACGGCGTTCTGGTAGCTGCGACCCGCCGGCACGCGGTTCAGGAAGTCCTTGGTCAGCACGGTGCTTCGGGATGTGTCCTCGACGCTCACCGCACGCTGTCGGGCCTCCACCACGATCTCCTCGACGCCTCCGCCGTGGATCAGCTGGGCCGTGTGCTGCCACTGGATCTCGCTTCCCGCGGGTGCGTCCACGGGCTGGTCCACCCGCGCTGGACGGCCGCCGGCGTTCACCGTTCGGCTGCGATCCACGGCGAGGAACGCGGTGTATCGAGACAAGACCTGGTAGTCGATGGAGGTCTCGAGGATGTCGTCGGCGAGCTCGGGGACCTCCCCCCACACCTGATCTCGCTCCAGGTTCGCGATCTTCTGCCGCGCCCAGGTGCTCGGGATGGCCCGTCCCGGCTCCATGTGCCTCGGCTCGACGACCTGCTCGAAGACGCCGTCGCCCAGACGTCCGCGAACCACCACCGGGGTCGTGCCCTCCCGAAGGACCCGGGTGGAGACGAGGAGGGGCTGACCCGCGAACAGGGTGGGCAGGCGACGGGGCCACACCGACTCCACCTCCCAGTCCCCCCAGTCGATGGCGATGTCGGAGAGCACCGGCTTGTCGATGGTCTCGATGAATCGGTCGACCTCGTCTCGGGTGGACTCCTCCGAGCGCAGCCAGGTGGTCTTGCCGCCGCCGAAGCGGGCCATCTCGTCGAGGAGCCAGCGGTTGGGGGTGGTGCCGATGCCGAAGGCGAAGAGCTTGGCGTCTCCGACGTTGTCGGCGATGGCCGCCAGCACGTCCGTCTCGTTGCCGATGCCCGCGTCGGTGAGGAAGATGACGTAGCGCTCGCGGTCCTTCCTGCCGCGGGGGGTGTCGAGGGCCGTGAGCACGCCGTCCAGAAGGTAGGTGCCGCCGCCGGCGTACATGCGGGAGACCTGGGCGTGGGCCCGCGCCTTCCGCACGGGGTTGACGGCGTGGGCCTTGGTGTCGCCCCACACCCGGTTGGAGAAGCGCAGGATGCGGATGCTGTCCTTGTGGCCCATGTGGTCGATGGCCCGGTGCATGGCCTTGCGGGCCACCCGCATCGAGCGACCGCCCATGGAGCAGGAGGTGTCGATCACCCAGATGAGCTCGCGGGGCACGACGTGCTCGCGGGGCGGGCTCTCCGGGGGTTCGAGGGTGAGGATGGCGTGTCCGTCCTGCACGAGGAGGGCGGCCTGGGGACGCTCCTGGGACACGGTCCACTGGAGGACGAAGTCCCGGTCCATGGCCACCGACCCCGTCACGGCCCGGCCCAGGTCGGCGACCTCGGAGATGCCGACGTCGTGGGTGTCGGACCAGAAGTCGGTGAACGGGAGGCCTGCGTCCACGACCACGTCGATGTCGGCGCGCATGCCCGTGGACACCGGGGCGACCTCGGGGCCGGTGACCAGCTCGTCGATGGCTCCGTGGTGGGCGTCGACGTCCTCCTGGGCGACGAAGCGGGGCATGACGACCAGGGGAAGGGTCAGCTCGTAGGCGCCGTCGAGGTGCGGCACCGGCTGGACCACCGTCAGCTGGACGACGACCTCGGCGCCCGGCGGGATGTTGCCGACCTGCTGGGTGAACACGTTGGCGCGCTGCTGCGTGGTGAGGGCCGCGGTGTGACCCTCCTCGATGGCGTCGTCGTAGGCCTCGACGGCCGCGTGCTTCTCCAGGATGGCGCCCTCGATGACCCGCCCGTCGATGACGATGCGCATCCCGTCGACCGCGGCCTCCTCGTGCAGCGGGAACACGTAGACGGCCTCGATGGGCTCGTCCGCGTCGTTCACGAAGGTCTGCTCGACGAGCACCTCCGCCAGAGGCCCGTCGACATCGACGGTGTAGTCCACCGACCGGACGGGGAAGCCCCCATAGGCACAGGTCCACGTCGCCGCCCAGAAGAGGACCGACACATCACACCCCGAAAGCTCGCAACAAAGCGGCCGGGAGAGGCGGTTTGTCGCGTGGTTTCCTCTGTGGTGTTTCCTGGCGTCGGGCTGTAAACCGGATCGCTTCTTCGGCCACTGCGACGGTTCGGAAGCTATCGCCAGATGTCCGCCGTCCGTGGCGCGAGGCTTCAGGCTCCAGACTTCGGGCTACGGCATGCAAGGACCCGTCGACCCGTTACCACCACCCCTGTGGCACCGCGCCCCGGCGCATTGCGGCGAGCTGTAGCCTGTCGCCCGGAGCCCGAAGCCCTCGAGCAGGCTCCCGCAACCGGGCGACCATCCGGACGGCAGCGCTACGGGCCGCTCGCCGTCGCCGACAGCCCGAGGCCCTCGTAGGCCGTGCCCGGCAGGACCCGAAGGTCGTCTGGGAAGGCGGCCAGCGCCTGCCAGGTGCCAGGCTCGTCCGGGGGCACGTCGCCCGCCGGGCAGGGATCGAGGAGGCACTCGTAGGGGAGGCCCTCGTGGGTCACGACGTCGCCGAGGTCGTAGGGGACGCCGCTGCCGTCGCCGAGCTCCGCCGTCGCGGTCCACATCTCGAGGTCCAGCACGTCCTCCGGCATGGTGCTGTCGACGAACGCCACCACCTCGACGGGACCGTTGACGTTGCCGGAGCCCGAGGTGTCTCCGTTGGCCCCGTTTCCGTCCGCAAGCTCGTTCGACAGATCGACGGTTCCTTCCCAGGTATTGTCGATGAAGCTCACCGGGGTCGTGGTTCCTCCGTCGCGCCACAGGTGGCCCGGAGCGACCTCGGTGGGATGCAGCTGGTCCCGCTCGAACTGGGCCTCGCGGAACACGTTGCGTTCGACGGCGATGGGCATGTCGGGCAGGGTGACGTTGTTGAGGTACGCGCCGAGCCCTCGCATGCCTGCGACGTAGTTGTCGGTGACGTACACGCCCTCGTTCCCCATGGTGTCGTCGCCGGCGATCTGTGCGGCGAACATGGAGAACATCGAGCCTGCACTGCCGAGGATGACGTTGTGGTGCAGGTCGACCCGGCCGCCGCGGTAGCCGATCTGCAGGTTGTTGTCCTGGTAGAGCTGGAAGGACGCCCGCCAGTCGACGGCCCCGGGACCGATGACGTTGTGGTGCACGTCGGTGTGGCCCATCAGCTGGCCCAGCTGGATGGCCTCGGTGCCCGTGCGGACCACCCGGCAGTTCCAGATGGACAGGTCGTCGATGGTGTGCTGCGGCTGGGCCTGGGTCGAGCCGATGTACATGCCCTCGGAGCCGGTGTCGTGGATGTACAGGTCGTGGAGCCGCACGTTGGACATCACCGCATCGCCGTCGTTGTCGGTCTTCATCAGCAGGCCGGCGAACTCCACCTCGGTGATCTCGACGAAGTCCACCTCGAAGTCGGTGGCCCCTCCGCCGATGCCCAGCCCCGAGTTGCCATCGCGGACGAACTGATCGTCGATGAGGATGCCGTAGGTACCGGCCGATCCTGCGAAGGCACCGTCGCGATGACCCGGGAAGGCGGCGTCGCCGGTGAGGGAGACGGGGTCGTAGTCGCCGGTGAGCACCCAGTTGGAGCCGCCGTTGATGACGAACAGGTAGTAGTGGTCGAGGGCGCCGATCCGCACCTGGCCTCCCTGGTTGGTGATGACCAGGGGATCGCTCGGGTCGCGGTCGGGGAGGTTGCCGAGGCTCAGGAACGGGTAGTGCCCGGCGGGAAGGTACAGGCGGTCGAGGGTGGACCAGTCGACCTTCGGGAAGGTGGCCTGCAGATCGGGGTAGTAGCCGCCGACGCCGTCGGTCAAGGGCAGGACGAAGGTGTCGGTGGGCGTGCCGAAGCGGCCGTCGTCGTTGGGCCAGTCCAGGGGGTCGGCCCCCGTGTCGCCGGTGGACCCCGACGGGTCGGTGTCGCTGTCGGTGTCGCTGTCCGCATCGGCGTCGCTGTCCGCATCGGCGTCGCTGTCCGCATCGGCGTCGCTGTCTCCGTCGGCGTCGCTGTCTCCGTCGGTGTCGGTGTCCGTGGCGTCAGCGGTCGTGTCCTTGTCGTCGGACCCCGCACACGCGCCCAGGCACAGCCAGAGCATGGCTCGCTTCATGGTTCTCCCCCCGGGCCGGAGCGTACCAGAGACACTCCGGGGGTGGGGGATGCCCGGAGGTCACTGTGCTTCTGGCTCTGGGGCGTAGCGGTCGAAGTGCCCTTCCTCGGGGGACGGCGCCAGCCCGACGGCCACCGCGATGGCGGCTCCGGGGGGCTTCGTCGCATCTTCCCAGGCCACCACGGCCTCGGTGACCCCCGCCCGCGCGCCATGGATCGGCACGAGCAGGGAGTGCACGGTGTCCTGGTCTGCTCCGCGACGCGCGCGCACCTGGTCGGCCTCGGTGTCGAGCACCGACAGCAGCGCGTCGGCGTTGCCGGGCCTGTCGTCCGAGGGGCTGTCCAGGAAGGTCCAGAACACCTCCTCGATGTGGCCGGTCTGGCTACCGTGGACGCGCAGCTCCTGCAGCACCGGTTGGCTGGTCTCCAGGGCCTCGAAGTACAGGTCCTGTGCGCCCCGAGCCTCGGCCGCGGCCTGCCGCACGGGCACGGCGCTCTTGGTGACCCAGGCGCTGGCGCCGATGCCCAGCCCGGCGAGGGTGGGGATGCCACCGACGACCGCCACCATGAGCAGGTTACGGAGGAAGATGCGGGCCCATCGGTCGGCCCCGAGCGGGGACTCGCCGTTCGCCGACGCCGGCACGCCGGGCGTCGATCGGCGAGGCGCCGGGTCGAGGTGGCGTCGAGCTCGACCGCGTCGTCCCAGCCGATGTCCCGCGGGAGGCGTGCCTCGTCGCTCCGGTACGCCTCGCGCCCATGCCGTCGTGACCGTTCAACCTGGATTGGGTGCCGCATCCTTCCCCCGTCGTGTGGTGTGACCTACGGCGCAAGGCCGGTCGCATTTCACGGAGGTCGGCAGCGAGCACCTCCGGGGACGAGCTGCTGGTGATGGCCCGCCCCACGACCCACCGGGGAGCCTTCGAGACGGCCGCGTTATCGGCCGCCATGCCTATCGATCCCCAGAGCTGGCGCCTCGCCGGCAACCTCGTCTCTGCACAGTTCTCTGCCGCCTGGAGGTCCTTTCCCCTTCCGGGTCCGGTCCCGATGGCCATCCTGCGCAAGCCGGACGACCAGTCGATGGTGGTGCTGCAGGGGACCGAGGCCGAGCAGCTCGAGCGCTTGAACGCCGAGCTGGCCACGTTCGAGCCCACCGCGTGGGTCGTCGCCCAGGTCGACCCGCCGACGACCGGGGGCGGCGACGAGGTCCGCGCCCTGGTCGTGCGCCTCCACGAGGGAGACGACGTGGCAGAGCTCCGCCTCGACTTCAAGCCGGAGCTCATCCTGGTCGGGCAGGAGGGGATGCCCGACGGAGAGGCACTGGTCGCCTTCCGACAGGGCTTCGAGGACGGCTACGGGCACGAGCTGCGTGCCACGGCGGCCGGGCCCCTCTTCGACGATGACTGGGCCGCGGGCCGAGCCATGGTCCAGCGGGCCCTGGGGGACAACATCCGCCTGGCCGGCACGACCCTGTTCGTGGTGGACGGCCAGGAGGCGGCCACCATCGATCTGGGCAACCCCGCCACGGGGGTCACGGTCACGGTGGGCTCCCGTCGACTCGTCGCGGTGGCGGTCATCGGGACGGTGCTGTCCGGCATGGTCGCGGGTGCCGGCTGGGCCTGTGGCGGGCAGCTCGGGCTCGTCATCGCGGCCTTCCCGGCCATGTTCATGTTCCTCGTGGCGGTGATGGCCCTGCGCGAGCACCCGGTTCTGCTCCTCACCAAGGGCGACGGCACGACGAGGATCGACGTTCGCAACGCGACGATGGAGGAGACCCACGCCTTCGTGGCCGAGCTTCCCCCCCCGAGGGAAGGCTAGTGCGGAGGTCCGGATGTGCCTCCCCAGTTGCAGGCGTAGCGCCGAGCCTGCTCGGGGGCTTCGGGCCTCAGGCTACGGGCTTCAGGTCTCAGCAATGGGGCCGCGCTGCCCGAAAGGCGCGGCGCCACAGAGGATTTCGAAGCCGGTCCATGCGCTCATGCATGCCGTAGCCCGAAGTCTGCAGCCTGAAGCCTCTCGCCACGGCCAGCGGACATCTGGCGAAGGACTTCCGAATCGTCGCGCTGGATGCTCTGCTGGGTTTGCAGCGGGCCGACGGACGTCACCGACGTGTCGGGAGGGAACATGAGGCATGTCGCATGGGTCGCGCTGGCGCTGATCGCCTGCAAGGGGGAGGGGACCGAGGGCGACGACGACCCGCTCCTCGCCGACTCCGGCGTCGAGGACACCGGCACACCGCCCCGAGCCGACCCCGGGACCTTCCGCGAGCAGACCCTCGCCGTCGACGGGGAGACGCGGACCTACCTCCTCCACGTGCCCGACGGGCCCGGACCCTACCCGGTGCTCTTCGACTTCCACGGGACCTCCGGCGGCGGCCTCGTCCCCCCGGAAGAGGCCTACGGGCTCGACGCAGCCATCGCCGCCGCCGAGGCCGAGGGCTTCGTGCTGGTGCGACCCCGCAGCCGCTCCTCCGACGCGTACGGCTACGAGGTGTACCGCTGGGACCAGAACCCCGGCGACCCGGACCGGAACACGGACTTCGCCCTGGCCCTCCTCGAGACCCTGGCCGACGAGCTGCCCCTGGACCTGGAGCGGGTGCATGCCATGGGCTTCTCCTCGGGGACGAACCAGACGGCGATGCTCGCGGAGCTCGACGATGGACCCTTCGTGGGCTTCGGCCACGTGGGGGGCGGCGCGTGGCACACCGAGGTCCAGCGGGTCCGAGGACGGGTGTGGCTGGCGACGCCGTACCGGGACTACATGCGGGCCTACCACCACGAGCTGGTCCGTCAGCTGGACGCAGCGGGGCACCCGGAGGCCGACCGGCTCCATCGCCCGAGCATGTCGGGCCACGAGCTGTACGACGGGATGTACGCGGAGCTCTGGGCCTGGCTGGACCGCGGGGAGGCCCCCGAGGCCGGGGGCGCCCTCGGACCGGGCTGGCAGGTGGCGACAGCCCCCGCGGCCCTCGCGGCATGGGCCGACGGCGACGAGGTCCTCCTGGCCGGCCCAGACACCCTGGGACGCTGGGATGGCAGCACCTTCTCCCCGTCGACGGTGGAGGGCTCACCCCGCTTCGCCGACGCCGAGCTCACCGGCGTGTGCCTCACCGAGGGCCGCGGCATGGCGGTGGGCAACGGCACGGTGCTGTGGACCGACGACGGAGGCGACACCTTCGTGCACCTCGACGTCGACGAGCCCGGGCCCGCCATGTTCGGCTACGCCCACTGGACGGGGGTCGGCTGCGACCAGGGCGTCGTGCGGGGGGTGGGCTACTGGTCCGCAGGGGAGACCAGCGACGGCCTGACCTTCGCCGACGTCCCCTTCGACGTGGGCGGCTACCGGGCCCAGGTGGCCACGACCTCGGGGGCGGGCGGCGAGTGGGTGGCCGTGGGCTACTATCGCTTCCTCGCCGAGGGCACCCGGGCCCAGCCCACTCAGGGCCTGGGGCCGTCGAGCTGGCTGCTGGACGTGGCCCGGGCGACCGACGGCTGGGTCGCGGTGGGCGACCACGGAACGGTGGCCCGCCAGGACGCCCCGGGGGACTGGTCGGTGGTGGCCCGCCTCGGCGGCGATGTGGAGCTCTCCGCGGTGGCCTTCCGCGACGACGGCGTGGGCCTGGCCGTCGGCCGTGCAGGAACCGCCTGGCGCAGCGACGACGCCGGCTCCACGTGGACGGAGGTGCCCCTGGGCGAGCCGGCGCTCCTGGCCGACGTCGTGTGGCGTCCCGACGGCAGCGCCCTCGTGGTGGGGCCCGAGGGGAGCTGGACCTTCACCCCCTGAGGCCGGGGGCGCCGGTTCGGACGTTCCTCACCCGATGTCCGCACGCCGTTGCGCGAGGCTTCAGGCTGCAAGCTGCAGGCTACGGCTGCACGGTCACGTTGCCCGGCGTCGAATACTGCAGGACGCGAATCTCGGGCTCGACTTCACACGATTGCAGCGAGCTGAAGCCCGCAGCCTGAAGCCCTGAGTCCTCGAGCCGACGCCACGCCACCGGTGCAACCGGGGAAGCCCACCCGGACCTCCGCGTCAGCTGCTGAGGTCCGCGGGCCCGGTGGCCGTGCGAGCCCAGTCGGAGGCATCGACGCCCATGTGGTCGGCCAGGGTGAGGAGCAGGTTGCTGTGGGGCGCGCCGCCGGTCGCGCGGTGCTTGCCCTGGACCCAGCCCGATGCCTCCCCGCCGGCCACCACGAAGGGCAGGGGGGTGGCGTCGTGGAGGTTGGAGTCCCCGAACTCGGTGCACAGCACCATCGCGGTGTGCTGCAGGAGGTCTCCCCCTGCCCCGTCGGACCGATCCGCCAGCTTCTGGGCCAGCGCCGTGAACATCTCCATCTGCCAGGCCTGGATGGTCAGCAGCTCCTGGCGGGACGCGTCGTCGAAGGCCCAGTCGTGGGACAGGTTGTGGTGGGTGGTGCTGATGCCCAGGAAGTCGTACACCGACTCCGCCGTCGTGGCGCCCGCCATCCAGGTGATGATGCGCGTGAGGTCGCACTCGAAGGCGAGGGCCATGAGGTCGCTCATCTGGGACACGGTCTCGGGCATGTCCAGGTTGCTGCCGGGCTCCAGCGGACGCGCGCACTGGAGGTCCTGGAGCTGCTGGATCCGCACCTCCAGCTCCCGCACCCCGGTCTGGTACTGGTCCAGCTTCCGCTTGTCGGCGGCGGACAGCCGGGATGCCAGCTGGTTGGAGCGCTCGAGCACGACGTCGAGGACGCTGGTCCGGAGCTGGTCGCGCTTGGCCTGCTCGGCCGCGGTCAGCGCGCTGTCGGCGCCGGCGAACATCCGGTCGAACAGGACCTTCGGGGAGACGAGGTTCGCCAGGGGCGACGAGGCCGAAGCCCAGGAGATGGTCGAGTAGTAGGTGTCGAGGCTCCCGACGCTGTTGATGTAGGGCTCGCCGGAGCCCAGCTGCATCGACGGGAAGGGCGTGGGGTTGCCGAGGGAGCCCGCCAGGAACTGATCGAGGGAGTTGCTGGCGTCGAGGTTGCCGTTGCGGTCGATGTCGACGTCGGTGAGCAGGCTCGCGAGGGACTGCTCGTGGGTGCCGAAGCCGCTGGCCTCCGTGATGCCGTTGAGGATGCCCGACAGCGGGGTCATCCGGTGCTTCAGGGGCGCGATGGGCTCCAGCACCCGGGTCAGCTCGTAGTCGGTTCCTTCGGTCGCAGGCCGGAAGTGGTCGTAGAGGATGCCGTTGGGCACGAACCAGAACAGCAGCCGCTTCGGCGAGGCCCCCGTGGCGGCTCGTGCCGAAGAGGGCAGGGCAGACGGGAGGAACGGGAGGAACAGCGTGGCCGCACCGCTGCGCAGGAGCGTACGTCGGGAGAAACTCATGGTGCCTCCTCCAGGTCGGTGGATGGGGTGCGTTCGCGGAACATGGGGCTGGCCACGATGGCCAGGGCGAGGGCCTCGAAGCGGGCGTCACCGGCGAGGAAGGCGGTCTCCACAGCGTCGAGCGCGGGGGCGTCGGCTTCGCCCAGGGGCCTGCCGAGTGCGTAGGTCGCAACCTGCTCGACCATGCAGCCGGGCACCTCCGGGTGGCTGGCGAGCCATGGGGAGAGGTCGGCCATGGACCGGACCTGCGTGCCGTCGATGAGCGTGGCGCTGCCGTCGATGGGGAAGCCGAGCTCGTCGATGGCCCGCACGGCGCCCGAGGCGTCCAGGTGGCCCATGGAGAAGCCGATGGGGTCCATGGCCTGGTGGCAGTTCTGGCAGTAGGTGTCGGCCCGGCGCGACTCCTCCTGGGAGCGGACGGAGCCGAGGAAGGGGTCGGGGACGTCGAGCCCCTCGGCCTCGGGCGGCGGGGGCGGAGGCGGCGAGCACAGCAGGTTCTCGAGGACCCACTTCCCGCGACGAACGGCCGAGGGCCGGTCCGGGTGGGCCTGGACCGTGGCCCAGCCAGCCATGCCCAGCAGGCCGCGACGGGGGGTGCCCTGGAGGGAGACCTCCGCCCAGGGCTCGGACGGGGCCGGGAGGCCGTAGTGGGCAGCGAGTCGGGCGTCGACCCGGGTGACGTCGGTGTCGAGCAGGTCCCGAAGATCCCGGTCCTCGAGGAAGAAGGACTCGCCCAGGAGCATCATCTCGGTGGCCATCGAGTGGCCGAGCTCCGGGCTCCAGTTGCCGTAGAGGCTGGGGTCGGGGGCGCCGTGCTCGAGGTCGCGGATGTCCCACCACTGGGCCACGAAGTTGTCGACGAGCGCGTGGGCGCGCGGGTCCTTCAGCATGCGCCGGACGTGCCACGCGGTCACCTCCGGGTCCACGAGGGTGCCGTCCTCGGCGGCCTCCAGCAGGGCGTCGTCGGGGGCGGAGGACCACAGGAAGTAGGACAGACGGCTGGCGAGCTCGTAGCCGGTGAGGGGACGGTCTCCCTCCTCGGCGGGGTCCTGCTCGACCCGGTACACGAAGTCCGGGCTCAGCAGCAGCGCCTTCACCGAAAGCTGCAGCGCCTCGTCGAACGGGAGCCCGAGCTCGGCGGCCCGCAAGTACAGGCTGTGGAGCTGGGTGATCTCGGCCTCGTCGAGGGGACGTCGCCAGGCCTTCAGGCCCAGCTCCTGGATGACCTGGCGGGCGCAGGCCGTGGCCTCGTCGGACTCGGCCGACACGTCGGGGCCGGGGTCGCAGTGGACGATTCGGTAGTAGGCGTCGGTGGGGCCCAGCTGGGGGTCGAGGGGACCTTCGAAGGCCACGAGGTCCACCACGACCCGCCGCTGGGTGCGCAGGGTCTCGATCTCGCCAGGGTTGGCGAGATGGATGGACACGGTGTGGAGCCCCGGCTCGAGCTCGAGCTCAGCCTCGACGAGCTCGTAGTCGCCTTCGTAGGCCGGCCAGGTGCCGAGATCCTCGCCGTCGACGTGGAGCGTGAACTCGGCGGCTTCGTCGTCGCCGCTGCCGCCACGGACCCAGACGCCGACGCGAAACAGGCCGCCGTACTGGGCGGTGAACACCGTCTGCAGGCTCTCGCCGTCGAGAGCGAGTGCGTAGCCATCGGCCGTGGGGCTTCCCCCGACGTAGGTTGGACCGGGGCCCTCTGCCTGCATGCCCTGGCGCTGGGTGGACTCCGGGACGCGGCCGAACAGCTCGTCGAGGACCCGGTCGACGCCGACCTCGAGGAGCTCGAAGTGGACGGGGGAGAGGTTGAGGGCCTCGGCGACGTTGTCGTAGCCGTGGGCGCTCTCGTCCCGAGGGAGGTCCTCGGCCACGGACAGCTCGGTGTCGAACAGGTCGTGGATGGTGTTGTCGAGCTCCGCGCGGTTGAGGCGGTGCAGGGGCTTGTGGCCCGCGGGCATGGCCTCGACCACGGGGACGTCGTCGCTGGTGTCTGCTGGGTCCTTGCCGTCCCGTGGGCCGGTGTCCGTGGAGGATCCGCCGCAGGCGGCCAGGAACGCGAGGAGAGCGATGTGGGGCTTCATGGTGCCTCCTGGTAGACGACGTAGAGCTCCGTGAAGTCGGTGAGGGGAGCGCTGATCTGAATGCTCGGCGGTGTCCACTGCCACTGGGCGCCGCTGGTGAGCACGCCGGCGCCGCCTTCGAAGAGGGTCGCGACCTCGATGCTCGCCGGGACGGGGGTGGTCGGGAGGTCGAGGGTGGGGCGGCACGGGCCCGCGGCGGTCGCACAGTAGGCGCCCGCCACGACCGTGCGGGTCTCGGGGGTGAGGAGCTCGCTGCCGAGCGCGACCTCAACGCCGTCGGGGAGCCCGTCGCCATCGGTGTCCGAGCTCCGTGGGTTGGCTCCCTCGGCCAGCTCGGTGGGGTCGTCGAGACCGTCGGCATCGGTGTCGGTGCTGGTGGGGTTGGTCAGGTGGGTGTTGACTTCCTCGCCGTCGGTGAGGCCGTCGCCGTCGGAGTCCGAGGCGTGGGGATCCGCGCCCAGGTTCACCTCCGGTCCGTCCAGCAGGCCGTCGTCGTCGGAGTCGTCGTCGAGGGGGTTGGTGTAGTGGACCCGGACCTCCAGGCCGTCGATCAGGCCGTCTTCGTCGGAGTCGGCGTTGCGGGGGTCGGTGAGGTGGGTCAGGACCTCCTCGTGGTCGAAGAGCCCGTCGCCGTCTCGGTCTCCCGCCATCAGGGGGCTGGTGCCGAGCTCGATCTCCTGCCCATCGTCGAGGCCGTCCCCGTCGGTGTCGAGGAGGGTCGGGTCGGTGCCGAAGTCGAGCTCTGCCAGGTCCTCGATCCCATCGGCGTCCGTGTCGGTCAGGGTGGGGTCGGTGAGGGTCTCCTCCACTTCCTCGAGGTCGGTGAGGCCGTCGCCGTCGGTGTCGGGCTCGTTGGGGTCGGACCCGTAGACCAGGACCTCGTCGGCATCGTGGACGCCGTCGTCGTCGCTGTCGACCTTGTTGGGATCGGACCCGGCGTCGAGGGCCTCCTGCCGGTCGTCCAGGCCGTCGCCGTCGGTGTCGACCTCCATGGGGTCGCTCCGGTAGATGAGCAGCTCCTGGCCGTCGGTGAGGCCGTCGTCGTCGGAGTCGGCGTCGAGAGGGTCCGTGAAGTAGAGCCGGATCTCGTAGTCGTCGCTCACCGCGTCGCCGTCGGTGTCGACCTCCAGGGGGTCGGTGCCGTGGATCAGCACCTCGTCGCCGTCGGACAGGAAGTCGCCGTCGGTGTCGGCGCGGGTGGGATCGGTCTTGTGGATCTCGACCTCGTCGACGTCCGACAGGCCATCCCCGTCGGCGTCGTCGCCGGGATCGGGGACCTCCTGGGTGGGGTTGGGGTCCCCCCCGTCCCGATCCTTCTTTGCACCGTCGTCATCGGCGTTGTTGCAGGCCAATGCGCCCGTGAGGACCAGCATCCATAGGCTTCGCATCGCTCCCTCCTGTCTGTGCATGCCCGCTCGCCGACCCCAGCATCACTCGTTGGGACGTAGACATTTCCCAGAGAAGCGTTCAGTCTTCCGCACGACGAGGGGGGTGGTCGTGGCGAGGCAGTACGGTGTGGACGTCAGCGGGCATCAGAGCGACGCGAACTGGCGCCTGTTCGAGGAGGAGAAGGAGTTCGTGGTGGTCGAGGCCTACCAGCCAGGCGACCCCTCGGCTCCGCCCACCAACGGTCACGTGAACGACTACCTGGTCCGCAACGCGCAGGCGGTGCGGACGTACCAGATGGTGCTTCAGTTCTACCACTTCCCCAATGCGGCAGGTCCTGCTGACGCGGCGGCCCAGGTGGGCGCTTGGATGAAGGCGCTCGACGACGCAGGCATCCCCTTCGAGGGCTCGATGGTGTGGTTCGACATAGAGGCGTCCTGGTCTTCGAAGGAGAACGCCTGGGTCCTCGGACCCTACTGGCCGGACGACCCGGAGGGGAACGTGCGGTTCATCCAGGCCCTGATCGACGCGCTGGAGGATCCGACCACGGGGAAGCCGCGCTGCACCGCCGGGATCTACACCAACGAGTCGTCGTGGAGGCTGATCACGGGGTCGACCGAGCAGTTCTGCGGGGTCCCGCTGTGGTGGAGTCACAATGGCACGCCGCCCGACGTCCCGTTCACCCGTTTCGGCGGTTGGACCAGCTTCAGCATGATCCAGTACGCGCAGGAACAGGGGAACTCGGACGACGGGCTGTATGACCTCGACTGGTACCCCACCACGCCTACGACGCAGTCCTCGGCCTCCGAGTGAGCCGACGTGTCCGTGTTCGAGCGACCGACATCCTCGGCGTCCTCCTCCGACGATCTCGGTCAGCACGACGTGATCGCTCCCTGACAGCCGGGCGCGCCTCGCTTCGACCCCTCCGCATCGGACCGTGAGCATCCCGTTGTCGGCGTTGTAGGCCTGACGCGTGTCGGCGCGCCTCCGGAGGGCAGCCCGTGCCGGTAGGGTCCCGCGATGTCACGCCTGACCCAACAGCTCGCGGACTGGTACGCCCGCACGTTTCCGAGCAGCGGCGACGAGGCCGAAGACCGGCGGCGCCAGTTCATGGTCGTCGTGGCCCTGGGCTCCCTCCCGCTGCTCCTCGTGGGCGTGGGTCACGAAGGCTTCGTGGGGAACCCCGTCGGCGTCGTCATCAACGCGGCGATGGCGGCGGTCAACCTCGTGGTCGTGTTCGCCCTCGGGAAGGGCTACTCGTCGGCGACGGTGGGCTGGCCGCTCATGTTGTTCCAGGTGCTGGTGAGCAACCTGGCGGCGGCCGCCGTCGGAGGAGCGGACAGCAGCGGCTTCGCCGGCAACGTCGTCGTGCTGGTCTTCGCGGCCATCGTGCTCCCTCGGATCGCCGTACCCATCTTCGTGCTCCTCATCACCCTGCTCGGCTGGTTGATGTTCCAGTACCCGATGGTGGAGGTCGTCGAGTTCTCCGAAGACATGCACGTGTGGTCGTGGATGGTGTGCCTGGCCATGGCGAGCGGCATGGTCGCCGCCCTCGTCAGCGTCACCGAGCGCAGCCTGCAGCGGGCCAGGGAGAAGAGCGACGCCCTGGAGTCCACGGTCGCCGAGCTCCAGCGGACGTCGGTGTCCAGGGACTTCGTGCAGAACGTCGTCTCTGCCATCCCCGACTTCGTCATCGTCACCGGCGCCGATCGGCGGGTGCAGATGGTGAACGAGGCCCTCGCCAAGCGGGCTCGCTGGTCCCTCGACGACCTCACCGGCAAGCCCCTGAGCGACCTCGTGGTGGGGGTCGACGGGCTCGCCCGGAGTGGGGAGGCCGCGCTGCGGTGTGCCGACGGCGCCACCATCCCCGTGGCGATCAACGTGGGCGAGCTGCCCGCGACCAGCGACGACGAGTCGCTCTCGGTGTGGTCGGCCACCGACATCCGGGCCCAGCACGCCACCCAGGATGCCCTTCGGCAGGCCCACCAGCGCGCTCAGGCGGCGAGCAAGGCCAAGAGCAACTTCCTGGCGAACATGAGCCACGAGCTCCGCACGCCCCTCAACGCCATCATCGGGTACGGCGAGCTCCTCGCCGACGACATCGAGGACGATGCTCAGCAGGCCGACCTCGACAAGATCGGTACCGCCGCCCGCACGCTGCTCGACCTCATCAACGGGGTGCTCGACCTCTCTCGCATCGAGTCGGGCAAGGTGGAGCTACAGCTCGCCGACACCACCGTGTCGGACATCGTCGACGACGTCATCGACATCGTGCGGCCCCTCGCCACCGCACGGGGTCTGGAGCTGCGGGCCACGGAGGTCGAGCGCGACGGCCCGCCTGTGTACGTCGATCGGGGCAAGCTCCGGCAGGTCGTCACCAACCTGCTCACCAACGCGGTGAAGTTCACGCGCCAGGGAACCGTGGAGCTGTCGGTGGAGCGGTGGAAGCGCTCCGGTCTCGACTGGCTGCGGATCGTCGTCACCGACACCGGCATCGGCATGTCGTCCGAAGACCTGGCCGAGGTGTTCGAGCCCTTCGCACAGGGTGCGGACCATCAGGCCTCGGAGTTCGGCGGCACCGGCCTGGGCCTGTCCATCTGCCACGCCTTCATCGAGATGATGGGGGGGCAGATCCACGCCGAGAGCGAGGTCGGGCGCGGGTCGCGCTTCGTGGTCGAGGTGCCCGCCGCCGCGGCCTCGAGCCTCCGGGCCACCCCCACGCCGAGCCGCAAGCTCCCCCAGGCCCAGGACGACGCCCACACCATCTTGGTGGTCGACGACGATCCCCGCTTCCTCGAGCTCGTCGAGAGGGTCCTCGCCGACGATGGCCGGCAGGTCGTGTGCGCGTCCGACGCGGCGTCGGCGATCGACTGGGCGGCCTCCAACGCCGCCGACCTCATCATCCTCGACGTCGAGATGCCCGGCATCGACGGCTGGACCTTCCTCGTGCGGCTGCGGAACACCCTCTGCGGTTCGAGCCCGGTGGCGGTGATCAGCGCTGAGGCCGACGCGCAGGTGGCGCGGGCCCTCGGAGCCGACCGCTTCCTGCAGAAGCCCATCCGGAACGACGCCCTTCGCCGCCTCGCGGAGGAGCTGATCTCCGAGGACTCGCCTCCGGCCGTCTGAACAGCTCTCCTCTGCACGGTAAATGCACAGTAACGACGCGGAGGTGCCTCGGCGTGGAACCCCAGGTTCCCCTTAGGGTCCGTAGCATCGGAGGCCCTCCATGCTGCTGCTCGCCCTTGCCCTTGCACACGCCACCCCAGGCGACGTCACCCTTCCCCTCGACGCCTGGCACGCCCTCCATCCGCCGCCCCGAGCAACGGCACCCCCCGGCCGCGCGCTGCCCGTGGCCCGCACGCTCCGAGGCACCGTGGACCGCGGCCTGCTGGAGGCGACGCTGCGCACCGAGGTGGAGGCCCCGGGGCCGGTGCTGCTCCCGGTGCTCCCCGTCGGCACGACCATCGCCGACGCTCGTCTCGATGGTCGTCCGGCCGCCCTCACCCTCGACGACCACTACCGCGTGCTGCTCGCCCCTGGCCGGCACGTGGTCGACCTGGAGCTCCTCCACGGCCAGGCCACCGACCGCTTCGAGCGACGGGTGCGCCTCCCGCTGCCCGACGGCGGCCCCACCCGCTTCGAGCTGCTCCTTCCGGAGGCCCCCATCGACGTGACCCTGAGCGGGGGCGTGGTCACCTCGACGACCCAGGAGGGAGCCGCCACGCGGGTGGTGGGGTGGCTGGACGGCGCTGGAGACCTCGACCTGGCCTGGGAGCGGCGGGCGACCCACGACGCCACCGACGCCCGTCTCGACACCGAGGTCCACGCTCTGCTCTCCCTCGGAGGGGACCTGGTGGAGGGTCGGGCTGCCGCGACCTTCGAGGTGCTTGCCGGGGCCGTGGACCGGGTCGACCTGCAGCTCCCCGACGGGGTGGAGATCACCGAGGTAGCGGGTCCCGACGTCCTTCAGTGGCACACCCGCGCGGGTCGGGTCGAGGTACTTCTCCGCCGGGTGGTCGACGAGCGCGTCGCCCTCGACGTCCGCTTTCAGTACCCGGCGCGGATCGACGCACCCACCCCCCTGCAGGTGCCCCTGCCTGACGGCGTCGTGCGAGGGGTGCTCGGCGTGGTCGCGCCCGTCGCCCTCGACATCGCCGTGGCGGACGTCGCCGGGGCCACGCCCATCGCCAGCCGTGACGTTCCCCAGGCGCTGGTCGAGCTGTCCTCCGAGCCCTTGCGCATGGCGATGGCCTTCGACGCCGATGCCCGTGTTGCCGCCTCGACGACCCGTCAGGGAGAGGTGCTCACCTCCGCCAGCCGCATCGACGACCTGCAGGGGATCTCCCTGGTCATGGAGGACGGCACCGAGGTGGGCAAGCTGCGGCTCGCGGTGCGCAACGCGGATCGACAGCTGCTCACCGTCGACCTGCCCGAGGGAGCGCGGCTCACCCACTGCTTCCGGGACGGCGCGCCCCTGCGGCCAGCCGCCGACGCGAGTCATCCGGGCCGGGTGCTGGTGCCGCTCACCCGCAGCCGGAAGACCGAGGCGCACACCTACACGGTGGAGCCTGGTGACACCCTGTCGTCCATCGCCTCCAGCAACTACGGCGATGCCAACCGCTGGCAGCAGGTTCAGTGGGCGAACCCCGGGGTCGATGCGGATCGGCTGCAGGTGGGCCAGCAGCTGACCTTGCCGGCGCTCTCCGACGCCGACACCGAGTCCTTCATCCTCGAGCTCGGCTGGGAGCGGCACACAGCCCCCCTCGGGACGTTCGGGCGGAGGGCCGTCGGGTTGCCGGAGCTCGACCTCGATGTGCAGGCGGCGACCTGGCATGTCTACCTCCCGGAGCACCTGGAGACACTCACGGTCGCGAGCAACCTGACGCAGCTCTCCGGCGTCCACACCGACCCGCTGACCCGTGTCGTCGACTTCCTCGTGCAGGCCGGCGTGACGGGAAGCTCCGCGTACGCCGGCGGCCGCGACAAGAGCGGCTACAAGAACGCCATCACCTTCCGGCGGAGCACCTACGAGGCCGAGGCGGCTCAGGTTGCAGCCAGCGCCGAGGCGGTGTCGGCCTACCCGCTCGTGGGGCAGCGCATCCGCTTCCGTGGGAGCCTGCTCGGCACCGAGGCCCCGGTGGCCACCGTCCGCTACGTCGGGGAGGGGCTGGCATCGACGGCGCGCACCGTGCTGTGGCTGCTGGCCGTCGGCCTGGGGTGGCGGGTCGGTCGCGAGCCGAGGGACGCCGCCACGTGGGCGGCGGTCGGGACCGGGGTGCTCGGGGCCGGGGTCGTCGGGCACTTCCTGCTCGGTAGCTACGGGCGCTTCGCCTGGGGAGCCGACGTTGGGATGGCGGTGGCCCTGATCCCGCTCCTGTGGGCCCAGCGACGCCGACCCCGCCTCGGGGAGCTCTTGGGGGTCGGGTCTGCCTCGCTCGGACTCCTCGTGCTCGGCCTCGCCAAGCCCATCCTGCTTCCCCTCGTCCTCGCCCCGATCCTGCTCGGGTGCGCCCGGAGGCTCGCATGATGGCGCTCTTCCTGTCCCTGGCCCTCGGTGCCGAGAGCACCGTCACGCTGCCGCTGTCCGCCTATGAGGCCATCGAAGCTCCGACCCCGCCGGTCGCCCCGTCCGTCCGCATGGGTCGTGCGGTGTGGAGCGGTGTCGTCGACGCCTCCGGGGCCGTGGAGGTGGAGGCGGAGCTCGTCGTGGATCTCGACGGCGACGGCTGGAAGTCCGTGCCGCTCCTCGGCGCGACGGCGGTGCTGAAGGAGGTTCGGATCGACGGCACGCCCGTGCCCGTGGCCCTGGAAGGGGGCCACCACGTGTGGACCACCGACGCCGTCGGTCCCGTCGTGGTGCACGTCGACGCCTGGATTCCCTCGTCGGGGCAGCCGGGCTCCCTGGAGTACGACGTGGCCATCCCCCAGACGCCCTCGACACGGCTGGTGCTCACGCTCCCGCAGCCGGACCTCCGGCCCGAGGTTCGGGACGCCGTCCGTACCGACGTGCGCTCTGTGGGCGAGCGGACGGTGCTCACCGCGGACCTGCAGCCCACCACGCGACTCCACGTGCTGGGCCTTCGGGACCTGCAGAGCGACGACGCCCGCCCGGCCGAGCTGTACGCCGAGTCCTCGCACCTGGTGTCCATCGACGACCACCGCGTCGATGTGTTCTCCGTGGTGCGCTTCTCCATCCTGTACGCCGGCGCCCGACGCTTCGACCTGTTCGTGCCCGACGGGCTCACGGTGGTGGACGCGGATGGCGAGGGGGCCTTCCGATACGATCTGGAGCCCGTCCACGGTGGCACGGTCCTCCATGGGGAGACCCGACACCCCATCCGGAACCGCTACGAGGTGAGCCTGCGTGTGCAGCAGGCGCTCCCCGAGGGCGACGCGACGCTGAGGCTGCCAGAGGCCCGCGGGGTCGAGCGGGAGCACGGCTGGGTCGGCCTGGAGGTCCCTGGCCGCGTGCAGGTCACCGAGCGGAGAGGGGTCGACCTGCAGGCGCTGCAGATCCAGCAGCTCCCCGCCGAGGTGCGGGAGTCGAGCCTCAGCCCCATCCTCGACGCCTGGCGCCTGGATGGCGGTGGCACGCTCGCGTGGAGGGCGGTGCCCCTGCCGGAGGTGGAGGTGAGCAGCGAGCGGGTCGACCAGGTCGTGGCCCGCACGGTGATGGCGGGGGGCGGCCGCACGGTCACCGAGCTCACGATGACCCTCCACAACCGCAGTCGTCATGGGCTGACCCTGACGTTGCCGAGCGGCACCGAGGTCACCAGCGCCAGCCGTGACGGTCAGCCGGTGGTGCCGGCGGCGCGGGACGGCGGGGTGGTGCTGCCCTTGCGCCGGACGGACGGGCGGCCCCAGGTGCTGCGGGTGGTGCTGGCGTCGTCGACCCAGGCGCCGGGTCTCTTCGGTGTCACCGAGCTCGCCCTGCCCCCGATGGACCTGCCCCTGGCCGCCGTCGACTGGCAGCTGCACCTGCCCGAGGGGCACCGCTGGGGGGAGGTGCGGAGCGATGTCCGGAGCCAGACCCGCGTCGGCAATGGGTCCTGGCTCGCCGACCGTCCCCAGCTGGCGGTCCAGGGGACGCCGCCCAGCACGGTGGCCACACCCGAGCGTGGGGAGGTCCGACGCTATGCGCGATTCTGGGTCGACGGGGGGGCCCCCATCGCCGTCCAGGTCCGGCACACGGCACCGTGGCTGGGGGCTCTGGTGCGCCTGATGCTGGGGCTCGGGGTGGTGGGAGCGTTGGGCCTGTTCGTGCGGGGGCGCCTGCGGGAGTGACGGCCCGCCTGCAATGCGGGTCGTCGCAAAGCGTAGGATTCCTGGGAGGTACACCATCGACTCGACCCGCAAGCTGATCCGCCACGAGGTGGGGGCCATCGCCACGGACCTTCGGTCGGGGGCCACCACGATGGCGGGCACCCTGAGCGTTCTCTGGGGTGTGTCCATCGTGAACTGGCTGGTCTTCGGTGGTGGCCTGAACGCCTACGCCATTGCGCCTCTGTCCCTCTCGGGGCTGACCGGCATCGCCGTCGCGCCCTTCCTCCACGGCGGTCTCGGCCACCTCCTCGCCAACTCCATCGCCTTCGTGCTCCTGGCGCCGATGATGTTCCTCCGCAAGCGGATGGACTTCTGGGTGGTCAGCGTGCTGGGCGCCCTCTCCAGCGGGGCCGTCGTCTGGCTGCTCGGCGGGACGGGCACGGTCCACCTCGGCTTCAGCGGCGTGATCTTCGCCTACCTGGGCTTCTTGATGACCCGCGGGATCTGGGAGCGGCGGTGGACCACCATCGCCCTGTCGCTGGGTGTCACCTGGTTCTTCGGCAGCATGGTGTGGGGGGTCTTTCCCATCCTGGCGGGGGCGGGCATCAGCTGGCAGGGCCACCTCGGCGGCTTCGTCGGTGGCATCCTCGCCGCGCGCCTCCTCGGTCGGGGCATCACCGAGAAGGGTAAGAAGATCCAGGTGATCTCGTAGGTTCAGGGAGCTTGCTCGCGGTGGTAGCGCTCGAGGCGCTCGACCTCGTCGGCCGCCCCGAGGAAGGCCGGGGCCCGGGCGTGGAGGTCGCTCGGCACGATGTCCATCAGCGGTCGCTGGCCGTTGCTCGCGGCGGCGCCGGCCTGCTCGAGGAGCATCGCCATCGGTGCGAGCTCGTAGACGAGGCGTAGTCGGCCGGTCTTGCCCTGCTCCCGTAGGCGGGCGTCCATCGGGTAGGCGAACACGCCGCCGCGGGTCAGGATCCGATGCACCTCGGCCACGAGGGTGGCGATCCAGCGGGTGTTGAAGTCGCGACCCCGGGGTCCGTCGGCGCCCAGCAGCACCTCGTCGAACCATCGGCGCACGGCGTCGTCCCACCGCCTGCGGTTGGAGGCGTTGATCGCGAACTCCCGGGCCTCCCGCTCCACCTGCACGTCGACCCGGGTGGCGTAGAAGATGCCGTCGTCGGGGTCCAGCGTGAAGACGGACACCCCCGCGCCCAGGGTGAGGACCAGCTGGGTGCTCGGTCCGTAGAGGACGTAGCCGGCGGCTACCTGGGCGCGACCGGGCACCAGGAAGTCAGCGATGGTGGGCGCGTGGTCGGGGGCCGGGCGGATGGAGAAGATGCTTCCGACCGAGATGTTGACGTCGATGTTGGAGGAGCCGTCGAGGGGGTCGTAGGCGACGAGCCAGGGGCGGCCCGGCTCGGAACACAGGTGCAGTCCCTCCTCCTCCTCCGAGGCGACCGCTGCCACCGCGCCGCTCTCCAGGAGGTGTCGGCGCATCACCTGATCCGCGAACACGTCGAGGCGCTGCTGAGCCTCCCCCTGCACGTTGTTCTCTCCCACCTCTCCGTGGTGGCCACGGAGGGCACCATGGGCGAGGGCCGCAGCGATCTCGCGGCTGGCGGCCGCGATGGATGCGAGCACGGGGGCCAGTTCGGTCGAGTGGAACGTCGACAGGGGCGCATCGAGCTGGGCCATGGGAACTCCGGGCGTGGCCTGCATCTACCACGGGCGCCGGGACCACAGGGGCGGGCCTCCGGCACATGCTCCCATCTCAGGTCGTCGATCGGATCCGGCCGGACGCGAGGCCCCCCTCCACCTCCGTCGGGGGCGAAATCCATCGAGGAAGATCCGAGGGGCTTGGCGGGGACAATGCACGCCGTGTAGGGTCGAGGGCGGCTGGCCGTGGCCGTCTGCAGGAAGGAACGTGACCGCTACGTGGGCACACGTGGCGCAGCCTGGGAGCGGAGACGCCCGTGGACGAGCCGGCACACACCTGGGACGCGTGGCTGGAGGAGGCCCGGCTTCGCTACCACACCGACGCCCAAGCCGCCGAGCAGCTCGCCCGCCGGGTCTTGGTCGAGCTTCCGTCCGACGACCTGGTACGGAGAGCCACCGCCCAGACCATCCTGGGCTCGGTGGCCTTCGTGCGGGGGCACCTGGACGAGGCCAAGCGCCAGGCAGAGGCTGTGCTCGCGCTGTCGGCCGCGGGTCCCTCCGACGTCTGTGAGGCCCGGTTGCTCCTCGGTGCGTGTGCGCGGCGCCAGGGGGACCTCCCGGCGGCGGTCGAGCACAACCGTGCAGCCCTCGCGGTGGCCGAGGCCAGCGACGACGCCGACATGGAGGCCGTCTCGCGGAACAACCTCGGCCTCGCCCTCTCCGACTCCGGCGATGTCGAGGGGGCCATGAACGCCTACATGGAGTGCCTCGAGCGCTTCGACGCCACCACCGAAGAGGTCCGCCGGCAGCTCCACGGCTCCGTGTTCAACAACCTTGCGCTGCTGCACCGGGCCCGAGGGGATCACGAGGCGGCGCTGGAGCGGTTCCAGTCGGCTCGGGAGGCGTGCAACGAGGCGGGGAACCGTCGGGAGGCGGCCCGCATCGGTCGCAACCTCGCCAACACGCTGCTGACGCTGCAGCGTCCCGCCGAGGCCATCGCGGTGCTGGAGGAGGTTGCCGCCCACGCACAGGCGATCGGCGGCGGAGGCCTGCTCGAGATCCTGGGCCAGGTGTCCATGGGTCAGGCCCAGCTGGCGCGGGGCGCTCCGGCAGAGGCGCTCGCCCCGCTGCAGCGCGCCGTCGCCCAGATGGAGGAGCGTGCCGACGACGTGGAGCTCGGGCACTACGTCAAGGCATGCGCCCTGCTGGCCGAGGCCCACGCGGGGTCGGGTACGCCGGAGAAGGGACTCGAGGTCCTCGCCAGGGTGGACGCCCTGCCGAACCGGCCGCCGCCGCGCTTCCTTCGGCACCTCCTCGACGCCGAGGTCCGCTGCCTGGAGGGGCTGGAGCGGTACCGGGAGGCCGTGGCTCGGATGCGTGCGCTGCGGGAGCTCGAACACGTCGAGCACGAGCGCGTCCTCGCCAACCACGCGGCAGAGATCCGGGAGCAGCTGGAGCTGAGGGAGCGTCGGCAGGAGGCGGAGCGGCTGAGATCGGGGCGGGAACGCCTCGAGGAGCTGGTGGGTCGACGGACCGAGGAGCTGCGCCACGCTCTGGAGCGGGCCGAGGCGGGGGACCGGGCCAAGACGGCCTTTCTCGCCGTGGCGTCCCACGAGCTCCGGACCCCCCTGAACGCCATCGTGGGCTACGCCGAGATGGTCGGCGACGGACTGGGGGTGGAAGAGCCCGCGCAGCTTCGGGCGGATCTGGACCGGGTGATCGCGTCGGCGGAGCTGCTCACCCGTCACGTCGACCGCATCCTGGCGATGGCAAACCTGGAGGCGGGGGCGGTGCGACGCGTGGTGGAGCCCCTCTCGGTCGCCGAGGTGGCGCACACCGTGGCCTCCCGCTGCAAGCGGCTGGTGCGCCCCGAGACCGAGCTACGGGTCGACGTGCCCGAGCACCTGGTCGTTCACGGAGATGCCGCGCTGCTCTCGGGGCTCCTGGAGGAGCTCGTGCACAATGCCCTCAAGTTCACCGTGGAAGGCGAGGTCACGGTGTCCGCCTCGATGGACGCGGGAGCCCTGGTCCTGTGGGTGAACGACACAGGCGCCGGCATCGCACCGGAGGTCCTGGAGCGGATCTTCGAGCCCTTCTCCCTCCAGGACGACACGTTCACCCGCAAGCACGACGGACTCGGCCTGGGGCTCACCCTGGCTCGACGGCATGCCGAGCTCCTCGGGGCGACGCTCTCGGTGGCCTCGGTACCCGACCGGGGGTCGCGCTTCGACATCACCTTCGCGGACGCCTACGCTCCGTAGGGGAGGGTGAGGGTGAACGCGCTTCCCTCGCCCAGCTGGCTCTCCGCCGACAGCTCCCCTCCCATGGCCCGTGCGTACTGCTGGGAGATGGCGAGACCGAGCCCGGAGCCTCCGTAGGTGTGTCCCTCCGGGGCGTGGACCTGCGTGAAGGGCTGGAAGATGTGCGGAAGATCGTGGGGAGCGATGCCGATGCCGGTGTCGCGGACCGTCACCGATGCCACCTTGCCATCCGTGGAGAGCTCGAGGCCGACCTCGCCGTCTTCGGTGAAGCGGGCCGCGTTGGCCACCAGGTTGTAGACGATCTGACGTACCCGCCGGGCGTCGCAGGAAACGGGAGCGCCGAGCGACGCCACCCGGACGGACAGGCGGCTCCCGCGGGCCTCCACCAGGCCGGCCAGTGACGAGCCCAGGCCCTCCACGAGGGCGCTCAGGTCCACGGGGTGGGCGGCGACATCGAGCTGCCCGGACTCCACCTTCGACAGGTCGAGGACGTCGGTGACGACGCCGAGGAGGTGGTCGGCGGCGGAGTGGATCCTCTGGAGGTCGACGGCGACCTCGGTGTCCGCCTCTTCGGCGAGGAGCTCCGTGTAGCCGATGATGACGTTCAGCGGTGTACGCAGCTCGTGACTCATGTTGGCCAGGAACAGGGCCTTGGCCCGGTTCGCTGCGGTGGCGGCTTCCAGGCTGCGGGCCAGCTCCTCCCGGAGTCGGACGCGACCCAGCGCCGATGCCACCAGGCCCCCCAGCTCCAGGGCCAGGGCCTCGTGCCATGACGCGAAGGCGCTGGGGCGGTCCGCCCCCAGGTTCAGGCTGCCGATCAGCTCACCTTCATGGAGGAGGGGGGCGATCAGCTGGCCGCGCAAGCAGCTCCCCTGCAGGCCACCCAGGGAGTCTGGCCGCTGCTGGACGTCCTGCACGAGGTCGCAGCGACCCGCGGCGAGCGCCGTCAGGTCGGCACCGAACTGGTCGATGGGCACGGCCTTGCCAGGAGGGCGGGCCGAGGCTCCCTCGCCCGCGGCCGCGTAGACCGTGAAGGTGCCAGCTTCGCGGTCGATCAGCCCGATGCTCGTTCGCCACACGGGGATCAAGACGCCAGCACCGCGCAGGGCCTCGTCGATGACGTCCTGGAGGGTGTCCGCCAAGAGCACGGCACGTGCGACCGAGTAGAGCACGTCCGTGGGGTTGGTAGGGAGGTCCTTGGCGGGCAGCATGTCTGTACCTTCGGTACGAATCACGGAGCGCTGTATGCGGTCTGTCTGTGGGGTAGCGAGGAGCGTCCGAGGCTTCAACAGAGCACATCTCGACCCGACGCGGAGTCACATGGGTGGTGCGGCCGGCCTCCTCGTCTCGTCCGTGATTCAGAGCGTGCCGAATGGCTGTGCCGATATTGAGCAGCTGATGCCCATCCGTGTGGGTTTTCGTCACACGACCGGCCCGATATTCTCCCCGGCCGAAGGAGGCGAGATACACGTTCGAACGGTGGCTTGGTGATGCTGGCGGCATGCGGGGCGGGCGAAGGGGCGCCAGCCGATGGGCCTACCTCGCCCAGCGAGGCCCTGTCGTCCGAGCCCTTCGAGGCCATCCCCTGCGACACCTCCGACTGCGTTCAGGACGGCGTCCACGTCTTCGACGGTGCGGGTTCGCCCAGGGAGCTCCACGTGACCCTGCCCGACGACCCCGTCGGCGCGCCGGTCCTCTTCGTCTGGCACCACCTGACCGGCACCCCGGAGGAGGTGCTGTGGCTGATGCCCCCCGAGTCCTACCGGACCCCCGCCGCCGACATCCCCGTGATGCTCTCCTGGGAGGCGCCACCGACACCGTGCCCGGCTTCGACTTCGACGCGGCGTCTCGCTACGCGGCGTCGGCCCTGGCGGACGACGGGCACCCTGTGTGGACCTGCGTCCACGACCTCGAGCACTGGGTCCCCGACGACGCCACCACCCGCACCCGGGCGTTCTTCGGGGCGGTCCGCTCCGGCGACGACATCTCCCTGCCGGCCTGCGACGACGTCGACTGAGGGCTACAACGGGACATCCCGATGGAGCCTCCATGTTCGACCATGTTGCGCTGACGACCGGCGACTTCGACGCCTCGGCGGCGTTCTACGAGGCCGCCCTCGCACCCCTCGGCTTCCGGCGCTACGACGCGCCTCCGGAGGCTCGCTCCGCCGGCTTCGGCGATGGCGAGATTGACCTGTGGATCGGCGAGGGCGGGGCCGTGACCGGCGCCCTGCACCTCGCCTTTCGCGCCACGAGCCGAGCGGCGGTCGACGCCTTCTACGCCGCGGCGATGGCGGCCGGGGGTCGGGACAACGGACCGCCCGGTCTGCGCCCGCGCTACCACGCCGACTACTACGGAGCATTCGTACTGGACCCCGATGGCCACAACGTCGAGGCGGTGTGCCATCTCCCGTGCGGCGCTTTGCGGACGGGCCTCAGTCCGTGATGGCGCCCATGTCGACGACCTCATCACCCACCTCCACCGCGACGCCACGGGTGCCGGTGAACCACTCCATCACGGTGCCCACGCCCATCTCGCCGGCCGGCTCGACGCTCACCTTGTAGTCCCCCGGCGGAAGGCCGCGGAGCTCGAAGCTTCCGTCTCTCGTGGTGACCTGGTGGCGCTGCGTGAGGCCATGGGGGAACTGGATGCCGGCACGCTTCGCGACGACGCGCCAGCGACCGTCTGGAACGGTGCCCCTCACGCCACCCCCGAATCGGCGGAAGTCCATCCACGTGTAGGTGGCGTCGTCGGGCACCCGCACCGCGAGGCCTCCGGCGCGGATGACGACGGGTTCCTCCCGGGGGCACGTGCATGCGTAGGTCCAGTCGACGGCGTCTGGGAAGCAGTGGGTCTGTACATCCGCATCGTTCAGGGATGCACAGACCATGGGCATCAGCTGGCTGCAGCCCTCGCCATGGAGGCCGGCGCAGCCCACGTCGACCATGCGGGCGCTGTCCAGGACGAAGTCGAAGGTGTGCACCACGACCTCTTCTCCGTCGATTGTCTCCGTGGTCTCGGACCAGGTCCCGTCGGACCCACTGGCGGGCGCGTCCAGGGTGAACGAGACCCTCGCCTCCTGGAAGAAGCCATCTGCACTCGCGGTCGCGGAGCCGTTGGAGAACATGCTCGGGTCGACGGTTGTCGTGAACGCACCGTCGGCGTCGCTCTCCACGGTGACCATCTGGCCCTGGAGGGGGAGGAACGACGCCCGCGCATCCGGCACGGGGGCTCCTTCCCGGCTGCGCACGTGGCCCTTCACCCGCACGGCCGGGGTCATGGGCACCGTGAGGGGGCCTGGCTCGCCGCCCTCGACACAGACGCCGGTCCCGAACGAGCAGTCCGTCTTCAGGGGCACCGGAAGCCCCTCCCGCTGGTTGATGAACCGCGGGGAGCGGGCGCTGAAGGTCAGCTCTCCGACCCGTCGAACCCGAAGCCTGCCCTCCGCATCCGACGCGACGGGCCATGGCCTGTCGTACATGCTGGAACGGGCAGAGGTCATGTCGATGACGACCCCCGGCACGGGAGCCCCTTCGTCGTCGACGAAGACCAGGTCGAGCGGCTGCGTCTCTGCGATCGCGAAGGAGACCCCGCTCTGGACGACGGGGCCCTCGGCCTCCTCGTCGGAGGCCGCACAGACGGTTCCGGGGACCGATCCGAAGTGGGACACGGTGACCACCGCGGGCGACCGCACGTCGACCGCGTACGACCCGTCGTCGCCGGTGAGGGTCAGGTGCTCGTAGGAACCGTCCCGCCGCATCTGGCCGATGGGAACGCCGGCGACGGGGGTCCCCCCCTTGCCGAAGACCCGGCCACGTACGGTGAGTGCCCCGTCGTGGCCGACGCAGCGGTCGAACGTCGCCGCCGAAGGGGGCTGCTTGGAGGACCGGTCCCCAGGCGGCGTCTCCATCAGGTCCTGCGGCGCGAGGCTGAGCGGCGCAGGCTCGACGGTGGTGCAGGCGACGAGCACGAGGAGGATGCAGGGAACCACTGGGCGCTCCGAGGCGGCGTCGACCACCTAGCACCGTTTGCCCGAGCCGTTCCTCGGCCCTGACGGTAGGATGGATCATGCGGTTCGCCGAACCGTACGGAACCCGACATCGGAGGTCCCCCTTGATCCTGCTCTCCCTCTGCGCGGCATGGGCCAGCCCCGAGCTCGTTCGTACCCAGGTCGTCGTTGCCCAGTTCGACACCCAGCTCGCCCTGGAGCAGGCCACCGACCTGCTCGCTCGCCCGGACCTCGAGAGCGTGGCCATCGAGGCGATGAAGCTCGACCAGCGGGTGGAGGTCTGCGTGGCCACGGAGGTGACCTACGCCGTCGGCGACCGCGTCGACGTGGGCCGCCTCAGCATCTGGGGCCCCCCGGACGCCGTGTGGCTGCAGGGCGTGGTCCCGTGTGGCCCCGGGGTGGCGGTGAACGGGAGCTTCCCGGCCTCCACGCTTCAGTCCGACGGCCTGATCCTGATGAGCACGCGCTCCAGCTACACCCGCGAGCCCGTGGCCGGTCGAGGTCAGCAGCGGCAGCTCGCTCGGGAGCTCCAGTTCGCCGACCTCTCCTGGGGCTGGACCCGACGGGAGCGCCGCCAGGCCGTCTCGACGCTGTGGGCGTCGCTGCAGCGGTAGCTACTGCAGCAGCACCACGGCGCAGGCAGCGGCGACGATCATCAGCACCAGCACGGCGACGCGGATCATCGCCCGGTGACGCACCGCCGGGTTGGCGTGGGCCGCACGGGCCACGTCGGCCACCTTGTCGCGGGCCAGGGCGAGGGCCATGTCGCGGGGGAGATCGCCTCTGCTGGCGACCGCCATGCGCACGTCGTCGTCGGTGTCGCGGGAGAGGCGCGCGAGGACCGGCACCGGGGTGGCCTTGGACTTGGCGACGCGGGCCCGCACGTCCGGGTCCTGGGCGCGGGCGAGGTTGCCGAGACGCTCGGGGTCGTCGACGCCGCGGCGCCAGAGCAGCTCCTCCACCTCGGCGTCGGAGGTGCGCTGCGCCAGGGCATCCAGGACGTGGACGGGCGTGTGGGGGTGGCCGGCCACGATGCGCTGCACCTCGGCCTCGTTGCTCGCGCCAGCCTGCTCGAGGAGGGCCGCCGGGCAGTCCGGACGCGACAGCGTGCGGAAGAACAGGGCGTCGACCTCCACGAGTCGGTTCAGGACGGCCTCGGGGAGGGTCTCCCGCAGGAGCAGAGCGGACTGGAGGGCGAGGTCGGGGGTATCGGCCAGGCCCACCAGGACGTCGTCCGGCGTGTCCTCGTGGGTGGCGACGAGGTGGAGCAGGTCCCGGCTCGACGAGAGGGCGCATCGGCGCAGGAGATCGGCGTCGGCGGACGCCAGGATCTCGGTGATGGCGGCGGTATCGCCCTGCTCGGCGCGCTGAAGGGCGTCCGACCGAGGATCCGTCGGGCTGGGGGGGTGGAACTGCATGGGCGCAACGTAGGCGCTTTCGGGCGCAGTGCGGTTTCACGGGGGTGTTTCCCGCACCGATCGAGGATGGACGCCGGACCACCCGGCCGGTTGGCGAGGCACCCGTTGGGCGCTGGCACGTGGACGGGGTCCATCCTGTACCTGCCCGACGGCTCGGAGCTGGTCTTCGACAAGGGGATGACCCTGCCCTTCGAGGTGAGCGCCCCCCGGCTACCTGAACAACGCGTTCACGTACACGATGCGGAAGCGGAAGAACACTGGTGCTCCAGAAAGATGCACACGAAGGAAGGAGGAGGACGACGACGAGGATGTTGCCTGCCCCGTAGCCAACCCACGGGCCCACCCCCACACGGGAGGACCAGGAGGGCTGGCCCTCCGGCGGGGGTCAGCGTACCGAGGGTGCGTCGTACCGCTTGCGGGACGGCGGACCGTCGGGATCGGCGAAAGCCAGGCCAGGTGCGTCTCGTTGCTTGCGACGAGACGTATCTGGGCTGGACCGTAGGGCCCCCCGACAACTGGTCGTCAAGGGCGGTGGCCCGACCACCCGGCCGCTCGCCGAAGCGCCCGTTGGCGCTGGCACTGGGCGTCGCGGGAGCACCCTCGCCGTGGCACCCACGTCCGACGTCATCCGCCGCGGCCCGCCTCTCGACCGAGCCCGGGTGACCCACCGCGCTCACGGCTCGTGAGCTTCACCCCAGCAACTCCAGAGCGGTGGAGCCCCAGACGTCACCACAGAGGGCCACAGAGGTTCACAGAGGGCTTCAAGGAGGAGGAAGGAGGAGGACGAGGACGATGTTGCCTGCCCCGTAGCCAACCCGCGGGCCTGGTGGTGCCGGCCCGTCGCGGGAAGAGCCCTCACGAACGGTGCGTGACGATGTCAATCCGGGCACTCCTCGTACCAAAGGAAGCTCTGCACCTCCTCTGGCAACTCACGCGGTCCACCCATCAGTGCGCACGTTCTGCGTGGTCAGAAAGGACCTCTTCCATGACCGCAGACCATGTGCCCACTCGGCGTCGAGCCGACGGTCCTCCAGCGTGTACTCGGCGGCCGTCAACGGATGGTAGGTACGGCCCGCAGCCAAGTCGTCGTGCCATTCCCCCCGTGCGACCAGGGCCCGCCAAGCGTCCGACCGGACCCTGGTGGAGCCAGCGTCGAAGACGTTCGGCTGAGCGAGCGCGGCCCGTTCGTGCCAGAGGCGAATGCTCGGCCGAACCTGCACACTGCGATCCCGACTGTCGGGGGGGCCACAGGGACATGGGCGGGCGTACGCGCCTGGCGTCCGAGAGCCGAAAGAACATGCGCCTGGAAGCCAAAGCGCGGCCAGAATCATGCACAGGACAGTTCTCGGTGCGGCAACGGGCATCTGTGCCCGCGCTGTACCCATTCACATCCTTCGTGTGCCCTTCGTGTCTTCTTCGTGCCCTTCGTGACCCCCTCGGCGACCGGGTCCGGCATCGCCGTACGCCCATGTCCCAGAGGCCCTACTCAGGCGGAGGGAGCGTTCGCTGGGGACCCCCGAGCCCTCTCAGAGGCTCGAGCTCGCAGCCGCCTCTTCGTAGTCGCCTTCCTGGTCGGCCAGGGTGTAGTCGACGGTCACGACCGACATGGCGGCCGGCACGTACTCGAGGAAGACGATGGCGTTGCGCGTCTCTTCGTACACGTAGTCGCCCACGAGGGGGTCCCCCACGGCACGCTCGAAGGTGACGATGGCGCCGTCGGGCTCCTGGACCTGCACCTCGAGGCTCTCCACGATGGGCACCTGGGACAGGTAGTACTCGCGGGAGAGGCCTGCGGCCTGGGCTCCGAGCTCGTCGAGGAGCCGCGCCCAGTCGTCGCTGGTGATGTCCCACTCGATCCCGCCCACCTCGCGGACGACGGACAGGTAGCGGGTGGAGGGGCCCTCACACTCCTCGCTGCTCGCCATGCACACGATGGCGTTGAAGGTGTAGTCGTGGTCGTTGCCCTTCAGGCCCTTGTACCACTCGACATACTCGTCTCGGGTGATGACGGTGTTCTGGGTTCCGTCGTCCTCGTCGGACAGCACGATGGTGTGGAATGCGGCATCCTCGCGGTAGAAGCCGGCGTTGTAGTCGTTGTGGTGCACCTCGAGGGCCTTGAAGCTCGCGCCGAGCCCCTCTTCCCAGTCGCTCCCGCCCGTGCCCTGGGCAGCCATCTGGAAGAAGGCGTCGTCGGGGTTCTTGGTCGTCTCGTCGATCCAACGCTGCCCTGCCGCGGCCTCGAGCTTCCCGTTGTCCGAGTCGGTGCGGAGGTCGGCGGTCACGACGCCGATGTGGTAGTCGAGGCCCGAGCCTTCGAAATACTGCATGAACAGCGGAAAGTTCTCGACGACCCGGTCCGACACCGCGCCGTGGCAGCCCACGATGCACGACATCGAGCACGAGTTGTCGATGACCCACAGGACGTCGACCTGCGGAGGAATGGTCTGTCCGATGACGTCCCGCTGGGTGAGCAGCCCCAGGTCACCTGGATCCCAGATGACGACGGGGTCCTGTTCGTAACCGATCCCGTTCTCGCTTCGACAGCTGAGCAGGACGGCCAAGCCGCAGGCAAGAACGGGCCACAGGGTGCGAGTCACGGAGTCTCCCAGTCGATACGCACGATGCCCGCTCGGCTCGTTCGCCGTCAACTCGATGTGGACCGTCCTCGTCTTCGAGGGATCCTACGACAGCGCCTTGCGGCTGAGGTAGTCCACGACGGCCTCGTACCAGGCTTCGATGTTTCGAGGCTTGAGGATCCAGTGGTTCTCGTCCGGAAAGATCATCAGCTCGGCGTCGACGTCGTGGGCCCGCAGCGCTTCGAACAGGAACAGCCCCTCGCTGATCGGCACACGGTAGTCCTTCTCTCCATGGATCACGAGGACGGGGGACGTCCAGCCGCCGATCTGTCGGTCGGGGGAGTACCGCTCGAAGCTTTCGCGATCGCTCCAGGGATGGACGCCGAGCATGTGGCGCCAGTACGGCGGCATGTCGGTGGTGCCGTAGAAGGTCCCGTAGGAGAAGACCGACGCGTGGGTGATCAGCGCGGCGAAGCGGTCGGTCTGGGTGCCGATCCAGTTGGTCATGTAGCCGCCGAAGGAGCCACCCATGGCCACCACCCGTTCGGCATCGACCCGGGGGTCTGCCTGCAGGACGTCGGTCAGCTCCATCAGGTCGTCGTAGCAGCGGCCGCCCCAGGTGTTGCCCCAGATGCCGTCGACGAAGGCCTGGCCGTAGCCGGTGGAGCCCCGAGGGTTGGGGAGCACCACCTGCCAGCCGGCGTTCGCCATCACCAGCGCGTTCCAGCGCCAGTGCCACTGGTCGCCCCAGGACGAGATGGGGCCCCCGTGGATCCACAGGAGCGTGGGGAGCGGACCCTCGACATCCTTCGGCCGTACCAGCCACCAGGCGACCGACGCGCCGTCGCTGACCTCGGTGAGATGGTGGCTGACGTCGGCCTCCGGGGTGTCCCCAGAGAGGTCCGTGAGGCGTCCGTTTCGGACGTGGGCGATCTCGGGTGGGTGCAGGGTGCCGTGGTGGATGGCGAGCTCCGGTGCGCTGCGGCAGACCGCGCCGAAGGTGCCGGCACCGGTGATCCGCTCGCGGCTGGTGTCGGTGACGTGGAAGACGGCGGCGTCGCCCTCCACGGCGGCCGTGCAGACCAGGGTGTCGCCGGACCAGGCGGCGGGGTGCAGCCAGAGCGCCTCCCCGTCGTCCCAGAGGGCGCCCTTCCCGCTCCGATCTCCGACCCAGAGGGCCTCCGGTGCCTTCCGGCCCTCGACCCAGCGGGACGTGCTGGCGGCGATGCGACGACCGGTGGCATCGATGGCGACGTTGCCGAAGGTCTGTTCGTGGTCGCCGCGGATGATGGCAGACGTGCCCTCGTCGAGGTCGAAGACCTCCAGGTCCGAGACGAACAGGCGGAACGGCCCGGGTCGGCGGTGGGCGCTCACCAGGGTCGAGCCGTCGGCGGAGAGGTCCCAGGAGGCGTCGCGGTAGCGCTCGCCAGCCTCGGGGGTGAGGTCCCGCCGCTCCTGGCCGTCGACCACGATGAAGTGGGGGACGGCCTCCGGGAGCCAGTGGTCCCACGAGCGGACGGGCAGGTCGGTGTAGCGGAGGACGCTGGGACCCTTCTCCTTGCGGGTCTTGGCGTGCTCCCGCTGGGCGTCGCGGTCGATGCCCTCCAGGAAGGGGACGACGAGGACCATCCGGCCCGCGGCGCAGCGGAAGGCCGACACGCCGAGTGCCTCGTCGGTGAGTCGCTCGAGCGCGCCGTCGCGCCACGACCACACCTGCTTCTTCGCGCCCTTGTCGGGACGCTCGTCGGGTTGGTCGGGGTCGCGGTCGGACAGGAAGGCCAGGGAGCCGTCGGCTCGGAAGCAGGGGGCGCTGGCGTCGAAGAGGCCCTCGAGCAGAGGCTCGGCCTGCCCGCCGTCCCGCGCGACCCGCCACAGGCTGGAGCGGTACTGGGCCGTCTCGGGATCCACCTCCTGCACGGCCACCGCGAGCCAGGTGCCGTCCGGGGAGGCGTCGAACGAGGTCACCCTGCGGAGGGCGACGAGGGCGCGGACGTCGAAGGCGGACATGGTTCTCCCGCGATTCTGCCGCCGATCAGAGGCGCACCGGGCCTGTACCAACGTTGGCGGTGGGGGTGAAGGTCATCTTACCCCCGTTGGTGACCTGCAACGCGATGCCTCCGCCGAGCATCGCCAAGCCGCCGCCCAACAGGCCGAGCTCGACACCGAGAGGCATCGTTCGGCCAAGGCCGTCGTCGGCGGTCAGCTCGTCGACGATCAGGAACGCAGCCCCTGTGGAAGCGACGCCAATGCCTACGTACCCGACGTAGCGGCCGAGCGTGAACAGAGCCGACGAACCGGGCTGGATCTCCAGCGTGCTCTCCCCGGGCGGGAGGCTGAAGGAGCGGGCTCGGGCCAGCTTGCCCTTTCCGCTTCCGTACAGCTCGATCATCCGAGGTTCGGTCTCGAACACACAGGGCGCTACGCACACATCCTTGGTGTAGATGGCGCTCGCTGTGACGCCCTGAGAGGACTGCGCCTGGCCACGGCTGATGATCTCGGTGAGTGTGAAGCCGGGCTTGTTCGTGGTGACGTTGACCGTGGCCAGAGGCACGTCCTGGGCCTGAGCCGTGGAGAACAACGAGAACATCAGGGCAGTCAGCAAGGTCAACCTCCGGAGAGGCAGACGGTACCACGTCCCGGGCGACCAGCCAACGTGAGGCGGTTGTGTCCGAGCGCGAGCCGTACCGCGTCGTTGTCATGGTCGTCAGGACGTCGCCCGTGCCCACATCGAGCGACCGCGCTTCTCGAAAACGATGCGGCCCTGAGCGGCGAGGACCGGGGGCACATAGTTGGCGAAGCGCCCCCGCAGGCCCTTCTTCAGGCCGTACCAGCCCCCGACAGGGTTCGACGGGTCGCGGCCCCAGGCCTCGACGGTGTCGGGCTTGGTCGCCTTGCCCTCGTCCTTGCTGCCCAGCTCCATCCAGTCACCGTGGGCCACCAGCATCCGGTGCAGGTCGTCGAGGCAGGACAGCTGGTAGTGGAGCACGGTCTTGCCTACCTGCACCACCAGCACCGGGGGGCTCGCCTCGGGCTCGGTCCAGGCCAGGTAGCTTCCGCGTCCGCTCGGGGTGGCCAGCTCCCAGGGATGGTCGATGGTTCCTTCGCTCATGGGTCCTCCAGTGGCGCCGGGCGCCGGGTCTCAGGCCGCCTCGGCGGCGCGCTTCAGGTCGGCGGCGTAGGTCTCGAAGACCGGAACGAAGTCGGGCAGGGAGCCGACGATGAGAGGAAACATCATCCCCGTCATCTCCTCGGTCATCGTGAACCGGACGCCGGTGTCGGTCGGCACCAGCTCGAAGGTGCGCACCCCCCGGAACACGAAGTTGCCGTCGCTCCACACCATGCGCTCGTGGGGCGTGAGGTCGGAGACGGCGAGCCGGAAGGTGCGCTCCGGCGCGCTCTTCGCCACCAGCGTGACGGTCTCGCCGTTCGCGACCGTGCCCTCGATGGACACCAGGGTGCTGTTCCACGACCCCTGGGCCTCGGTGCTGCTGAGCAGGGCCCACACGTCCTCGGCGCTGGCCTGGATGTCCGCGGAGACGGACACGACCTGACGGAAGGTGCTGCGCACTTTGGTGGCTCGAATCTGGCTCATCGGTTCCTCCGCGTTTCGTGGCACGGACGTATGCCCGGCCCGATGAGCGGGCCCCTCGCTTCTGTGTTGCAGATCGAGCAACAATGTCGGCACCGCGCGCGGAGCAGGGAGGAACCCGTGGGAGACGTCGACTTGAACGACATCGAGGTGTTCTGCGCCGTCGTGGACCACGGAGGCTTCACCGCGGCCGCCAAGGTCCTCGGGCTCCCGACCTCCGCCGTGAGCCGTCGTGTCAGCCGCCTCGAGGACCGCACCGGCTTCCAGCTGCTTCGGCGCACCACCCGGAAGGTGGCGGTGACCGAGTCCGGCCGCATCTTCCACGAGCGCACCCGAGGCGTGCCCGAGCAGGTCCGGGAGGCCGTTGCCGCCATGTCGGCCGCCAAGGAAGCCCCCCGTGGCACCGTGCGTGTCACCGCTCCCCCGGATCATGGCGGCATCATCTGGGCGCTCGTCGCCCCCTTCCTGCAGATCCACCCCGACGTCGATCTGGAGCTCACCCACACCCTGGAACGGGTGGACCTCCTCGAGGCCGGGGTCGACGTCGCCATCCGGGGAGGCCCCGCGCCAGACACCTCCGTGTTCACCGCCCACCAGATCTTCGACTCCCGCCTCCTGCTGGCCGCGAGCCCCGCCTACCTCGCCAGGCGCGGCACCCCGGAGAGGTCCGAGGACCTCGCCGACCACGACGGCGTCTGCATGGACCCGTGGGCCCCGAACGGCCTCCGTCAGGTCCGGGGCGAGGGCGCCCCCGTGCGGGTGGACATGCGCTCCCGACTCCGCGCCAACAGCCTGTACACCGCCCAGCGAGCCGCCCTGGCTGGCCTCGGCATCGCGCCCCTGCTGGAGCTCACCTGTCGCGACGAGCTCGCCGCGGGCCAGCTGGTGGAGGTCCTGCGCGGCGCACTGCCGGACCACGCCCCCATGTGGGTCCTCAGCCCCCTGGGACGTACTCGATCGGCCGCGGCCACGGCCCTGGTCGCCGCCATCCGCGAGGCCGCCGCGGCGATAGCATCCCCCTGACCTCGCCCCGTCCGCCTGCTACCCCTCGAGCGGGTGGCACGTGATGCAGGGGCGGCCGCCGTCCTTGGGGCCACGCCAGCATCCCGAGGATGCACACCCACCGTCCCGCGGACACGACCTTCATCCGACCTCCTCTGGCCTTCGACGGGCTGCCCTGTGGACGACGGACACCGGTGCTCAGCGAAAGGGGGGAAAGACCGAGGCTTCGAACACTTCCTTCACCACCTGGGACGCCCCGGACAGGTCGTGGTCGGCCTCCACGTCGACCCGGTAGGCATCGGTGCGCGGCTCGGCCCTGGGGGTCCACAGCGTGTGGAGGGTGAAGGGCATCGAGAGGTCCTCGTGGCCCATCCGTGCCACGGGCCCTGCGGCGAGATCCGCGGCGTCGAAGACCCACAGCTCGTCGCCGCTGCTGCCCTCGGTGGACCCGTCGTCGCTGACCACGGTGATCACCACGTAGCCGTCGACGTCGTTGATGGCGTCGACCCTGGGCACGAACACCGGAGACACGCCCCAGCGGCCGTCGGGGAAGGCGTAGGACTCGACGACCTGGGCCGTCTGCCCGTCGACGTGGGCGAGGACTGCCGGGGTGCGCCCGGGGACCTCCTGCAGCGGGACCTCCCGGTGGGGATGGTCGGCGTAGAGGTCGACGATGCGCTTCAGCTGCAGCTCCTCGTCGACGCCGGCCGAGCTCCAGAACATCGCACCCAGCTTGTCGGGGGTGGGGTCGGCCTGGGCGACGAGGGCCGGCCCGCCCCAGAAGACGTCGTGGCTGGTGACGGTGCTGTCGACGACCTGGCCGCTGGTGGGGTCGATGACGTAGCGGGCCACGACGCCGATGTCGGTGGCGCTGGCGGGAAGGCCGAAGAGGGCCGGGTCGATGGGGCGACCGAAGGGGTCGACGTCGCCCTCGCGGGCAAACTCGGAGGGGTCGGCGGCGACGTTGTGGGCGAGGAGGAGCGCGATGCCGTCGTCGTCGTCGTAGTCGGCGGCGAAGTGCGCCGACTCCCGGGGCAGGACCAGGGTGAAGGCCTTCACCGTGGGGCTTGCGGGGTCCAGGTCGGCGCGGGCGATGATGTGGAGGGCGGTGTCGGGGGCCTGGGGAACGGTCTCGGGCTGGCGGCCCCCGAAGGCCACCTCCACCACGAAGGCAGTGTCCATCAGCACGATGTGGTTGCGGGTGACGACCATCTGGTGGACCGACTGGGTGATCGACACGTCGCGGCCCTCCCGGTCGACGACCTTCCAGCGCTGCAGGTCTCCGGCGCCATCCCAGACGAGCAGGTGGGTGTCGGCGCTGGCGGAGCCGAGGAGGGCCAGCCCGTAGTTCACGGTGAACAGCTCGCGGGTGTGGGGGTCGACGGCGGGGTGGGCCGTGGTCATGTGCAGGGGGAACACCCAGTCCACGAAGGCCTCGACGAAGCTGGGGAGGATGCCGGTCCACTCGTGGTTCCAGCCTACGGCGGTGGCCACCTCGAGGGTGTCGGGGTCGAGCTCCCAGGGGCGACCGGCGTCCGAGGTGGCGATGAGTCGGTCGTCGACGGCGATGAGGGCGGTGTTGCCGAAGTTCCGGAAGCCCACCTGCATGTTCATGCGGGCGAAGCCGTCGGTCTGCATGCCGTGGCCGAGGCCGAGGGTGGCGTGATCGTAGTGGTGGCATGGGGTCTTCACGATCCGGCTTCGGAGGGTGGCACGGCCGGGCTCGAAGGCCACGCGGAGGACCTTCCCGTCGCCGACGAAGACCGGGGCGCCCCCGCCGTAGGGGATGGCGTGGACCCAGTGGCCGAAGCCGTGCCAGTCGCTGGGTAGCTCGCCGGCCAGCAGGCGAAGCTCCACGTCGAGCTCGGCCCGGTCGGAGCGGGTGAGGGAGCGCGGTACGCCGGGTGGGAGGGCCGGCCCGAGGTCGATGCCGCCGTGGGAGGGGTCACTCGTGGGCATGGACGTGGGGTCGGTGACGCGGGTGCCTTCGCGGGTCGCGGGGGCGTCGGACCCGCAGGCGGTCAGCAGCGCTGCACTGCCCATCAGGAAGCCCCGGCGATCGACGTGCTGGTCCATGAGACCTCCTCGCTGACCCTGGTAGCTGTCAGGTACGACCTGGGCAAACCGGCATCTCTACGGGCCGTTCACCCTACGAGCAGCCCAGCACCTCGTCGCACACGAAGCTTGCCGCAGCGCCGTAGGTGTTGGACTGGGTGATCGGGGTCACGTAGACGTCGTCGGGCAGGTTGTCGTCGGCGCCGACGCCCCAGTCGACGGTGATGGAGGTGAGCGTGCCGTCCTGGAGCCGGGCGCCGCCGCCGGAGATGGTCGCGGCGTCGCCGTTGCGCAGCACGCTGCCGCCGTCCACGGTGATGCTGGCCGCTCCGTTGAGGTAGAGGCCACCACCGCGCTCGGCGACGTTGTCGGTGATGGTCGCGCCGGATGTCGTGACGACCGACCCGTTGGTGGCGTAGAGCCCGCCGCCGTACTCGACGGCCGTGTTGCCGACGACCTCGATGGCCCCCAGGTCGCACACGGCGGAGGAGGTGCAGTAGATGCCGCCGGCCCGCACGTCGCTGTGGTTGGTGGTGACGACGGCCGAGGTGGCGAGGAGGTCGCCGAAGGCGGCGATGCCCCCGCCGCTGTCGTCGGCCTGGTTCCCGGTGACCTCGGTGGTGACGAGGGAGCTCGTGGCGACGCCCGTGCCGGTGACGTACACGCCGGCCCCGGTGGTGGCGCTGTTCGACGACACGGTGCCGGCGGTCACGGTGCTGTCGCGGAGGTACAGGCCTCCGCCTGCATCCGCGACGTTCGTGCCGATGGTGGTGCCGGTGAGGTCGGCGGTGGCGCCGTCCAAGAACATGCCACCCGCCGCGTTGGTGGCGACGTTGCCCTGCACCTCGAGGGCGGTGAGGGAGACCACGCCGTCGGCGCGGATGCCGCCGGCGTCCACGGCGTCGTTGCCCGACACGGTGGCGCCCGAGACGGTGCCCCCGAGGTAGAGGTAGAGGCCACCGGCGAGGGCCGTGGCGGTGTTGTCCTCGAAGAGGCCGCCGCTGAGGGTGCTGGTCCACAGGTAGGCACCGCCGCCGCTCGCTGCGGTGTTCCCGCGGACCTCGGTGGTGCCGGTGAGGGTGAGGGTGCCCCCTGTGTAGGCGAACAGGCCGCCCCCCAGGCTGGTGGTGGTGTTCGCCTCGATGGTGCTGTCGGTGAGGGTGATGAACGATGCTGGAGACAGGGCCACGCCGGCACCGTAGCCGTCGGCACCGTTGCCGCTGACCAGGGTGTCGGTGACCACGTTGCCGACGCCGCTGACCTTCAGCCCGCCGCCATCGCTGGTGGCGTGGTTGCCGCTGACCGTGCAGTTGGTGACCGGGGTGCCGTCGATGGCGAGGCCTCCGCCCTGACCGGACTCGTTGCCGCTGATGGCGATGCCGCCACAGTCGAGGGAGCCGCCGACGAGGCCTGCGCCGCCCCCGGTGCCAGCGGTGTTGGTGTCGATGGACGTGCTTCCGGACAGCACCACCGCCGCCCCTTCCGTGTAGAAGCCGCCTCCCTGGAGGGTGGCGTCGTTGCCGGTCAGCACGGTGTCGATCAGGGTGAGAGCTCCCTGGGTGGCAATGGCGCCACCGTAGGCCGCGGTGTGGTTGTCGAGGACCGAGTCCTCGACGACGAGGCCGGTGGCCGTCCACCCGTTGATGCCGCCGCCTGCCGTGGTCCCGGGGCCGTCGGCGTCGCCGGTGCCGCCGGTGAGGGTCAGCCCGATGAGGTGGGTGGTTCCGGCGGTCACTCGCAGCACCGAGCCGGATCCGGTGCCGTCGAGCACGGTGGCGACACGGCCGTTGAGGGACACCAGGGTGAGGTCGTGGTCGATCGTGGCGTTCTCGGCGTAGGTCCCGTCGCAGATCCGCACGGCGGAGCCCGGAGAGGATGCGGCGATGGCCTCGACCAGAGTGGCGTGGGTGGAGAGGCCGTCGACCGTGATCAGGCCGTCGTCGTTCAGGGGCCCGCAGTCGTTGGCGACGCCGTCGCAGCGCTCGGGCGCTCCTGGGTAGGTGAACGGGTCGGTGTCGTCGCAGTCGACGTCCGCGGGGGAGCCGTCGCCGTCGAGGTCCGGCCCCGTGGCGGTGTCGCCGGTGGTGCCGGTGTCGCCGGTCATGGCGGTGTCGCGTGTGGTGCCCGTGTCGCCTGTGGTGCCCGTGTCGCCTGCGGTGCCCGTGTCGCCTGCGGTGCCCGTGTCGCCGGTCATGGCGGTGTCGCCGGTCGCTCCGGTGTCGCCCGTCACGCTGGTCGGGGCGGTGTCGGTGTCGGTGTCCGCGTCGGTGTCCGTGTCCGCGTCGGTGTCGGTGTCCGTATCGGTGTCGGTGTCGGTGTCCGCGTCGGTGTCGGTGTCCGTGTCCGTGTCCGTGTCGGTATCGGTGTCTGTATCTGCATCGGCGTCGGCATCCGCGTCCGCGTCCGCGTCCGCGTCGGCGTCGGCATCCGCGTCCGCGTCCGCGTCCGCATCCGCGTCGGCGTCCGCATCCGCGTCGGCGTCTGCATCTGCGTCCGCGTCGGCATCGGTGTCGGCGTCTCCGGCGCTGCCGGGCGGGAGCGTGTCGGTCTTCGTGGCGTTGGAGCAGCCCATCACGAGGAGCGCGAGGAGCACGGAGAGCGAGCGCACGGAACCCCCCATGGCGGTTGCCGTGAGTCTACAGGAGGGGCCGCCCTGAGCTCGTTGCGCCGCGGTGGCGTCCCTCAGGGGAGGTGCTACAGCCCGATCTTGCTGCGCCACGCCTCCCCGCCGGGACCGTTCAGCTGCCAGTAGGCGGTGCGCACGGTGCCCCTCAGCTCCCCCACCTCGCCGTCGGTTCGCTCCCAGCGCACGATTCGGTGGGGCGCGGCGTCCTCGACCCACCAGGTGGTGGCCGGTCGTCCGTCGGGCACCACGGTGACGGTGTGGGCCTGGAAGGTGCCCGCGGGTACCTCCACGGCCTCGGCGCCAGCGCTGCGGGACACGGTGGCCGGGGTCCAGGTGGGGGCGCGATGGGTGAGGCGGGCCTGCATCAGGCTCGGCAGCAGCTGGATGCGGCGCTCTTCGCCAGGGGCCACCAGGGGGCCCGCCAGGCCCCGGACCAGGATGGGGAGGGCGTCGGCCTGGACGCCGTCGCCGGGACGAGGAAGCACGGTCTCGTGGTCCCCCTCGCCGTCGAAGTAGGAGTGCCCCTCGTGCCGGAGGCCCCCGTCGATCGCGAGCGTCTGGTCGTACACATGGCCGCACCACTCCTGCATCGACATCGACACCTTGGTGGGCACCCCCAGGGGGAGCTGGCCGTCGAGGCGGACGAAGCTGCTGGTGAGGATGTTGTAGTCGTAGATGCCCGTGGTGAAGTCGCGGACCTCGTTGAGCTTGAGGACCGGGAACTCGTCGGGATGGCCTCCGTCGGACTTCACCCGCTGAGCCTGGGTGAAGGTCTCGGTCACGAACACGAGGACGGCGGTGCCTTCTCGCTGCGCGCCGTAGCGGGGCTGGGTCAGGGAGTAGCCCGCGAGCTCGGCCTGCCCGTCGCCCCAGTGGTCCCAGAAGCCCTCGGGCACGGCGGAGCCAGGCAGATCGGGTCCGGCCGATGCGGTGCAGGCGGCGAGGAGCGGAAGGAGCGGGTGCATGGGACCTCCGGGGGCGATCCTATGGATCCGCGGACCGATGCGGCAATGCCCGGGCGACTCAGGCCCGTCGTGCCGTGTAGATCCGATACTGGAAGGCCCACAGGCACAGGCCGAGCCACACGCCGAGGAAGCCGCCTCGGAGGTGGGCCGACTCGTCGTCGCTCAGCCATCGACCCTGCCAGGCACGGCGTGCGATGAGGGCCGCGGCTCTCAGGTGCCCGACGACGACCGTGGGGGCGATGTGGAAGCTGGCGAGCTCGTTTCGCTCCAGGACGAAGCCGTGATGGTGCAGGGCGTGCTCGAAGGCGCCGGTCTCCGCGAAGCAGGTGATGGCGAAGGCCCGCTCGACGGCGCAGATCAGGGCGCCGAGGGGCCCCCCGGGACGTCCGGTGAGGAACGGACCGGCCACGACGAGACGGCCTCCGGGCCGCAGCAGTCGGGCGGCCTCGGCGACGGCGTCGGCCTTCCCGGCTCCGGTGCCGTAGTCGATGCTCTCCAGGAAGAAGGCACCGTCGTATCCGTCCTCCTCCAGGCCCGTGTCGCAGTAGTCGGCGAGGAGAGGGGTGCGGCCGTCGACGGGGTGGGCCTCCATGTGGGCGACCTGCTCTTCCAGGATGGTGACGGCGTCGACCGAGACACCGGGCTTGCTACGCACGATGCGGGCAGCCGTGGCGCCGTAGCCGCAGCCCAGATCGGCGACCCGGGCGTCGTCGCGGAGGGCCAGATCGTCGACGACGCGGTCGACCATGGCGTCCAGCATGCCCTCGTGGGTCCAGGGACCACCGAAGGCGGCGTAGCCGTGGTGCATGTGGCCCGCCCGGCTCCAGCCGTCGTACACGGCGCGGCTGCCGTTGTAGTGATGGTCGAGGGCGGCCACGTCCGTGGGGGGAGGGCGTGGCGTGGGGGCGAGGGCGGGGCGAGGCATGGGGGCAACCCGGGGTGGGCGTGGTCCGTAGTACGGCGGACGGCGCCTGGCGATTGCCCTTGGGCGGCCACATGTCGCCCATCCAGGGGCTGCCTCGTCGGGGGTCGGGCACCTGCGGGCCCCCCGACCGGGTCAGAAGCAGAGGCCAGCGGGACTCGACGGGCCGGAGCCGTTTCCGGCGCACTGGTCCAGCAGGTGCCAGCTCCCGGTGAAGTCGTTGATGCCCCAGGTGCCGTTGTTGTCGCTGGTGTTGAAGCTGAAGTAGTGCACGCCGGAGAAGACCGCGAAGCCCTCGGAGCCGCTGGCGCTCACCTGGGTGTCGTGGACGATGTTGGCGGTGGCGCTCCCCGAGAGGACCACGCCGCCGCTGGTGTTGTTGGCCACGTGGTTCTGCACCAGGGCGTTGCCGGAGGCATCGATGAGGTCGATGCCGCGGAAGCCGTTGCCGTAGGCGCCGTTCTTCAGCATCAGGTTCCCCGTGGAGTCGATGATGGCGAAGCCGCGGCCGTCGTTCTGGTAGGTGCGGTTGGTCAGGAGGACGTTGCCGTCGGATCCACTGGAGAGCTGGATGGCGCCGCTGCCGACAGAGGTGCTGCCGCTCACGGAGTTCGTGCGGAGGGCGTTGGCAGAGCTGTCGATGAGCTGGATGCCCGAGGCGAACCGGTTCACGACACAGTTCTGGATGGTGACGCCGGTGTGGCCCTGGAGGCGGATGCCGATGTCGGTGCCGTCGCCGTTGAGGACGTGGCCGGCGCAGTCGAGGACGATGTCGTCGGCGTCGAGGATCAACCCCGGACCGGCGCAGGTGAGGTCTGCGGTGAGGGTGGTGTCGACGGTGAGGATGTCGCCGCAGGACTGGGCGTAGGCGGTGCCGCTGGAGAGGAGGGCGCCGAGGAGGACGGGGAGAGTGAGCTTGGTCATGGTCGGGCTCCGGGTCGTGGTCCGCTGCAGTGCGGAACACCCTCAGCCTAGGGAGCCGAGCGGCCACCGACGTCCCTTCCAGATCCCTCCAGGATGACCGGATGGCGTGGTTTGTGCGTGGTTATCGGCCTGTCGGCGCCGGCGTGGCCAGGTCCCGCACCAGCCGCACGCCGACCGTGTCGCCGGCCCGATGGGCGTCGAGCCCCATACGGGCGGCGCCGTGGGCACCTCGAGCGGTGAAGAAGAAGCAGCCCCCTCGCAGCACCCGCTGTGTGGCGACGACCTCACCGCCCGGGGGAGCGAAGGGCTCGGTACACCAGGCTCGGACGTTGCCGGCGAGGCCCCGCACGCCGTAGACGCTGCAGTCGTGCGGGTAGTCCGACACCGGTGCGGGGAGGGGGCGTCCCTCGTGGCTCTCCCGGACGCAGGCGAAGGTGGCGTCGAAGCGGTCGCCCCAGGGGTAGACCCGCCCGTCGGCGCCGCGGAGGGCCTTCTCGTGCTCGAGCTCACCAGGCAGACGCCAGGCTCTCCCCTGCTGGTCGGCGAGCCAGGCGGCGTAGGCGGATGCACTGGCGAAGTCGACGAAGAACAGCGGCCAGTCGGCACGCCACAGGTCGCCGTCTGCGTCGCGGACGAGGCGGTAGTGACCCGTGACGTCGTCGCGGCCGTAGAAGGATCCCTTCATGCCCCGACTTCGGTCCCGAGGGGCGTGCCGATGGGCCTCCTCCCCGTTGCCGGCGTCGACCAGGGCGTTGAGGAAGGCCAGGTAGTCCCCGTGGGTGACGGGCTGCTCCGCCATCACGAAGCCCGGGAGGAAGGACTCGGTCTCGGGCATGCTCTGGAAGCCGGCACCATCGGCTCCGGCCACGAAGGGACCTGGCGGCACGTAGCACTCGCCGGGACCCAGTTCGCGAGCTGTTGGAAGGGGGACCACGTGCAGGTCCTCGCCGAGACCTCCGGCCCAGCGCTGCAGTCGCCGCAAGCGGAGGGGGTAGCGGACAGGGGCGTGCCCGTCGGCCTCGATGTGGAGGAGGTACCGTCCGTGGGGCAGCGACACCTCCAGAGGGGTGGTGCCGAGCACTCGCTCCGGTCGGGGGACCAGGCGGCGGTCGCGCTCGTCGTAGGTGCACAGCGTGACGCGGGCCCCCGATGGCTCGGTCACCAGCGTCAGCTTCCCGAGACCGCGGAGCCAGGCGGCCTGGGGGCCCCGGTCGTAGCGACGCACCCGCTCGAGGTGGCCCGCGGCGGCGTGCACATCGCCGGCGCGCAGGGCACGCTCGTGGAGCTCCCGATGGGCGGCGGCGAGGGGGACGAGGGCTTCCTCCAGCTCGGGCGCGAGGCCGAGTGCCTCCTCCAGCACGGCGAGGCGACGCTGCTCCAGGTGCTCCGCCTCGCTGCGCAGGGCATCGACGGTGTCCTGCAGCGCCCAGGCGTCGCGCTTCACCTCGACGGGGTCGAAGGGGCGCACGCCCTTCATCCGCTCGCTGGCGGCCTGGGAGGCCGTGGTGAGCTGGGCCGTCACCTCTCGGCGGGCTGCTGCGAGGGAGGTGGCCTCGGCGGTGCGCTGGCGGGCACGCTTGAGACGCTCCGCCCCGTCGAGCCAGTCGTCGAGGGCCCGGGCCATGGCCCGTCCGTCGGTCCAGCGCTCTTCGGCGGGTCCCAGGGCGCGAAGGAGAAGGGCCAGGAGCCCCTCCTGGAGGCCTTCGCTGGGCTCCGCGTGTGCGTCGAGGGCGCCGGGTGCAAGGAGCCCGTGCAGGACACGCCCGATGGCGTAGACGTCGGCCGAGGGGAGGTGAGGGGCGCCCTCGAGGACCTCCGGGGCGATCCACGAGGGGGTGCCCACGGCCTCGGCAGCAGAGGGGTGGGCGCAGGCGAGTCCCCAGTCCACGAGCTGCAAGGTCCCGTGGGCGTCGAGCATCACGTTGGCGGGCTTGATGTCTCGGTGCACGAGACCTTGCTGGTGGGCATGGCCCGCGGCCTCCGCGAGGCGCTGGACCAGACGTACCCTTCGCTGCAGCGACAGGGGCTGGCTGCCGTCGTGGTGGGCCAGGGCGACCTGGCGCAGGCTCTGGCCCCGCACTTCCCGCATCGCCACGTAGGGCCTGCCGTCGGGGAGGGTGCCGACGTCGTAGACGGCCGGAATCGCGGGGTGCTGGAGGGAGGCGAGGACCTGGGCTTCCCGCAGGAAGCGGGCCATCGCGTGGGGGTCGTGCCGGCGGTCCTCCCGCAGGATCTTGGCGGCCAGCTGCCGATCGAGGCGGGGGTCGGTCGCCCGCCACACCTCGCCGATGGCACCGCGGCCGAGCAGGGCGTCGAGACGGAGGGTCTCGCCGGGCACGGGGGCCTCCTCCGGCGCAGCGCCGAGCCACGACCCCAGCATGCCCGACAGGGGACCGTCGGCCAGCTGGCGGAGCTCGAAGGCGGCGTCCTCGTCGACGGCGTGGCGCTCCAGGTAGTCGTCGACCCAGCTCACGTCAGGTCCTCCACCCGGTCTCCGTCGTAGAGCACCAGCTCGATGCGCCCGGTGCCGTCGGCGCGGATCAGGTCGTCGCGGACGTCGCCCTCGGCCAGCTTCTTGCGGAGCCGGGACAGGGCGGCGTCGAGCTTCTTCCTCAGCACTTCCTTGCGGGAGAGGCGTCGCCACACCTGGCCGGCGAGCACGGACCACTCGACGAGGCCGTCCATGGTCACGAGCTCGCTGAGGAGCTGGGCGGGCTGCCCCGACAGCGTGACCACCGGCAGGCCGTGTCGGTGGATGTGGACGGAGTGGTAGCGGGCGACGATGTGGAGGGGCGGGTTGATGCGCCCGGCGTCGACGGTGGACGGGGCGCCGGCGCCCTCGAGGGGCATCTCCACCAGGGTGACCCGGCCTCCCTCGAAGGCCTCGGTGTGGCCGACCTCGACCCGGACGGGCGGCGCGTCTCGTCGCTGGAGGAGCCAGGTGTCGCCGTCGGACCACAGGTGGGCGAGGGCGTCGGCGCGGTAGCCGGGCTCCAAACGCACGGGGTCGCCGGCCAGGGACTGCACGGCGCCGGTGAGGGAGACCGAGGGCTCGTCGTCGATCTGCACGGCCATCAGCGTCGCAGGGAGGCGGGACTCCAGCACGTGGAGCGCCAGGTTCGACGCCAGGTGCACGGTCACCCCGGCCACCAGCTCCACATCGTTGGTGCGCCGGCGATCCACAGCCATGCCCCCTCGGAGGGCGAGGAGGCGCAGGGCACCACCGCGAAGGCTCACCATCGCGTGGGCTTCCGACACCCGCGGGTCGTCGATGCGGAGGGCGGCGCGCCAGGTGCGGCCGATGACGTCTCCGGGCTGCAGCTCCACGGACTCGCCGCTCGGGCCTTCGACTCGCACCACCGCTCGCATCATGTGATTCACTCCGTACAACGTCCGTGATGGGCGGAATATGAGGGATCTGGAGGGGCGGCCGGTTCCTCCGAGCCATCCTACCTGTTCGATGGGAACGTCATAGGTCCCGCGTCCATCCCTAGCCTGGAGCGCCCATGCCCCGCCCCGTCCTCCCGATGTTGTTCGCGCTGGCTGCCTGCAGCGGCGGCTCCGAGCCCGATCCGGTGGCCCCCGAGGTCGCGGTGATGGCCAGCTGCATCGATGCCCTCTGCGAGGAGCTCGTGCTGGAGGCGGTCACCCTGGGGGGGGAGCCCAACTCCTGGGAGTGGACGCTGGCGGATGGCACCAAGGCGAGCGGCCAGCGGGTGCACACGAAGCTGGGCGGCGGCCTCGACGTACACGAGGTGGTGGTCGGCGACGAGTGGGGGGGCAGCTACCGGACCCAGAGCGCGGTGGTGGCCCTGGAGATGGGGGTGGCCGCTCCTGGTGGCGAGCCCGTCGACAAGGACGAGACCATCGTCATCGTGCCCATGGGGAGCGCATGTGACTGGATTCCGGTGGTGAACATCGGGGGCTGCCTGTTCGGAGGGCCCGAGCCCCTGGGCCTGCACATCGATGCGGCCAGCGTCGACACGGTCGAGTTCTGGGCGCTCTCCGCCAGCCACAGCAGCACCCAGGACCCCGAGCGGGCCCGGTGGCGCATCGGATCCTTCGACGCGATCGCGTCCACCTCGGTGTGGACCGACTACGACGATCTGCCCGCGCCGTCGCCGCCCAACGAGCACTTCACCGCCTACTTCCAGGGCGTGATCGGCGGGTCGTCGACGGTGGTGGTGAGCCACGGACCGTTTCCGAGCAAGGTGTACAGCGCCCACGAGATCGGGGTGACGTGCAACGAGGACGGGCGGGTCGTGAAGCTCGTGCGCCGGCCGGTGGAGAGGTCGAACCTGGACTTCGACGGGGACGGGTACGTGGAGCGGGACGACTGCGACGAGACCGATCCGGACGTCCACGAGCGGTGCTGAACCGCTGACCTGCATGGGTCCACCGGACCGCGTCAACCGAGCCCGAACCGCTCCATCTTGTTCAGCAGCCCCTGGCGCGACAGCCCCAGCCGCCTCGCCGCCCGGGTACGGTTGCCCCCCTCCCGCTCCAGCGCCGACGCGATGAGGCGTCGCTCCACCGCCTCCACCGCCTCCGCCAGGGTGCCGAGGGCCTCCGGATGGGCATCGGCCAGCCCCAGGTGGGCCGCGTCGAGCTCTCCTCCGGGGCCCGACATGACCGCGGCTCGCCGCAGGGCATGACGGAGCTCCCGCAGGTTCCCCGGCCAGGAGTGCTGGAGGAGGGCGGCCTGCACGGCGTCGCCCAGCCGGAAGGGCTCGGCGCGGCCCACCATGGTGGCGGCCTCGGCGGCGAAGTGGTGGGCGAGCACGATGATGTCGTGGCCGCGGTCTCGGAGGGGCGGCAGTGGGACCTGCACGCCGTTGAGGCGCCAGAAGAGGTCGTCGCGGAAGGAGCCGTCGGCCACCATGGCGGACAGATCCCGGTGGGTGGCCGCGACGAAGCGCACGTCGACCTTCCGGGGCCGGTCGGCGCCGAGGGGCATGACCTCCTGGTTGTCGATGGCCCGCAGCAGCCGCACCTGCGTGGCGGGCTCCAGCTCCCCGACCTCGTCGAGGAAGAGCGTGCCGCCGTCGGCCTCTACGAGGACGCCCTTTCGGTCCCGGTCGGCCCCGGTGAACGCCCCCTTGTGGTGCCCGAACAGGGTGGACTCCAGCAACGACGGGGCCAGCGCACCGCAGTTGATCACCACGAAGGGGCCGTCGGCACGGCGACTGTGACGGTGCACGCGTCGAGCCATCAGCTCCTTGCCGGTGCCGTTCTCCCCGGTCAACAGCACGGGGATCGGCGTGGGTGCCACGCGGTCCGCCAGCTCCACAGCGGCCTGGAACACGGGCGCATCGCCGATCATCGCCGTCGCGGGAGCCGCCCGACGAAGCTGGGACTGGAGGCGCCCGACGGTCTGCTCGAGGGTCCGTCGGCTCGCGGCCCGCTCGAGGACAACGGCGAGCACGTCGGGGTCGATGGGCTTGTCGAGGAAGTCGAAGGCCCCGCGACGGACGGCCTCGATGGCGACCCCCCGGCGTCCTGCACCGGAGAGCACGACGACCTTGAGGTCGGGACGCATCGCCAGGATGCGGGTCAGCAGCGCCAGGCCGTCCGCCGGCCGCCCGGTGGGAGGAAGCATCAGATCGAGGAGCACGACGTCGGCCTGATCGAGCTTCCCCAGCCCCGACGGACCGTCCCGGGCCACGACGAGCTCGTGGCCGCCCCGGAGCACCAGGGGGCCGAGCACCCGCACGAGTGCGGCGTCGTCTTCGATCCACAGGATGCGCGTCATCGGGGCTCCGAGGGGGCAGGCAGGGTGAGGACGAAGCGGGCTCCGCCGCCGCTGGGACCGAGCTCCAGGCCCCCGTCGTGGCGCTCCGCGATCCCCCGCGCGATGGCCAGGCCCAGGCCGGTTCCGGGGCGGGGCCCATCCCGTCCACGACCGGTCACGAAGGGCTCGAACAGCGTGTCGCGGAGGGCCTCCGGCACGCCAGGGCCGTCGTCCTGGAGGTCGACCACGACGCGGTCCCCGTCGCACGCGATGGCGACGTCGATGGTCGATGCGCCGGCCAGGCAGGCGTTCTCGACGAGGGTGCCGACCAGCCCTGCGAGCTGGACGGCGTCGCCGTGGACGGTGGCGGACCCGTGAACGGTGACGGTCGGGGGCTCGAAGCCGACGGGCTCCAGGGCCGACGCCGTGTCGACGGCCGCGATGTGCACGACGTCGGCGAGGTCGACGGGGTGCGCCCGGACGGGCTCGGGGCGGCCGTAGTCCAGCAGGTCGCTGGCGAAGCGCTCCGCGCGGTCGACCGCCCGGCGGATCTCCTCGAGACGCTCGGGCTCGATGCCGTCGAGCTCGAGGACCCGGGTGCTGGCGGCGATGACGCCCAGGGGATTGCGGACCTCGTGGGCCACCGCCGACGCCAGCCGGCCGATCTCCGCGAGGCGCTCGGCGTGCTCTGCCCGTGCCTCGCTGTGGGCCAGGGCGCGGGAGAGTCCCTCGGCGTCGCCGCCAGCCACCACGGCTCCTGCGAGGCGGGAGCGCAGCTCGGTGAGGAGGGGCTGCGCGGTGAGGGTGAGCACGCCCAGCAGCAGCACCTGCTCGGCGGACCAGCCGTCGGAGCCCCGCGGGAGCTGGACGAGGGCCAGGAGTCCCAGCATCCACGCGGCGGAGAGCCAGGCGGCGAGCACCGTGTAGCGACGGCTGCGCTCGGCGAAGCGTCCGGCGGGGAGCTCGGTGCCCAGAGCGACGTAGGCCATGGGGCCGATGGCGGCGAGCATCAGGTACAGACCGACGGGGAGGGCGCCGCCCTGGAGGGTGAGGAGGATGTGGGCCGCGCCCCCTGCGGTGGTCAGCACGCTGGCCAGGATGAGGGGGCGCCCGGCCGGGGTCGACGGCGCCACCAGCAGCCACACGAGGGGCGCGACCCCCATGGCGCAGGTGAGGGCGAACATCGGCAGGAAGCCAGGCCCCGCCTCGGTCCCGCCGTCGAGGAGGTACAGGTCGGGCCAGACCCAGCTGCTCAGGGTCATCGCGCCGGCGACACCGTAGGCGAAGGCCGGGCCCAGGCGACTCCCCCCGAGCTCGTCGGCCACGCAGTGCAGCTGGGTCGCCGGGACGAAGAAGCCGACCATCAGCAGGGGGGTGCCCCAGGCTGCGGTGGCTGGGTGGGACGCAGCACCGACCGCCAGGGCCCAGGCGGCGAGGGCCATCCCGAAGGCCGCGACGGCGAGGTGCCCCCGGCCGCGCCAGATCACGCCGGCCCCCAGGGCCAGCGCGAGTGCCACGATCGGCAGAAGGGATGGTGGGGCCCACTCGATCACCGTGTCCTCAGGCTATCCAGCCCGCCTCGGCGACGCCCTCGACCCGGGCGAGCAGGTCGGCCAGCTGCTCGTCCAGCCCCTCGGCCGGCTGGCCGCCGTAGTGGGTCAGGTGGATGCGGGTGACCAGGTCGTCGACCCGGTCCAGGGCAGCGTCCTGGGCGCTGCACAGTCGGTCTCGGAGCGCCTGGAGGGCCTCTCGGTTGGACGGTCGCAGGGCGGGGTCGGCGAGGAGGTCCTCGATGGCGGTGACGCGGGCCGCGAGGTCGTCGAGGCTGCGACGGAGGGGGGCGGCCGAGGCCCCGGTGCCCAGCAGGGCCAGGGCCTGCTCGAGGCGCTCGACGGGGGACGCCGCTTCGGTCGCGGGCGCGACGGTGTCGAAGCGGGTGTCGTCGGCGGCCATGGCGGCCGGCAGGGTGAGGGGCCAGAGGAGCACGCCCCACCAGCTGCGCTGACCTCGGGCCTGGAGGAGCCCAGCGGCGAACACGGTGGCGATGGCGTAGAGGATGAGCAGCTCGGGAATGCGCATGGCAGCTCCTAGATCAGCGCGTCGTAGAGCGCGTAGATGGTGAGGGGCGCGAGGTACTGGAACTTGGCGCACCACCAGCCGGTGAGGAACAGCGGGCGGAGGCGGCTGGGGGACTCGTTGGCCACGGTCATGCGTCGGAAGACCCGGTACAGGCCGAACACCCCCGGCGTCGCGGCCAAGAAGGGGAGGGCGTGGGCCAGGGCACCTCCTACGCCGTGGGGGTCGGTGGGCATGCCGAGGACGCTCAGGGCCATGGTGCCGGCAAGCCAGAAGGGGAGCACCGCGCCGAGCACCACCGAGCCGATGGCCTGGACCCGGACGACCTCGACGGCGAGGCGCCACAGCGGGGCGCGCACATCCGCCACGACGCCGAACAGCCCGTACGAGGGCAGGGCGACCGCGGCGGCCACGAAGTAGCCGGCGGTGATGGCGACGAACCAGGCGGTTCCTTGCTGAGCGGCCTGGCCGAGGGGGTCGGTGGTGGCCAGGTACAGCGTCAGGGCCGTGGCGTGGGCTGCGAAACCCGCCACCACCAGCACGGCGAGGGACCCCAGCACGGCAGCGGCGCGGCTGGGGGTCGCGATGGCGGCATCGACCGCGGTCTCGTCGGTGAGGAGCTGGAGCCCGAGCAGGTCGCTCGGTACGTCGTCCTCGATGGCGGGCGACAGGGGAAGGGTCGCGGACATGACAGCCTCCGGTCAGGCGGTGAATCGGTAGAGATCGACGAGCCAGGCGAGCTCGAGGAAGAGGACGGAGAACAGCCCCATCCAGGCGACGTGGAGTCCCCGCAGCTTCCCCTCGAGGGCGATGGCGGTGCGGCCGAAGATGGCCGTGGCGCACATCCCCACCCCCACGAGGGCGCCGAGGTGGATGCCCACCCGGAGTCCCCACGCATCGGTGACGGCCTCCATGAGCAGCACCACGGGGAGCGTGGAGAGGAAGACCCCTCCGCCGAAGGCCATGGTGATCATGCCGAGCAGCAGCGACCGCCACCACGGCAGGGACGAGCCCCCCAAGGCGCCGAGCACCACGAGGGCGGGGGCGGAGAGCGCCCAGGCACCTCCTCCAGCGGCGAGGGCCCGCAGGGCGCCTCCGGCCATGGCGAGGCCGCCTTCGGCGGCGTGGGCGACGCCTCCGTAGGCGGCGATGCCCCCTGCCGCGAGGGCCACCAGGGCGATGCGCTCGGCGGTGGTGGGGGGCGTGGACGAGACCGCGAAGCGGTCGGGCGCGTTCAGGATGCGCAGAGCCGTGTGCATGGGCACCTCCTGCCCCGGTCATCAGCAAGAGGTGTGCCGCCCCCGGGCCGTCGCCCCGACATCCCCCCGGGACGCGGTGTGGGCGTGGATCGTCGGTGTTTCCGGCGACGTCCGGTCCTCCTCGAGCTGTCCACGACGTGGACACCGGTGGCCGCGACGTGGACGGTCAGCGCCGGGCGGACACGTAGGCCCGTCGGCTCGGGTACTCGGCGTCGGGGTAGGGCTCGCGGACGTGGCTCACCACCGAGCCGAAGCCGACGCTCTCCAGCGCCTCCTCGACGACGCGCACGTCGTGGAAGACGAAGCTCAGGTCCACCGGGATCTCGAAGAGCTCACCGGGCTCCACGATGTCGCGCCCGACGTGGAAGGCCATCAGCAGCCGCCCCTCGTCGCGCAGCACTCGATGCCACTCCCGGAAGGCGGGCCCCAGCTCGTCCGCTGGCAGGTGCACGATGGCGTAGAAGGCGACGACCGCCGCGAAGGACCCGGCCTCGGCCGGCAGGGCGGTGAAGTCGGCGACCTCGAAGGGGACGTCCGGGAAGCGTCGGCGGGCCTCGACCACCATGCCGGGCGACAGGTCGTAGCCACGGACGTCGGCACCCCGGTCCCGGAGGAAGCCGGACACATGGCCCGGTCCGCAGCCGAGGTCCGCCACCGGCCCTCTGGTCGACGCAGCGAGCTCGGTCAGGGCCTCGCGGTCGTAGGGCTTGCCGTCCAGCTCGTGGAGCAGGGCCTTGGCGTACGCACCGGCGACCGCGTCGTAGTCCTCGGAGAGTCGTTCGTTCATGGAACCTCGGCTGCGGGGGTCAGTTGGGCAGTCCCAGGAACACCCAGCCGAGGGCGTCGTTGAGCTCCTCGGGTCCCGCGGACGCGTCCTCCAGGGTCAGGGCGACGGCGATGCGGTCGTCGTCGACAAAGAGGGCGACGTCCTTCGGTGCGGCGCTGGTCGCTGCCGTCGGGAGGCGTTCGGTCCAGTTCAGTGCGAAGGTCTCCATCGATCCCGGGACGCCGTGGACCAGGACGACGTCGCCGCCGCCAAGGATGGCCGCGATGTAGTACTCGCCGTCGTGGACCTGGCCCTGGGCCGCCCACACGGTGTCGGTGTCGAGAACGGTGGTGGTGGTCGAGGCCGCGCCCACGGGCGTGGCGACGACCTCGAGGCCCGGCCCCGACAAGGGGATGGACACGGTCATCGCCGAATCGTCCTTGCTCCATGTGGAGCGGGTGCTCCGCCATGGCCCCGTCTCCAGGACGCTGTCGACCAGGACCGGGTCCGACGCCGTGGTGGGGTCGAGGTCGAAGGTGTGCTCGCTACAGCTGACGTCGTCGCAGACGTCGAAGGACACGAAGGGGGAGGCCCCCGCGGCGTCGGCCGGCGAGAACGCGGCGGCGATCGTGGTGCCGCTCAGGGTCTCCTCCTGCAGGAGCGAGAGGTCGACCACCTGGCCCGTCCCGTGGGCGACGTACATATCGTCGGCTCGGATGCCGGCCAGGACGGTCTCGCAAGCGCCGTCCATGTTCAGCGACACGGCGCTGCTCGCCCCGCTCCCGATGAGGCTACCGATGGTGTCGAGCCCTGGCGCGTAGATCTGCTGGCCGCTCGCATCCTCCTGGAGGGGGTAGACGCTGAAGAACACGCTGGGCGCCCCGACGGTCTCGTACTCGATCGAGACGTAGGCGATCGCGTCGCCGTCTTCGTCGGGACAGCGGTCGAGGGAGACCACGTCCATGGCGGCGCCGAGCTCCTGCGTGGCGCTCTGGCCCTTCCAGCTGTACGGCGGTGTCGCCGGCCGAGCGTTTCCGGTGGCGTCGTCGAGGGGGAAGGACAGCACCAGGCCCACGTTCTGGCTGAGAGGGCTCCCGAGGCCCGGCTGGTTGAGCTCGTGGGCACCGAGGATCACGCCGTACACGTTCCCCAGGCGGTTGACCCTGGGCTCGCCGAGGCCCCTCCACTCCATCACGGGCGCCGATGGGGCCCCTGCGTAGGCGAAGGACGCGCTGTCGGTGCTGCCGTCGCAGTCCTCGTCCAGGGTGGGGGTTCCTGGGCGCTCGAGAGCGTTCGGATGCACCGAGGGGTCCGTGTCCTCGCAGTCCCCGGGGGCCGGCCCGGTCCGGCCCGTACCGTCGACCCACTCCTCCTCGAGGGAGGCGTAGTCCCAGAACGCGACGTACTCGTCGTAGGCCAGATCGTCCCCCAGGCGGTTGTAGCCGTCCCGGTCCTGGTCGAAGTCGTTGTCGCGGTTGCAGTCGGTGTCGACGCCGTCGTACGGGACGTCGCCGCTGTCACCGAAGGACTCGGACCAGGCTCTCGGGTAGATGTTGGCGGCATCGAGGTCGCTGGCTCCGGAGCGTGGGTCCCGCAGGTCGAGGCAGTCGTCGAACGGACCGAGCTCCTGCACCGGCTCGCCCGCCGCCGACACGATGACCGGGCTCGGCAGCGAGAACGCCAGGTCGTAGCGGCTCAGGTAGGTCTCGTACGCGGTCTGTGTCGATCCGCCCGCGGGCAGCTGCGGGGGCATGAAGCCGTCCCCGTCCGGATCGAAGTCGTTGTCGCCGGCACAGTCGCCGTCGATGCCGTCGTAGGGCGGGTCGAAGGGGCTCCCCGGGTAGGTCTCGACGTCGAGGTCCTCGCAGTCCAGGAGCCCGTCCGCCCGGGGCTCGATGTAGTTGTCTGGCGCCACACATGCCGACACCGGGGTGGTGATCTCGCCGGGGTAGCCGTCGCCATCGAGATCGGGGACCCAGTCGGGGGTCGTCGCCGGGTCGAGGTCGTCGTCGGCGTCGTCGATCCGACCGTCGCAGTCGTCGTCGATGCCGTTGCAGATCTCGGTGGCATCGGGGTGGACGGCGTCGTCGGTGTCGTCGCAGTCGTCGTCTGCGGGCACGCCGTCGTTGTCGGCATCGTCGGTCGTGGTGGTGGTTGTGGTGGTCTTGGGCTCATCGTCGGCGCAGCCGAGGCAGAGCGCGAGCAGGGTCAGGTAGGTGGTGCGGTGCATGGTTCCCCCCAATGGGACCGAGTGTACTTGTCGGATCCAGCGGGTGGACCCGACCGGGCCTCGGGCAGCCGGGCGCAGGCCTCGGGCTGGACGAGCTGCGCGCCCTCATGGTGCGGTCGGATGAGATACCGAGGGGCGCGAGGAGGGTCGGTGTCGTCGCCAGAGTTCGCGTTCACCGTGGTCGACGTGCTGGGCGCGGGCAGCCACGGCACCGTGTGTCTGGCTCGTCCCGTCGACGAGGACCGCCTCGTGGTGGTGAAGGTCCTGCAGCCGGATCTCGACCAGGAGGAGCTCCTCCAGCGCACCCGCGACGAGGCTCGGCTGCTGCAGCGTCTCGACCACGGCAACATCGTCGGCGTCGAGAGCCTGCTGGACTACCAGGGCCGACCGGTGGTGGTCCTGGAGTACGTGGAGGGCGGGCACCTCGACGAGCTGCGCAGGGGCTTCCCGGAGGGACTGCCCGCCGCCGTCGCCCTCGAGGTGGTGCGCCAGGTGTGCGAGGCCCTCGACGCGGCCTGGAACGCCCCCAGTCGCTCGGGAGGGCCGCCCCTGCATGTGGTCCACCGCGACATCAAGCCGTCGAACATCATGCTCTCGGTCGACGGCACGGTGAAGGTCGTGGACTTCGGGCTCGCCCAGGCCGAGTTCGAGGATCGGGAGACGTCCACCAGCCACCTCGACCGCGGCAAGCTGCTGGGCTCCCTGGGCTTCATCGCGCCGGAGCGCTTCGAGGTGCTCGGGGTCTCTCCAGCCGTCGACATCTACGCCCTGGGCATGACCCTGGTGCAGCTCCTGTCGGGCAAGACGCTGGTGCTCCCCCGCAACCCCCTGTTCCATGATCGGCGCCTGGAGGGCCAGCTCGCGCAGCTCACCCACCGCGATCTCGACGAGGCCGCTACCCGGCAGGTCGCGGCCCTCATCGGGGAGATGTGTCGCTACGACGCCCAGGACCGCTTGTCGGCCGCGCAGGTGGAGGACCGCATCGTGGCGCTCCTGCAGGATGCCGGCCTCAGCGTCGACCTGGGGGCCTGGGCCGCCGAGCACGTTCGGCCCATCGTCGCGACCCGCCAGCGAGGTTCTCCGGAGGACCACCCGGACTGGTCCCACATCGCCTTCCTCGACGAGCGCTCTCAGGAGGGCGAGGCCCCGGAGTTGATCCCGCCTGCGGCCGTCGAGGGGTCGGGGCCCACGCTGAAGACGTGGCTCCGGAAGCTGTTCGGCGGCTGACGTCGAGGTCAGTCGCCGCTCACCCCCACGAACAGCAGGCCGGTGGGCTGGTCCCCCTCGAAGGTGGGAAGGACGTAGGCCTGCCAGCGAGGAAGGTGCGTCATGAGCTCGGGCGCCCTGGCTTCGGCCTGAGCTCGGGTCGGTGTGGTGGTGTCGAACGTCTCCAGGAGCAGCTCGTCGGTCAGCGGCGTCGCGCAGCCGAAGCCCGCCCCGATCGAGGCGATGTCGAGGATGGAGTGGGTGCCTTCGGTGTCGGCGAGCTCCAGGGCCTCGTCGATCGAGCTGGCCTCGAGGTTCGGGTCGCCGAACTGCTGCCACCACTTGTTGTAGGCCCCCTCGGCGAAGACCTCGGCGCGCAGGCGCTGGAGGGCCTCGTGCAGATCGTCGCTCCAAGCGGTGTGGTAGCTCCATCCCGATGCGCCCATGGATCCTCCCGTCGGGCCAGCCTACTAGAATGCTCGTCCACGCCGAGGGGGCCCCATGCAGTTCGACGTCAAGATCATCCACGGAACCGTGGTCGATGGCACGGGGAGCCCGCCACGGCGCGCCGACGTGGGCATCAAGGACGGGCGCATCGTGGCGGTCGGTGCCTGTGCGGGCGACGCGGGCAAGGTCATCGACGCGACGGGCGCCATCGTCACGCCGGGCTGGACCGACATCCACACCCACTACGATGGGCAGGTCAGCTGGGACGAGGAGCTCGCACCCAGCAGCAACCACGGCGTGACGACGGCGGTGATGGGCAGCTGCGGCGTGGGCTTCGCGCCGGTCCGGGAGCGGGACCGCGACCGGCTGATCGCCCTGATGGAGGGGGTCGAGGACATCCCCGGCTCTGCGCTGGCGGAGGGCATCGAGTGGAGGTGGGAGACCTTCCCCGAGTACATGGACGCCCTCGACGCCATGCCCCACACCATCGACTTCGCGTGCATGGTTCCCCACGATCCGGTGCGCGTCTACGTGATGGGGGACCGAGCCCTCGCCGAGGAGCAGGCCACCGAGGAGGACGTCCAGGCGATGCGCGCGCTGGTGCGGGAGGCCGTCGAGGCCGGCGCGGTGGGCTTCTCCACCGGGCGCACCGACAACCACCGCGACGCTACCGGGGCCCACACGCCCGCTGCGGAGGCCTCCGAGCGGGAGCTCACCGGACTGGCCTCGTCCCTCCAGGGCCTCGACCACGGCGTTCTCCAGGCGGTGTCGGACTTCGACATGGTGGAGTCCGCCGACCGCTTCGACGGGGAGTTCGACCTGCTGAAGAAGATGGCCCAGACCGTGCCCGACCACGGCATGAGCCTGTCGCTGATGCAGCGCATCCGGGCCCCCATGCAGTGGCAGCAGATCCTGGCTCGGGTCGAGGAGTGCGCCAGCGAGGGCCTCGACATGCGGGTCCAGGTGGGCGCCCGGGGGATCGGCGTGCTCCTCGGCCTCGACGCCACCTTCCATCCCTTCATCGGCTTCCCCAGCTACGTGGCCATCGCCCAGCTTCCTCTCGAGGAGCGGGTGGCGAAGATGCGGGACCCGGCGTTCAAGGCGCAGCTGCTCACCGAGACCTCCCAGAAGGTGTCTGGCGACGGCAGCGCCATCCCCCCCCTGGTC